>Ga0065711_1002564_pt1 | contig 32944 bp, 12 predicted proteins | sample Hoacrofraction12_FD_59098 | JGI IMG/M metagenome (GOLD analysis project Ga0065711, IMG submission 59098) | Hoatzin crop microbial communities from Cojedes, Venezuela - Epithelial fraction 12 v2 (version 2) | ecosystem: Host-associated > Birds > Digestive system > Esophagus > Crop | place...
TTTTTTTTTTTTTTTTTTTTTTTTTTTTTTTTTTTTTTTTTGAGGAGTAAGCTTCACCCAACTTGAAGCCAAGAATATTTGGAAGGGTGGGGTGGTTTTTCTCATTTTATACATTGCACATTTTGTGGCAATGTTTTTCTTGGGTTTAGTACATTTTTGATTGTAGCACAGTCATTACTTCATTTTTCTAAACATATGTATTTAAAACCCACAAGGGCCTGTGAAATCTGATACTAAAATAAGACATCGTATATATCTTAAAACCATGGTTTCTTTAAGAAAGCCATTTTTAACCTCTACTCCAGAGTTTCTTTCTTGTGGCAGGAATTAATTTTTTCCTTTCTTTATAATTTTGTCCTTCAGGATGATCATTGGTATTAGAGTAGAAAATGAAAAGCGTGCTACTGCTTTTTAACAAAATCAGTTAAAACTATCAAAAGGAAGTATTTTATTAAAAGAGAAAAGAAAAAACGTATATTCTTGAATAGGAAGTAGCTGTCAGAGAGAACTGTATTATTTGACCAGTATAAGAATTCGTTACACAAAGAAATCAAATAGTTTCTTTCAAGCGATATTGAATAAGGAGGGTGTTCTCAGTCCAGAAGACACCTTGGCTGTCGTGACCATCTCTGACACACACTGATTTCACGTTCTTTTGGAATAATTTTTGTTCTGAAACATTTTTCTTTTAGGGTGATTTCAAAAGGTGCTCTTTAATCTTTCCCTGTGTCTTTCAAAAACACATTCAAAATGCCTTTATTTTTTTTTTTGTTAGCATTGATTTTTTCTTGTGTTATTTGTACTACATCTAATGAAATGGTAAGGATTCACAGTACGAAGGTACATTTACTATATATCCTTTCTTTGAGATTTTTCTTCACAAAGAACAGAAACCTGGGGCTTTCCCAGGTGTTAGGGAACACAGACAAGTGTAAACATTCTCTATAAAACTTGTATTCTCATTTCCTTTCTGGTCAAGGAATGCTTCTTGCCATATGTGAATATCATTTCAAGAGGTGTCATGGTGTTTCAAGCATACTTTTCAGAACATTCGAGATATTCATGGAGACCTACTCAGAGGCATGGCTGAAAAAGGGCAATGGTAATCAGCAAAAATAATAGCTAGGGATATTTAAATTTCAGGCAAGCATGTTTGGATCTTTCTGTCTGCAGTGTGTAATGTGGCATTGGTATGATATATTTTTGTGGTTTTTATTTTTTCTTCTCAAATGTACCTGCTATACTGCCAGCATCTTGTTTTCAAATACACTGTAAACGTAGAATAAATTTGTATCTCCATAGGAAATTTTTCCTTCAAAAACATTTTTTGAAGAAAAAATTTTTTCAGGGAAAATTTATGGCAATAATTCTGTAAAATTCTATTCAGGAAAACTTTTAGATTTTACACAGGTTCTGGAACTTTTGTATGTGAAGGCTTTCTTGTGAGACAAAATGGTTTTAAAAAAACCCAGAAATAGCCTCACTGACCTAAGCAGTACTGAGATTTGTAATGAACTTTCGTTCCCAGGGCTTTGCATTTTATTGTTTTAGATGAGTCGTAATAAAGCTCTGGTATCACCACAGATGAACTTTATTTAGTTCTTTTTCTGGAACATTACTGTGGTTACTCTCACCAGGTTTGACACCATCACAAGTTTTCCCAGGCTGCCAGTACCAGAAGATACGATACACTTTGCTCTAAATATCAAAAAGATTCATTATCAGTGTTGCAGGGTACCAGAACTTCATATACCCTGGCCTCGGACCATAGAGTGCTCTAAAGGTAAGGGTGGAAATGCTGAACTTGATTGAAGTGTCTATCAAAGGTCATTGTACAGAGCAGAGGGCAGATCTGGTGTGTTTTCACTAGTCTTTACCTCTGAGGAAAAAAAGAAAGATCAGATGTAACATAGTCCTGCAATACAGCTAAGAAGTTAAAAAACCCTGAGTCTTGGCCATCATTTGCAAAAGTGAGCCAAACTCTTGGCTACTGAGAGAGAATTAAAATAAAAATTTGTGGGCAGTCATGCGTGAGAGCTTTACTTTACCAAGAAACCTAACCAACCATCTTCGGTTGTGTGGTCAGTTAGTCACTTGTGGCCGAGTGTGGGTGAATGCAACTGGTCTGGCAAACTCTTAAACAAAGAAACAAAACAACCCTTTCTTACCAGCGTCCCCTGTCTTTTTGTCATGCTTGCCTTCAGCTGGCAGTTTCATTCACTTGTCCACCTTGGTTTTTACATGATGATGTATGGCTAGAGGTTTATTACGTTCGTGCTTTATTGTGTGCGCCAATGTCATGTAATTACTGCATGCAGTAGCTGTATGTAGAGGTACAAAAGGTCCAGAGGGAGACAAACTCGTTTATGTAGGAGGATCCTAGAAGTGGTAGAAACAGGTCTTCAGGGTAGTGGCATAATCTCCAGTATTTTTTTATTAGGTATATCCTTTCACAGAAGACTTGACTAATCTTTGTGTGTGTGGCTGGGTGGCTTCTTGCCACTCCTCCAAGGAGACACAGCATTGTTTAACGCTTCACTACGTTCTTTAGATATTTGGGGTTCACTACTTTGTTAGCTTCAGTGTAACCTGATGGGTAAGTTCTGCTAGATTGTGAGGCAGACACAAGGTATTTGTGATGAATATGTTAGGTTTTAGCATGTATATACTGGTCCTTGTTTTTTCCATTATACTAATGATATTCTTGCCTCTGTCTTCATCTGATTTAGAAAAAGAAGAAATCTATATGAGGGTTGAGTATGCAGCAATGTCAGTAGTATATGTAATATTCTTTTCCCTATCATCTTCTGGGATTTGTTGGCAGTCTGTGAGACTACGGTCAAATCAGCTGTACTGGTCTGTCTTGTTGCCTGATAGCTATAAGCTTTCTGGCGTGCTTGCTCTGCTTAAGAATAGTAGCTGTGTTTGTGATATTCGAAGGCTGGAAGTTGGATGCCACATGTGAAGCGTAAGTAGGACCAGAAACGTAAAAATTTTCTTTAGGATGCTGCCCAAATGAGAGCAAAACTGATGTTAGCTTTGGCTAATGTGGATAAAATTGATTAAAAATAAACGAGATAATATATATGTTTCTTCTAAAATATTTCTTTTAATACTTAAAAATGCATTTAAAGATCCAATTGGGAGAGCTTGTATTAAGAATAAACCTTAGGTGTAGTTTATTTGAACTGTATAAACAGTATTGTACCTGTATGCACTTCAATTCCTATAAACTTTAGCAACAACTGTTTAAGGCTTGAGACTTTATTTATTATGACTTAATTTATTATTTAAGAGGTTAAAACTTCGGAACATAAATGGTTTTGACAGTCACACCAACTGTAGGTATCGAGTATTTTCTGTAGTTCTCATTAGTAGTCCCTTTAAAATTAAGCCAATTGGAAGTTCAAATAATAAAGTGCTTTTTTTCTTGTTCCAATTTATGAATAAAACCTTTGTGTGAGAGGCTGAGATCTACCAGCTCTACAGTTTCACTAGTCTTTATATAAAAATAATAGATGGTTCCTTAGCTACGTGCTACCCACATACTAAAAGATAATGTTTATCTTGTTTAATAAATTATGTTGGATATGTAATATTTTGAAAAGTCTCTCCTTTTTTTTCCTTTTATATCCAACACATCTAGAGTATTTTCATTCAGCATTTAAAAGCCAATCTTTAAATCAAATTCCAGTTTCTTTCCAAAAAATGACCGAACAGAAGTACACTTGTAATGATTTAGCAAATAAGATGTCATTGCTATTTTAACATCAGAAAATATGACTTAGAATAATTTTTGTAAGTTAGATAATTGCTGAATGCATTTATAGTTTCCCAATTAGCAAAAATTAGTATTACATTAAAGCTCTGTTTATTTGCTGATTGCGGTATTTTAATTATTTCAAGCAATGAATGATTGAACCTTACAATAGGAAAATAAAGGGAAAAAATTCAAAAGCGAGATTTAAATTGATTGTTCAAATCAAGTTTTCTGTTTGATTATTTGAATCGGTTTAGTTTGGATTAACATGTTTAGTCCAAGATTTTGCCATCTATTGAAAGAACGATGACTCTGAAGGAAATTTTACCTGGACACATAGTCTTTGTTTAACATTGGATGAGAAAGCAAATATACTGCTTATGGTCTTCCTGTTTAGGGATCTACAAAATAACTAGGGAAGACAGTGGAGACTTCTTCATCATGTAACTTGATTTGTTTAGACTAACTTGAAGCCTTTTTTGCTGAGAAGTTTGTAGATGGTTGGCGGGAAATCTTGCACTCGTCAGCATTGTTTTCAGGCGTTTACTTGTTGCTCTGTACTTCTCTCTGTGCCAAGGGAAGGAGCCTGTACCATTTGAATACAGTAAAATGTCTGGGGTTATTTTCAGTCTTCTGTTCACTGGACCGCTCATGGTTCTTCCTCCTGAGCCTGGGCTGGAAGAGCGAGCTTGCCTGGGCCCCAGTGCTAACGGCTGCTGCAGCACTGCCAGCTCAGTCAAGCGTGGCTGTGGGGGGAGAGCGGCTCTAGAGCAGTCAGCGGCAGTTTACCTGTCTTCTTGATACATAGGACAGCTTTCTTCTAGTCTTGGTATTGCTGCTTAGGTTCCTGGTATTTTTGTGTGTCACTCCCAAACTAGGTCACGGCTACGATCTTGTAAGGCAAATTCAGACATTTTGTTGGCACGTGATAGCAAGCCCACGGGCACGTGTTTCCTTGAAGATTGTGGGAAAGCTGCTTCTTTGGCTTCATCACACTGGGCATCCAGTACTGCATGCATTGCTCTGTGAAACGCTTCAGTAAGCAAGTGCACATCTAGACATCTAGTCAATTCTCCTGCATTTCTGGCTGCTGTGTGTTTTGGAAGAAGGATGCTTAGGGTACATGGTTAACCTCAGGCTTAAACAAAATTTTGATTTATTGGAGAGATAAATAATCCCAGGGTACAGTGCTGGACACATGCTCAGGAGATCATTCAGTACAAACACTAACACTGGGACAAGTTCTAGTATATGTACCAGCCAGGACTGGTGTGTATTTGATGTTCTGATGAAGGTCATTTTGCAAACTTCCCTGCTCTGTTCTGGTGTTGATTAAAACATCAACAGCTACATTCACACCTCTAGCCTACCTGTGAACTTTCTTTTTCTTCCCCCAGTGGCCATGAAGAACATTTATCTCCATTGTCTTCAACTGCATTTTGCATTTTTCTGAAAAGTTACAATTACGCCTTCTTTTACTTTTCTGGACCAAGCAAATATGTTTTCTACAGCCTTCTCTCATAAATTTTATTTTCTGTATCTGTTATCACTCTTGTGTACTCTGAAACTGGTGTAACTTACAGGCATTATAAACATGTTTTATTCTGTGTGACTTCATATCAGGTCTAGAAATTAGTTGTGAAGCATTTGGTTTTACTTTGTTTCCAGCAGTGAGGCAAGATTGTTGCTCCCTCCTGACTATTTACGGATCTGAATAAAATGAGCAGATGATTTCAAACAAATAAATACAGATTGCATTTACGATAGCGAAGTGCTCCTCTCGCGGCAGTTGTCGTTCGATTTAGGAACATGTCAGGAACCCTTGTGAGCTCTGGGAGGGGGCTACGCTGTGGGCAGGGGGGCTGAGCGGCTGAACTGCAGCCTGCTGCAGGACCCCTGGCGCCGCGTCTGCATCATGTCGGGAAACTTGTGCTGTCTGCCGCACTATATTGTCTGGACAGGTTGGCTTTAGTCAATTTGTTTTCCATATCTGAAACAATTTTTTTGCCAACATCATTATTTTTTTTCTTTTGGCAGGCAATCTGGCAAAGACCATGAGAAATAAAAAGTATAACCATAGAAGTTTGCAGAGTTTTTCTGACAAAACTGTGTGTTTGGGAAGTTTACAATATAAAAATACATAGTGTTTTTACTGATATTTTTACAGATTTTTGTACGGTTTTGGGGAGCATCGTAGGGGAGAAAGTAACTGAAATCTGTGCTTCCCCTACATGTTTTTGCAGAGCTTTGTGTGTACTGTGTAGTCTGGCACTTCGATTTAGGTAATGCCGGCTGCATGACCAGTAGAGGGAGCCCAGAATCACAAAATATTGGAGATATTTTTGACTGGGGGAGTTGGGGTGAGAACCTTGCTTTGATAATGTACAGAAATTTTGTATTGTATTTGGAAGGATGCACTGAATACTGCCAACTTATAGTGATTCTGGGAAAGAGCATTTATGAAACATTGCAATGCCTGATGTCTTTTAAATGATCAAATTATATTAGCAACCTTTATATTGTAAGGCTAATCAGTAATTTTTTTCTCTTTCCTATGTTGCTGGTGGTTGTAACTTCGTATCACCTTTACAGAAAGTAAGTAACTTTTCGTTTTTTAAATCTATTTGAAAGCATGCGCGTGGGGGTATCCTGCTTGTATGTAGGTATAGATGTATATGTATATAAAATAAACATGAGCAGAAAATGATCAATCTTAAATACATACTGCTACAGAGAGTGACTTCCATGTATGAATGACTTTTAGAATACTACAGTGGTTTAAAGCAGTCTCACCCAACAGATGATAAATAATATGAAAGTTCTGCATCTGAAGGCTGTGAATGGTAAACATACTCATTGTATGTAGACTATGGCAACAAAACTTGCGGTATATTGATTTGAAATATGTTATGACTCTAAATATTCACAGATATCAAGTTACAAAGTAGAATATTATTGTACGCAATTTAATCTAACTGATCAAAGTTGAACTGATTTGAACTGTTTCAAGAACTTAGGTCAAACTGTGCCATTTTTGACATTCAAAGATATTCAGCCTTGCATTTGGCAGTACTTGGCTGCTGTATTAATACGTGCCAGCAGCTCTGAGCAGAATGAATATGTCCTTAGGCTGTAGGAGAATTTAGAAAGCAAGGGAAGTAGTATGGATCCCTCAGAAACTGCACTATGATTCAGACATCAGTCTGCGTCATTGGTTAGCGTGGCCAGCAGGAGTAGGGAGGTGATCGTGCCCCTGCACTCGGCACTGGTGAGGCCGCACCTCGAGTACTATGTTCAGTATTGGGCCCTACAAGAAAGACATTGAGGTGCTGGAGTGCGTCCAGAGAAGGGCAACGAGGCCGGTGAAGGGTCCAGAGAACAAGTCTTAGGAGTAACAGCTGAGGGAACTGGGTTTGTTTAGTCTGGAGAAGAGGAGGCTGAGGGGGGACCTTGTTGCTCTCTACAACTACCTGAAAGGAGGTTGTAGTGAGGCAGGTGTTGGTCTCTTCTCCCAGGTAACTAGCGATAGAATGAGAGGAAATGGCTGCAAGTTGCACCAGAGGAGGTTTAGATCGGATATTAGGAAAAATTTCTTTACTGAAAGAGCGGTTAGGCATTGGAACAGGCTGTCCAAGGAACTGGTGGACTCCCCATCCCTGGAGGTGTTAAAAAAATGTGTAGATGTGGCACTTGACATGGTGCAGTAGGCATGGTGGTGTTGGGTGGATGGTTGGACTTGATGATCCTGGAGGTCTTTTCCAACCTTAATGATTCTATGATTCTAAGGGATCTTTGATTGCTTTTCTTTTTTGAGGGGATCTTTGACTGGCTTTTCTAAGTGTAGTCTGATGTGTTGTGATAGCCTGTATTGCAAGAGTTTCCAGCATCCCTTATGGCTAACGTTTGGGAATTTTAATATAGTGTTTCAAGGATGCCTGTGCTGACAGAAGAATATGCAAGTCATTGGTTAACATCGGTCAAAATAGTAGTGATTAAGGACAGAATGGACTGCCAGTTTGAGCTGCTAGCCCAAAATACATCTCACCTCGCAGTGTCCAGATTATTATTTCATTTGCAACTTAAGTATGTGTGGTTTGTTTTGTGCTCATTATAGACATACCCAACTCCCAATTTTCAAGAAGGGTGGATATGGCCCTTTGGTTGCATGCCAAATTATTTAGGAATTGCAGATATCTGTATGAAACAAGCATAACGGTAGTTAAAGTACTTCTTGGCTCAGTAGCAGATATGGATTTCTTTGTAAGTCAGCAAGTAGTTTCTATTGTCCACTTGCCAGTTGGCTAGACTTTGAAGATTAGGATAACTGCTGTGAGCACAGTAGTGGTCATGAGATATTGCCAAATCCTCTATTTTGGATTCATTCATCTTATATCATTTTAATTGGTTAATGGTATCTAAAAATAAGTGTGGAGTCCAGAATATCTACGTCGGAATAGGAGAAGGATACAAATAGTGCATACATGCACACACAGTTTTGTTTCTGGTTGATATACTGAGTTTGTCTTCCACTGCAGAGTCAGCAAGTTCTTTCTGTCTTGCAGAGAAAGTCTTAATCTGTGATAATGTTTCATAGAAAAGATCCAAGGCTGTGAGAATCGAAATTGCTTCACATTATGTATGTTAACATATGGAAGAAATCATGAAACTAGAACTGCTCTATTAAACGCTTTGTGTCTTTGCTTCTCAAACATTAATACAATAAGGAAAATGTGTAAAGAGAAGTATCCTACTTATTCCAGAACAGTTTTAAGTAATTGTTACACTCAATGAAATCTCTTAATGTTTTCTGTGCTACTGCTAGCGGTTTCGTTATAATTCTACCATATTTAGTTTTGTGTTCTGTTACAGTGTTATATCGAAACCAGATGTGGAATTAATTTTGTTTGCAGGGGGAAAAAAAAAAACAACACAAACTTGTTAGAATTTTCCTATTGCGTGATTATATTTAGAATACTCATAAAATCGATATCTGTTAAATATCTGATGTGTTTAGGAACAAGTGACATTTTTACCTGTACAGATTTTAGATGTAGTAATGTGGTACATGAGGTGACTAATGGTAAATAAATTATATAGGACAGGACTTCCTGTCCTGAGGGCACTTTACAGTTTAATTTTTACCGGAAGAGCAATTACCTATCCATCTTGCCATTAAATTAATACATGTACAGTAAGGATGAATTTTGTAGCAGAGCCATGGAAATCAACAGAAAGCATCGTCATATGAAAGATGACAATTTCAGTCCAGTTTTATTCATAAAAAAAGATCAGTCATGCCATTTTCAACAAAGATTGAATGTTGTGTTACACTATTGCTTAATAAAGAACAGTAGTTTCTGATGGACTTTGGAAGCTTTGTTCCTGGTTTATAGTTGTGTATATAATTAATCCTGAAATACTTAGCAACACACTTAATTTAATGCACAGGCATTGTTCCACTTAACCAAGTGGAATATATTTACGTGGCTAAAGATAAGCGTGCGTGCAGGCTAGGGACCCCAGGGAAGAAGCACAGTTTCAGATTCAGTCCCTGAGTACACCGTGTACATTAGTCAGTAAATGGGGACAAAGATGTGATAGTACATCTATAAATCTCAGTCCTTTAATTTTTAAATTAAAACAGAAATAAAACAATTTACGACTACCTTCTTTCCCACCATTTCTTAGATCAACTTTTCAGAATAGTGTAAGTGTAGCTCGGGTAGAAACATTTGCTTTCTTTTTCTGATGTAAACATGCATATATTGCAAAGACATCTCTGTACAAGTACTCTTTTTTTTCTTAATGTGTTGTATTTCTTTTTAAATAGTCCCTTAATATGCATTCCACAGTGGTATTACGATTACTGTTTTGAGTAGGTCAATCTCTTAATCTCTAAAACAACTCTAATTGGAAAAGATAGTGCTTCATAGAAGGTAAAAATGTGCTTGTATTTATGTGTAGTAATGCATGCTGACCATGTTAAGCCAGAAGAAGGTTTAACTATGTATCACTTTTAATTTTAAATGTGTTCTTTCTGTGCTCTTTGTTATTCTTTTGTTGCCTTTCATCCTATGGGATGCAGCTGCCCTTGAACTTGGTACTGTTTTGATCGTTCATGTGCAGCAGCCCCATTGTCTGTAACATTTTAAAAATGAGGCTTCATGGTGTTATTTACGAAGTAATTTCACATAAATATTTGGACTTTGGTTCTCTTAGAATGTGGAGCTGGTTGTTGTATGAAGAAAAGCATAATTATAATTCACAGACTTTTGCCTCGAGCCTAGGGGGACAGATGCATATGATTAAGTTTGAAACTGGCCTGTTATTGTAATGTAGATGTTTTCAGGGTTGAGAAAATTAAAAAAGAAAAAGAAAAAGGGGGGNAAAAAAAGTTACAGAAAAGCATAAGTTTTATAAAAAAAAGAAGACCAAGGGAATAGTTTTACAAGGGGCACTCAGTCTTGGACTGCACAATTTTATTTTTCAGTGGAACGTCTCCATTAGCTTGCCTGAATGCAATGCTTCATACTAACACTCGTGTAGGTGATGGAACATTCTTCAAAATCCCTGGGAAGTCAGGACTCTACGCTCTCAAAGTAAGTTTAAATTTTGTATATGGAAAGTACATAGTGCTATTAATCCATTTTATGAATGTCTCAATAGATATAAAGGTAAACAGATTAAATTCTTTGGAGAGGAAATGACCTGGTAGTCCTTCTAACTGCTTTCAGATGTCTTTTAAAAGGATTTATAATGAAAGTAAACATTGAATGTTTTATCCTAGAAAGCATATACATGTTCTTGAATTTGGCTTATGGGACAAAAACCATGTAGCTTAGCTAAAATGCTGCTTTTTCAGAGTTGTTCACAGAAGGGCCTTTGTTTTATGAGCAGTGAGCTCAAGAGGATCACTGACTTTCTCACTAAGTAATTGTATTAATGTTTGATTTTTGAACAGTGCAAAATTATTTGCCAGTCTAATATAAATCAGCTTTTAATTTACAGGTTGCATCATTGCTTTTGAGAAGGAATAGAATCATAGTGATAGAATTTTACCTTTATGCTATTTCTATTCCTTTTCCTCTTTATTTTTCTTTTTTGGTATGTATATGATGGTTTCTGTGGGAAGAAATTTTTTCTTGCTGTGCCTGATCAAACTTAGAGAGGCTTTAGAATAGGAGTGGAGAAATGTGAGGCAGAGGTGAGAAACAAGAAAGTGAGGTTATATGTTTGGCAGTCTAAATGTAGTCAATTAAAATTTTGGGCTGGGGGTAAGGATCTTTTGTAATTTGTGACAGACTTGTTTGATGTCAGGGTTTAAAAAATGTAAAACTATATAGATTTTCCTGCTCTTGATAACTACAAATACTGTATCTGAGATTGAATTAATAGTTTTCAGAAGCTTTATATCCTAATTTACTGAAACAAATGCTGTTGTTTTTCTTTAAATCCAGAGATATTCTTGGCACAAATCCAGATATTCACAATCACTCCCATGCTTGCAAGCTCCAGGTTGCTTTAGCTATTTGAATTCAGAAAACAGGCAAAGGCAGAAAAGAAACATTAAAGGATTTGTGTTTTGCTGCAGTGTTGTGGACATTCAACTGGAAAACTAGGATTTTCATCAGCCAAACAAGTCTGTTTCTGTTAAATTAAACAAAAAAAGTGAAAGATCCTGCATTTTATTTGACATTTTTTTAAAAAAGAGTGTGTTGTGACTTCACAAAATAGCTTTTTTGCTTTTGCTTTGCAAGTTGTTTCATGAATGTCTGTTTTTATGTCTTTCTCTGAAGTAACTCACAAGCATATTTTATTCTGGTTTTTGAAATGTAAGCATGAGAGTACACTGCAGTAATCTATTTTTGGAGATGCAGCAGGATCATGATTGATTTTTTTGCTGTTAATTTTAGTTTTCTTTTTCTTTTTTAACTGTAGAAAGAAGAATCAACATGCCCTACTGATGGAACATTGGATTTAGGATGTGAATCTGAGTTAGATGGCACTGAAATGGCCGAGACAACCAATAATAATGGAGAAGAAAATGGTGGTAGGTGTTTTAATTTTAATATTAGAGGGCATATTTTGGGAAAAGAAAAAGTGTGGCTTACTTAAGAATTTCAGGGTGTGATTTCTAAACAGAGTAAATAATGTTTTGTACTGAGTCGAACTATTTTTGAGTGACTCCCTCTCTTTTTTGATCTTATAAAGAAATCAGGAACATCAAGTGTCTTTATTTGACTTAGATTTGTAAAAGTTGGTGAGTAGCGCTGTTGAGTGTGTTTGAAGTAGGTAATTTTTTGGCTTACAATTTTTTTGTTTTAGGGCCCACATCTAAAGAGTAATTTGCCTTACCGGGCTTCAGATTTGCTGTTGTTGGATAAACATCTTAATGATTTCACTGTGGGCGTGTGGGGTTGGTCCCTCAGTACAGTTTTGGGCACAGGACAAAGGTTTGTATTTTTTTTTCTTTCAGGCAGAGATTCTCCTGGGTGCCATGTTGGCTTTAAACTACAAGAGGATAGATTTAGATTAGATATAAGAAAGAAATTTACTCTGAGGGTGGTGAGGCACTGGCACAGGTTGCCCAGAGAAGCTGTGACTGCCCCTTCCCTGGCAGTGTTCAAGGCCAGGCTGGATGGAGCTCTGAGCAACCTGGTCTAGTGGAAAGTGTCCCTTGCCCACAGCAGGGGGCTTGGAACTAGACGATCTTTAAAGTCCTTTCCAAACTCAACCACTCTATGATTCTATAAAGTATCAAATACTGGGTATTTTTTTTTCTCTGAGACAATGATAAACTGAAACATTGCAAGAACTTGAAAATGGCAACCACTTTTTGAGAGGTAATAATTGCCAATAAAGAAAACACAGTTCTTCAGTCACCTAAAAGTACTTGAGAGTAATAGAAGTGAATAGTCTTATTATTAAAACTACACCCATGTAATGGTTGTAAATTGAATGCTTTATACAAAAATCAAGCTTCCCAGGACCTCTGAAATAAACCTTGCCTTGATGAGTTCTTCTCTTCTGCTGCCCCCTGACAACCTGTCCCACTGCTGGACGGCAGCCTGCTGTTTTGGCTCACTTTGTATGTGGTGAGAGGGTGTCCTGTTTATAACTAGGATGTGAAAAGGCTCAGCTCATTATGTTGTTCTGCTACAGACTTTGATCTTGAGCAACTTGGCTTCAATGCTGCACCTGTATAGGACCAATACTGCTATTTCAGTATTGCTCACTAGCAGCATTGAAAAATCACGAAGTGCTTAGTGACAGGAGTAACAGAACTACCTAAGACAGGTTGTTGTGGATTTAGTGGTGAAGTTTTGAAGCCCAGTGGAAAAACAAGTGTCAAGAATTGTTAAATGGCTCTGCTTCTTCATTTGATTTGATATATTATGTCTATAAGTTAACAGACTGCGTGTGCAGTGGTTTTATGCTTATGTAGTATGTTCTGCATGTGTAAGTGAACATACATATGTGTAGTTCTTCAACAATTCCTGTCTGATACTCAATTTGTTGATGTACGCTCCCCTAAGTCACAGGAAGAATACAGCAATGAAAAGCCAGAATATTATTACAGATAGGAAAGCAAGAGTTTAAAATACAGTTACAGATAGGAAAGTGAAAGTTGATGGTACTTGTTATAAACAAATAAAAATCGTGGCAAAAACCTGGCAATTATTTAGGAGTGGTAGGATGTAAATAAGGATGCCAGAATGCCAGAAGTAGAAAATTGCTGAGTTTTGACTGAGAGGAGGCTGCATACTATTTTCACAGTTTACAGTAATAAAAATAATTCTAGCACTTGTGGTGACATAAAAGAGCAGCTGCTAAAATTAAAAATTTTAAAATATTTGGGGTAGAGCAGTAAATTACACCTAGATTGTTTTTAAAGCTGAGAACTTTTCCTCATGTTTCATCTTTAATAAATCTTGGAAAACTGTGATATATTTAACTTTCTGAAAACAAGACGTAAATTTTTTTTATGTTATGCAGAGGATATATTTTAAAAAAGTAAATGGGATGGCAATAGTGAGTCTATATTGCGTATAGGAAGGCTGATGCTGGATGTGATCAGTAAGGAATTGAAGACAGCATGTCTTCTATCAGTCAGACATGTTTGATAACAGCTTTTCTTGAAACTGCAAGTTTTGTTGTTAAAGGTATCTATTGATATATATGTATAGAATTCTACAAGTTATTTCATTTACAGTATACAATGTTTGGCTTAAAACCAGGACCATGCCTGAGAAATGCAGCCAGTTTTAAGTGGATTGGAAATTACAAATTATTAGATCTGTACAGGTGTAGAAATCACCATCCACAGTAGGTATTTTTGCTGTTCTGTGGAGGATGTGATTTGACCAGTCTTCATTCAGTATCTTTGTCAATACTTTCTGAAAAGTATAAAATCCTTCTTGATTACATTTATTGATAATAAATAATAATGTTGAGACCTCTCTTGATTGCCTTGTAAATGGTTACGGTTGAAGAGCATGAATTTTTTTAGACTTTACAGTGAAGAAAAAAGGTCACATTTGTGCAGTGGAAATATATATTTAATAAATCAGTAAATCTGAAAAGCATGTAGGGATCACAATAGAAAGTGAATTGAACATGAATGAAATGATTTTGCTAATTAGTCCAATGCAATTCTTGGACTATAATTCTGATAGTACTGATTAAAGAATACAGGCACAGTGTTTTCTTGGTATAGCATGAGTTAAATGATTACTAGTGTACTGCATTCATTCTGGCTGTAAGAAAGAATTAAGAAAAATAGGATTTAGAAAAGGCATGTAAGAACTCCTGAGTGAACAAATACCTCCTTTGCTCTGGGAAATTTAATAGGGACAGTCTAGTTAGTTTGTCAAAGACGAGGTGGTGACTTGATCTGTTTGTACATATTTGAGAAAAGGTATTTCTGTAGAAAATATTTGATATAGCAGACCAAATCTAATAAGCTGTCTATCCATTAAAATTTTCACACTAAAGCTCGGATTTTTTTTCTTTCCAGGAAACTATTCTGGGGCATAAAAATAACGTTTGATTCAGTACAAACAACACTTTGTGAAATTTTCTGACTCATGTTTTGGAAAAGGTCGATAGATATAATGTCTCCTTTCAGCCTTAGTATGTGTGATACATATGAGGATAGACATTGTTTGCACATTGTATTCTTAATTGCCCAATTGATTGCATTTTTATTTGTTCTTGTTTCCACTGTGGTAGAGTGCAGAAGCCCTGGTTCTGACAGAGTCATCAGAAATTATTTATCAAGAGTTTAAAAAGTACTGCTTTAAAGTTAGCTGGAATCAGGGGGTGAAACCCCTAAGCAACAGCCTCAGTCCATTTGTGGATTTTAGATGATAGTCTTCAGCTTTCGGAGTAAAAAGTACCAGCTGACACTCAAACAGAGAAGAATCACGTTACTCCCCAGCAGGCACATTTTTCCCAGTATAAATGCAGGCTACTGAACAATTTTATTAGTGTAATAATATAAAAATTCCTCACAGTTATAAATACATGACTTGGCGAAAGCTGTTACTCCACATCAGTATTGCTAAACTGACAACTGCAATGGTCACACCTCAGGATTTTTCAGATGCTGTGGAGAAATCTTTTTTTCCCCACCTTCTCCAAAGGCATATGTTAAAGAAACTCTTTACACTATGTTTGATTTTGTTCAGAATGGGATTTCTATAAAAGCTCTCTAGCAGTCTCATATCTTTTTATAAATTCCATTTCCCTCAAATACATGGGAGCAGCATGTAAAGATGCAGTTAGTAAAAGAATTAAAATCCCAATTACTGTTGCCTGGGAAAATGATGACTATAATATCCTTCTGCCCATCGATAGGATGTTCTGTTCTCAAAAAGCATTTGTCCCTAGAGTTTCTGAAGCCAGGGCTAATCCATCAGCCACGAAGTGCAGTTGATTAAAAATTGTCTTCACGCAAGCCAATGGAATGCACAATGATGTAACTGTGGAGGAGGCGTGACTTCCCTCCCCAACCTAAACATAGGTTCTGATGTTTGCCCAAATATGAGCAACATATGTCTCCTCTTGAGACACTCTGGTTTTCAGCACTTCCTAAAACTGTAGGTTCTTCAACTGCGAACATGAAATGGCAAAATTAATTTCTTAGGCAGTTTTCTTAGAGATAGTAGATGAAATGATGGACAATAGAGGATCAGATTCATGCTGAATGCTGAAATTTTGTCTTTGTAGTTACTGTGCTCTTGAGTGCCTAATGCTTTTTGGACTAGAAAGCTCCTAGGATAACTCCTGTAGTGAGGAATGAGTATTCACCATTGTTTGAAACCTGAGTCCACATTTAGATTCCCAGTGCTTTTCCAGGAACAGAATTTCTGGCAATTCAGGGAAACCTGTTAGCATCTTATTTCTTGGGAATACTGTTGGATGATTCTGCTGAATATTGCACATGGCAACATCTGAATGTGGGATAGGCTCTTCTAAAAGCAGACAGGTGGTAACAGAGTAGCAGCTCAAACATACAGAGTTTTGGATGACACATCAGAAGGAGACGGTTTTCATATCTTTTTTTGTGTCAGTGGGGTTTTTTTTTGTGTCCCTGCAAGCAGCTATAAAATAAAAATACTGTGCCCATGATCGAGTTTAACTTCTGTTTGTTTCATTGACACTGGAGTCATAAGAATGAGAGAAGATGCTGTGGAGCTTGGGGGAGAGATCTTTCTCATCTGCTTTTTTTGCTGTACAGTAGAGTTAATGAAGCCTAAGAAATTGGTGGTTTAGTGATGACAGGCTGTATATTTTTAATGGAAAATGTTGACTTCCTTTGGAATAAGGATTCACAGTTTTCAAAGCTTTGTGAAATGTTTGGGCTCAAAAGCATGCTGAGAATATAATGTGATTCCATGCAAGCTACCAAGCTGATGTGGTATTTGATGTCTTTCTCCAAAAAACACTATTAAGTATTATTTATCATTTCACAGTGCTAGTATTTCTTTCCAAAAGAATAGTACAGTCACAGTAATGCCCTTGATTATGCATCTGTTTTTGCTTGCTTTCGTGAGCTTGTACAATTAACTAAATTCCAAACTGGTTTTCATTTTCAAGAGCTAATGGCAACAGTCAAGTTCCGAATTGTTCAGATTTTGCAAGTTGGGCTCTAGAGATCAGAGAGTGATGGAGGTGAATTACTTGATACATCTGTGTTTGCAAAGCGTGACCATTTATGTCAATACAGGTATAGATCTGTGTCACCCAAATAAAGTATTGAATTTTATGGATATTTTAGAGAGAGATTTTGTGTGTGTGTTTTCCTAAGAGAGTTCCCTGTGAAGTTTCGTATCTCCAGAGGGCATGCATACGTTTTATGCTTGAGGTAGACTCTAGTCTTTAACATATGGTGGCAATATTAATTTGTGTTTTGTAGTGTGGCCATTAATAAACAATCCTTCTCATCTGCTGTGGTTTCCGTAACAAGGAAGTGAAATGCTGTTGATTTTACTGGTTTGATTTTAAATCAGTATGGTCTCTCTGACATCAGAATTAATTGTGCTATTTATTTTTGGAAAATAAGCCCCTTAAAGCACTCCAGGAATTTTTGTGTCCATCTAGTTACATAAATCTGTTTATAATTATTCCTAATAACTTTCAATGGCAGTGAGACAGAATAATTTTAAGTTGTATTCCTGTAAAAATTGTTTCATGTCTTCTAATATGTTTTATGTAGGTGTCATATTTCTTGGGCAGGGAAAGTAAAAGGTAATAAAAAAATATAGAACTAGCCTATAAAATTTGAGATTAAAAGATAGCATTGCTGATTTTTATAAATGACAGTCTTTCATAGTAATTACCAAAACTGATCTTGGAATAATGGAAGAGAGGAAGTTATTTTAAATGGAGGTTGTTGAAAACATTTTTAACATGCTCTCTTTACTAAGTAATTCTAATTCTATCATTCATGTTAACACTCTCTGAACACTCACTAAGGGGGTCTTATCTTCAGAAACCCAGCTGCTCTTCCAGCTCATAACCTAGTTTATGGCTTAATAGTTGCTGTTTGCTTTATTACTTCACTCACTCCTGGCCCTTGAAGAAGCTGATTTAAAGAATGTAGCCTAATTATTCTCCACTAAATGGAAATATCTCCTGTAGGCTTAAAACTGCTCTTGTTCTTTTTTTCTACTGTAGCAATAATGGTGAATTCTCTTTACTGGCCACCCAAATATTTATCTTTCGTCTGTCGCATTCTTTCGGGGTTCTTCTGTTCCTCCCCAGCATCCAGTTTATTTTTAGCATTCTTTTCTGATTAAGCTTTTCAAGCAAACGTGAATCTAATATGCATGCACCTTCAGTGCTTATGGACAAAGTAGTTGTGGCTTTCCAAAGTTGTATGTATGTACAGAGACCACTGGCTCTTCTTGAATTTGTTTTTCTTTTACTGTGTTCTTTGGTTTCCGTAGCAGAAATGCCTGCTCTGTTCCTAAGGCATTGTTGTTTCCACTGGGATCATTAATGTTGATTTCAAACACTTACATATTTTTCTGTCAGTTGGACAGCAGTTGGACTTTATCCATATAAATGAACAAAAAAAAATTTACAATTTTCTGTGGTCACAGGCATCGTAGTGTAGTGAGATTTTGGCACAGATTGATTTGAATCACTAAGTAGCAGAACATGTTTTGAAGAATAAATTTATTCATTGTATGGTATTTGTATTTCATTTCCTAAAAAAAAGTCAATTTGTATTGTTTGGTAAACGATTAATATCTTGATTATCCTCTAAATAAAGCCTATATAGCAATTTTAGTATTACTTTTTGCTAATAAAGTGAATAGACTGTATTAAGCAGTTATTAAGCAATTATATAAACTAACACAATGTATTTAGATTTTCAATGTTTGTATCTCCTACTTTAAAAAAGTAGGCAATGACATCTTGTATTTACTAAGTGGTTAGGTTTATAGCTATGATTTGTATCAAGCTGGTTTTAAATGGAAATGGAAATTTAATTAAAACATAGAAAATAATATTTAAAACAGCTTCTCACTATTTTAAGCTACTAGATATGTGAAGGAAAGTATTTATAATGTATAAAATATATTTAAGAAAGGAAGTATCATTTGTTGTTAATAAATTAAGTTGACTTTCTCTAGTCACTGTGTCATTTTAAAATTTGTAAGCACTGGATTTCAGCTTCACTTATCTATTTCTTTAATCATACAGTACAGGAAATAATTTGGTTTTCAAAACTGAAGGAACTAGGTTTGGGTTGCACTAAACCAAATCAGGCTAGAGTGAGGTATTCCTTCTGTACCTGCAGAAAAGATTACAGCAATGGAAAGCTATTTATTGTTCCAGTGGGTTTCAGTTCCAGTTGCTTCATCCATTAGAACAATCCCTTTCCTTGGTTTAACGTTGCTGTCAAAGCTTTAAAGAAAAAGAAGCAGAAGAAACCAATATACTGATAATATTTTCATATAAAATTGAAGTAATGATAAAAGTAATAAGTATGGCCTCTAATAGACCCTGTCACAATTTCAGGATTTATTGCTAAAAGAAAAATGAATGAAAGCACAAAATTAATGTAGAGCTATGTTTATTTTCATTCCTGTGCTGTATCGTGACTTTGACGTAAACGATTGTAGTGTTGAGCATCATCAGTTAGGGTTGCCAAACCTCTCCAGGATGAACTTTATCACCAAAATAAAAAGGGGAGTCTCTTGGATAATGTTCTAGATCAGAATAATGAAAAGCAGAATTTCCGATTTGAACAAGAAGGTAATAGGAGTTGCAGTCATCCCGGAGAAGAGGAATAGGTTTTTCATGACAGGTCATGTTGTGTCCTCTCTTAGGAGGGACAGTTAAGTATATAATAGTTCCTCTTCTTCAGGCATTTTTAAATTTGTTCTGTTCTCCTCTCCTTAACCCTGGGATTTGTGTGCTCACACTGTTTCTGTTTTTTAATTCAGTTCTTTGACTCACAGGCTTTGCCAGAAAATAGTAAAAAAATTCTCTTTGAAAGAAAAGACAAAAGCTGGATCATCTGAAATGTCAGGTTTTTACTTTGGTGTAGGTGTTCTTTGTGTCAGGAGCTTAGCTATTGCAGTGATTTAGATTATATGAACTAGCTATTGTTTGTTTTCTGCTGACACTTCGCTGGTCCTTTAAGTTGTCTTTTTTGATAGTAAGCTTTGCTCATCATGTGGAAAAGATTGATCCAAACCAGGTGATGCTATAAACTCGGAACCTGTTTTGTGTTGCAGCTTCTTTGTATATTTTGACAAATCCTTCAGGTGTAAAGGAAAAAAGTTAAAAATATCAGTTATAAATCTTGTGACAAAATAGGATTTGTTTGCTAATGAAAATTTTTAATCCAATATGAAAATTATCTTGACATAATGCCAATGCCATAAAACAGGGTATATTCTCTGTGTGTGAGGTAAGTATTAACTATTTTTTTTTTCAGTGGGAAAGCAAATGTTTAATAACACATGCATCTTATAATGGACATTAATTATTGATAACTAAATTGTCTCTATTCTATCTTTTTTTCTTACATACACAAAGAAAAATCATTACAATATTTCTTCTGTGAAACATTGCTAAAGGCAAGGGAGTTACAGTGCTACTTCAGGTGTCTGCTCATCCCACTGAAGGATGGGAGGAGAAAAGCATAGGCGAAGAGAAACATTGGGCTAAAATTATTTCTGGCACATGTCTGCAGCAGCTTTGAGTGTCTTCGGACTATTGTGGTAGGTGTGCAAAGTATGGCAAACCTTGGAAAACCATATACAGCTGCAGAGCACTATAAAGAAGGTGTGTCAACACGCAAACCAGTTTTCAGCAGCCCTGGACGACAGACTGAAGTTGAGTCAGCAAACGAGAATGGAAAAAAAGCTGCTTAATTTCTGGATCCATGCTAATGCTGTTTTAGCTGGGCTGTTTCAGGACACTAGTGAGAGTAGTAGTAATGCAAGGCATTAAGAGTGCGAAGGTTTTTACAGCCCTTTTAGTCAAGCTTGCTGACTACCAAGACTAGTAGGATCCTCCAGCTATTTTCACAGCTTTCATATCTGTTTGATAAAGCTGGTTTTTTAAAAGTTAATCATATTTCTTTTTTGTTTGTTTTGTTTTAACCAGGAGACTTTTTCTGTGTCTGACGCAACATGTATTCAAAAGGCTGTTTAATGCAAATGCTGTAATGTTTGTTCATTAAAACATGTATTATTTAGCAGGCTGACAAGTAGCAGTGTGTTTTACCTGAGAGACCAGAATTCCTCCTTGCAGGATATTCCAGTCTACCCGTTGAACAGGAAAGTGTGTGTTCTGAGCTTTACCAAGAAGTACTTATGAAATAGATGAGTCTTGACTCCTGAGAAGCCATTACAATCTGGCATGAAGTTACATATTTATAAACATTTCTAGAACACAGAGTCATCAGTGTATCTTGTATAAATACATGTTTAGACACATAATAATCCATTAAAAATGTCTTGGTGAGGAAGGTAATTTTTGTCTAGCATCTGTGTGAAAACCATAGTTAAACTATTTCAGTTAGCTTTCAGGACCTGAAAGGCAAAATATGCAAGGCCTCCAGAACTGCATAGAAAGGGTATGATGAGGTACAAATATTTGTGAAGCAATGCAGTTATTTAGAGTATGGACAAATTTTCAGCTCATCTGGACTTCAAGATAGTTGAATTTCTTAGAGCGAGCTTTTTGTTTTCCAGGCACTTGCCTTTTTTTTTCTGTCCTCAGGACTTTCCAAGATATAGGGAAGATAACCCCCATAACAGTATTCTGATTTTTTTTTTTCTTTTTATAAAGTTTGCCCAAAGCAGACATCTGAAGAAATGTCTTCCAATCGTGATTTAAGCCTTACTAATGCACCGGTGCAAAGCAAGCTGGTATCTTCCTTCCAGCAGCACACAAAGAAAGCACTTAAGCAGGTAAGCTTGTATTGATTGATAATCAATTGGCTTCCATTTGGCATGTGTGTCAGTCTTACACAATAAGAATGCAGCAGAATTTCAAGACATTTCTGAGGATTTTTAGTGCTTTGTTTAGTGGTGTATTTCTGGGGTTTTTTTCTTTGGTTTTTGTACCAATGGTGCAGTCCTGCTATTTGTTGTGAGTTTGATGGTTTTTTAAGTGCTTTTCAAGTAAGCAGAATTGTTTATATTATCACATCGCTGCTTTTCCTATGTAAGCATTTGTGTTGGAAATTTTATGTGAGGCTTAAAATTAAAAAAATATTCTGAAGATAGGGAAGAATCTGAGTATACTTGCTGTTCAGTTTTTCTTTATGGTCTGTTAAGTCTGTCATACTGTATTTGACACTACAGTGTATAAAAGCGGAGTAGTTTTTGGTTTTTGAATAACTTATGATTTGGATGATTTAGGTTGCATGATAAGTAGTAAAACTTGGCAAAAGTAGCTGATTGTTGGAAGTCAGATACTAACTGAAAACAGCATGAAAATTTTTTTCCAACAGTGCCAAATTAGTTCAGCTTACAGCTGGGCAAATGAAAAACAAAAAAATTATAATTAAAAAAAAATATCATTATCTCCTCTCAATTTTGAGTGTGTAAGAATTGTTTTGGTCTTGTAAACACCATAAAAAATGAAATACAGCTTTTCTAAAGTGTTAGCATAATGAGATGATGTTTTAATTTTTCTCATAACTGCTCTATTAATTATGGTTAACAGAGGTCTAGTATTTCATGGGGCAGTTTATTGCCAAGTTGTTGATTTAGGCTTAAGCAAAGCCTGTCCACTTCTTATCGAAACACTTAAGTATTTGTGCGTAGTTTCTCATGCAGTTTGAGTTTAAATCCGCTAAAATTAATAGACCTTTGTCATTCACATAAAGTTATCTTGTGCTTAGAGGGTTTGAGAACTGGAAGGGATTGTTAGAGCAAGGTCTCACATCTGTTTGGTCAGGAGAATTGAGCAGTGGATACAAAGCAGCTCACTAACTGTGTGGGTACTTGTGAAAGACACGTTTTGGAAACTCTTCTACAGATCTTTTGCTATACATGAACTTTCTTAGGGGTGGAGGAATAGGGCAAAGGGAGAGGAGGGGGGAAAAAAGAGCAAAGCCACAAATGTTTGAGCTTGTATGACTGTTAAAACTCTACTGTTTGTCACTTAGCAGATGTATAGCATAGAGAATAATTTTTAGAAGAGCAAACTAATCAAAATAGCTTAATTAATATAAAAAGTCATGACGCTGATTGAAACCTTTGAAAACATTCCCTAAGGCAGTAGGGTTAGAGTAACATCAGAAAGTTAACTAATCAATAAAAAGAAATTAGTTTTAATTAAGTTGATGGTAGTTAGATCCTGTACTTCAGATATAAGAGTATTATTGCAGCTATCACTAAATGTTTTCTCAATGTACAGTATTAGACAAATGGACATTTGTATTGTGGAATAGTAGAGGGTTTTTGCTTTGTTTTCTTGAAAGTTTCAGGTGTTGGCTACTGCCATATAGACGCTGCAGATTTGATTTAATTTGATCTTGTAGCAGAGGTGAATAAACTTCAATGGTGATTTTATTTATAAAATTGCCATTGGAAATTTATTCTTTCACTTTCCAATCTTTCTGTTGCTTTTATGGATACCTAATACCTAAAATTTGTACAAAGAAGAACCTGCAGTACCTTTGAATACACAAGAAGCTTTGGACAGTTGCATGCAACACTTCTCAAACTGATACTAACTCGTTCCATGCTAAAGTAACAGAAGATGAGCCATCATCATGCTCTCAGCAAGTGCTTATACCATATAAACATACATATATACACTATATATGTCGTAATGAGGTCTTCCCTAGCTATTGCTTTTTTAATTTACTAAGCAGTCCTTGCAGAATGAAAACCTACAAGGTAATCTTTCAGTTTCCTACTCAATTTATTTGATGACAGCGGGTTCTTCACATTAACTTGATCTTGTGTGTATTTGTTTTGTAATCCATTAAAATTAAAGTGAGAGGCAAGTTGATAATGTGCAGTACTGCTTGAAGATCTGAGCTAGATTTTAGAAGATTTTCTCCACAGTTTATCCACTTACTAAGCACTCTAGTCCATATGTAGTTCACTTTAAAGTATTATATGCTGAATTTACATATGATTTGATTTTTAATGAATTCTAGAGGTATTTTCTTGGCTTTAGATTGCAGAGATCAATCTTACGTTTCCTTGGAACAGCCTGCATTTTAGGATGTTCTCATGAATCAAATTAGTCACAACACTGCATTTCTTGAGCTATGCTAGGAGCTTGGAGGACAGGGCATTTTCTGAGCCCTGGCTCTTGGTCCTCATTTCTCTCAGGTAGCAGTGGCTCTGGGGTGCTTTGCAGGGGCTAAGGAGGTTTGCAGTTGCAGTGGACTCTCACAAGGTCTGTGTCACAGTTCACACCTTACCTTCTCACCTTTCAAAGGCTGGCCTGCCATTTTGGTCTGGAAAATTTCTAGCTTCACCACCTTCCATAGTGTCCTTGTTGGGAGAAAGGATTCGAGTGTTTCACCACTGAGTGTGTTTCATGCTTCTTTGTCATTTTTGAGGGAGTTTCAGGTTTGCTTTTGTATAGTATCTGAGTGAAACATCCAACAAAATGGTTCCCATTCATGAGGGTTTAGACAAACGAGTCTGTGGTGTAGAGCTGCCTTTTATGCTTGGCTTTCTCATGGCAGATTTTACAGACTTCTGTTTCGCTTTTGCTATTCAAAGCGCTTGGGTATGTGTGCCCAGCTGTTGCTGATCTAGTACCTTTGAAAAGGTTTATGGCATGCTGTCGCACACTGATTTGCTATCAGTACTGATCAGTTCCATACTGATTTACCTCATTTTCACACTCGAGAGTTTTGGCATGCAGACCCATGTAAGGACCTCTTCCTGGGAAAGTACTGAACTACACCTGCATCTGCTAGCAGTGGTACATGGTCACACTACTGTGTGAATTACTCTTGCTCTGGACAAGGCTAACCCACGTACGGACATCAAGTCATGGCATAGTATCTACCATGCTCCTCTCTGGTCCAGTTTCTCTTCCATTGACTTGAGGTGATACTTTTTTTGGAAGTCTTCGCTATGTACAGATTTGTCTGTATCTATCAAGATGTTCTTGGAGCATTTCTCAGAAGAAACGATCATACCTGCAAACTGGCCTCATGTAGGTAACACTGAGCATATGTGAATATCCAGGACATTGAGGTGGTGTTAGTGTCTGTTGGACTCTGCTAGCCAAGCATAAGAGCAACTTGTCCATCAGTGTGCCAGTTGTTTCCTGGGGCAGTACCAAGAGAGGATAAAGAACTTGAAGAAGCATTATAACGATGTCTGGGATGATAGTAGACCTCCCAGACGTGGAAGAAAATCCTGCCTCACTTTTGGCACTTTGGAATCAGCACCAAGAAGGGTACCCATAAATTTTCTGTTGGGAGAAGAGAAGGATACTCCATTCAGACTCAGGATCTGAATACAGACCAGGACATGTCTGAGACTGTGCTGGGCATCCAGATCTCTTTGTAGAGACAGAAACTCCAGAGACAGCAGCCAAGTGGGTTTGGGAGGAGAGAAGCTCAGGAAATAAGGGAATCTACACAAGGTATGTTACTGCCATGATTTGTTTTGTTTTTCTTAACTTTGGGCTTTGTATGCATGCTTGGTGGCTGGGTTCATATATGCGCCACTATTGTATTCATAAAGTGGGTAGATGCAGTTTTCTATGGAGAAGGAAGGCACCCATCCGTATGATTCGTTCGTATAGTAGAAGTGGCAATGCCACCCCCCTTTTTTTCCAGTGGAAGATGTCAGGCCCCAAGCAGTAAGAGAGCTATGGGGAAGTTATGGTTTGGCTCGTGTGTTGCTTCTGAACTATAGGACATTAGACCTGTACAGCTCCAAATAACATTTCAGGCTGACTTTTCTAGCACAGCTGTAATTATTATTAGAAACCAAACTACAACCTGAAGCAACAACAGACTAAATTTCAGAGCGGAATGGTGAACAGTGCAATTTAGCCCTGATTTACCCAAATTCACAGGACTAGTTTGTAAAGATTTCTTTCTTTGTTCGTTTTTTAAGTACACATGTGTCCAAGTACTTAGGTTGGCACTGAAGGTAGAATCCTGATCTCCCTTGAATCTAGCGTGGATTTGCTTTCCTGTCTCCAGCTCAGGCAAACAGTTTGTCTTGCTCTGAGAGAAGAACAAGAGCAAACTCACCAGTCTTGCTCCCTGCACACTCATTCTGTTAGGACTTCTTTCCTTGACTACAGCCAGAGGCAGATTATCTTGAAGCATTTTGCTGTCCATAGAAAGTAATCCAGTATGAGTCTGTCTGTGGTGTCTGTCCTTTGACTCATTTGAGCAACTGCTCACTCACACGTTTTGATATAAGCCAGATATATTTGCCTGCCCTCCTTTCCCTTCCTGACCCCCAGAGGAACAAAGGTGACAGAGGAAATCATTATGATTATGTCCTTATCACTTAGAATTTGAGCACAGGGTATCTTCCTGAAAGGCTCTGAAAATCCACTGTGAACTGAGGTATTTTTTGTACTGAATTCCTCAATGTAGAGAGTTTGCCGCAGTTTCTCAGTGTCTCTGTTAACCGTTTGCCTATGTTTCATTTCAGATGCTACATATTTACCAAGGCCACAGTTGGAGAATTCTGGCTCCTTAGCTGAAGCATTTGATCAGATGTCTGGCAACATAAGTGATGATTCTTGACAAATTTTCCTGTCAACAAATGGAAAACAAGGAAAACGTTGCTTTTTGACTTCTAGAGAGACATGGGAAGGGACAGTGGAATTTACAAAATGCATTCAGGAGAATGGAATTTTGAAGATGATAAACTAAACTGATTTTCTGATTGCCAAGACAAGTCTAGGGAAGAGGACAGAGAAACTATGGCAGGGAGACTTCATAATGGGGAAAAGAAGCTGGAAGAGCAAGAGTTCCAGCAGGAGCTCTTCAGGGAGTACATGCGTTGCCCGAAGGCAGGCTGCACGGTATGTCCCTCTAAAGGTCCCTATGCATGGGCAGCATGTACCAGCTGCTCAACACAGTGCTTTGGTAAGACGCAAGACAATGTTTATGAGACTTTCTTCTGGGCCATCGCCGTGGTCCTCAGCCCTTACCTGTGATGGAGAGAAAGGGACAGCAATCCACACAATCCCTGTATTCTTTTTGTACCGCTTTTTAATAATTAGTTCCCAACTGCTGGGGCATTCTGCTTGTTTGTTTCTCCTCTGGGGTTGTTTGCGTAGCATGCTTTTTGCAGCACTCCTGCATGTTTTCTGTTTTAATAAATGTATTTGCCAGAATTTCTTACTCTGAGAAATGACTAAATAGAATTTTAAAGCGACTTTAGAACAGTACCGTGTTGAAATGTAGTTGCCCCTTCACCTCACTGTAGGACAGCGTCCCTCACTTAAAATATGTCCTGGCATGAAGATTACCTTTGGTTAGATCTACTACTGCTGTGTAGTGGAATCTTCTTCCTAAATAGAGGTTGAAAGTGCTCATTTTGTTCTGTTCTGTAGATGCAGTTACTTGTCCCAAGTCTCAGACAATCAAGCTAATGCTAGTGGCCAAGTTCTAAGCATTGCACTTGTCTGATAATGTTAAGTAATCTGGGGAACTATTTAAGATGGATTGGTCATTGCTACTCTGTTAATGATAAATGTCATCACTGGCGATGAGAGTCCCAGTCAAGCTTTTCCAGTGCTGCTACATGATTTTTCCATATAGTGGCAGTGGATGTCTAAGTGAATACCTTCTTCTGGGCCATATGAAAAGAACAGCTTTTGATTTGAATAGTTTATAGCATGAAATTATACCCAGGTGAAAATGAATCATGCCTTGATTTTGAAGTGCATCCTAGAAATGGTTGGCCTTTTCAGGGAAGGACAGGAGTTGGAACAGTTCACAACTCTTCAGGCTGTAGGAAGCCTCCTACAGAACGCTGACAAGCGTTTATCTACAAATGTTGTTCCAGGAGCTGCTGGGTAGGTCCCCAGCAGGCTGTGTGCTCAGGGTGGGTGGGCATGTGGCAGAACGCAGGCTGAAACAGTGTGCCTGGCAGAAAGGCATTACACTGTAACTGCTTACGTTGGTAAGCACTTTTCAGATGGTAGATATTATTAGTTTAACACTACACAAACAATTTAAAAAAACCTGACACTTGTCTTTGGAAAAAAGTGTTACTGAGTCAGTGCATATGCCATGATCATTCCCATTCACATGCAAGTCAGAACAGACGTTCAACACTTAACATGGTGTGTTTGTCCTTCTCTTGTTTCTGTGGTTGGGAAAGCAACAAAAAATGTTTGCTTTGCAGTCTATCATGATCTGCAGCAACTGTAGCTGTGAATGCATTATTGTAATCCTATGGAAGATAATGCTGGCTTGCAGGTATACAGACACACACATAAATACACACATCTCTGTCTCTGCACCACGAATGTCCAAGCACTTCAGTTCAATGTTGGTTAATCTACAGATAAATGTTCAGTTGTGAATCTATACTGTAGTTGTACAGAAAGACCCCAACCACTACTGGGACCTAAAGAACAAAAACACAGCAAGAAAATATTTTTGTTCTAAATACAGATACAAGTGTCACAAGGTAGGAGGATAGCCTGGGACAAGAATAGATGCTTATTCGAGAAGTTACTAGCAGAGTTTGAAAATAAACCCTAGGTCTCCAAACTTCCAGCCTGCTTTTCTACTGCTACTATTCATCTCCAAATGATCAGTTGTGTACACTTGGCACCAATACTGTTACATTTGGTGTACAAGTCTGGTTGGAAGTAAATTAATTTGCTTTATGCTTTGTAAATGGCACTTTGTAGCTGTTTCCATAAGACATCTTTATTATTGTTTTAATCTTAAGTTTGCATGTTTATAACTGTGTATTTTTAATGTATGTTTAACAGAAGTAGTGGCATCCTGAAAATAATAATGTGTTTGTTCTTTGTGATTTGTGGTCCTTACTGGTTTATTTTAACTGGTCTGTATATCCATGAAACAGGTTGCCACTGAGAAATTTTAGTTTAATAGAGACATGGGAATTAAAGGCTGTCTTAACTTTGCTAACAAAATGAGGGTGAGAGAGAGGACAAAGACTGAATTTTATGGTGATGTTAAGTGAATCAGTGATAAACTATAAATCTGTTTCATTTTTGCCAATTTGGGATCCATGACCATGACGTAGAGTTGTTATTCATTTTGTGCAATAGACTTCTCAGTGTGTCATGGCTTGTGTTTTTCACATGGCAGAACGGAAGAATTCCGTTTACATTTCTGATCCATAATGTGTGAAATTTCAAAGGTTATGTTTCATGATATAAGTTTCAGAGTGTAGACTTGACATTTATGGAACAAATAGAAATCTGGGACGATGTTGCTTAATGCAACCAAGTGTTACATATCTTTGTTGTTAATAATTTTTAACATTCTCAGCATGTCATGCATTTAAACTCACATGAAAGTGGTTTTCTGCATTAATGGTTTATCTGTACGCTGCATTTTTTCATTCTGAGTTGAGAAGATGTGGGAAAGAAAAATAATAAAAAAATATCCCAAGCAGCAGTAAATCAGAGCATGGAGCTTGACATTTTGCTTCTGGTGCTCTTTTGGGGATGTATTTTTCCCCTTTCTCCAGTTACCTTTTAGTTTATATTGTTTCCTTTCATTCCTACTTCAAAGACAGCTTTATTAGTTTTTACTGAAGAGAGTCAACCACTTTGTCACATGGGTGAAGAAGTCTTTGCTGTGTTAAGATTAACTAAATATGAAATTATTATTCTTAAGAACAGATAATGGTATTCATGAAATCTCCAACACAATGCTATACTGCAGCAGGGGTATAAACTCCCTGAAAAAAAGGAGACTTGCTTTTGTCACCTCTTTATAAAAAACTGCTTGAAATTGGGTCACTGTTAACTGCATGGTGTTTTTCTTTTGCCATCTATCTTCAGAGTTTGTGTTTTCTTAATACTCATCTTTTTATGTTATTTTGAGTTCTTTGGATGAAAATGGATTGATAGGTTACTCAAAGATTTTGGCAATAGAAATAATTTCATTAAACAAATTAATTATGCCAAGCCCTGTGTAATGACCGTGGCAGTGTTATTCAACAGATGGTCACAGGTTCATTTTTATGAATGGGAATATTGGGAATTCTCCATACTCATTATGTGCAAGAGATTCACAGATGTCCTTTGCAAATCTGCTTGTGAAAGGCTGGATGTAAGTACTATATTTTGGTGGTGATTTTAAGAGAACTTTTAATGTTTAACTTGTATACCACATGAACTTTCATTTTCTTTCTCTCCTTTTTTATTTATGTGCTGTACAGATAGGATGGTAGTAGTGTTTTACAGAATGCTTCAACAGTGATCAGTTCTGGGAATTTACAACTTGCAGCTTTTTTAACTCAAGCATTTAGCACAAAGCGGTTGAATATATTTGAAATGTAAACATAGTCTCATGAAAGAAAAACATACTTTATGTAAGCTATCATATGTGCTATATGTGTTTCTCTCTTGCTTTTAATAGTAAAAATGGCACCTTATCAATGGTAGAATGATCAGCTCTTTCTTGCAGATCTGTAGGAAACCTAGCTAGGAGATTGTAAATCTCTAAATATGGATGAGATGCAAAAGGCTGTGTTGGTAAAAGATGCCAATGTAGTTGGTGTTAGTTACTGTTGCTGTATCTACACTGAGATCTGGAACCATTTTTCTTTGGAATAAGTTACAAAATTTCTCATTTTCTTCAGTGCTAGTTACAAATTTGACTCATCTACTTTGTGTTTATTCCCTTCACCAGAAGAGCCAAAACTAGAGATTTATATGGTCGTAGTGACTAGGAAAGCACTAAATTAGCTTGGTGCATTAAAAGCGGATATAGCAAAGCATTTGGTGTATGTTTCACTTTGACTAATCCCATTGACTTCCCAGCTAGGTAGAATTAATCTTGGGGTACAAGGTTCTTGTCTTATCCTGTAGTAGTCTTGTATCCTAAAATTAATATCCCTCAGGCTAAGTGTAGAGAAGTTATATATTTGTCCTCAGCAGAGACTGCACAGAGCGTCCTTTGTTTGTACTTAACTCCTTCTGGTGTTTGGCTTTACTAGTAACTAGATGTCAGTCAACAATTTCTCCCTCTGCTGGGTTGCTCCTAGTGTAGTCTTGCAAAGACTTATCTGTCCAAAATTTCAGACCTTGCAGCTTTGAATTCGAAGGAGAATTTAACACAAAATTGTTGTGATGAGCTGGGTATAATATGTCCCACTAAACACGATGACTGAGCAAAATCTCAGCCATCTCTTTACCCTGCAAATCAAATGTTAGATTATTTACTTGATACTTTTGTACCCTCCTCCTCTGCCTCATATCTTTCCTTTGACAAATGAAAAGTTGGAGAGGCATAGAGAAGATTATTCATCTGTTCTCTGGGCACAGTGTAATTCACTGGCACTTTGTGTTAAAACTTTGACTTAGACTTTGACGTCCTCATGGTTTTAATTTTTTTTCCGTTCTACAACCTGTCTTTCAGGTGTCCACATGTATGTAGCTCTACTATCAGCTTGAGTCATCCCATACAGACTGATTTCCAAACTTAATTATGGGCCCTGCATGGTGATTGGTTCCTTGCATTGTGAAACTGGAGGAGGTGGGGGAGGGACTGACAGTGAAACAGTGAATGTTAGGGAGAAAGAAACCCTGAAAAGCAAATGTGTGTCATAGGGAAATGGTGTCTTTAAGGTTTGTGCTTGTTCCTCTCATGTTGAGGTGCTTAGCCTGTGGCTCAGAAGTGGACTATGCCTCCAGGTAAACAGTTCTGGTAGCAACGTTCGCCTACTCCCAGCTGTGTTGCCCACTCTTGTGGCTCTGAGTGTCTGGGGAGTGCTGGGATGAGCCGTGTTGTCTTGCATTAGTGCTCTGTGAGCATGAGGTGGCCTGTGCTTCTTGGAAGTGCCAGATCAGTTGCATAAATGTGTGCTTAAGGTCCGCAAGTGGACTTCCTGTAACATGAAAGAAGGTAAGTGGTGCGCCTGACAAAGACTGGGTACCGCTGCCCTCGCTCCAGCAGCATGTGTGTTACCTAAGGTCTACGAACGCTACTCCCTGACGTTGATGGCAGATACAGTGCTGCTTGCTTTCTCTCAGTCATGGGAGTGGAGTCTAAAGCATTGCAAATCAACTGCGAGGCTTTACAAAGAATCTGGCTTTGTCACAGTGGCTCTATAAATCATTAAAATGGTGTTTCCTTATGTGTGCTGGCAACAAGGCTGTGGTCCCTGGTAGAGGTAGAAATTGTCTTGAAAGGTCAGGAGGAGGCTGGAGAAGAACATGGGGCGTTGTTTGGGCTCTTACTCATTTGTCTGGGGAGGGTGACACTGAGGATGGATATTTCTACTCTTTGCTCTTCATCAGGCAAATCAGGCTGTGCGGCACAACAATACAAAATGTGGGTTGTGGTTATGTTGGTATGCCGTCAGCACAGAAGATGGCTGTCTTTTCAGTTAATTTTTAGTGGACTATTTGTTACTGTCGCCGTGGTATTACTATTGAATAAGGGTCACCTGGTTTGACACTTTGCTTGGCAGGACGGTGCACTGAGGGTAATTTTTGGAATTTGGGAAATTTTTGAGAAATGTTAACATTTTTAAATTTTCTGTCCACAAGTCTGGCTGTGCTTGCTCAACACCAGTGTGATTTTTCTGTCTCAAAAATGTCAAAAGTATAGAGTGTTCATCATGGCTTTCTGCTTGCTTCTTTGGTTCAGTGCAGATCTGACCAGCTCCTTCTCTTTGTTTGATTTCAAGTGTTCTAATTGGCTTTTTATTGCACAGTGCTTATGTATCTTTTAAGAAGTGTACTACAAAAGGGGTTAATCGATGAAATAGCTTTTGTGTGGCTTGGTGTGTTTTATGTTGTGTAGTGTGTTATTTAGAGGAATGGAGTGATATCGATTTTTTTTTCAGAGGGTTTTGTGGGTATTTTTATTTAGCTATGTGAACATTTTAGAAAGATATTACAGATTAATTGAAGTTACAGACTTAAACCTTATAAGGCACCAGTCATTCATGCTCATAAACTTACGGGAATAATTCATATCAAATATGTTCCTTGTTGATATAGTATCACTTTAATAAATCCCCCCCCCCCCCC
>Ga0065711_1030305_pt1 | contig 32941 bp, 20 predicted proteins | sample Hoacrofraction12_FD_59098 | JGI IMG/M metagenome (GOLD analysis project Ga0065711, IMG submission 59098) | Hoatzin crop microbial communities from Cojedes, Venezuela - Epithelial fraction 12 v2 (version 2) | ecosystem: Host-associated > Birds > Digestive system > Esophagus > Crop | place...
ACCATGGTGAGGCAGGCTGTCCCCCTGCAGTCCATGGAGGTCCACGGTGGAGCAGATCTCCACTTGCAGCCCATGGAGGACCCCACGCCGGAGCAGGTGGATGCCCAAAGGAGGCTGTGACCCCATGGGGACCCTGTGGTGGAGCAGGCTTCTGCCAGGACCTGTGGACCTGTGGGGAGAGAAGCCCACAATGGAGCAGGTTTGCTGGCAGGGCTTGTGACCCCATGGGGGACCCATGCTGGACAGCCTGTTCCTGAAGGACTGCAGCCTGTGGAAGGGACCCATGTTGGAGAAGTTCATGAAGAACTGCAGCCCGTGGGAAGGACTCACTTTGGCAAAATTCATGGAGAACTGTCTGCCATGAGAGGGACTTCATGCTGGAGCAGGGGCAGAATGTGAGGAGTCCTCCCCCTGAGGAGGAAGGCACAGCAGAGACAATGTGTGATGAACTGACCGCAACCCCCATTCCCCATCCCCCTGTGCCACTCGGGGGGAGGAGGGAGAGAAACGGGAGTGAAGTTGAGCCCGGGAAGAAGGGAGGGGTGGGAGGAAGGTGTTTTAAAGATTTGTGTTATATTTCTCATTATCGTACTCTGATTTGATTCATGATAAATTAAATTAATTTCTCCAGAAGTGGAGTCTGTCTTTGTCCATGAAGATAATTGGTGAGTGATCTCTGCCTGTCCTTATCTCAACCCACGAGACTTTTGTCTTACTTTCTGTCCCCTGCCCAGCTGGCTTTGGGGGGGCACCTCATCTCCAAGCATGGTCAATCCACCACACAGAGTCAGCAGCTATTGTCAGGCTGTCTAGGAAATTGGAACAGTGAGTTCTTGGCTGTTTTTGTCTTGCTAAGTGAATGGTAAGCTGAACAGCCCAGTTAAGAGTTAAGTCTGGTCTGGTCTTTTTGCCAGGCAGTGCTGGCCATGAACACTGTGAGAAGTAGCGTTATTTAACTAAAACTTTTACTATGGTAGAACAAGCTGTGTTGAAAGGGGATTTTTACGGTGTTCAGCCCTGAGATGCAAAATAAGTATATTTTGATTCTGTATTTGGTTATGAGTATGATTAGTTCCTTATTGCAAAACATGGTATAGATAACAGCCCTTGATGAAGCCCTGACAAGCATTATTGGCTTTATTGGCAATCAGTGTGAAAGGATACTTGGTCTATTGCAGAATTGGGCTGTTCATGATTAAAGTTGGTGTAAGGGAGGCTGGACTGTAATTTTACTGAATTAATCCCATGCTTAGAGATTAATTTTAAACTTTTTTTTTGCTTTTCTGTTGGGAGTAAAACTATCTGCTTGCTTGGCTTAACATTCAGTGGCATTTACACTAGGTCTGAATGGCTCACATAATTTAATTTTTAAGTCTGAAACTCTTTTTGCATTTTGAATGCCCTTTTTCCCCCCAGTACTCAAAATGGAGCTGGAGATTGTTTTAGCTGTCTCATCACCTGTGAACAGTTGCATTATGTTTAGTTTTAATCAAGTTATGTACAAACAAAATGCTTGCTCCTAGGCATTCCTCCTGAATGTATAGGAGCTAACACTCATATAATTTTGTAAGAAATACATTGATGAACTAAATGAATTGATAAAAATATATTTTTCCTTAATATATGATTGACAGGAGCCATATGAGTATAGTGAGGATTAGAATTATCCAACTAGCAACAGAATTAAAAACAAAAATCTGCTAATATATTAGTTATACAGGGAAGAGACTGTAACAAACTCTTTATCTGTTCTGAAACAATCTTGCTAGTATTTGTGTTTTAAAAAGCCAGAGTTATGGTTGGTGCAGCTGAGTGTTTGCTTCAGAGGCTGTGTATGTTGAATCTGATGTGGATCAACTCTGTGTATGCAGCTAGGCATTCTTCTGGAAGATGATGCACAAGCCTACTTTATCCATCTTACTGAGAATCACTCCACCACCACCCCAAACTGGTTACAAAGGTGCTGAGGCTTCCCTTTATTTCTCTTTAATTGCATTATTTTTCACTTGCATTCGTTGGTGTTTCTTCTCCAGTGTAATTTGTGTGTGATTGATTGATCTTTGTGTGTTACTAAAAATTAAAGCATGATGTAACTGGCTTAAATTGCACTTCCATTTGTAGATCAAGCTGTTCTCTCCTTATGTCCCATGAGCCCAAGATGTGGCATCAACTGTGAAGACTGTTTCCATCAGACATTTAAAACAAGGCAGAGACATTACTGTGCGTGTATCCATAAATTAAAGAAAAAAACCCAAAACAAACCAGCTCCTCTCAGAGCTGGAATTTGTTTCTTCATGTTTCTTTCCCCAGTCTCATGTACCTTTTTAGCCGTGTAGGAAGTGTTTTATTCTAGGTGAACGGATATGTGAAAGGGTGTGTTGTCCCTTTAGAGGACTTGATTTTGAGTACAGATGAAAGCATGCCTGACATTTATTTCCGAGGCTGAATTGGGAGACAGAGCAACTCTATTCAGAGGCTAAGTTCTGTGTTCTTGCTGAGAGGCAGCAACATGCTAATGTACCACAGAATCCTTTCTTACAGGTCCTAAACAAACTGTATTGGGATTTCACTGGCATGGTATATCAGACTTCAGCAAGGTAAATTTTGTTAAAGGCTTATGCATATTCAGTAATGAATGTCAGTGAGTAGACTAATATATTCATAGACATGGTGAAAAAGAAAGATTTTATCACGTTGTGGAGCAACTCTGCTCAGAAGCCCATAGAATGATACTGACTCTTCTTCGGGTCTATCATACCAAATCATCTTTAGAATACAAAATTCGAAGTTAGTTAGTTTTGTGGCACAGGTATAACTTCAGTTAGCCATCAGGAGCCCACATCTACCTCTAGCAAAGTTTGTTATTGTTCCTGGTGGACAAAGGATCAGATTTTTCCAGTATGGATTCTCATCTGTAGGTGACCCTGCTTCGGCAGGAGGGTTGGACTAGATGACCCACAGAGGTCCCTTCCAACCCCTACCATTCTGTGATTCTGTGATCTGCTGTGGGAAGGGGAAAAAGGGAGGATTGCTCAGCTGCCGTTACTGGTGGTGGTGCAATATGAAGCTAAGATGAGAGTTTCACTGGTTTGCAATAGCTTCCATGCCAGCTGGAGGCTGCCGGAAAGCATTGTGCTCCTGTCAGTTCCCATCACTGTTTCTAGAGCTTTTTGGAAAGGTGATGCCTAGGGTCTGTTTCTGCTGAAAGCTCCCCGTGCCTGGGGAATTACCAGCAGGGGAATGTAGAGCTCATTTCTGGTCTTTCTGCACACCAGGAACAGCACTTAGGAAGCAGAGCATTTGGCCTTGCGTGATGTAGTTGTATTAAGCTGCTCCTTGCCCTCAGATACTGCCAATATATATATATCAAAGTTAAGTTCCACGTCATTCTGATGTCTGCCTGTGAATACCCTGACAAAGTCACTGCACCGTTGACTTTCAGTGTAAAGTGTGAGTCAGAAGTCTCCTGAGTGACTCTCTCTGCCTTTGCTGCTGCTGCTGATTTTGTGGTAACAACCTCACTTGGAGATGGCAGAGGTACAGAAAGCCTGAGTCTCTTTCCCAAACAATGTACAAGCTAAATCCAACAAAAGGAGGGGATGAAGATGTGCAGGAGAGGCTTATGGTATATATGCCAAGCAGACAGGTTGATGATAGACATGAGCTGATGTTAGCTTCCACTCCTCATTGGTATCACTTGAATAAGTGTGAATTACTTCAAACTTCCCAGCCTTCAGACCTCAAGAAACCAAATGGCAGCTAATTTCAATCACTTTTTCAGTGAGCATGTGTGGTGTGGAAACACATCCCTCCGTTCCTGCTTTGTGGTTGGAAATCCTTCTTTGCTTGATGTCCCACTGAGGCTTTTGCCTGTCTGTGCCTTGTGCTGCATGCAGCTGTCGTTACTCCAAACGGGTTGCTGCAGCAGGGGTGTGAGCTCAGTGTTCGTGTTTTGTGTCAAGACCGAAGGCTGTGGTGTGGGTGTGCTGCTGGGAAGAAAGGACTTTGTGGTAGCAGCTCCTCACTTTGGCCTTGATCCTCTGGGGAAGTCAAGGCCATTGCTTTCCAGTGCATGTATGAGCAGGCTGCGGACCCTCACTTACCTACTGCTTTGACTTCAGGGGTCCAGGGTAAAAACAGGTGCTGAGGTAGTTTCAGACAAATGGTATTTTTACAAAGTTAAAGCGTAATCATCCAGGTAGAAGCAGGCAGGCTCTCACTGATGATGGATCAGGCTTTGCTGAAGGCTTCAGACTGCCTGCCGTAGAGCACTGTATTCACTGACTGTTGGATGAGCACCTGGTTAATTTAACTGTTTATACTACTTTTTGGAAGAAGTCAAGCGGTGCAGACTGGGACAGACACATTCTGATGACTCTACGCCCATGCCTCAGCTATCCCAGACCCAGTGTGGAGCTGTCCCCAGGGGCAGCTCTGTCACTGCTGGAGGTCACAAAGGGACTGCTCTGTCAAAAACCCTTCATCGAAACATAGATCAAAAATTAGAAGTGTTTGCATAATACCTGGTTGTAACATGTGGTTGAAAATTTTAGCATTCAAAATTTTTGAAGGGATAGAAAGGGACACTTCTATCTCTACTTTTTAACCTTATCTGAGCATATAAGCACTGGGAACAGGCTGACCTTGGAGTCCCGCGGGTTCGTCAGTATGGAAATATTTTTTGTTTGTTGTGGTTTGATAGACTCTCTCCTGTAGTTCAGGGCTTGTCCTTGGACAGTTCTCCTCCCTTATCTCCTCTGAGCCTGAACTATGCTCCAGAAAAGAACTTTTCATGTGGGGAAAATGTGTTTCCAATCCTTTAGTTGCAGAGGCAACTTTTAGAATACAAACTGGTAAAGTTTGTTTGAGTTTCCAGGCATTTTGACTATATCTAAAATGAAGAAATAACCAAGCTGGCTTTGAACCATGTAGCTTGCATATAACAAGGACAGTGTGCTGAACTAAAGTAGCTAATTAGCTGTGATGAAAAGCTGATATGCGGGGCTGGGTCAAGGCAACTACTTTGCTTCTGGACTAGCTTGTTCCCAGGAGCCTCTGGGATCTCTCTGCAGCTCTGCACTATGCTGAGAAGGCACTTCTCCAGCAACGAAATGTTGTACAGCTGTAAGCTGCCATTATTAATATTATTGAGGTGCTGTCTGAAGCTGCATCCTGGCTCCTTGTCAGGCTATGACCCTGGAGTGCACAAGGCTGCTTCCTCATTGCATCCCATTGCTCTGATTTTCACAGAAAGGAAAGCCAAGCAAGGTCCAGCAGGATCTCAGCTGAGCAATCAAAATCCTGGAGCATGCTCTGTTTTTTCTTGGTAATTAGGACAGCCTTAGGCAGTAAGGGTGGGATTCATCTCATTTAATTGAAAGAGTTGGAAAGTTAGCTATCAGTTCTGGACTGGTTGTGTGAGTTTCCTCAAAATGAGAGAGGCAGGTACTTCCTGTGGATGCTTCATCTTAACCTGGAACAGATGAGATGAATCACACTCTGGAGGTATCTTTTTCTATTGACTCCATAGAAGAAGCCTTGATGATTACGTTGAACTTGACGCCAGTCTTTGAGACAACTGAAGTTCAGGGAGGTGCATCTTTTGATATGTGAAGCTGCATCTAAGTCATATGCTGGAACATTTGTTGTTCAGGGTATAGTAAAAGAAGAGGCATGTTCCTAGTTAGAGGATCTGAACTACCTAGTATAAATAACAGCTTGTTTAAAGTGATGAGAAAATGATATGTGAGAATAAATCTTCTGAGACCATTTAAGAAAAAGACAAACTCAAAAAACCTACAAGACCAGAGTTCAGCCGAATCAGTATATGGTTCTATCTGGAGCAATTGCATGAGAAGTTAGAGCTGGCACCTTAGTAGCTAAAGTTAGCAGGACATGTTTGATGGGTAGTATTCTAGGGAGTACGCTGCTTTGCTTTCCTTGTTTTGACTGCTAATCTAGCTACAAGTACAACAAATGCCTTTCTATTAAATTTCCAATAGATATCAGAGTTCACACAGTATTTTTGTTTCTTTTTTCTTTGTTTTCAGTGAATAAACATGTGAATCAAAAAGGACCTTAAAATGACTCCTTTTCACTCAGAAAGTTCAATATAATCCTAATGTGTGCAATACATACTGATTTTCTCACCATAGTTAATTTGTGAGGAGTATTGTTGAAAAGTTACAGAATCACAGAATGTTCAGGGTTGGAAGGGACCTCTGTGGGTCATCTAGTCCAACCCCCTAGTTGAATTTATCTTGAGATCGAGCCAATTAAAAACTTTTATTCACAACACCAAGGAATGAAAGGAAAAGAAGAGGAAAGCAGGGCTCCTCTTGTTCAGTTTTTATAGATTAAAGTTATGTTAAATCCATTAGTTCAAAGAGAGCATTATAAATTGTGTTTTCCTCAGAAGCTTGATTAAAGTCAACTCAAAAGTTGTTTTAAGAGCTAGAAGCATCAATATCTTGAAATGCCCCCACAGACCATGCCTGGGCTGTTGAACCAAATTCTTCAGAATTCCCGAGTTTGGTGCACACCCTGGCTGTGACAGTGACAGTTGCAGACGGCTGAATTGGAGTGGATACATAGTCATGTGTCTGCCAGGTATCTCCTGAAGTGATTGTGGGTGTACGGACCAGGTGAGAGCCACAGTGGGCTCTCACAGGTATTTCTGAACATTTTCTGGGTAGATTGAGAGCTGAGTTTTGAGAAATGCTGAGAAAAAATGACAGCATTACCAGACGACAGGCAGATCCCTAGAGGACAGGAAAAACAGATTATGAAACAGGAAAGTGAATATTATCATTCTGTCATGCTATACATTTATTCCACCTAAACTTCTAATTATACTTAACACACTTTGATATGAATAATTTCTTTAGTCTTGCCTTTTGTATAGGTCATTTTATCTGCTGTAAGTCTTTCAATATGCTCAGAATTAAAATTGCTACTCACTTATGATTGTCTGAGATTCCGGCACAGCATTTTTCCTCTGTAAGACTGGCTGCAGCACAGTTTGGCAGAGGCTGCATGCTGTGCACCTTACTTCCAATAACAAAAGGCAGTTGGGTGGAAGTCAGCTTTCTTTCACATCTGTAGAACAATTATGGGAATCTTCATCTGCATCTGCGTTCTGAAAGTATGCAAGATATTCAGTACAATAGGACAAGATGAAAAGACTTAAAATAAAGGTCGATTCCTTAGCAATTTTTTTTAAGACATTGAGATATTTTTGCAGGCCCTGTTATGTGTTTATTGCACCAGTGAGTTAAAAGCTGAGAAGTTGCATTCATGGCTTGACTGTTAATGTTCTTTTTGTCTTTAGACCATATATGAGTTGTGAGGAGAAGGATACTGTATATGATGGAGTCCTCTACTTGGCAAGCAGTTCCACCGAAATAAAGGATGACAAAATCTGGCTGAGTGGAAATGATTGAGGTATTCTTGAATTGTGCTAAATTCACAATTGATGGAGTTCAATATGGGAGTCTGACAAATGACTGAAATCTACATTTCTGCTACTTGGCCTTAAACTGCCTGAAGGCCAAAGCAAACAGCAGCTGGATTTGCAGCATGATTAGGATGGAGTCTGGTCTCAAGACTGAGTTTCACTGTGTGAGGGTCTGACCTGCCTCTATGGGCTATCCTTGTTCCAGTTACCAAGCAAAAGGTAAAAAAAATTATTTGGACTTGCTTTTTCTGCTGTTTTTGAAAACACTGAATGCATGATTTTGTAGCTTATTGATATTAATCAAATCATATTAAAATGTTAGGAAAATGTGAACTACCTATTTCTTGTACAGTAATCAAACACTGCATTCAGTTGCTGCCAGTGGCAGCAGAAAGCTCCATGTAATTCTCCAGGTGTAGGGCAATGTGAATAATGATGCTCCAGTCTGATTCTGGAGCTTCTTGTATTTATATCGAGTAATTTGTTTTGTAAATCAGCATACAAAAAATATCAACATGTATTAGTTTTCTGAAGAAACAGAAATGTCTTTTTTCTAATTTATTATCAAAGCAATTTCGTATGGATAGTGTCATTTCAATATTTATGGATACCTTCTGGATTTGTAATATTTATACACTTTGAATAGATGTATAGAATTTGTTAGGTGTCTGCTTTTTTTTTTTTTGTCAGGAGGAAAAAAAAGCCATTAAGAGCTAAACTGTGATGACTTTATCTATGCTTCTAGGTGATTCCTTTTCCAAGATGTTCTGAGGTCAGGTTAAATGAGTGTCATGGTTTAAATCCAGCTGGCATCTGAGCACCACACAGCTGCTTGCTCATTCTCCCCAGCGGGACAGGGGAGAGAACTGGAAGGGTAAAAGTGAGAAAACTCGTGAGTTGAGATAAAGACAGTTTAATAGGTAGAGTAAAATTCATGCATGCAAGCAAAGCAAAACAAGGGATTCATTTGCTGCTTCCCATCGGCAGGCAGGTGTTCAGCCATCTCCAGGAAAGCAGGGCTCCATCATACATAATGGCTACCTGGGAAGACAAACGCCATCACTCTGAATGTCCCCCCCTTCCTTCTTCCCCCAGCTTTATATGCTGAGCATGACGTCATATGGTATGGGGCGTCCCTTTGGTCAGCTGGGGTCAGCTGTCCCAGCTGTGCACCCTCCCAACTTCTTGTGCACCCACAGCCTACTCGCTGCTGGGGTGGGGTGAGCAGCAGGAAAGGCCTGGAGTCTGTGCAAGCACTGCTCAGCAGTAACTAAAACAGCCCTGTGCTATCAACACTGTTTTCAACACAAATCCAAAACATAGCCGCGTAGTAGCTACTATGAAGATAATTAACTCTACCCCAGCCAAAACCAGCACAGTGAGTTAGCTCTGATTTCATCAGTGCTTGAAACTTGGGTGGCCAGCTACCATCAAGCTCTGGAAAGCCTGTCGCAACCACTGCCTGTGCAGGTATCCCAGCACGCTTTGAACTGGTGCTTAGAGCTCTGGTTTTAAGCAAAGCAGAATAAAAGCCAATTCGAAATTTAAAATTGTTGGCCAAAAATGTGAAGGACAATTGAAAAAATTTTAAATTGGTGAGTGGCTTTCTTGGCTATGTTTATCAAAGCTTAAACATGCGTATTTAATAAGATTTTTTGTTCAAAAATAGAACAAGAGATTACACATCCAATAACTGAAAATCTTAAATGGGTCAAATTAGCTGACAGTAACTGGTTCTTATTCCATTATTTTTAATAGAATGACTGAAATGGCCTCATTGTGCCTGTTTCTGCAAACAGTTAGGCAGTTCACTCCACATAAAAGCAGCAAATAAAATAAATTAAAAACCTTTTATGTCATAGCTTGGAGGATTCTTCTGTACAGTTCTATAACACCCATGCAATGTAAATTGGTTTATTCTCAAACTCCACGGATACATTAATAAGCAGATCACTATGTGACAGTGGAGTATACAGTTCAGTAATGGCAGCGCTACATTTTAATTAAGTGATTATTATTTATTTTAAGTAGATTTCATAATAGGAAGACAAAAAATGTTCAGTCTATGTTCAAAGACATAAACTGGTAAAAATCCAGCCTACTGGTTGCATTCTACTACGGCTGAGCATTTGACTAAAAGAAGAAAGTTGATAATAATAAGGTGAAGGTCTAGGAAAAGTGAAAATAAATTTTATACAAAAATAGTAAATTTGAGGTTTAGAACAGCATCTTGCTGTCAATTCAAAATCCAATCCGTATGGAACATGGGGCCTTGAGGATTTAGAATAAGTCCTTATCTAGTGATTTGTTTTCACATTCTCATTGACCCTGACCCTGAAGATTGCAAAATGCTTCTCTTCTATGGAAGGAAGAGTTTTAAACCACAAGTGTTCACTGAGCATGTATATTTGCATGTGGTATTGACTGGTGATTTTTAGAATTTGTGTCTACCCCTCTCAGGGTGAAATATAAATGTCTGTTATTAGCAGAGGCAGCTTCCATATATTTAAATGTCTGGAATCCCTCACAGATAAATTTTTTATGATTATTCTGGTGAGTAGCAGCCACCACATTTAGTGAGATGGTCCAATGATATGGGTAATTCAGTGCTTATTCACCAAAAAGGGAAAAATAGAAGTCGTCAGCATAATGGATAATGAATGTGTCTGACTTCAGTGACTACAGGGGGTGGATGGTGAATCATCTTCCTGTAAGACTGAACATAGCTTTTTTCCCCAATACTTTTTGACATTTTTCATACTGAAGAATACATAAATCTGTCTTTTATTTCATGCAGCTTGGCTTTAACAGCATCGAACAAGTTATGCTGAACAAATCAGTCTTACTTCATGTCTGTTGTTAAAGAGTTTATTATTCTTTCAGATTATGATGAAAGCTATTAATTGTTGTGATTCCAAGTGCACAGTTTTGCCTGTGTTCACTGATGTAGTTATTTTGCACTGTTTTAAGGAAGTGATTAATTGCAAAAGACAGACAAAATATAAAGCCCTCAATATTACCTTGGAAACTACAGTTTTCCCTTCTTATTTCAGAGCTAGGAATGGGAGCATATTACTTCTCTCCTGGCAACTTCTGAATTCTTTCAAGGTAAACAGTACTAATTTCTTACTTCTGTTGCTGACTGCTGGTTTTGCTTTCCATGTCCAGAAGTGACCATTATGATGAGATGATCTATCCATCAGCAAAATACAAGCTGTTCACTTACACCAGATGATTTTGTATCAAAAACATAACTTTGTGTTTGTGTTATGATGAATTTTTTAGAATATGTCATGCACTAAACACTATCTTGGTCCATGTTCTTGCTCTCTCCTAAACTAACCCTCTCCCTGTGTTGGGGAGATTCCTTTTTCACTCTCTTTCCCTGTACTTCCAGCACTCTCCAACGTAGTTCACAGTTGTATATGGCTGTGGCTGACTCTGCTGTTGGGCAACACGACTGCCAGATCAAACACCATGCTACTTGGCTCTGGACAGAACTGCGATGTGGACTGTGTCACGCATCGAGTGACAGCATTTATAAAGTGTTTTCTTGCATAATCATGTAAAATGTAGTGTAATTATTTCAGTCTCACTATTTGGTCCAGATAGGTGCATAAATGGCATTATTATTTATTAATCTTATTTATCCGGGATAGTATTTTTAGCCTAATGAATCATAACTCCTGATGAGGTCCCACAAGACAGCACAGGGTTTTAAAAACGAAGGAAAGCAAGTCTTTTTTTTTCCCTCCCACAACACTCCTATTTTTCAGTGCCAAACACTGTCAACCTGCCCAAAATAAACATATAGAATACTTTTACTTCTCTGCTTCTCTTGATTATCTCAAAAGACATGTCGGTCTCAAGCTTCTGAGCTGGAAGCTGGCCTGCTGATAAGCTGATGTGGAAGTCATCTGAGTTAAGAAGAGAACAGATACTGTCCTGACGCATTGTCTCAGTGAAGGACTGGGGCAGGGTTACTGGAGCCGTCCATGCTGCAGAACATTTACTGCCAACTTAAATCCCTTCTATGCCAGTCTCAGATGCAACTTATAGGTGGGAGACCACTTGACTTTGAAAGCGTTCCTGGAGGACACAGCTCTCACCAAAATACAGCCTAATAGCTCTGATTTGGGACTTTAAAAAAAGGGCGGTCAACTTAGTGAGAAATTGCTTATAGACAGAGAATTTTTATGAAGCAAATTAATATTTATTGGTCATTTCTTTTAGAAGAGGAAAAAGACTTTGTGTAGAGACTTCACAAAAGGCCCTTCAACATGGAATTAGGTGAAGTAGCTGTGTTCCTCTCTGGAATATAAACTGACTTTGTCTTTCTTCTCCTTTAACCTATAACCAGTTTTGCTCCTTGTGGCTACATTTTTAGGGTTAGGGCTTAATAGGAATTTGTGGCTGAGATTTATTCTGCTTCTGGTTTCTGCTTTAGAAATACATTATGTTATTGTCATTATGTAATGATCTGATCAGTTACTGAGCTCTTTAACAGTTACCAAAAACATAAATTAAGACCTCATAGAACTTAGTAAAGGACGTTAAAAGACCTGATTAAGAGGAAAGATTGGCCTCAAGTTGCATCAGGGAAGGTTTAAATTGGATATCAGGAAATAATTCTTTACTGAAAGAGTGGTCAGGCATTGGAACAGGCTGCTCCGGGAAGTGGTGGAGTCACCATCCCTGGAGGTGTTCAAAAAACATGTAGATATGGCACTTCAGGACATGATTTAGCAGGCATGGTGGTACTGAGTTGACAGTTGGACTCGATGATCTTAGAGGTCTTTTCCAACCTTAATGATTCTATGATTCTATGATTCTATGATTCAATGATTCTTTATTACCAAAATTTCAAAACCCAGTCTGATATTTGATGGTAGATCCGAGTGTATAGAGAAAGACGTTGTTTATCCCAGTGTTTTTTTTTTCTTTAACTAAGGAAAAACTTAATATAATGAAGGGTAATATGAATTAACATTGGCCCTGACACAGGAGATGAGGATTTTGTTAGTTTGGGATTGACCCACATATGAGCAGAGTATACAGTCCTTGCTTTCTGACCTCCTTCACTTGGAGGAGTCTGCGTTCAGTGTCATATATGAACAAAAGCTTCTCAAAGCTTCTTACAACTACGTATACGTGCTAACACCTTTGAACAGATGGGATATTAAATCCAGAGGGCTGGAGGTATATTGAGACTTGATCTCACCTTAGGAAGATCTTGGCTGATAAGCTTCTAGCCGTTTCAAAGACCTAGTTGTGGTTGTATGAGGCAGAAATGTGTTGTAGTGCTGCTGAGTCAGATGCACTCTGTGGAGATTACGAACTTTTCATCACCTGCAAAACGTTAATCTAGCAGTGCTCAAGGCCATAGGAGTCGTGCTTTTGTCTTGTCACCCTAGAATACAGATCTGGGAAAGATCTGAAAGACCCGTTGGGTATTTAGGCCTTGGCAACACAGCTATCTATTTTAGCTAACCATTTGAAAATGTAGACCAAAGCATTCCTTGTACTAACATTAGCTATGATGAGATCACTGGACATGTTAGTTGTGATTTCATAATTTTTACATAATCTATTCCGCAAATATAAAATAACTAAATGATTGGCTGGGGGCTAGAATTTAGAGAGCGATACTTTTTATTACTCTGTCCTGATTCTACTGCCCAGGACATGATTGGTTTCTTTCTGATTCCTCTTGGCACCCACACTTAGATTATTCCTCTTCCCTTCATGTTGATATATGCTTTTTGTTTCTTCTTGACCTTCAGGAAAACTCTTTTAAGATGATTGAGCTTAAGGCAAGCCAAGCGTGAGGATGTGTCCTGAATGAGCAGGAGGTGCTGCCCAAAGAAGGGGGGGAAGGTAGAGAGGGAAGGAAGCCTAGCAGAAAAATTTAGTACATTTCCTAATTTTCCTTTCAAAAATCATTTTTAAAATTGTCCAGAAGAAGACCAAATACTTTGGACAGGGAGTGCTACTCTATTAATCTCCATTTGATGGAATTTCTGAAGTGACCTCCATGGGCTGTTTTCTTTAGTTGTGTTTTTGCAACCTTTTCTCTTTGAAATCTTAAAGATAATTTCTTTACATGAAGAACATAATGAATTCACATTGTATGATTGTTTTTAGTCACATTTGAACATATAGCCAGATGTGCCTGCAGCAAAATAACATCGGTGCTGGCAGAAAACAGGTAGTTAAGCAGGTAGGTTGAAAATATCTACAGTCATTTTTTGAAAGCTATCAATATTTGTGTTCCCAAGTTTAACTATTGCACTGAATATTTACTCTGCAAACTAAGAAATAGCAGCCAATCTAAGCAAGCCATTTGCTTTTCAGTATTAGTTTACCTTCTTATGCCAGGGTCTGTAAATGTTTCCTCACACATCATTGTCACAGTGCCATACATTTGAAATGTCAAATTATGCAGTGTCTGATGTCATAAGAATAATATTACCAGCAGGGAGGGACAAAAAAAAACATGCAGAGAATACTACTTGTTTTCAGTAGCTTGCTAACATAGTGTTGCAGTTCTACAGACGGAGTTCTCTGAGGGTTGTTTGGATGTATTCAAGATACATCCTTTGAGTATTTTAGCCATCCCTTGAGCAACATTTTTCCTGTACTGAAAACAAATGGTTTGTGCATTTCAGCTTCTGTATTTCCTTCTCTCTTTAGGCTCTTGCATCCAAAATGAAGATGCCAGAAAGGGCAGATAAATGCCATTCTTTTTAGTAGGTATTTCCCAATTATTGTTAGTTCACAAGCCTTTTATGAGAAATTATAGTGCTAAAGCAAAGTAAGAGGCAAACTTTCAGATGACTCTGTATTGTATGTACGAGACAAGGGCTCTTTCCTGGTCTCCCACACCCCATTTACCATCATATTTATACCACACTAGTGCGGCAACTGAAGATTAAACAGGGATTAACCTTTCTGGTTATCCACAATTTCTCACACTATTTGTAGAAATAATATAATTTACCACTGGGTTATTATTTTCGTAGTCGAGTAATACTGCTAGAGGTTAGAGAAGTCAGGGCTGTGTAATACCCTATTTATAATAATAAGTGAAAGGTGATCGCATTATTAGCCTCAAGAGGCTTCACAGAAGGAGGTTCGTGTTATGTGGTGTTTTGTCATTCAGACCATGTATTTCTACCCAAAGCAACAGATTCTGGGCTGCATATCCCTGGAGCAAAGCAATGCCGACTTACCTCCCCCATCCCGATACCTTTTCATGCTTCTTCCCACTCTGCCAAAGGATTTAAGCAGAATCATAGAATCATAGAATCATAGAATAGTTTGAGTTGGAAGGGACTTTTAAAGATCATCTAGCCCAACCTCCCTGCAATGACCAGGGACATCTTCAACTAGATCAGGTTGCTCAGACGCCCATCCAGCCTGGACTTGAACGTTTCCAGGGATGGGGCACCTACCACCTCTCTGGGTAATCTGTTCCAGTGTTTCACCTCCCTCGCTGTAAAAAATGTCTTCCTTATATGCACTTTAAATCTACCCTCCCTTAGTTTAAAACTATTACCCCTTGTCCTGTCATAACAAGTCCTGCTAAAACGTTTGTCCCCATCTTTCCTATAGGCCCCATTCAGGTACTGAAAGGCTGCTACAAGGTCTCCCCGCAGCCTTCTCTTCTCCAGGCTGAACAGCCCCTACTCTCTCAGCCTTTCCTTACAGGAGAAGTGTTGGATCGTTTTTGTGGCCCTCCTGTGGACTCACCCCAACAGGTCCATGTCCTTTTTGTGCTGTGGGCTCCAGAGCTGGATGCAGGACTCCAGGTGGGGTCTCATCAGAGTGAAGCAGAGGGGCAGAATCCCCTCCCTCGACCTGCTGGTCACGCTGCTTTTGATGCAGCCCAGGATACGGTTGGCCTTCTGGGCAGTGAGCACACATTGGTGGCTCATGTCCAGCTTTTCGTCCACCAGTACCCCCAAGTCCTTCTCGGCAGGGCTTCTTTCAATCCCTTCATCCCCCAGCCTGTACTGATAGTGGGTATTGCCCCGACCCAGCTGCAGAACCTTGCACTTGGCCTTGTAGAACCTGATGAGTTTCACACAAGCCCGTTTCTCGAGCTTGTCCAGCTGCCTCTGAATGGCATCCCATCCCTCAGGCATGTTGAGCACATTGCTCAGCTTGATGTCATCTGCAAACATGCTGAGGGTGCAATCAATAAGGCACAGAAGAAGGTTCAGAACTATTTGTGTCAGTATCTCCTTCTATGTTGTGAACATTTCTAGACTGGTGGAGAAGTCGAGAGGGCTGAAGTTCAAATTTAGCGTCCTTGGCTTGATTCATTTACTCATGCATGGACATCTAGTGCCATCTGTGCTATCCAAGGGGATCTCTTTAGCAGCCTCCAGAAGGGAATGGTTCTCACAGAGGTCTTGTGAAATAAATACCAGCTCTGCAGGGACTTGTCAGATACTCTAGTGTGTCTCAAGTGGCACTAAAGGTACTTAAATAGCCATCAGCACATAAGACCCTAAGTATGCAGTTTGCAAATTAGAAATGCATCTTTCATTTTCTGAATATCCAGGTCTATATGATAGCAATTAAGAGACTGTGGTGTTCCTGAAGGGAAAGCAATTGCCTGTCAGGACATCTAAATGCCCCATGCCATTGCTCAGGTCCAGGAAGCTAATACAGAAAATATTTGGCATTTCAACCAGCTGCCTTTGTAGAAGCAACGATGAGCTGGAACTGGAACCTCCGTCACTGTGGTGCTTCTATAACCTGAGGAGACTGGTGGGCCTCTCCAGGACATGGCTCATCTTGGTATAATATTAAAATTAATCATAATGTAAGAAATTAAGATGAGATGAACTTGTGTCTGCAAATGCCTATCTGTTTTCATTGTCTCTACAGGCAGCTTAAATGACTTGAATAGACTTTACACCTGACTTGCAGATCACTAGAGTCAGTAGAAATGAATTCCTACTTTCAAAGCAAAAAGAAGGGCTAGTTTGAGTCAGAACCTTGACTGGCAGATGTATCAGAATGCAAAATTTGCATGGAAGGTAAAATGTCCAGAGTAGGTATTTTTGATACAGACTTCATACATAAGTCACTTGCTAATCTTTTGCTAGAGTTACCTGTTGAATCACCACCTTTAGTGTTCCTTCCCTGTTTCTGGACATTAATTATGACATCTCTTATACAATGTAGTAGTTCATATGCAGATAGTGCCATTCTATGATTCTGTAAGTTTGTAGTACCTTTCCTATAGCCTGAAACCCACTGTTTGAGCTTTCCAAATATTTCATGATTTAAGCACATGGGACCTCTGTTTTCTATAATCATGTGAAATTTAAGGTGTCAAAAGCAGAAGACATCTGTGGGCTGTTGTACACAATTCAGAAGGAATTGTGGTTGATATTTTCGGTCCCTTCACTGGCCCCTAGTGTTTAATCTTGTGAGTAAATCATATAAAATTTCTATAAAATTGTCTATTTCAAGCTATATGATTGTATTAAATGGTATATAGTTCTTTAGATGTCCTTGAGAATTTATAAAAGTACATTAGTGCTCAGTTTTATAAAATACTTCAAAATATACAGGTGTAAAAATATTACACTTACTTAATAGTACCTATGTCTTGGTTTCATGTAAGTTTGCCTATTAAAAACAACTGCAGAGTATTTCTTGCTGTTGATTTTTATAGTTTGTCTTGATTCCACTGTGATTAGTCTCTTAGTGTTAAAAATCATGAGTCAATCTGGAAGTCCTGGAACTAGCTTTGGCTTCATGAAATGAGAAAAAGAAATAATACATATGTGTTCTTTTGTATTCCATTTCTAGTTGCATTATGGTCATGGTTTTTTAATCTACCCATGACTAAAGAGATACTGATAAGAAGTAAGCAAGATAAATCTGTGATATCATTGAATCTCTTGAGCTGAGACTATAGGAACAAGTCCAAATGGCAAGAGTCCAAATAATGCTTCATCTGTTCTTTAAAAACCTCTGAACACATGGATTTCTTAGCTTCCCTGTCTGCTTCAGGACTTAACTCTCCTTATAAACAGACAGATTTTCCCTACACCTTGCATAATTTTTTTTACCAGTGTTGCCCATTTCTAGTATACAGAAGGTACACAGAAAACAATTAATCACTGCCACGTTTATGACAATATTTTGCATAGTCTCATTATGCCTCTTCTCTGTTTGGAACTAAGCCAGCCTCACTGCTGTACAGTCTCTTCTCTTATATTGTGTTTATGAGTCTTGTTGATTTCTGCTGAACTTAATTTCCTAAATTGTCACCTCTGTGTCTGATGAACTTGCACCCACACCTATACATCCCAGATTTGCATTTGCCTTTCTTACACAGCATTGCACAAGTGGTTCCAGTGCAGTTTATAGCTTCCTGGTCCTCTTTTGCTGATTTTTTTTGGCCAATAGATGTTGATGATGGTGGTGGATGTGAGGTACCTTTGGGCTTTTGTCAAGATCAGGGCCCAACTGTGTGAGCTGCTGTACGAGCAGAGCACACCAGACAGCTCTGCCTCCAGACAGACCCTGCCGTCCTCTCGAACCCTGGCAGTGCTCTGGTCCCTAGGAAGGTGAGACAGTTCCCTGTTGTACCGTGTTCATGACTTACTCAGCTCAGCTGAGACTCCATCTCATGTCTATCCCTTGAAGCTTAACTTCCTCATTGTTTGAATGGATTGTATGAAACCTCCTTCTGTTTCCAGCAGTTAATAACAGTTAGCTGAAAGCAGCAATTCTCTGGAGAATGTCTGCAGGTAGATCCTCCTTGTAACAAGGAAACTGCTGTTGTTTCTATCCAGCATGTCCTCAGAAGGCAGCGCTTTCACCCCGTGTGCAGCTTGAAACTGTCAGAGCTGCATTTGTTTTTGCCCTTGGCATTTACAAAGCCTCAATTAGGAAAAAATCTCACATACTAGTTATATGCAGGCTGTGGACACAACAGGATAGTCACATGGATGAGTGAAAGCTGTGCCTTGGTGATCAACAGGACCAGGATTCTACATGGTATATCACAAAGTATATTTTTGTATTCGCTGATTCTGCTTCCCCCTTTCTTCAGCAAGCCCTTAAAAGGTATCTGGTGTCTCCAGGTGACATGAAGCTGGTTGGCAGAGTTAGTTGAGTCATCCTGGGGAATTAGACTTTTTGAAAGCCAGCTAATACAGTATTTCCTTTAAATCCTGTATTCCCTATATCTATCTTTAAATACAGATATCTCCTCCTCCTCTCTCCCCTTTCACAGTCATTAAATGAAAGTGAGAATTTCAATTTCTGAAATGGTTTATTTACCTAGCTTTGCCTGGGACTTACCAACTGCAGCAACGTCAGGCAGAGAAGTTGCATTAACCATAAACATTCGCCCTCTGTGGCGTTTAGGCTGGGAGGCAGCAGCGCTGGCACTGCCCAGCAGCGCACGTAGACGTCTGAGGTCACAGAAACGTATGGGCACTTGGCTTCTTGATTTTAACTGCTTTGTGAAAACAGATGGTTGCTAAAGGCTGCGAGGAGAGCGGTGTTTTGAGGCTTTTTTTGGAGAAGCAGCAGCGTGGTTGGCCGTGGCTGGCTGTCCTGCAGGTGGCAATGCACAGCAAGGAGACAGCGCGGCGGAGGGATGCGAAGAGAGCGCAGAGTCAAAATCAGCTTGCTTCACAAATGTGTGGCAAAATGCCGCCTTCTGCTTCCGACTAGCGCAGCTGCTGCTTTTGCTAGAGCCAATAATAAATCCGAGTCCTGGTGGAAAGAAGCGCTGGAATCATCGTTGGGATTGCCGTGTGTTTGCCATTCGGTCTCTGGGCTGGGTCGGGAAAGGGCGTTTAGGATCTTATTCCCTCCATTTTTCTGTTTGCCATCTTTTCTCCCTTTGTTTATGCTATGCATAGAAGTCATTGGTGTAAGGGGAATGCAGTAAAATACCCGCAAGCCAAGTTATAGCTTCTGTTTCTGTAGGTGCACCAAAGGGTTTCTTTCCTTGTGGTATCCTTCCAGCTCTTTCTGGTGGGCACTTTGCTGCCAGATAGTCCCAGCTGTTTCACTACACGCTCAAGCACCAACCATGTTTTCCAGTCTTGTTACCACAATATTTCATATTCGGAAGTTCTCTTCTGAAGTCTTGGGGCTTAGACTTATGTTTTCAGTACAGTAAGAATATTCTGCAATGCACTTTCTTTGTAAGATGTGAGTACTTTCAGCTTTAAACAGTCACCGTCAATTTTTTCACACAATTTTTTTTTGCTAATTGAGATACTTTTGCAGCTAATGGTGACATTTACAAAAGAGAAACTAGAGAAACTCTAGCAGACCACTCACTGAAATCTAGTGATCTTGAGCATAGACTTCATTACTCTTCCTGTGATTTTGTTCTGTCCGTGTTTGATTTGATTAGAAATATTTCCAGTGAAGCAGGCTGCAGTATTTGAAGTGCTTGATATTCTTTAAGCTTTCTTCAGTGCTTAAGGAAATACAGAAAAACCTTGCATTTTTTTAGCCTGTATTGTTTTCTGATGTTTTTTGTCTGTGGATCTCAGAAGCCTTAGTAAGGCAAGGGATGGTAGTGAGTATGCACTGTGGTAATGGATATGCATGGCTCTTGTAGTGCAAAGTTTCTAAAAATGATGCACTACCATTTGTGCACACAAATGAAAAGGCTACCAAAGAGAAACAAACGCATATAAGGCAGGTTTGCTACTACAGATGCTGAAATTTGCATGTCTGCGTGAAAAGATATGAGTGTGACTTAAATTTTGCAGATGTAAGTAGAAGGTTCAAATGTTTTCTGATGTAGTTAGCAACATTTCTGATTTATTGATTTTTATTTTCCTCCAAATGTATGTACGCCCATTATTCACCTTATTGCCTTTGAAGTATTTAAAAGAAGTCTGCAATGTAAATTGTAGTAAGTTAATTTAAATAGAGTTTTACATAATATCATACGTAGGATGGTGAACCCAGAATTTGAGGCAACCTTCAAAACTTGTGGGTTTTGTATCATTTTAGGTCTTTCCCTTTATTTCTTTGTACAGAACCTTTTCTGATGACTTTTGCTTTTGCAAAATGTCACATATTTTAGCCACTGTCAACTTCCTTTGCCACATTTGATTTATGCTTTTTTTCAGGATCGTATGAGGTGATTAATGAATTGACTAAGCTATGTAGATCTGTTTTTCACATTTGTTTTTAGAGCAGCAGAAAGTTCAAATTAATTATTAGTAGTCTATAAAGAATTTAACCAATTTACTCTTCATCATGCAGTGTATTTTTATCACCTGTATCAAAATGTGTTTGTGGTGTCCTCAGAAGTGGGTTCTTCTGCTCTCTTACCATACTTGGTTAATCTGGCAAACTTAATTGATGAACTTTCGCAACAGTGTTGAGGAAGGGCATCCAGCAAGGTTTGTTCAATTTCAGATCCCTGGTTTTACGACAGCAAAGTTTCACCTGAGAACTGCAGCTTTGGTGATTTATTATTTTGTAGCACTGACTGTGACCCATTTCTGCTGTTCTGATCTGTCTAGGATTTCCAGGCATTGCAGGGCATGCTGTCTTCCAGTTGTACTACTGGAAGAAAAAGAGTGTAAAGATGAGCAACTCAGTTCAACCCTGAGTTTCATGGGTCTGCCCTGGGGCAAGGCGTTGAATGAGGAGGTTACTGCACTGCAGGGAGCTGCATATTTCTCATCCTTGAGAGGCACCCGAGCATCCAATAATGATGTGCAAAACCAGAAAAGAGTTGGAAACTCGGGAGATTCCTTTGATTCAATGCTCTGGCCACAGCCAGAAATAATATAATGTGGCACCAGACTGATGGTATCTAGCTGTAGTGGTACTCTCAGTAATGATGGTGACGCAAACCAGACTCATCTTTTCTGGTGGCAAACATTAGAGTGCAATAGCCCAAAATAGCAGTTTTGGCATCCTTTTTTCCCCATTCATTTCCCATTCAGTTGTATCATCATCGTTATTATTACTATTTATTAATAATACTAATTTGATGATGACAATGCTAGATTTTCTTTGAACTTTTTCTCTACTTTTGACACTCCCTTTGCTGAATTAAGCTGTATTTGGAACTCTTCTAATAGAGTATTTCTGCCATCTGCTCTCTGCAGCAACTATTCAAATTATTTGCAACCCTCTGTGCCAGCAGGGGTGAATATAGCACAGTTCTTTAAAGCTACAGATTTCCTGACTGACATATTTTCACCCTGGAATATACCACAACTGATACAGATCCCTAATTCTCTGGGGTAGGGTGGGGATGGAAGATTATGCTTACATTTCCAATGATTTCACTGTCTGACTCTAAGGAAACTGTTATCTCTCAGCTTTTACAGGACAAATCAAGAGAAAGCTGGTACATTTTTTTTTTTTCCCAGTTTGCTGGTTTTGAAGGTTCTCCTTCCTTTACAGTCTCAGCCTGTGCTAGAATCCTCCAAATCCTGAATACTGTAATTTGTTCACAGCATGGAACACAGCACATCATGTGCCTGCACTTGGTATTCTATCTGTCATTCAGAATACAGGTCCCTCTCTGTTTTCCTATGATTGAAGAACTGCAGTAGTCTGTCCTACGTTTGTCCTGCCTCTTGAGATATTCACCTGCTGTAATAAAAGGAATGATTTTTCTACTTCATGTTCTATATCACTTCTTCCTAGTAAATCAGAGTTGTTTTTGAAATGCAAACCCAAGCTCAAGGTAACAGTGGATCTGCATAAACACTTCCTAGCCTTAACTTTTGGGAGAAATTAAATGAAGACAGGAAAAGTAATGTGCATGTTACTGTGAAAAGAAGAATCTCAAACTGCATTAGAAAGTGTCAGACTATTATAAGGAGATATCTAATCACCCTCTGTGCTGATGGGCATACATGTCAGCTCAGAGTTATAGGCAGTTCTGGCCCATTTGTGGCCTCCTCAGTTAAGGAGGTTTTCAGAACAGTATCAAAGTAACTCCAAAGCCAGCAGAAACCTTTTTAGCTTTCAGCAAGTGTTTATTCATTTTATAGACATATACACTTTAGCTATAACATGAGAAAAGCATGCAGCCTCCACCCCACTCTGTATGTTCAGGCTCTGTAGGAACCACTGACCATGCTTGTGTTATGGGCAGCAATTTCTCCCAGCGTTTAGGCCTGGTAATCTCTTGGTTTGGGCACTAAAATAATACAATGTAATACAATCTCTAGGCCCCACAGATGGAGATAATGTTGAAAGATTTTAAATCATATAAGGATTTTTGAGAATTTCCGATGAAGTTACTCATTGCTATAGCTACAGAAATATAAAGAACAATCAGCAAAGGAAAGGTCTTTAGCATGGTGCTCTCCTAAGTACCACAGGTGATTTCTAGGAACGTTCCTGTTTTGCAGCTATTAATAGGTACTGCCCATACTGTGGTTCATACTCATCCAGTTGCTTTTTCTCCAAAGGTTGCTGTCAGAGTTTTTAGGAAGCTGCCAACATCCTTTCTGCTTTACTCTATACTGGGTACTATGAGAGGGGCTGTGCGTCACCATCATTGCTCTTCCTTTTCTTATGGCTGTTTTTTGTTATAGTTGTGACGTACTGCTTTTTTATTACCAGGAGCTTGGCTTTGTCTATCTTAAGGAATTTTGACCTCTTTGCATGTTGCGCAATTTATGTATTTTACACATACATGCATTTTACACATACATGTGTAAAACCTCTGTCATGGAGTGCATAAGTGCACTGCTCCTTTGATGGTCATTCGAACTGCAGGCAGGTTTTATATTACTCACTGGGCTGATAACCTCCTATTCTGCACATTGCCTCACTTCTTTTGAACTCAACTGCTTTTTGGACACTTGGACTTCTGTAGAGTTAAAATCTGTCTAGGCAGCATCATCAAAGAGTTACAAGACCAAGAGAGGTGGAGACTGGCACCATATGAGGGTCCTAATCCCTAGAACAGAAAGCCAGGCCAAAGCTATGTGGAAGTAACAAGAGCTCTTGCTTTTTAGTGCAATGTTAGCTTTAGCAAAGGTGTTACACAGAGAAGTTAAAAAAGCAGGTAATTCACATGTGTGTGATTGAATCTTCTGAGACGCCCATTGCACATCTTCTTCTGGGAAGACCACCTGCTAGCTAGTGAAGGAGTATGAGCTCTGACTCCATCTTCAATCAGTAGTTGGCCTATAGGCTGAGGCTGCGATCAAGAGGTTGCCAATCATAAGACCACTAACAAATTTAGAAGCTGGGAGTGTAGTTCTGGAAGTAATAAAAAATGATTCAAACCAAATTAAAATGCAGGAATGCGATGAAGCTAAAGCTCAGAATAAGTAGGACAGCTTCTATGGCTTATGTAAGTTTTCAGATTAGGTGATCTAGTGGTAAATTTTTTGAATCTCTGAATAAAATGTCTCCCTAAAGAAGTTCATTACTGTATGGAATCATCTGTTCCCATATAATAGAGTGAAAATATTTCCACCTGAGAATATTGGTAAAAATCTTTGTCTTTACAATCTCTACCAAAACATTTAAAACCAGGTCACTGCCCAGTGGAGTTTTCCTGAGTGGAGCACTAAACTCAGTATGTGTGAACGCAGAGTTTGGCTCAGGGTTCAGCTTCAACTAGAGTTGGGTGGCAAACAATTTTCTAATCCCACAAAATTTTCTGACTTTATCTTATAATATTTTCCACCTCACATCAGGGTGAATCAGAGACTTTTCAGACTGGTTCAGTGAAAAGAAAAAAGGAAATTCCACAGTTTATTAAATGTCTTGTTGATCAGAAGAGTTATGTGAGATACCAAAGATAAATTTCCATCATGATTTGAAAGAAGAGCTAACGCGGGGCTTCACATAGCCCAAAATGAGTGTTTGGTTATTTGTAGTTCAAATGTCCATTGTCTCCATATTTCTCTGTTTTAGCAGAAATTGAATGCTGAAGCAGAGGAGCCTGCTTAATTATTTGTTTTCTGCGACTTCTGTATTCTTACAGAAATTTTTGCTTTGATTAAACAACAAAAATACATATCTATCTTTTTTTCTTATTGTACATTTACAGTATATCTTTTCCCTTTTCATTTGTCTCGTTTTTCACATCTCCTCCCTTGCACTTTCCAGGTTTCTCCTTTCATGATCCGAAAACGCTGCTGAATACAAATAAGCCAGTAGTTAGTCCAATCCCAGACGGTCTTTTGTTCAGGTAATTACTCGGAACCGCAGCAGCTCTTAAGTGCCCTGACTTCCCTGACTGAGATTGACTGATTGAAAGATTAGGCAAGACAGACATTTATAGCCAACCTGGTAAGAAGAAAGAAAAAACGTAGACTTATTTAAATAAAGTGTTTTTTTTTCCTTTCTTCCTCCCCCCACTGTATTGAGGAGGCATCCTGAATGTTATCCAAAGTTATGTATTTAGGTCGGAGCCAAGCTTGTTTGGTTGGAGCAGAGGTGAGCGTCTCTCCAGCCACTGCTGAATGGTGCTGGAGCCATGCTGGTATCGCTCCTGCAGCCGGTATCACACCCCGCAGGAGGACTAACTTCTTAAAGAAGAAATTCTACCGAGTTTCTCAGAGAAGATAATGCAATTCTCCTTACAACAAAACCAATGATTTAGATTTATACCTGATTTATTTGCCTTGGTTTCTTACTTGCTAATGACATTTGTTGGTATATACCAGATGACACAACCCATTTAAAACAATTAAAATTGTCTTTGAAACCTGTATCCCCATCTTATCAGTATGGCCACAGCAGATTCTCAGTAAGTAATAGTAACATTTTGCAAAACAAACAACATACCTTGTTTCTATATGGAAACAAATAAACTTCTTGTAAGCCCTGCTAAAATATATTTAATGATTCATATAAAAATGTTACCAGCATATATCTAAGAGACATATTCATAAGCAAATACATAAAGTCATATCCATAAACATGAAAAAATATCCCAGGGCTCACAGATGAATCAGAGTAAATGTATTTACGATATTGCCAGCAGTGGTTTTTTGGAAGAAAATCTTGTTAATGAGGCACTGAATGACGGAGAAACAATGCTACATGTTGGCCTCTTTTTTAAAAGATTAGAATCTATAAAATTACTGGCAGCTTTACATAGTCTAGAATGGCTACTGTTAGAGCATTTAATGTAAATTGCACTATCATAGTCTCTCCTGAATTATAGTCAGTATTACAGCTGTACAGCTCCAGGATCAAACAGAGCATAGGTTTCTATCCCCAGTGTAGATCGGTAGCAGAGCTACTCTACTCCATGGGGCTCACCCTATAGAACAGCTATACTAATGCATGCTTGGGTGGTGGAGCCAAAGCTCCTCCCTTTTCTTGCCTTTGGACCTTACGTGTGTGAGCAAGAAAGCAAAGGAGAATGATCCTTAGAGAAGGCTGCTTTCTCTCATGGCTTCCATGGGGACCTTGGGGTGAGCAGCCTGGAAAATTCACCATCACTCCCAATACACAGCATGGGAGGTGCCAGTAGTGCCCTTTCCAGCAGGGCCGTTCACCAGCTAGAAGAAGCCTTTTGTGTTGTCAGTCCTGAGACATTTTGGCTGAAGAAGTCAGAGAGAGAAAAAAATGCAGTATATTTTCAGTACAAAGCTTTTGATGTCTAACCACGTTGTCTGGGATTAATCATTGTGCTCAGTCCTAAGATTTTTAAAACTGAAACATTATAATTTACTCTCTGGTCCTCAGACTACTAATATCAGTGAAGCATGTTCCCTTGAAATTAGTAAGCTGTTTGGTAATAACCTTGATGTACAAACAAACAGACAAATATTCAGAATTAAATATTGAAGAGATGGAAAGATAAAGAAAACAGAAGACATAAAAGTTCATAGATTTGTGTACTCAGATAATTCTATTATCTGTTTCAAGAGTTACCCAGCATGATGTATAATTTCTATTAAAAATATCAAAACACTGTCTGGACTTATCTAAACAAGTGAACATCCCTAAATCTTTGTTTTATGACATCCTAAGAAAAATGGTACGCATTTATCCATGCACTTCACATTCTAGTCTTTGCTCAAAACACAGCTTTAGCTACAATAACAAGGAGGAAATCAACCTTTCTTGAATCCTTAATTTCCCGTGGAATTAAATGCCTCTTTCTCTTGAGAAAAATGTTTCAGCTTGCAGGTTGGATAATCTTTTCACTTTTCACTCTTTAACTATGCAAAAAAATGCATACAACACTAATCATTCCCTTCTACAACTTTGTCCTCTAAGACCTGTGCAAACCACATTTATTCTCTAGGAGCAATTCACAAGAAGATTTTTACTTAAGGCAAAGGTGGGGTAAAAATCAGCTCTGTTGAGATTTATATCTGGGAAATGTATCTAAAATTACACTTTCAATATCAGTTCACTGAGAACCGATTGCCTAACTGAGCTGCACTTTGACAACATATTCAAATAAAAATAAATTCTTTGTCACTGGGTATATTTTGAAAATATTTTCACCAGATATTCTCTGGACACAATAGAGGAAATTCCAAGGGCTAATCCAACATCCCTGTTTGTTAGAATATTATCTTATTAGAATATTATCTCTATGATCAAACCTCAAGTAAAGCTAAATATGAAGTATCTTTTCCTCAGATGAGTGGAGAAGTTAACATGCAAGAATGAATGAAGTGAATTGTTTGAGATTTGGTTCAAGGCATTAATTATCTACAAAAAGTTCCAGTTGTCTGGATACGTGAAGGTTTCTCAGTCTGCTTTGCCAGCTGAATGTTACAGATCTCTCCATGACAGTACTCACTCCTTCTTTAAACCAGTGCCTTTTCCTTAATCCAAAAAAAGTGTTAAAGGCCATATGGAATAACTGAGTTTGAAGGAAAAGTTGTATAAATTTGGGGCCAAAAATATTGATTGGGTTCTATAAGGAAGGGTCAGAAGGGTCCCTGTTTTATGAATACGTTATCTATCAGTAGAGATCTGGAGAGAAATGTGCTGGTAGTCCTGTGTCTGCTGGAATGACATTAAATTTATTATGCAGTGAATCTGCCCTGGTCTTGGAAAAGGAAAATATCTAACAGGCTAAAGGAGTAAATAAAGCGGAGATGGGGGAGTAGGTAGGATTTTTTACTCATGTGATGTGTCCTTTGCAGGAATCAAACAGGATTCATATTCTTATAGTGCTATTTAAAGCTGAAAGCCTGTTTTTCCAATTAGACGTGTGTATCTGCATTTGCAGTGTGCCACTGGCAAGGTAAATGGGATCAGCAGTAAGCGTTACTGAAAGCTGCAGCTGGCTGACAGTTGCAATTTTACAAAACTCCCTTTTTTTTCCCCCTCAGAGTCTGTGCAGATATGAGTTTCAGCAAAACTTGCCTCCAGCCTCTTTCAACTTTCTTTTTAATTAAAAAGCTTAATTGGGACTAATGAAAATTCCAATTAAGCTTTTTAAATAAAACCCAAAAGCTCAAAGTGGCTGCAGTTGCAGATAACTGCTGCTGCAACCCATGACTAGCAATTCTATTTGGGCAAGGCTTTTGTTTCACTGTAATAAATATTGTGGTTTATGATTGTACCTCCACATCTTTCAGGAGTACTGTACCTTTAAGTCTCACAGAGCTGTCCTTTGCATGTGAAATATGGGCATGCTTGTGAACTTTGCGAAGTGCAGCACAGGGACTCAGGTCTCCATGGGTTTCTATGCATACATGCCCCTCAGCATCAAGCCATATGTTATATCTGTAAGCAGAATAACAGCGGCAATAAATGCTGATCAACCAATTTCCCTGTGAATTCATGTGATTTTATAGGTAAGAGAAAAGAGGAGCACCAAACTCTAAATGATTTTTCCACCAAACGCTTTATCTATTGTGTCTAATTATTTGGGCCAGCTTGGTGGCTTAATTTTATGTAACAATTTATGCTCTTTATATGTGTGGCTTTTCTTCCTCAGAAAGGACAATGAGAAAATGCATGAATTAGATCTTATTCATTATGATATCTGATTTCAGGAGTCGTCCATAGATGTAATCAAGGAGAAGTGTAAAACACGTGAAAGTACCTGGTACTATTAATGTTCTGTAGAGGAATCACTGAAACTTCTACTGTTCTGCTTTTGGTGCAGAACTGCGTAGAAAGTAGCACTTGTTTCTGGTGGTACGTCAGCTACATGCATAGGGACTGAGCATGGTTAAAGTAGAGTAATTTGAAAACTATATTGCTACATCATTAATGTATTTCTTTTGCCCAGTTCAACTTAGTATTCCCCTCTGTATGGCACGAGGTACCTATAGGTCTAGAGAAGTCATTAAATCACAATAAACCGGAAAGAAAATAAAGAAGCAGCTGGCAAGGATGAAGTTGTTAAAAGGGAGAAACTTTACAGAGCACTGACTGATGCTTACTGGTGCTGCACAGCAACTCTGAGAGAAGTAAAGCCTGGACCATCACTGAACGGTGCTGCTGGCCCAGCTGTGCATCATTCCCAGCTCCAAGGGCACGTGCCGAGAGATGGCAATAGAATGTCAGGCAGGAAGAAAAGAAATCTTGTTGTTGCCTACATTCATTGCAAATTCTAGGTTATTCAGTTTCTTCCAGCATAACCTGCAAACAGGGACCTGGTCTGGTAGAAGTAGCGACACTCAGTTCAGGAGCTTGGAGTAGCAAAAGGAGGAGGGCGTTTAACTTTATGTGGCTATCTGACTGTTTCCAGGGAATGCTCTATGATGGTTCATTAAATACTTCAAGGATCTCTGGAGCAGAGAAATCATCCTGCGTTGTCAGGGAAGGCAGGCCAAGCAGTTTAACGGGAGGTTTAATTTCTGTTTAACTGTATTCTTTGGTGAAAATATCAGATTGAGTTGACCTTACTCAGGAGTGTGGTCCCAGACAAACCCCATGGTTTACTGCTTGACCGCCCATTTTTTCCACCCTTTAATTCAGTTCAAAGTTGGGATGTTTCATGATGCTGACTATGCCTGAAATTCACAGGACTGCTTCCCTTACAGCTTCGCAGGGGGTTTCTTATTTTTTTTTTTCATTTATTATTGACTGATTCTTAGCTCTTCTTGTTTTGAAAGCCTACTTGTGTTGGCTCCAGATACCACTGGCATTAGCTTCACAGGCTTTTCTCGTCAGCTTGATGCACCCAGGTGGCCTTGTCTTTCACTGCTGTGTTTGCTTTCATTTTCTCAGCCATCTGTTTCTGACAAGAATGAATTACAGCCCTGGTTTCCAAGAAGTACACTGATAGTTGTAGCTCAGAAGATTACAGGATAAAAACCCCAGGATGGCTTGAAAAGCAAAATATTCCTATGGAAAACATAAATGCATGTAAACACTCATAGGGCTTTCAAGAAAACAAAAATGCTAGTCTTCTGTTCAGCTAGTATTTAATTTATTAACAATGACGAACTTATTTAATTAAATGATGAATAGAGTTGGTTAGAGAATGGCTATATCACAACACAAAATGTATTTTTTCTCCCTAAATTAAAACCTTAGTATAAAGAATTAAACCAAGTTTCTTGTACTTGTTGCCCCAAATTTTAGAAAGCAGCAACAACTGCAAAACCCTTGGCTGTCTTTAGAAGGAGTCACCCTTCTACCCCAGCCTGTTTCACTGGAAACTTTTCCTCCAGCCCAGTGGTCTAGTAGAGTAATAATGTGGTAGTGTAAACTGATAAGTGTACTTGTGACAGATATAATGCCCTCTGTCACCATGTTGCATTTCTGTCCAGCAAACATACATTTGCCGTAGGTCAAGGGAATTGAGAGAGACTTATTGAAGGTTGGACTTGCTTGGTGAGTCCTCACTTCCCCTCAGTTGTGGTTTTATCTGCTGGATGTGGGCTCTGACTAACAGCTGTATTCAAGGAAAATTGGCAGCTTGAACTCCAGGAAGGTAGAAAAGATTATGTTTCAAATATAGAGCTTTCTTGGTTTTTTTCCTGAGCTTTCTTTGAAAGCATTTTCTGGAATAAATCACAATATCTAATAACCCAGTGAGGCTTTTTAAGTGAAGTTTTAAGAGTGTACCAAGGTTTTATTGAATCACTTTATCTATCATTTCAAATCCTCTTGAAGTTAGTTACAAAGAATAATAGCTATATGTTCAGTCTGAAGAGTCTTAAGATTTAGTGACTCTGGATTAACAAAGATTTCCAACTATCAGTGTTTAAGCTTCACCTCTCTGTCAGTCATTCTTGACAAGGCCAGAATAAGGTACTAATGGCAGTGACTTCAGAGAGGGTGGTTTTTCATTAGTTTAAGCAGAATGTCAATTAAAAAGGAATTGAGATAAAGAACCAGCAACTAGATTAAGTTTACACTTCTTCACGGATGATAAGAAAAATCCATTTACAGGTTCTATTTCAGACTGAATATACTTCCTAAGGTAAAGGCCTCTTACATTATATCTTTAAAAGTCTACTGACAATTTCTGAAAAGATTTAATAGCTATTGTGTCAGAAATGTGGAAGAATTTCTTAACCACTGGAAATAATTATTTCTTACCTAAAATGAATATACTAAAATTAATTTAAATACAATTTCACACCTTTTATGTTGGAATGTTATAATCTACCATCATTTCTTTTCCTTCCATCTGACTATTATTTGCATTCTCTTAGAGCTGACAAAGCCCATTTAAAATAGGAAGAGAAATCTACGTAATCTCTGGATGGGGGAGGACAGCCTGGGGCTGAGTTCCAGCTAAGGAATGTGGGACACTATGGAAGATTGTGTGTGCTATTTTTTACTATTTCTGTGGTCTGTTTGCATGATTTTGAGCCATCTAGTAGGAGTTATGAACTCAGAACTTAGCAGACTGCACAGGACTGGGACAGCACTGGGTTTTGATTGGGCTTAAGGCAAAAGAGGCTTCTACAGGGAATCCCCCTTCTTTATATCCTTATTCCTCCTTTGGACAATACCAGTCTTCAGGGTTCAGATGAAAATTATTGTTTCAGGTGGACTTCCATAGGTATTTATTACCCTGAGCTCACATATTCAATATTTTTTTTTGCTGTCATGCAGGCTAGAAATGTTTTGTCTTATGGAAACTGAGACTGTGATTTAATGTTACTATGTTCAGAGTTGGGCTAGTCATGGGTTTCTACTTTGCCCAGAAGTGCAGACTAGTCCAGAAGAGACAAGTATTTTGAGGGATGCTTCCCAGCAAGAAGTACAGTACGGGCCACAGCGTATGACAAAGTGTAGGAAGGGAAACTCAGACACTTTGGGACTGTGGAGCATGATCTGTAGATTTTGTAAACACTATCAGCAGATCTATAGTGCCTCCGCCTTAATCCATTTCTGCCCACTTTAAAAAGGAATTTTTTCTACCTTCAGATTTCAAGTTTTTTACCTCTCCTATGAAATGGTAAAATACTAGCCAAAAGAATCAAAACTTTCTATCACTAACAAAACAGCAGGTCGTTTCTCTTATAGGTAACCATGTTTTCTCTTATAGGTAATTAAGAAACAGGCAGCAAGACACCCACGTAACCTGGAGGGGAAGAGAACTACTGTTCAGAGACATCCAAAAGCAGGAGAGATGCTGGCAAACTCTGATTCTTCTACGCTGTTTATACTGGTTGACAGAATCAGTCACATTATGCTACTTTTAAATAGCGTTCTCACCTTCCTGAAATGAATTACATGCTTGCAGAGCAGTGATGGTAAACTGAGATTCATAGCTATCATTATTAGCTTTGCAAAATCCTTAACATCAGAGTAGCTATTTGTATTCAGTACCCGTGAATCAGCTGTAATATATTGTGATAAATAATCTGTCCAGAGGGACATCAGCATTGCAGCTGAAGAACAGCCCAGACTAATCCTGTGAAATCTGCTTTGATGCAGTCTGTGAAGTTAGGAGTTGTTATAGCTCTCTGAACTGGGGAGATGGCTATTGTTGGTTGATTCCTCCTGATAAAGAAATTATTGAGAAGCTTTTTTCGAAGTATCTAAACGCCTTGATATTCGTAATTTAAAGCGGATATTTTCAGCAACAGTATGTGACCCCACTGTCTCTATTAGCTATGTATACACCGTTACATTAAAACGTCACCTAGAGTGAAAGGAACATATTTGACCATAATGGTGGGTATTCTTTTGAACCCTATATTCTAGGGTGTCTCTGTGGTTTTGAAGGTTTCAGCTGAATCAATTTCCTGTCACCAGGTTATGCAGCACATTCTGTTTCCATTACAAAAGATGTGACATTAAAAAAAGCATGGGAAGATGTGAGGGTTTGTGGCAGCACCAAGCTGAATCTGTAAGGCAACAGCCTGAAATAATTGCAGGTTACAGAAAATAGCCCCAGAAGACCCTCTGAGAGGTCATCTACTTAGTCTGCATGCTGAGGCTTGATTAAGGCTGTCTGAACTATTTTGAGAAATGTTCAGCCTGAAGAAGAGAAGGCTGCGAGGGGACCTTATAAATGCCTACAAATATCTGAAGGGTGGGTGTCAGGAGGATGGGGCCAAGCTCTTTTCAATGGTGCCCAGTGACAGGACA
>Ga0065711_1002565_pt1 | contig 32939 bp, 22 predicted proteins | sample Hoacrofraction12_FD_59098 | JGI IMG/M metagenome (GOLD analysis project Ga0065711, IMG submission 59098) | Hoatzin crop microbial communities from Cojedes, Venezuela - Epithelial fraction 12 v2 (version 2) | ecosystem: Host-associated > Birds > Digestive system > Esophagus > Crop | place...
AAATTAAGTTTGGTTTTTTAATTTTTTTTTTTTTTTTTTTTTTTGGCAAAGTAACAAGAGATGAGTGCATAGTGCAAACACAGCTGCGTAAAATGATACATTTTTCTGTGCTCATGGAATAGATCATTATTTGCTCTATGCAGTACTGGTTACTTACTGGCACAAATGTTTAAGCTCCCTGTTTCTATTAACAAATCCCTCCAAATTCTTCAGTAGGTTAATGTGTACGATTTTAGGCACGTAATAAAAGCGAACGTTAACTTTATCTGGTCTCAGAGTTGCCGTATATTCATGTGAAATTACAGTGCGTTAAATAATTGCACAAAGTATAGGCCAGTCTTAATGACTATACTTTATGCCAAAAATACATTCCTTTTCACAGAATAAGCAAAGCCCAGGAAATAGTGAAGCAGCTTAGCATCTATTCTAACAAACATTAGGATTCAGGCTGCATACGGATGGGACAGGACCAACAGGATTTCCAACTAAATGTAATAGCTGTGCGTATTTGATTACTTAGGACGGACAAAATGAAATACCATAAGGACCACAATAAAACATTGATAGACTGAACAAAAACACGGTAGTGACGTGCTTCAAGACAGATAGCAGAGAGTGATTTTTTGTGACAATCTCCCTAAGGCTTTTGTGCTGTTACCTTTATATCCTATCTTGTCTGCTTTTATGGCCAAGGAGGGAAAATTTGGGAAACAATTAAAATAATTTAATATATCCAAAATCGATAATTGTTTTCAGTCTAACATTGCATTTAAAAAAAACAGTATCTGTCACTTCCTAGTGATGAAATCTGGCATGCAGCCAACATGATCTGTATGAGGATGACAACACTATAAATATGTAGATTTTGGTGTTCCTTATCTATGAATATAAGACACTGACAGAAGCAAGTACAGATATGGTACTAAGTATCTTATGAGAAGGTGGCTACAAATCAGCTATTTTTGGACACCACAATTTTATGTAAACTTTTATCCAAAAAACCCTAAGTAACTGGCTAAAAACTTCTTCACTTTGTAGAAAGACTGTCTTTGTGAACTAATCTACTGACCCATTTTGGTTAAGCTTAGTTGAGCTTAGAACAGTCTTTCAGAAGTAATAGTCTAGTTTTTTCTTCTAAAGACTTTTGAATTTACTGACTCCTTTCAACCACGTATTTCCAAATTACAAACATTCCTAGGAAAAGTTATAAAGGGTTCTAAACTCTTGACAAATTACTCTTGGAAGGCAGAGAATCAGGAAAACCTCTTGTGAGGAAGGATGGTGATGCTACAGTTATGGATATTGTGCCATTGTGCCAGGCTGAGCTTAGTCTTGCTACTCCTTCAGACTGTAGCTGCAAACAAGTATCTGTTGATGTACCGAGAGCTATTTTTTTTTTCTGAATCTTTCTTCTGTTTAATTTATGGAAGACTTACATATTTAACTGCAATACTGACAGAGCGTTTTAGGAGTCAACTGGGTACACTCAAGACTTATTGTGTGAAAGCCTGGATATTGCCATGAATATTGCCATATTCTAATGAAAAAAACACAAATAAGGAATAGAGAAAGATACTCAGGGAAAGACGGGTAGGGATATTTTAAACATTTTTCTCAATCAATTTTTCACCATAACTGAAGATACAAGAATCTTTGCTGTTTCATGTTAGGCTTTTGTATCCTTGAACCTTTTAATTGAAAAGGTTGCATAGAGTATACAAGCTTTTTCTAGCTTCATACAAAATACAAGTCATAACTTCCTATAGATCTTCTACATTCAGATAAACAAAAGCTTAAAAGCCTCGGGTATTCTATTGATCTGCCTTTATATAAGTACACACGTATCTATAATTAATCTGTTCTTTAGAACTAATGACACTTGTTCTGTGACAAGAGCATTGTTTTGCTTTGTTTCCTAAATATTTCCAGTTTTGTAGGTGAAGGCCCAATGAGAAAACTAACAAAGAAAAAGCACCAAACAGCAAATGAATACTATCTTCAGTTTTTGGTTCAAACAAAAACTAATACATGTATACAGTTTGTATATAAATGTATAATTACTGATAAAACGCTATTACGTAACGTGAGAAAGATTTCATTTCTAATTTGAGATGAGTTGAAAGTCATATGAGTTAAATCTATAATCCATGGAATGTATGTAAGAGAAGATTCTTTTGTCCAGACTAGTACGTTTGTAACTATATATTCATATAAAAAATGTACATGTAGGTATAGGCATGTCATCAAAGAGCAAATATACAGTACCTTTCACTATCTTATCCAAATAGTGAGCTTGAGAATTAGAAAAAAAAACAGACAGACATTTCAGAAGTGTTACATAAAACAAGAACTGTTCAGAATTCGCATGCAAAGCAAGCAGGTGCACCTGACATGAGAGGTCTTACATTACAAAATGAAAATGCATTTCAAAGCTTTTAAAAATGCAAGAAATTCTCTTTTCAGCAAACATTATCATGACTCGATGAAACTAGAAAGGAGGCCTGCAGAAGGGATGCTACCTGTCTGAGACTACGTTTTTCTTCTGACTTCTTTTCATGTCTTGATTTATACATAGAACAACTATATAATCCAAGGTAGTTAAAAAATTCAATTTTCAACACAATGTAAGAGTATTTACTTAGTTTATGAGCTTTAAAACAGTGACCATACTGGAAGATCTTTGATTTGCAGGTCACATATGACTCTGACAGCACAACCAGCACACTGTCTTAATTCCGACTGGATTAACAGGATTTTTAGGAGGAATAGTTTTCTTCTGCTTCAATTCAGCCACAGTTACTCTTCCAAGCACACACACCAATTACATAAAATAAGTTAGATCATATACGTGGGGTGGAAGAGGGCGTAGTGGGGTTAGTAGCATGGTGATCCGTTTAATTCGGAAAAGCGGGTGGAAATTTAACTTAGGCTTTAGATGTATAAAAATAAATAACATGGTATATCCAAGAATAGCAAGACTTTTTTTTTTCATAAATTATGACACTTGGAATTTGACAAAAAATTTGAGGAGGCAGATCGATGAACGACAGACAGAGCACACGATGGATTTAAAGCAGCAGACCCTACTTGTAATACATGAAACACAGCAAAGATGGTTTGTATGTTCCATCCTCACTGTCAGGAGACAGACATCAGCCGCAGTTGAGTTAAACGGGATAATGTCACGTAGCAAAATGGCGTAGGGCAGGTCCATGGCAGGCTACCAAAGCCAGCCGCCTGCACTTAAGGCGACAGGATATTCCAGACTACTGCTGTGGGGACATGCCAAGCTAAGGAGTCGATCTGGCATTCAGGCCCCTGGTTTTTCTGTGGACAAGGTCTCTCAACAGAGCCTTCTTGGGCTCTTTCACTTTCAAAATTCGACCTTTTCTAAATCCCCGATGGATGATGGCCCCTGTCTAGCAAGTACTCTGTCACTTGCTATTACCCCTCAACTTTGTGTGCTGGATGGGTAAGAAAGGCATTTCCAACCACAGCCTTTCCTCCAGCTGGGATGAATGGCAAAAAGCTCTTCTTGAGCCCAAGGAGGGAGCTAGCTGATGAGATGTGTAGGGAGCTGATGAGATGTGTAGTTTCACAGAAGCCATAGTCACTGCTACGGCTAAAAGGTAGAAACTTTCTAGTCCCCTTCTCTCGAAGAAAGAGTCAGGTGTCCACTGCACTGGTTTGTGTTGGTTTTTTTTTTCTATAATGGTAAGGTTACAAGGAGACAAAGTAAGAAGATGAAAACATCAATTACAGAACATTTCGAACAGCAGCAACAAACTAAGTAGCTTTTCATATTAACCACAAAGAAAAGGGATACAGCTGCATTTCAGAGTGGATCAAATTCTTCTCTTACTCATCCAATAAAATGTCCCTTGCTCCCACACAGCTGCTCTTAGAGCATGGTGTAGTATGCATGGAGGAAAAATCAAGCTTTATGCCACAGAATGGAAGCAATTAGGTCTGTCTGGGGAACACGTCTGTCCACCAGTGACGCATTAAATGCCTCTACAAATGTATGGATAGGTAACACAACAGAACACAAAAAACCTCCTCCTAGGCAACTGAAAATAGTCCCTGCAATCCCAGCCCCCCCTATGCTATTTCCTTTCAGAATCCAATCTGCATTAAAAAAACAAAGTATTAAGAAAATGGTCTTTAAGATTTTTTGTATCCAGTAGTCTTAGAAGAAGTCTGTTCTAGACCACAAACTTATAACGCTTGGAAAACAAGCTCTACCTTCCAGCATCCTTTACTCATGGCCAGCTGGCATTAAGGGCATTAGAAACTATATTGATTAATACGCAGCATCCTAGAAGAACCAAAAAGCAGAAAACAAGTGACCAAAACCAGTATAACTTTGCAGTGAAGTTCAGCTAGCCATGCTGTCTTCCTTACCTTCACTGCAACTGAAACAGGAATGAACCCTGCTCTGTCTGGCAGTACATGATGCAAGCCTTTTGCCCTCTGCGTAGAGAATTCTAGGTGGGGTTTGGAGCACTTCCATAGGATGGAGCATCTCAGCAGGTGCTCCTTGGCAAGATATTTAAACATCTGGCACAAGCGGGTTATGTTAAGTCCTTAAAAAGTCTAACTACAGACCACACAACATACCTACAAGAGTTTTCTTGCAGGATTTAAGACTGTGGAATTTAAAATCTTGCTGTTATTTCCAAGAGTAGAGAGACTTTATATAGCTCCAAATGGAATGAAGAAAAAAAAAAAGAAGATGTAACATTTGTACATTTTCTAGGATAATGAAAATCCAGGAAGATGTAAGTGGCATTCAAAATTCATACAACATAAAATATAAATGTTGCTATCAATGTGTGTGGATATTTATATAAATACGCAGCAGATAAAAAGAGCTGATAACAGTCAGGCAAATTCACATTTAATACAGCATATTTCATAACCAGCCAGAACCCAGACTTCTTTTTTTTCAGTTAATAGTTCCCATTAGTCTCCTACCAGAGATTAAGTCAGTGTCTTCCTTAGATTATTCGTATGCTACTTCCTCTAGGTATGACAGAATAGCCACAGAATAAAAGTACATATTGAATCCATTTATCCCAATCAGCTCCTGTTTAAATCAGCATGAGTCACATACCCATTGATTTGATGTTCCTTAATTGGTACTTATAACACTGCTTTGTTCTGATTATTCTGTCATAAAGGATTATAATGGTGACATGCTTCTAAATACTGTATAGCAAATTTATGTTTCTATTAGTTTACATCATTACCCTCCACCAGACATCTCCACCCATCATAATTTTTGTGACCTGCACACCAGACTACATCATGCCATGTTTTTTGTAGCGTGTATACAGTCCCATTACAGTGTCAACTGCACAGCTCTGCAGGAGTTTTCGGTTACTTTGCCGTAAGAGCAGAATTTGACCTCGTAGCACCACCAGACGTGAAGCAAAAATACAAAATAATGGATCCAAAGCCAGGTCAATCAAGGTCTACCTAAATTAAAAAGTACTTTTAAGGTTTTTGCCTCCTACACCTTCAAAGTGTGATCTGAGCCCCTGCCTCTTCTCCACTAATACCACCAGCTTTCTCCCTTCCTTACTGCACTACATTCTTTCCCTCTAAAAGAAAACGAGAAGGAGAAATTAGAAAGAGAGAAGAGAGTTAAAGGGGGGAAGAAAAAAAGACAAATGAAGAAATAATTTTAGTAAGCAGCAATGATGAAGAACGCTGTTTTGCACCCCTCCTAGCAAGCTCAGCTTTGCTTACTCTCCTCTCCCACAACTGAGCCCAGCAATCCCCATTCACTGCGGGGAACGAATGCACACCTGTGTCTGCTGCTAATGCAAACTTCTTGCTCCCGGACACTGATCTTCCACAGGAAGATGTGAACAATGTATCCCACATCGGTCCTGTTCAGACTTCTGCATTACCTGGCGCTAAGTGTCGTACAAGGAGGTAACAGGTCAAAACGCCATCTTAATTTCTCGGTAGAAAAACGGACTGCAAGCAAACTATGGTACGTTGAAGCACACCGTTTCCCTTAAGCTTTCCGTACGTTTGGCTATCTGTTTATAGTTCCGAAGTTTTAATGTCTTCATTTAATGTTTTCATTATTTCGTAATATTTGTATATAACTTTGTTTGAAATCCATATGACAAACAAAATCCCCCACATTACAAGAATATCCTAAGAGTGGCAGTCAAACACCAAAATTTAGGCAATGGGAGGTTTATGGCTACCTGTGCAATCTTTCTGCCCTTCTTTCTCTACCCTTCTTCCTTCGCCAGCGTACAGAACTGACAGTCCTCATTCAGTACTCGTTCTCTCATGAACGAGAAACGGCTGATGCCTTAGTAACAGGCACACCATGCTAACCTAAACAAAGAAGTACCAACTGCCTTAGAGACTTTTCTATCATCTTCCTCCCACAATCGAAATTATTTGGTGTGGTATCTTCACACTACTGGTGTGAGCAAAGAATTTATTCTCATCTGATTTTACCAGTGGGTAAGTAACGTACAGAAGATTAAAATGAAAAGTATCCTCCCTCTTGGCTGGAAACATCTATGATGATTTTTCACGATACTTAGAATTATATAGAATTTCACACACCAGTCAGCATTTTAGCAATTCACACCCAAGCAAGTCAGATCCTCAGAAAATGAGGAATGGTCAGAGGACGCTCTTTTAAGGTTTGCCTTTGTGAATGACTAACACAAAACACACGGTAAAAGCAAGGGTGGAATCCAGTTCTTCAATATCATTCTTAACCAGGAGATCATCACGTGTGCCAGTCTCTGGCACAAATGAAGTGGAGTTTCTGCATGCGACAGCCCTTCACGGCCTTGCAACATTCTTAAATCAGGTCTGTCAGGTGCAGATGGAAAAGCAGTTAAATATATCATATTTTTAAATTACCACGATATGTATATGCCATAATTAATATACATTATCTTTTGTTATACGATATAATGATAATGACACAAAAGTGTTCTCTTGTGCCTTCCTAAATTTCTGTTCTTGCTTTTGCGACTTTACTAATGTTCTTTTAACATGGTTTTTGGGCATTTGAAATTTCTCAAGTGCTATGCACATAAAGTAAACCGAAAAAAAAGGAAGGGGAAAAAAAAAGATTCCATTCTGTGACATTACATTTTTTCCATGGTGAGCAACACGAAGCTTCGATGAACCACCTACACTTCTGCCATTTGTGCTAACAAAGTGTTACGAACATTATCTCTTACTCCCTGCGCAGCCAAGCAGTAGCAGGGGACGAGCACGCACTCAATCAGTGGTTTCACAGCTACTTGCCAACAGAAGAGAAACTCTGAGCGTTTCACTGCAAGCTTTAGGGAGAATGCAGTTTGTGTAAAGAGGTTTCTGTGCTTGTTTTGGGGGAAGTGCTACCCTTCTAACCCATTCAAGAGTCAGTCCGTGGTGGTTTACTTCTCCTAACCTGGCTACCAGATCACCTTGAAGTTCCCCTCATTTCCACCCAGCCAAAGTTTAACTATCCAGACAATTAAAACACCTTTTGAATGTAAAAAACTAAGTATCTCTTGTAATATTTAAACCCAGTATTTCTTGTCCTACCAACAGCAGACTTAGGGAGTAGTGTATTGATTCCTTTAAGCAACTGCTTTTACTCTTTGAGAGTGACTAAAAAAAGCCACGCATCCATATGCAATTTCTGAGAAGCTCCATACCTCTACCAGAGTCCAGAATTCATAAAATTTTAAAGCCACTGTTCTAGCCTGTCTTCAGAGCAGTCCACTCATGTCAAATTCATCATCCACTACAGCCTTTTCCGAGTTTCTTCTGTCTGGCAAGCTGCTTCCTAACCTGAATTTGCGCAGCTGACTATTCTTACTTAAGCGCAGATTCCAGCATTTGTTGAATTGCACCTTATTTTTCTGCATAGCCTGTGCTATTTGTTAAAGTAATTTGAAATTCTTGTCCTGTCTTCCAAAGTGCTTGGGGCCAGCGGGCTTTGGTATCATTTGCAAATGTAATTCTCTCTATTCATCACTGAACAGTCCTGAAAGCACATGTTCTTCCACTGTAAGCAGCTCATGGTCGTCATCCTTTCTCTGCGCTTATGAGAACCTTGTCTTAGACATACCATATGTTCAGAGCATTGCTGCCAATAGAGGAGGATTACAAACACTCGTTCCTTTTGATAGTTTTTTACTCCTAAATTCCCATCTCGCCCTTCTTGTAAAGGAGAACGCATGGATGGAATAATAGTTTCAGGCAATTTTCTTTGTTTTCCTCCCTACATAGGTCAAAACATAATCCTCACCCTGAAATCATACCTTCTTCATAATTTCTGCACTCTTCTCCAATGTCTGCGTAGACCTGCAGCAGAGATATCTGCTGCACACATTTCTGCACAGAGACCTGAATTCACTGCAATTTACTCCTTGCTAAAATCACAACCGTTGTTTGCAGCAACCATTTATGGGTTTTTACGTATGAGGGCACATAAGCTCACTATCCTTCAGATTTTTTGTGCTGGAGTCCATCCCAATTTTACTGTAAAGTAAGATTTCTCATTATTAGTACCGGAAAGCCACATGTATCTAAGACTAAAAGGTTCAGTTGCTCTTAAGGATATAATAGACATAGGACGTTTGGGACTGCTGATACGTTCATGAGCAGCGTTGTTTCCTGTTTAACATCTATTTAACTGGAAAAGGATTTAGGAGAAAGGGTATATGCCATTAAGGATTTAAAACTGTCTCACATACACAGGCTGCAAAAGTTCAAATACCTGTCTGAGACCTCTGACAAACTCACAAAGACCTTGCCTCAGACAGATGGAGACAAAACCTGATGCTTACCCGAAGAACTGCGTGGAAGATAAATCTGGCTTGAAAACACGTTAGAGGATGGAATAGGATGGGAAGCATTATTGTTTCCATCTTCCTTGCTGACTGGAAGTACTTTCAGAATGTGTCTGACCAGCACGCAACTCTACAATCTACAAAAGCACTTCCTTTCTGGCCACTTCAGCTCAAGTAAGCTTTGCAACACACTTTAAAATTCTTCACATTTCAGAGGATTCTGCTGTTTCTGAAAATGTGCCTAACTTGAACTTCACATGTGGTCCTCATTTAAATGCAAATCAACCAATTAGCAATTTAAAGTACGCTAACAGATATTTTCTATTTGAGATACTTGGTCTTGAAATGTGTTAAGGCCTGACCAACAATTCACTTTTTTTTCACAGCTTCAGATGCACATGCACTATTTTAAGTTTACCTGGTAGTTGAATATTTTTATAGTTACCAAACGTACAAATATTTTGCATATTCAAGGCTTGGCCTGGAAAATTAATACCATGCCCTTCAGGCACAGGGAAAGATCAAAACCGTTTTTTGTTCAAAATTTCATGAAATCTTGTTAAACTGTGGTTATCGGTCCTCTGGGTGCCAAGAAAGTAATCTTCTCTTTTTCATGAAGTTTTTGCATTGAGGGTAGAGGTACAAATATTGTGGTGAAATCCCAGCTCCAGTGTAGTCAGCTGTTTTGAAAGTAGGATTTCATTCACAATACTGTGATGAACTAATTGATATTTGATATAACTAGTTTTGAATCTTTGGTTGATTTTATCAGAGCATAAACTGTTTGTCAAAGGTCATACCTTCATTCAGATACAATCTTGCTTTTAAGACGAAATATGTACTGAGCTATAATTCCATGAATTCAAAACTAAGGAAAAACATAAATTTAGGAATTTTGATCATTACAGAATATATTCATACAGCAGTAATTATTCTAATCTGAAGGACAAAAATTTCCTTCTGATCAAAATTCTAAAATCTGAAACGAAACTTAAAATTTATGAAGAATTCTTGGCATGAGTGCATTAAGGTACATTAAATACCTGACACATCAAAAAACTATGAAATGTGAATATTCTTGGTAATTTAAACTTTGGAGAAAAGTAAACCACGCTTGGCAACAGCATCAGTACTAAAATCACAGTGGTCACCATAATACCAGTTATCCACGCTGCTCTCCCTCTAACCTGCAAATGTGGAGAAGATCCATCAAGCCCTCAAATTGGTCCATGACTTACTTTGTCAAGCTCACACTTCAGAAATATATAGTGTAATGATATATAGCCCTATCAAGTTTTCTATAAGCACTTCCTTTAATTAACAGGAGGAACACATTTGTCTTGACTTGCTCTCCGATCTTACAAAGAGATAAAGTGTCACTTCCCTGCAGTCATATTTGAAATCTGTATTATAAGCAGCCCTAAGCTAAACACGTGTTGAAGAGAGCAGGTGCAGACCATGGAACTTAGTGGAGGAGATTCCTTCTTAGCACTCCTGAACACTAGTGGTGCTTCTGAGCTTACACTGCTCACGGTCATGGAGAAAACCAGCCCACAAATGCCTTCATGTTTGTCCCCAGTCAGAAAACCATTTTAACCAGTAACCAGGACAGAGTCCTGGACTAATGGAAATGCACTTGTGGGAGTGTGCTCTAGAAGTTTCCCCCCCCCGCCCCAATTCTGAGTATCTAAACCAGATGACTTTCCTGTTTCTCTACCTTAAATAGCTGAAAGTAGAAATTTCTTGCTAAAGTAAATTTATTTTTGGTTTGATTGGTTTGAATGTGATGTTAGTGCCTTTTCATGCAAAGAAAAAGGTTAAAATAAATACTTTGCTGTCCCTTGTTATTTTTTTCTTGAGTAAACTTCAGGGCAAATTGCTGGAAGACAAACCAATTAGATCCCAATTCTCACCGGAATGTAAACATTACGAGCTCTACACCCCTACAGTGGACCACCCCTGGCTTTGAATTTCAGTTCTATGTACCAGGTAAAGTAGCCTCATGCAGCACTCCAAAGCAGCATGAAAGTACCACGATGCTAACTTCAGCCCTCTTGAGGGATTAACATGAATGCTTAACGACAATTAATCCACATTTACATTGCTTATGTTTAATGACATGCTTTCCATGCATACATATATAAATATTAATTCTGGGCTGAAAGATAATCGTTCAACACAACAACAATTAAACAGCTGTAACCTGTCTCATGTGTTAAGTAATGGAGCTGCAGGCAAGCTCCATAAACAGATGGTCTTACCCACCCATGCTTAATGTTAAAGACTTTTTAAAAAAGAGGTGTTGACAAATCTGAACAAGAAGGCATAGTTTTAATGCAAATTGGCCAATTTGCAATGTAGATTACTCTAAAACTAATTTGGTCCATAGAAAAAATTAAGCTGCATTGTAAAACTGAGATGTTACACAGCACATGGATATAGCAGATTCCCCACCAACATAATTATTTACTAATTTCATTCAGCAAACAGAGTTTAATGGAAAAGCAGCTGGAAAAGTATTCATATTTATGGACTTCCTGTGACAGTTACTTAATTTACTCATGGTACATGCCAGCTATATCACAAAATATAATAAGGCTTTCTGAAATAGTATCTCTTCCAATCTCACAAAACAACTACTCAGACAGGAGAGGGTCACTGAACTCATTGCAAGCCAGGACAGAAAGGAAACAAAAACATATTTTAGTCCAACTGTGTTATGAAAACTTAATTACAGAGCAAATTTTCATCCAGGCTATCACCTGGGTACCAGCTGTGCATCTGCGGTCTCGTATCACATTGAGATGCAGGTTGAGCTTCACAAAATCATATACGGATGCTCACCTCAGACCCACGAATGTCACTCCCAGACCAAATACACAATTGGCAGCTGATTTTCCATAGCTTTGAAGTAAACTGTTGATTTAACCTCTTCTCGTGTGGGTACAGGAAATGGTAAAACGTTACAATTTTCAGGAGGGAGAAGACAGTAAGCAATTTAGTTGCCTTAAACTGTTTAGTGAAACATACATTGCCAGTGTTTAGTTCACAGCTGTAAGATGTTAAACAATAGCAATAAACCGTGAGTTTTGTTAATTCTCACTAGATTCATCATCGCACTGAGCACGCAGTTATCTGCTGAACATCCCAGATACAAATCTTTGAAAGCGTGTGTTCAGAGCAAAGGCAATGACTGACAAGTGTGGCCCCCATCAGGCGTGGTACTGAAGCTGGAGCTACCCTGTGCCACCGATGCAGGATGGAACAGTGGGTATCAGCAACACACACCAGGTTTGCTGTGTTAGCCAAAACAATCTCGCCCACCTTGCTATACCCATTGCTTCAAAAAAAGAAAAAAATCCCTGTTTTATTTAGCCTATTCTGTTCTCTCTCACAAACCAAAAGTATATAAAATATGTATGTACACTATTTCCCAATTCCAGTCCTGTGATCCTCAGCCTTAGGGAAACGCTGATGCTTAACCCAAGTAAGCAGATGTCTGATTTTTTTCTGAACACAGAAAGGAAACCTTTGCAATCCCCTATGATTTTGCTTCCCAACATCTTGAAGTGTTGAAATAAAAACAATAAAACGGTCTCTACAAGTTTAAAGCAATTAGAATCTCTTTTGGCCAAATTCCCTTTTGAATATCTTGAAATATACATAAAAATCAGCATAACTCAAGAAGCAACCTAGGGTTTAAAAGATACTAGAAAGGAATAAAACTAAGGACTACCTTGTTTTCATTAAGGAGATTGGTTTGCTTTTTCCTGCTTTCTACCCTTTAACACGTGCCAGCTAACAACACAAACAGCGGGCTAACTGGAGACTGAACAGTCAGCATTTAGAAATACATGAAAATCATTAGTCGAGGTGCAAAACATTTTTACTATTTTAAACAGCACTCACGCTTCAGAAGAATACCGTAATGTCTTTGTTCAAATGAGTTTTGGATTTAGATGATTCAGTACGCATTCCAGTTAGCGCCTCTGTGATTAATGCATACATACCTACCCCACTTTGTGCATCCAGCTAGAGATCTGGTGGGCTGTAAATTCAGGCTACTGCACTTCATGTGACTTCCAGCTAACAGCTGCATCAAACAATACATCTGTATTTCCCAAATACTTCATGCTACTGCAGCTGAATGGTTAATGGCTTCTAGGAATTAGAATGACACAATTGGGTTTTTTGAACATAGAATCATAGAATGCTTTGGGTTTGAAGGCACCTTTATAGGTCATCTAGCCCAACGCCCCTGCAGTTAGCAGGGACATCTTCAACTGGATCAGGTTGCTCTGAGCCCCATCCAACCTGGCCTTGAATGTTTCCAGGGATGGGGCCTCCACTGCCTCCCCGGGCAACCTGTTCCAGTGTTTCACCAACTTCATGGTAAAAAATTTCTTCCTTATACCTAGTCTAAATCTACCTGCCTTTAGTTTAAAGCCATTACTCCTTGTCCTATCACTAAAGGCCTTGCTAAAATATTTGTCTCCATCTTTCTTGTAAGCTCCCTTCAGGTACCGGAAGGCTGCTGTAAGGTCTCCTTGGAGCCTTCTCTTCTCCAGGCTGAACAGCCCCAACTCTCTCAGCCTTTCCTCACAGGAGAGGTGTTCCAACCCTCTGATCATTGCCGTGGCCTCCTCTGGCCCCGCTCCAACAGGTCCATGTCTGTCCTGTGCTGAGGGCTCCAGAGCTGGATGCAGGACTCCCGGTGGGGTCTCACCAGAGCGGCGCAGAGGGGCAGAATCCCCTCTCTTGACCTGCTGGCCACGCTGCTGTGGATGCAGCCCAGGGTACGGTTGGCCTTCTGGGCTGCGAGCACACATTGGTGGCTCATGTCCAGCTTTTCATCCAACAGCACCCCCAAGTCCTTCTCAGCAGGGCTGCTCTCAATCCCTTCATCCCCCAGCCTGTATTGATAGTGGGGGTTGCTCCTACCCAGATGCAGGATCCTGCGTTTGGCCTTGTTGAACTTCATGAGGTTCACACAGGCTCACTTCTCAAGCTTGTCCAGGTCCCTCTGGTTGGCATCCCGTCCTTCTGGTGTATCAACTGTACCACTCAGCTTTGTGTCATCTGCAAACTTGCTGAGGGTGCACTCAATCTTGCTGTCTATGCCATTGACGAAAATGTTAAACAGCATCGGTCCCAGTATGGAGCCCTGAGGGACCCTACTTGTCACCAGCGCCCATCTGGATACCGAGCCGTTGACCACCACCCTCTGGCTGCAACCTTCCAACCAACTCCTTATCCACCAAACAGTCCACCCATCAAATCCGTATCTGTCCAACGAGAGAGAAGGATGTTGTGCGGGACTATGCCGAAGGCTTTACAGAAGTCCACACAGTTCTTCCCTTGTCCATTGATCTAGTCACACCATCATAAAAAGCCACTAGTTCGGTCAGGCAGGACTTGTCCTTGATGAAGCCATGCTGGCTGTCTCGAATCACCTCCCTGTCCTCCATGTGCCTTAGCACAGCTTCTAGGAGGATCTGTTCCATGATCTTCCCAGGCACAGAGGTGGGGCTGACAGGTCGGTAGCTCCTGGGGTCCTCCTTCCTACCCTTTTTTAAAATGGGCACAATGCTTCCCTTCTCCCACTCACCAGGGACTTCGCCTGACTACCATGACTTATCAAATATTACGGAGAGTGGCTTGACAACTACATCAGCCAATTCCCTCAGGACTCTGGGATGCATCTTGTCAGGTCCCATAGACTTACGTATGTTCAGGTACCTCAGGTGGTCATATAAACATACAAAGGAAGAGGGGGAGTCTTTCATACGCACAACACAAATTATATAAATATTCTGCTACGAAGTTGAGAGTTGTAAGTAGCATAAAAATGCCTGGGTTACAAACAGAGGAGGACAATAAAAAAATGATTTGCACAGAGAAACATTATGATGTCCCTTGTGGTTTGAAATTTATTGCTCAGAAAGAGCTACTATCTGCTTTAGGGCAGGTGAGAGAAAGGCAATTTGACTCTTCATTTGCCAAGCTGAGGAGGTAGCAATTTTTACTCCACTGAGTGGAACTGCTCTTGGAAATGAGCAATAAAATGACCTGGTTTCTCCATAACACTGGGGTCCTGAAGAAAACCACTCCAAGACAAATAAATGTAACAGCAGGCTAGAGCCTGTACCTCATTATTTGTCTTGGAGGCTAGAAGGGCAATATAAACAAATCAAACTATCTTTACAGCAGCAGCCACAAAGTAAACACCTATTTAAAGAATAAACAGGTGGGAAGACAGACCTGCTCGCCCAGTGCTGAGCAAAAACTTGTTTGTGCTTAATACGTTGGAAAAATTGTTCAAGAGCAGTTCATCCGTGTATAACTACAACCCTTGAAATGCTGCCAAGGTCAGTGAGACCAACAGCAGAGCGATCTGCTGAGTAATTGCTCGTTGGCAAGTTAAAGCGGTCAAGGGAAAGGCTTTATCCTACTTCTAAAGATTTACTTTATTTTATTGTTCAGAAAGCAGTTCTCTTCAACCTCTCTACTCTCTTTGTCAGCATGTTTTCTGGAAGCTCCTCAAAAATGTTAACCCTACCGATTCTCCCTGGGATTCTGCAGATGCACCTTGGTTCCCCCTCCCTCATATGCCTGAGCAATCTCATTAGTAAACAACAACAACAAAAATTGATTGGGATTTCTGTAGCAAATAATTCACAGACCAATCTTACTACTTCACACCTGACTCCCTTTATTTTGTGTCTGTGTGCCTGGTCTCCCTGCTGCAGTGATGCGGGTATCAGCTACCACAGCTGCAGCGGGCCCTCACTTTCCCTGCCCTCAAAGCTCACACCACTGTTTCCCATGACCACCAAGCACAGCACCACCACCCTGCCTCTCCGTCAGGGCTGTAAGCTACCCAGGAACGCAGCCTGGGGCTTTACTTCTTTCTAGATACTCATGCCCCGGCGATGGCTTAGCCGTGCTAACACATTCTGAGTCACAGCCCTTTCAAAACATCCACAAAAGGTAAAGTTCTCCACACTTTTTAGCTTATGGCAAAAGCAAATCATGCTATATTCACATCCATCAGCTCTACCGCTGTTAGACTTACTGTCCTACCCTGTTGCTTTGGCTGCTTCACCTCTTTTAACTGACTCTCCTCCATCTCTTCAAACACAAAACTATGGGTTTCTTCCTTATCGGAAATTTTTTGGACTATTCAGATTATCGATGATTTCTCCCATCAGACAGTGTTAACTCTTGCCTTTGTCTGACCTGCAGTTACCTCTTCCACTGTCTATTCGATCCCCCTCTAAGTGCTCAGCCATGATGCTTCTCACACCTGGGAGATGTGGCCCAGAAATACCTGCAGAGCCACCCCGTCACTCCTGTGACAGCCTTTGCTGAGCTCCTTGCAATACTCACCACGCATTCAAGTACAAGCTAGCTGTCTCTTACAATCAGACCACTGCCAGCTCCTTTGTCTGTACTTCGTACCTGTTGTCACGCAACAGTTTCTCTGCGTGGTTATGCCGTGACAAAATTTGTTTGGATAGGACACTCCTCCTCTGTTACAGACCTGCAGTGTCTTGCATGAAGCGGGATTAGTGTGGAACGGAATTTCTCAGCACTACAGCTATACAAAATCAATATAAAAATGATAAACTCTCTGGCAACTCTTTCTCCACTTTGTCTGAGTCCCCTTATTTACCCACGTAATTTCCCATGCTAGCTCACTGTCACGCCCTGTGCAGTGGAGAGGGATATCTTTCTGTATATGAGACACACGGATTGTAAATAACTGAGCAAGAAAAACTCCATTGGCAAAAGCACAGCAATTTCCAAAGGTTTCCAGGCACTAGAACTAACTTGATTACAGAAACACAGAGGCTGCAATAAGGATGCAGCTTCTCAATCAGGTGTATTAAACTGCTGTTACATCATTTGCCTGTCAGAAATTTGATGTTATTTTAAAACACAGCATTATGTTGACAAGAAGCCAATTTTGGGCAGCCAGATCACATTTATTACAAGGTGGAAGTGACATTTTTGTGTAGGCAAGTCACTTTTTAGAGCTTCTTCTCCATAAAAGAAAAAAACCCCAAAAAAACAATAGGCAGCGTCATTTCTGAAAGACATAAAGCTATCACATAAAAACTGAAAAGCACAAATCAAATAATCTGTTTACAGTTTAAAATAAAAGTAACTTCCCCCTCAGCAAAAGGCAGTTAAAGGGAAAAGATTGAAGAGGAAATTCTTCCACCTCCTCTTCATGGCAAACTAGGTATGAAGAACTGATGAGCCATTATATAACCATTTCCCTTCTTAAAATATCAACTCCTTTACACAGACTGACATGTGCAAATATTCTGTTTGAAGAAACAGCCTTCCAAGTAATACACTTCTTATTCAGGCGCGGCCAGCAGCGCTGGCTGCTTTGATTTTGCAGCGAAGACAGGGTAATCATAGCCAGCCTACCAATGGTACAGTGCTCTCCGTTCCATCCCTGGCTACATTCGCACTTCCCGTCTTTGCAGGTGCCGTGCTCCGCGCAGCGGGGATGGCAGGCTCTCTGGTTGCAGGCCGCGCCCGTCCAGCCTTCCTCGCAGCGACACGTGCCACCCATGCACACACCGTGCGTGCCGCAGTCCGCCGAACAGATTTCTGGATGCGAGAGGGGGGAGAGAGCGCACATGGGAGAGAGGGTACACATTAGTTAGCAGCGCTACCATTTAATTCAACATGTGACAAAGAAGAAAGGCAAAATTTTTGAGAGTGAAATCAAAGGAATTTAAGGTGAAAGGCGTTTTCAAGTAGGACCCAACAGAATACAGAGTTTTGTCTCTATGCTAATGCCCGCTTACTTCTCCAGCAGACTTCGTGGTGCTGAAGTGTCCACAGCTCTTCTGTCAGCTCTGAGTAATTTTCAGTCATATTTCTCGTGATCACATATGTCTTAAGACTAACCTTTTGTAATTTAGATTATATGGCACTTAGACCTACTGGAACTTACAGTGCACTCGAGTAACTAAATGTACCATATACGGAGGTCGCTGTGTGCTCCGAGTGAAAATCTAGTACTAATGAAAGTTCATTTTAACAAGGTTTCCCCTCCCTACTCTGCTCCCTGTTTTCTTTCAAAGTAAAAATGTGCCATTTCTGACACATTTTTTCATTATAAAGCATCAGCCTTAGTGAGACAAATTAGTACTATGCTGACATACTGACACATCTGTTAAATATAAAAGATGATTCTCTTCTACTTGCAGTAAATTTGTATCAGTGACAGCTATGAACAGTCTGGTTTAAATAATAGATTGTTGAAAAAAATAAATCAACATACAGCAATTTAACTTGTCATTTACATACAGTAACAGGATCTTGTAACTGATAGAATAATTGAAAAGTACATTAACAGCCAAAGGTACTCAGAGGCCAAACAACGCATGTTAAGTCTCAGCTAATACAAGATGATAATTTAGACTGCCAGATTCTGCATTTACAGTTTTGGTTCATTTAGTCAGACTCCAGCAAACTTTACTTCTGCTAAGCAGACAACAGAAGACCACGAGGAGATACAATGCAGCCCGACAGACTTCTTTAGCTCCTTGGCACGCAGCTGGCTGTAACCACGCACTGGTTCACAGAGGTAGTGCATTTAGTTTTTTGTTTTCTTGTAAAAGACAACAAACAGTTTAGTAATAAAAGACTGAAATTATTTTCAACAGCAAAAGAAAGAAGCATTCTGTGCAAGAAAGTTTTCTCCTCAGCAGTGGTTGTCTTCCCCCATAGAGTATGAACCCTCCGTCTCAGTGCACTGGGGAACATTAAACACGGTATCAAGGAGCTGTGACATTTCCCATAAGAAACAGCCCAAAATCTTTATGGAGAAAGAGAGCTGTAATTCCCCTCCGCCCCTGTTTTTCTCCTATACAGCATTTTATATCTACTTTGAATTAAATTTTTGATTAAGAGATGCAAGATGGTTTGATTAACTTTAGAGTCACAAAACGACAACGCAGCTCCAAGAAAGAAAGAAAGGTTTATTTCTCTTCAGTCTAATCAATTTTTCATTAGGGTGAAGGTGTTTATCAGCTTTTAGCACACTAGCTTTGAGCAAGGTGCGTCAATCTTTGTAATGAACTTATTAATTAGAGTTAATTTAATTGAAGTGGAATTGAAGGGCTAATTAACGGACAAACTGCTGATGAAGATAGAGGAAAGCTCTTCTGATCTCAAACCTATAAACCCATCTGATGGAAATAACTCATTCTTTTTTTTCTTCTAGCAGCTTAACAAAATGTTTATGGTTAAGATTTACTTTTTTAGTGTACCAGTCTGAAGGTCATTTTTCACGACTTCAGCAAATAGTCTGTGCGTGTTTTTACAAAGCTCTTTTGTGAGTTTGACACTTTTGAAGTATTTCAGAAGATCAAAAATATTTTATGCTATTTTAATGACCAATCATTCCTTGGAACATAAGTAAAGATGGAGCATAACTGAATCATCAAAAATAGTGTAGAGGACACTGCATCAAGAAACAGAGGATCCATGTTTTGCCTGAGAACTGGAAAGCGTCTCTCACAAAGAGCCATTTTTAGTGCTAGAAACATTCAGAGAAGAATTTTTTCTTCTAAACAAATTTAACAGATGACAACATTTTCTTCTCTCTGTCACTTTTTCTTGAATGTTTGGAACTCTGTCCTATCACTCTCGTATGCATAAACCATTACGGGGTATCACAGAACCTGGTCAGGAAGTACATTTGTTTTAAAAAGATGGTTCCTCATGAAAAAGTTATATTTATTCATAAACTGGCATAAACCCAGCTAGCCCATGTGTTCAGTTTTCATTAACAAAATCATCTGAGTTGTTAGATGAACTGTTGTAGACAAATACATGTCTCACAGATCAACAGGATTTCTCTTTTGATATGTGGCTACCAAACAATAATCTAAAAACTTGTATTTGTCAAAAGGCTGCTGTCATACTTTATAAATATTTAGATTCTGCTCTCTGTGACACTAGCTCCAGTCATCTTCTCCTGCTGCTTCTAAGCTCAGACTATGGTTTTAATCAGCTCAGTTTCAGACTTGAAGAAATCCCTCTGCTTTTTCACTTCTACAACTCCTTCCACCCTGGCAGCCTGTGCCCTTCCTCGAAAGCTGTTTTGGATTCACGCTTGCATTCCCTTGTCTTCAAAATGGAACACTGTTTTTCAAGAAAAATACCTCCAATTAGCTGGAGAGATTTTTAACATAGGACTGTCTCTAGTTTCACTAGTGTAGTTTTAAGTTTCTGAGTAGATGTATTAGATAAGATGATAATTAGATCCATACATCATATAAAGAATATTCTGTACTTGCATGTGAAGTACCTGAAGCTACCACAAGAGGCAACTAAAAGATACCAGCAAATACATTGATTTTCAAATACTCCAAATTCATCAGTTACTTTTAGTCTCTGAATCAATCCACAGTTCATGCTGAAGTCAACTCAAAGAATTCCATCAGTTCAGCAGGTCAGGTCCTAACAGAGTAATGCTATTAAAATGCTGCTATTCAAGATGTCATCATTTTACAGAATGCGAGTGCCTTCAGCCCTTACCGTTGGAGCAATCCGGGCCTGTCCAGTTGGGGTCGCAGGTGCAGGTACCGCTCTCTTGAAGGTAGGTGCCGTGGCCAGAGCACTGGTCAGGGCACATCGTCTTCAGGATTTCGCAGTTGCTGCCCCCCCAGCCCGGGTTGCAGTGGCACTCGCCATGGATGCACACGCCGTGGCTGGAGCAGGCTGGGTCCAGGCAATCCGCTGTGGGGAGAAGAGAAAGGTCAGCTTAAACTTGATATTCCTAACAACAGTAATCAACGCCTAGATGCAATTTTCTTTGTAGAAACACCTCGCTTCCACACCACTCTCTGGTGTTGTGAGATTTGTGTGTGCACATAACTGACATCAAGACTTCTACAGGCTACCACTGAGATAATGGAGAACTGTTCAAGGTTTGCTAATTTTTCTAAATTACCCCAAGTTTGGCTTCAGGTCTCGGGCAACTGATCTCTGTTCTGCCTCATCACAGTGCAACAAGTGTTGGATTCCCTGCAGCGCTCAGTATCCACTGACCTGATCCACCGCTACAGAGTTCTGACAGCTCTACAGGACCCTCAACTTGTTTCAGAAATAAATGAGTTGCATGCTGTCTATCTGTCTTAATTCACTTTAATGTGCTTTAGATGACGAGATTTAATTTAGCAATTTGACTCAATAAAATGTTACACTTGCAGGGTCAATGGTCTGAAAATTTAATTCCAGAGACTTAATTGCATTACTTTGTACGTGGAGATCAATAAAATCAATTTGATTGAGGAAGAAAATGGCGGATTTTACTCCCTAAAAAAATAGAATGGAGAATGAACTGCATTTTGCAGCACACCAGAACGAATATTATTATGCACATCTCTGGAATACAAACATGATGCATCATTTTTCACTCTGATGCATTTGAATCAGCACTTTCCACAATGTGGTTGGTGAAAAAGATCACTCACAAATGCAACACATTAATGATTTATTCTTTACCGTGAAAATTCAGTAAGTCTTCCTGTATTGCAACGCCTACTTTTTGTGTGCTTTCTTCTTAGCTGACCTCAGCAAGAAAAATACATAAAAATATACTGGCAACCAAAAAGATATCAGAGATTGTTAAGAATTTTCCCACTGATTACTTATGAATAAACAACGCATAATAATTTTGTAGAATTCAGTGGCACTAGTGGCTCCCCAACATGATTTTTAGTGTTCCTGAATGTTTTTTGAAGAAACTCTGTTAGTGCATACGATCTAGATCTAGCAAGATCAATAGAGCTGGATGTGCTGGCTGGAAACCTGGCCAACAACAGCAAGCGCTGGAGTAAATATTTATTTGTTTACCTTCTTCACAGTTTTCTCCTTTGTACCCGGAGTTGCAGGCACAAGAGCCCATGATGCAAATGCCCCGGCCCCCACACTGGGGATCGATGCACTGAGTTGTAGGCACGTCGCACTCGGTGCCCTTCCAGCCGCTGTAACACAGGCAGCGTCCTTTGGAGTACTGCCCGTTGCCACTACACAGCACCGGGCAGGCTGCTGTGAAATCAAAACACGGCACAGAAAATTAAAACCAAGTTCTCCACCAAAGCTTTGCAAAGAAGAACGTCTAAGAAGCAAGGCACACGCCAGTTGCTTTCCCGATGTATTGTTCTCCACGCTCGCTTAAACTGACTCGAGAAAAGCGCGGGGTTGATTTACCTCTCGAACAATCGGGGCCCAGAAACCCAGGAAAACAATGGCAGGATCCAGAAACACATTCGCCGTTACCATGGCAATTTCGGGGGCATTCCACCACAGACTCTAAAGAGAAAAAAGGAGGATAATTCACAGACGCCCACCGCCTGAAGTACCTATCACTGGAACCACTACTAACTGACAGCGTGCTCTCGCTCCGAGAGAAGTGTTTATGTTTGGTGTGTTTGAAGAGCACGAATAGCTGTGATTTTCTGTTGCTGATGCTTCTAGTATCTTAGGCCATTACATTCCAACAAAAAGGCTCAAATTATAATGGTAAAACCATTATGAGCCGCACACTTAAAATCCAGCCCTGTGCCATTTAACAGATACTTCAAAACAGCGTCCTCCTTTCAAGCACTGTTTCACAAGAAGGTACACTCCTCATGCCTTAGACCAAGTAATTAAAATATCTATTCTGCATTTTATTCTGAGCAGCGAAAGAAACACTATAAACGGAAAACCTGTGGAAAAAAAGTCAGGTCATTTAACTACAAAAACCTATCTCCGTATTCCTAAAAAACCTGAGCAGAGCCTTGCGTTTGGTAAGAGCTTTGAAGATTACGCTTACCTATAATTATGGTATTAAAAGACACCTGTTCCGCATTTTTCCCATCGTTATAAAAGGCCAGGTGCCAGATGCCAGAATCCAAATACTGGATAAAACCCGCCTCGTGGAGACTGACAGACCTCGCCTGCCGCCCCGCTCGCTCCGACTCCAGCAGGTTGCGTTGCTCCCTCGCAATCAGCCGGCTGCCATCCAGGAGCTCCACAAAGTCGTACTGTGGGGAGGAACAGACAGGAGCCTGACAAGTCACGGGATGACCCGCGGCACCGCCAGCCTCCCCCCCAACATCCTGACAACACACTTGTATTTTGACCAAACACCAGCTGCAATGAGTCTGCAGCCATGACTGCCACCTGAATTACAGGCGAGAGCTAACTTTCAAATATGGGTTAATAATAATATCCATCACAAATGATCTACTTTGCTTTTCATTTAATTTCTGATGAAGGATTAAATTGCTCAGTTCCCCTTCTGGACAGTTTGGAGTTCTGGAGGAAGGAGAGCAAGAGCTTTATTTCCTATCAGATGTCCAAAAGAGGAGATGGAAAGCATAAAACATTACAACTGTTAAAAATGACAAACTGGTTAAAAATATGTTGCCCCAGGTCAATGGACAGCACATATTGTTTTGTTAACAACCATCAGTGGGGCTTGGAAAAACGTAGCAGCCTCTCAGCTGATACAACAAGCAAACTCGCAACCCAAGAAGTTATGAATGTTAATCTCCACTAGTACTAACAGCACCTGGAGGGCTAAATCTGCTCTGGGCTCTGCACTGATTTACACTGTCTGGGAGTCTGCTCTCACGGCTGGAAAGATGTCGTCTGCATGTTTAGCATGTAAAGATCGATGTGTATGTAGCAAAATTCAATAGGTAGGAAAATTAAAGGGCATCCTTGCTTCTGGTAGAGAGTCTCTGCTTTTCCTGCTGAGTCTGTTCAGTTTCACTTTCACTCTGACCCATGTGTGTTGTATGAAGTGAACTCTAACACATAAGCCTTCAATACTCCCACACATTTGAGACTGCTTTCAAATGGAATTACCTCCAGGGGTTATTAAAGTAAAGGCCAGTCCGTGAAACCACTGTTTCACCTGAGCTAGGATAACATCGGTTACCGGGACCAGAGAATCAGTGCTTTTACACCCTGACTTGAGACCTTCAGAAACTGCTCCCAGGACAAAAGAAAACATGATTGTCCTGGGATTCTTTGTCCCAGAATAAGGGCTTAAGTACTTAAGTTCTCTTCTTGAAATTGCAGGCCAAAATTCACTGCTACGGTGAGAATGTTCCTTTCCAGTGATCAGAATTATCTTCCTACCATTCGGGATGTGAAGGAAATGCATAGTTCATTTGCCTCTGTCAACACCTGAGACACTTTTCCAGCTATGTCTGAACCAGCAGAATAGACCATAACGTGATCAGGATGNGCAGAAGCNGGTACCTTGGTATGCTGTCACCTTGAATGTACATGCTGCACCACACGAAAACGAATGCAATCATTTTGGGAGAGCACCTATTATTCAAAACCATTCAATGTTCTCATTTGTCAGAGAATTAAATATTTATCTTANTTGGTGAGAGAAAAACAATTTTAGTTGGTAGTTTTCCCTCCCGCCTGTCTCAAGAACACTTCTTTCTGGTTGTGTTTTTCACTTAATATTTTAGAGAAGAGAAAGCTCATGGAGTTCTGAGTTTTAACAAGTCATTTCTGGACATCAGGAGCAACCTTGCAATTTGTATACTGCAGAGGATCTCTTTGTAGGAGGACAATTTGAGATTAAAACCATAGTTTTGATGCAGGAACAAGTGATTACACTACTTGATTGATCACAAAGAGTATACTAATGGCTGACAAACATGGTACAATTAGTGAGTTTGTATTTGTAACGTAATAAGGACATACGCTGTTATCAGCACGCCATTTTAGACTATGCTTTAAAAGCCACACAGAGGGGAATTTACTGTTCATTCTGTCCCCCAGCAAGAAACAATAATTGATCTTAACCCTTTTAAAGGCTGTTGGTTTATATTTAGGACACGATAACAGAAACCGTCTGGAAAAACAATTATCTTCATAAGCAAAAAACATTCCCCTTTTATTTTCCTCCTATGAGGATAAATTAATTACCTTCATATTGAGTCTAAATGCACTGATTTGCCCTACCATTCTATTCAGTTTTGCTTCAAACCAAAGTCCTTTCTTTATTCTTAAAGTCTCTTTAAATAAACATATTGATTCTTTGGCTGCAATGGAACTGACGTTTTTAGAAAGTGTCACAAAGACTTTCAGGCTCACATTGATTGGGTTTTGAATGGACAGCCACCGTCAATTATCTCTGGTTGATTTATTTATGATTCCCCAGAAAGAGAGAACTATGCATCTCAGATGAGTGTGTGACACACACATAGCGGCTGTGCTTGAGACTGATTTCGGCACCTAAAGAGAATACAGAAACACAGCCAAAAATTCTGTCCTGATTACAATAGATCAACCCACCTCCTACATCCTGTATCCCTATTATTTTGGATTATGGGACAGAAGGAGAGTTAAATTTGGCTTCATTCTGTTATTATTTTATGATGAAATGCTAAGCAACTGGTAGGAATTGTTTCGATACAGTCGATCCTGTTCCAAGACGAGGGTGTAACTAAAAGACATCTTGAGATCTCTCCCAAGCTCATTTCGATCATACTTTAATTACGTCCCTCACAGTGGTGGGATAACTGGCATCAGAGGTTGTACAGTGATGGAAAAACAGACCCCAGTTTCCTCTTACTCACTGTCTGGTTTTAACTGGATACAAAAAAGAGGTGGATAAACAGGCAAGGGGTCCAGGAGAGAAGTGGAGAACAAGGTGGCAAATGTAATATGCACGCTTTGCACTACGGCCAAAGGTGACAAGGCGGGAAGGCAGACGTTCACAGAAACACCGCAGCTGTAAGGAGGGAGTTAAAGAAGACGGCGGTGCGTGGTGACACACGTAGCGTGTCATAGGCATATGAGGATAGATATTGGAGGGGGACAGCTGGTAAAGGAAACTTTACAAATGCTGGCAGAGTGCAGGTACTAATCAGTTCTCTATTATTTAACATAAGATCTGAAAATTCAAATACTACCCTTTGAGAAACAGGCAGCAGTTGCTCATTTGCATAAATTTTGTTATTAACACTTGTCACTCTGTGACTAGGATATAAGGGCAGATAGCATTCAAGAGATGCAGACATGAAGTGATATCTACGGGTGAGATCCTACTTTTCAAAGTCCTCATGAAACAACCCTAGCTTTACACATCCAGAGATGGGCTCTGAGCCAACTTTTATCATTCTGGGATGAGATCTTGGAGCTATGGTAGACAGATCTATGGAAATATCAGCTCTACGATTAAAAAAAAAGCAGACATCATTAAGGCATTGTATAAAACCATCGTAGTTAAACATCTGCTACATTCTGTGTTGTTCTGGTCTCCCAGTCTCAGACAGACTGCAGTAAAATTGGAGAACATTCAGAAAAGGACAAGGATGATCACAAGATTGAAGCAGCTTTCATTGAAAGAATGATGAAACAGACCGGAAAAAATACAACTCACTGAGGACACCAGAGATCTATAAATCAAGGGTGACACTGAGGAGAAATCAGTGAGAAACTCTCCACTGCCTCTTCTAAAACACTACCAACAGGGTGTCAAAAACTACCAGAAGGCTCCCTCAGAACAGAGGAGGAGGAGTACAGTGTGAGATCACAGAACCATAGAATAGTTTGGGTTGGAAGGGACCTTTAAAGGTCACCTAGTCCATCTCCCCTGCAATGGGCAGCGATATCTTCAACTAGACAAGGTTGCTCAGAGCCCTGTCCAACCTGGCCTTGAACACTTCCAGGGATGGGGTCTCCACTGCCGCTCTAGGCAACCTGGGCCAGGGTTTCACCACCCTCACTGTAAAAAATTTCTTCCTTACATCTAGTCTAAATCTGCCCTCTTTTAGTTTAAAACCATTAATCCTTGTCCTATCACAACAGGCCCTTGTAAAAAGTCCCCATCCAGCTTTCCTGTAGGCTCCCTTTAAGTGCTGGAAGGCTGCTATAAGGTCTTCCTGCAGCTTTCTCTTCTCCAGGCTGAACAGCCCCAACTCTCTCAGTCCTTCCTCACAGGAGAGGTGCTCCAGCCCTCTGATCATGTGTAGTTGAGATGTGAAACTCCTTGCTGCAACTGTCATGGATGCTAAAACTTCCACAGGTTCAAAGGTGAGTACGCAAATTCACAAGAATAAAGAATCTATCAAAGGATGTAAAATACAAAGACCTCTGACTCAGGAAGTCCTTCAGCCTTAAAATGCTCAAGGCCAAGGGTGTACTGTAGGAAGAATAACTACAAATCTGTCATGCTGCTATATTAATCTCTGGGTATCTGCTAATGGCCACCATCACAGATGGGCCTTTGATCAGACCCAGAGTGGACTTTCATATGTTTTTCTAACATGCTCCTATGACACTTTGAGCTATACGAGTAAGCTGCCTCGTCCGATGGCAAGATAGGCAGTGAAGCACAGAATTAGCTGTTAAGTTTGTCCATGCCAGCTATGCCTGGCCTGCAGTTAAGAACTGCTGTCAGTACAAACCATAAGGGCTAGGGGAAAAAGGAAAATAATAAAGAGATTTATGCTTCCAAACCCCTCGGTGTCCTACTTCATCAGACGTCCTTTTGCCTAAATATAAGCTACTTCATAAAATACATATTTTACCAGTAGAGGTTGTGTCTTTATCAAAGTCCTGTGACTATGACTTTGTTGCAGAAATGCCTAAACTGTTGGGAAATATTTTACCTCATTTTCTTCATCCATGTGCAGGAGCACGGTAACAAAAAACCCCCCCAACTGCTCACTGGAACTCCATTTTTAGGAGATTACATACACGCTTTATCTCAGGCATGTAAACCAGACAGCATTGGGTTCAAGACCACATAAACATTCTGATAACCCCTGACCCCTGGGAATCTTCAGCAGCCCTAGAAGTTCACTAGGGCACTGCTAAGTAAGCAGGCCTAATTTTTCAAGGTATCAAGTGTCAGTCCAATAGTTTGTAAAAAATACTCTAATTATATATCAGGCAAAACTAGGACAAGAGAGCTTGACCTATATCTTGGGAACAATATATCCAAAACATCACAGAAACTACAGAAGATATAGTAGCAAGATTCACATGTGATTCTTTCTGTTGTATCATACTCAAAACATGAATAAGCACTTGGGTAGCAGGAATTCAAAGACAAAGCAGTCTGTGTAAAGCAGATAACGGGAAACAGATTTAGTTATCTCCTTTTCCTGAGTTTTTGGATAAAGGGCACCCCTATTTCAATCTTTTGCTAGGATAGGGAATCAAGGATCATTTCTCAGAGACATACCGACTTGCATAACTTCTCATATAAATGCACAGTCCAGACCAGCTTCTTCAGTTTTATTCATTCTTACCACACATACATTCCCCTAGCTGCTGTTATTATTGTTATCATTGAGATGGCATTTGTATTCCAAACCCCTGTTTCCAATGGCTGATAACTTTCTGAATCAATTATCTTTGAGCTAGAATTTCTCATGCTTGTTGTCTGCCTGAGGGTGGGTGTTCATATGTGAAGGTCTGAAGAAAATCCATTTAATAATTTTTATGAGGATCAAATTTTAAAATAAACTCAAGTGCATTTTCTGTGTTCTATAAATGGTTTGCAGTTTAATGGAGACTAAACCAAAAAATAAAGCTAATGTAACTTTCTGTGATTTTTGCTACATGAAACTCCTTTGTTGATCCTAATTCTTCCTCTGTGGTTTTCGACTGCTAAATAAGTGATGTAATTAGCAATATTTCTATGTTCTAGGTCTTTTAAAAGTTATGCCTGAAGAAAAAATGAAATAAATTTGAATAGTGCAGTAGCATGCAAATCGAAATTAAAAAATAGTGGGATTAAAAAAAATAATTTGAATTCTGCAGTTGCGGATTTGCTGCTGCAACTGCGTATCAGGCATAATCGGTCAAGCTTCATTCCAATTATACCATTAGGCTGATATACTTAGAATTGTATCCAGGGCTAATCCATATACTTTAAAAATACGTAGATCAGTAAGATGTTGCATTATTCTCTAAATGGGGCAGAAGACTATAAGCTCAACTCCCTTTTCAGGTGGAACAGTGGTTCAGAGCCAGCAGTTGGATAAATCTTGAGCTGCAAGAAATCTAAACTAGGAGGGTCTTAAACCTTAAAAATAAAATCTGATTAAATTGATTCTACAATGATTCTCCCTTTCTCCTGCCAGTCCAGAAGACTATTCATTCTTTTATACTTTAACCTTTCTATAACAATGGATTAAAAAGTGTCTCTTTGTTACTAGGCAAATGCATACCCATATGCAATAAAAAGTCTCGTTAGAAACCTTCTGAGGGGTGGAGCAGAATAAATCCTCTGGGACACTTCAGAACAAAGTTTCAAGACACTAAATATTTAGTGAAGACTGACACTTATACAACCTCAGTTCACTGTATCTTTGTAGACACATATTACATATTTTTTCTTTTACATATTATTTTGTGGGACACCAAGCTGTAAACAATGCAGCATTTGCTTACAAAACAAACTGAAATTTCCTTAAAAAACTGTTGTCTTCTTGCTTGGATATTTGAAAAATGCAGTCTTTGCCAGGCACTCTTGACCACATGCCCGGCCATAACATGCTGTATTAGTTTGCCTAGATTTTTAAAGATAAAACCACAGAAACAAAAAAGGTACCTAGAAATTCTGCATGAAACAACTCCACATCTAAAGCATCATCATTGCTCTTGGCATTCAGAACAGTTCATAAACAGGAATTCCAGGACCCACCCCGCACATTTTAGATCCCATCACTTACAGAATTATAAATGTTTTGGAGATCACGTGAGATCAATAAAGTATAAAAAGTAAAAATAAAAATCAGCACAATGGAGAAGGATGTAATCCTGAGAAAGAAACAAGACACAAAAGATACAAGCTCACAGTTTTCAGTAACGTGCCCTACTTTTAATGCAAGCAGTTCTCACCTGGGTGTGTGAAGGTGGTAAGCCTTTTCGACCATATACTCCAATCAATGCATCTTTCTGAAGGGATATATTGAATTTTAGAAATTGTGGCTGATCAATGAAGAGTTGTGATCTCCAAAAAATCCCAGGGGGAACTTCCTGTATTGCTCTTCGGCCTATATCAAGTTCTCCAGAATCTATCGTGTTGTTTTCTTGCACAAATCCCCCTAATTTTCCTGACAGGTTAGAATAATGAGAGATCAGAAATTAGTATTCCTTTCTTGCTTTCAATCATTCTTCATATAAACCGTTAAATATTTAGAATCATCTCAGATAAAATGCTATCTGACAATCATTCTGAATGTAAGATCCCAAGGAATTCACTTCTTTGGAAATAAAAAGGCAAAGATACCACAAATACCTACCAGGTACAAATACTGTAACTTCCCTAAGCACTAGCATTACAGAAACTGTTTTAGGATCTACATTAAACTATTCATTTTTTCCCCTAAGTATTTTAACATTGTTTTCCAGCACAAAGACAAGCAGTCAAGAGAACTAATATACAGTCTTTTCTACATGTAAATATCAGAGCATTTATACAATACTAACAATGTCTACAGCTCTGGTTTCCTGTTTTTTGGTCTCGCATTCCTCAGAAAGAAAGGCAATGCTTCTCGCTCCATTGTGCCTATGTCCTCATACCTTTGCTCCCCATAATGCTGACATCCTTTGCATTCTCTAGCCTCTGCCCCAAGCTTACTATCACCTCCTTGTCCACACTGTCTCCTGAATAAAATGTGTAACAGCATGTCAAAGCCTGGCACTTTCACTATTTTCTATATCATGAATATTTATTTATCCTGCAGGCCAATTACTAGGAATAAGAACACAGCACTGAAAGGCATTAATGATTTTTCTCTGTAAAGCATTTGTGTAACTATCAGTTAGCCTCAGGAGACCAGTGATGATGGCTTGGAAATGCCCAGAAGAAGCAAAGAAGATGCCAACACGCAAAAGACACACGATGTCAAACGCTAACACCAAAAAACTGGTTGTCGCACTAAAAAAGAAGAAAATAAGTAATAAATTTTAGATACCCCCAACAAATTTTTTCTTCAAGTGGGTAACTGCAGGCAACAGAGGTTGACTCTGCACTGTAGCTTGAGTACAGAACAGTACCATCCACCCTGCAAGGCTCCGTGCCGTCCCAGTGAAGCACCATCAAATAAATGAAAGGGGTAAAACTGTTCCAGCCCAAGCTGATGACCCTGCAAGGCACTGGGCAGGCTGCTATGGACGGCAGAGGTCTGTGCTAGCTCTGAGATCTCTGCATCGCCCACTGGTGCAGAGGCACACGCTAAATCTGGAAAAGATTACAAATTCTTCCCAAAGGAAACAAATGGTTTAGTTGTGGTAGTGTGTTCTACCTGCCAGATTTGTAGGAAACAGAACTACTAAGCAGACTGATGCACTAGAGAAGTGCTCTGCACAACCTGTCACCACCCAGCTTCAAAACGTGGGCCGGTTTAGGTGAGTTGGCCTCAGGTCTGCTGGAGGCCAGAGGCTCAGATCTGACGTTCAGGCACTAACTCCTTGCTGTGCAGCCAGACATAGGTGGTCTTGGAAGCTGCTGCCAGGGCCAAAGCCTACTTCGATCTGATGGAATCAGTGCTGCCAAATCTTCCCTAAGATGCAGAGACGTGTGTAAGAACTAGCTTACCAACCCGTCAACTCTGGAGTAAACAAGTAATACCACATTTAAGCAGCTGGCACATCAAGGTGAGCCTTGAGTGAAGCAATACAAAGAAAAATGGAACTGTAGTTACAATCTTACAGTCTGCTGTGTTTTTACCAATTTATACTCTCTTTTTCAGCAGCTAGTCTATTATAAAGATCGAACAAAACCCATTTGAATGTGATAATCATGTTCGAGTGATGCTGACTTGTTTGCGTACAAGTGTTCTGAAGAACTGACAACGCTCTGTTGCTGCCCTGTCTTTATGTTCAAATTCTACATTATTCATCATTTGATGGAACAAACTGACACAACCTTTTTGCAAACATTTAGACTTTAAAAAACTAGATTAAAATCTGAAATGCCAGGTGAGGTCACAGATTGATCCTTGGCACTTTTCATGCATCCAAGATGAACAGAGACTGCTGCTGAATTAAACAGGTACAGAAGCACTGCTGAGAGGCCTTGAGTGGGGGCTTGTATCATCATCAGAGCTGTGCCACGATGTCGTTTCAGTGAGACCCTGAACATGTCTCACTTACAGGATCTTCATATTGATCTGCTAAGAAGAGACAGTGAAATATCTGATCTTGGAGAAATAATTTTTTTTTACACTTCTCAGGATGAGTCTGATGCTTTTCTAACTTTGGACTTAACCCTTCACAATATTTGTATGTTACTCTGGAAGATGGATCTGTATTCACTATTTTGGTTCATTTAACTGTTTGTTTTTTACCACTTCCTTCAAATTATAAGCATTTTGTGTCATAAAAATTCACACCCTGAGGACTGGTAATCACTAAACAATAAACACTTGTTTGCAGTATTGATCTGCAACTTCCCCTGTTTCTACATTTGAAACGAAAAACAACTACCTCTTACTACTGAAAAGATGAACTACATAGCTTGAGCAGGGGCACTTTATCAAACATTTTGACCAACTTGCCAGGAATGNNTATTANCGGCCTTCAACACTTCTTAGCAGATAATGATCTTATGGACTCTCATTTCCTCCACAGAAAACCAGGTAGTTTTACCCTGTAACCACACGCCCCTTTAACGCCACACCACCTCTATCAAAATCGCCACTAGTTCTTTGCCCTCCTAAGAACAGTGTTAATTATTCTTTGTTCCCTGTCGTATCTCAATGGGCTTAAGAAAAATCTTAGTAGTGTCATCATTTCCTTTTCACTTTCTAAACAGTAACAGTTCTTATACACAGCTCTAAGTCAAAATATGAAATGTCATGTTCATTCACACAATTCCATAATGACACAACAGTCCAAATAAGAATCTTAATTTTAAAATACCCAGCTTCCTGAATATGTTCTCTTTCACTATACTTCTGTACCCCCCAAATGTCTTCTTTTACAGACCCTCCTCAAAAGACAATAATACAGATACACATAAATATTTATAGGTGAATAATATTTATATCATGATTTGTACTTCTATTGCTAGATATACTCTTATTT
>Ga0065711_1004861_pt1 | contig 32936 bp, 32 predicted proteins | sample Hoacrofraction12_FD_59098 | JGI IMG/M metagenome (GOLD analysis project Ga0065711, IMG submission 59098) | Hoatzin crop microbial communities from Cojedes, Venezuela - Epithelial fraction 12 v2 (version 2) | ecosystem: Host-associated > Birds > Digestive system > Esophagus > Crop | place...
CTGCAGCTGTTTCCTGATACCTGTTTTCTCTAACCTAAAACCAGGTCCCGGTCTAGATCCCGTTCCAGGTCCCGAGGAAGAAGGTATTCTCGGTCACGCAGTCGCAGTCGCGGTAGGAGGTGTGCTGAAGTTTGTCTTTTACTCCTCTTTGCTTCTTTTGGTTAGAAAAAGCTACAGTTCTACAACTCTTCAACTGACTTCTTTGCAGGTCCAGGTCAGCTTCCTATCGTAGGTCCCGGTCCGTTTCTCCTCGTAGGTCTAGATCTGTGTCTCCCCGCCGGTCCCGATCGGGTTCCTTGAAGAGATCAAGGTAATTAATAGTAATGTTTAATAGGTTGTGTGTTTTGGGTTTGTTGTTGTTTTTCGTTTTACTTAAAAGATTCAAGAAAGTATTGGATAGCAGACCTTGAAAGGTGCTAACATCTTGAAATCAGACTTTAGCTTCCTTTAAAAAGTGTCTGATAATCTTAGTTGAATTTACAGGCATGGTAATGCAATTATTTTTGAGACCTTACACGGCTGCATATCCCATGATAAATTTTGATGTCTAGAACGTCTAATGATCATGTAGGTTTTACGTTCAACATGTAGACGTTGATCTAAGTAGTGCTGTAATTGTTACCATTTCTCGTTGACTTCCTCAATTTTGTTTTGTCTTTATTTTTTATTTCAGGTCTAGATCAAGATCCAGATCTAGATCCAGATCTGTTACATGGCCCCGAAGCAGGTAAGATCTCTTCTGTGACTGCGGATATGTAGTAAAAGTTGCTTAAAAGTCTGTTTAGGATTTCTAACAGCTGTTAACATTTTCAGGAAAAGCTGTGTTTTCTCTCCATTGACTTAGGAGTCTGTAGTTTTAAAAAGCAATACAGAAGGCTCTTCTTTCTCTTTTTATTGTTTTAAGTATCACTTATAGCCAGGTCCCGATGGTCATCACAAGTACTGTTTTGATCAGGTTGCATTAACAGCTAACATAGCAAACAAGTTTAGAATTAATCTGAAAAGTTGGTTGTTTTTTTTTTCCTTTGTATAGCTCACAAGAGATTGTGGATTATTCCCATTATTTGTCAAAGACATCAGGATGTGTGTTAAAGCGTTAATGCATATAGCCAGGCAAGTCATGACGGGCTTTCTAGTGCCTGAGCATTACTGCTGTTTCCAGCTCTGTTGAATAACAAAGTGTCAGTCTGCAGGAGCTGAATTAAATTTGAGATAAACACCTGTCGGAATTGTTTTGTGCCAACAAATGTGCCGTAAGAGCGATGATCAAATTTTAAATGAACACAGGATGTCACTCATTCTCTTAAGCTGTAGTTCAATCCTTCCGTAATACATGAATGCAGCTTGTGCTTTGTGTGGCCATGTCCAGGCGGCGTGGCTGGCAGAGGTTGATTGGATGTCCTCGGCGAGCTGTCATAGGAGAACAAGTAAACTGAAGTTCTGCTCTGAAGGAGATGGTACTGCTCTTGCCCCAGCCCATTCCCAGGCCCACTGTGCTGGCTTGATGGCTGCTTTTTGAAATAAATAACAGAGTAGTCAACCATGAAGAAGCACAAAATAATAAAGGGAAGCTGTAGCTGAAGGGTATTTTTAGCTGAAGGTATTTGTAGGAGCATGCTGCCTGCAGCCAGTACTAACTATAGTGGTAGATGTCACTCAAGCCTAATAAAACTTGCAAGTTTAGACCATGGCTTTTTATTACATTTGTGAAAATACTGGTCAGGATTTGAGTTGTTCATGTGTTCCTGCCACCTGCATCAGCAACCAGCAGTCATTGGCCAGGGACAAAAGTACAGAGCAACATGTGCAGCATCCGTGTAAAAAGCTTTCTTCTGAAACTTAGCAGAAAAGCTGTGGAAACTTGTAGCATTCTGTCTGTTCAGCATGACAGTTCTTACACATTTAGCGTGAATCTTGCTGTCTCAAGTATGGGAACGTGCATGCTACCAGCTTCCCTGCTTAGCTGTGTTTTTTCTTCTTGTAGGTCTAGGTCTCATGGCAGATCAAAATCTGTCTCGCCGGCTAAGAGGTAAGCATACAGAGATAAAGCCTGCAGTAGAATCTAGCATTCAGTACTGGGTTTGCATGATTAATAGAGCCTGGTGCTTTAGAAAAAAATCCTCCAAACATGCGTGCCCTACTAATCCATTTGTGATATGACTGAGATTAGAAAATTGACTCTGTAGCTATTTGGAATATGTTCCTTACCCATCTCTTTGTTTTCACTAACTCTTTGTAGTTTCCAACATAGTACTGATTTTTTTTGTGTCTTTGTGCTCAGTTCTGTTAAATTTTTCTATCCGTCACACAAAGGGCTTCAGCTTTATTAGTGCTGTTGATAAAACAGCAGGAATCTGTGATTTTCTCAGAGCCTCACCGCAGTACTACCCTTTGTTTTCCTGTGTTCTCTGCTGAAGATTGTTCTTAAAATTAATCTCCACGCTAGATTGAGAGTCCCTGTCAGAGTAAAAGTTGATTTGAAAACTTTGCCATTTTAAAGAGCTTCTGTCTAGATTCCTCTAATAATTCCATTGCTAAGATGCTTATTTTTTTGAATATAAAAGTTCGTTTGACCTTTAAGCTCCATTGATGATATTCTGTTTTGACAGTCGGTCAAAGTCCCGGTCACCATCTCCAAAGAGAAGGTATGTTGATCTCCCTACTAATAATGTAGACTCCGTAGAGCTGGCATTTTAGTATCTGCAGTGATCTCTGCTGAGGAGTTTGACTACTGCTTGTAGGAAAATACTAGAAAGGTATATTGCCGAGATGTTTTCGACAGAAATAATGTTGTGATTGTGGTTTCATATATGGTAATATGTTTGTGGTAATAATTCCTTGGGTTATTTAGCAGTGTTATGTCTTGCCTTTGTCTGCTCCTATGTTCTTTTCAGTTCACTAACAGTTTTATTGCACAGAGACTTTCTGCTGGTGAGCTTACAGCACAGAATAGATGTGGGAATCAGCTTTGGGGCTCATGAAAAGCTACAGTGATATTGGGGAAGATAGAGCAGAGTAACCTGGCATAGCAGTCAGGAGTGGAAGACCGAGCCTGTTAGATTTACTGCTGTTACTCAGATTATTTTTTTTCCCCAATAAATTCGTAAAGTTATCTCTGTGTGTATGCATACATGTGCAGTGACAGAATCAGCAGCATTTTTTCCCCTAGTTTGAATTCTTTCATAGTTCGTTTTTACAATTTCAGTATTTGCGGGGAGGGGATATATCCTAGTAAGAATAGCTATAGACCTGCCAGGATGTCCCCCTTGCCTGGGCAAGCGTGCTGCCGTGCAAGTTGTTGCTTTTTCTTTTTCTTTTTCTTCTTTTTCTTCTTTTTCTTCTTTTTCTTCTTTTTCTTCTTTTTCTTCTTCTTCTTCTTCTTCTTTTTCTTCTTTTTCTTCTTCTTCTTCTTTTTCTTCTTCTTCTTCTTTTTCTTCTTTTTCTTCTTTTTCTTCTTTTTCTTCTTTTTCTTCTTTTTCTTCTTTTTCTTCTTTTTCTTCTTTTTCTTCTTCTTCTTTTTCTTCTTCTTCTTCTTCTTTTTCTTCTTTTTCTTCTTTTTCTTCTTCTTCTTCTTCTTTTTCTTCTTCTTCTTCTTCTTTTTCTTCTTCTTTTTAATGTACTTTTAGAACTTCTACACGTAGGTTGCTTAGATGACTTTACAATAATCACATTTAAATTGTAGTATAAAAATAACCGTAGAAATTCAAAAAAGTGAAAGAAAGAAATTTATTATCTCTAACATTCAATCATCAACCCATTAACTTTGTCAGTAGTGATTGGTTTATTAAAAACAGTGCTTAAAGGGTGCCGGAGTAGTCTAGGTATCCTCCTGTTGCTTTTTCCTGTATTTGCGAATCTGAAATGACTACTGAAATGTTAACTCTGGATTCTTTTTCTTTCAGTCGTTCACCGTCAGGAAGCCCTCAAAGAAGTGCAAGTCCTGAAAGAATGGATTAAAGTTATGAAGTTAATCTTTTAGGAAGAAAGTTATTTTGCTTACATTATTATAAGGGATTTTGTGGTGTCTTTGTAAATGTAAGAGTGTAGATAGAAGAGTATATCAACTAAAATTTGGCATGATCTGGGTCTTCTGAGTTAGTCACACCAATAGACTAGCACAGGTCTCTTTTTATTGTATGAATTAACTTCCTGTGATATGAAAATGTGGGACTTTTTTATTGGCACATTGAAATAAAATGTGTATTTTTAACTAAAACTTCTCTGTAGTAACCCTGCTGCTTCTCTTAACATTTGGGTTATTTTAGCTGTGTGTCGTGTGATGTGGATGAACAACGTCAAAAACGGGAGTGACAAATACCCGTGTCTTGTCAAACCCATCACTTCTCACATTTATTGTTAAGTGGCCTTTGGTGAAAGGATCAGTTTCTGCTTTCTTTGAAATGGAATTTAAAATCCATCCCTGTCTGCAGATGGCTAAAAATTTGTATATGCCGTTCTTACTCCTTTGTGATATTTGATGGACATTCATGTTTCTCCGTGATGTAATTATTCTGCACAGCTTACTCTCTGGTGCTTGACTAGCTGTGATACCAGGTGCCCAGAAATTTAAGGATGAGCTTTTATTCGAAACACTGACATCTTTTAAATTAATTAACATCTGCAGAAACTTCTAAACGTGATAGAAGTCATTACTAACTTGAGGATTGCTGCTTTCACTTGTTGCATTTTTTTAGTTCTTTAGGCTATTAATACAAAGAAAACTTCTTAAAATGTCTCAAGGCATGTTTTCCTTTTTGAGGGAAGACATAAGGTCTTCTGACCTAATTTCTGACGGACCTTAGGAAAAGGTGTTGGAGAGGCAAAGGAAAGCTGTTACTAGTCTTTCTGCAGCTCGCTCAGACTTTGCTCCTTAAAGATTCTACAGCTGACCTCAGGAATTCTAACCTGCTTCACAGAAATTGGTATGGTTTTAAAGCAGCCTGAAGATGATTTTGTTGAATTAAGCTCATTTCTTACAGCAGACACACACCTGCAGGATTAATTATTGGTGTGTAGGTATGTCAGACCGCGGTTGCCCTCATTCTGGAGTCAGGAATTGCATGGCAAGGTACTTTGTTGACACATATCAGGGCAAAAGACTGGAAACAATGTGAGACAGTGAACAAACAAACAAGCTGGTAAGCGGAGGGGAAAAAATCAAACATGTTTTAGTGCAGTGGGGTATCTAACAGAAACAAAGGCCAGTTTCAGCAGTAAACAAGCGCTGAAAAGGAAAGTGAGGCCTGTTGGGGCTTCTTACAAAATCTGTCATGGCAGTTTGCTTCCAATGTGTAAACCACAGCAGAGCATCGTCAATGAAAAAAATTACGAGATTGGCTTCGGTCACACCTTGGGTAACACATGATTTTCAAAAAATAGGTTTCCTGTTAACAGTGACTTTCTGGAGCTGCTTCAGTGTGTGAGTAAGTAGTCCCCATTCTGAACGTGCGGCTGTGCCGCAGCCTCGATGCCCGGTCCTGACTGCCGTGGCCTGTGGCGCTTGGTGGCAGGGAGCAGGGGTGATCAATATTCTGGCCATACCCGTTAGGTTCTGCCGTCACCGCCGTGGGAGAGAGCAGGGTGACACGAATACTGCCCTGCAGTGGTTTAGCAGAAACACCCGAAGCCTGTGACTTGTGTTGGGAAGATTTATTGGTTGTGCGTTGCCTGCCCAGTTTGTGGCATACCTGGCGAGGGGCACACGTACGCCACCACTCTGGAATTTGATCAGCTTTTTCTCTTCTGTATTCTTAAGGCAAACCTGCTCCAGAGTAAACCTGCAGACTAACGTGACGGCTGTACTGGTACCTGTCTTTCAGTACCCAGAGACGCAGTGGAAGATGGTGTGGAGGAGCCTGCATTTTCGTAGGGGACTGGGGTTCCTCTACACCCAGGCTTAGCAGTGAGAACCTAGCAAGGAGGCGGGACAGTGCCCGTGGTGGCAGCCCTGCCTGTGGCTGTGGCCGCTGTGAAGGACAGCCAGCACTTCCGAGGTGCAGAGAAGGAGCAGTGGCAAATCTGGAGTCCACCCTTCTTTGCAACTGTGGTGACCAATGTTGAGGGTGGCCGTGCTGTCCACCACCAGCTCCAGGCGGCGTCCTCGGAGCAGGCTGCGCCGCTCCAGCTCTCAGCTGAGTTTGGTGGGATTTCACCAAAAATTACAGACAGTGTTTGTGAGCTCTTGGAAGAGACGCCCAGGTGGGACGGGGGTGTGTTTGTCTGTCCGCTGCTGCTGCGACCACCGGGCCCTGCAGCTCCGGGTGGGCGAGCGCGCCCTGCGCAGCCTGGCTGTGGGTGGGGGGCCAGGGGACCTGTACCGAGGTCTCTAGCGCGGTGGGCAAGCCCCACCCTCGTAGGGGCGAGGGTGCTGCCGCCTCTGGTCTGCAAACTAGCACTCCCTGAGCTTGGATGAGCTGGGCTTTATTCCCCGACTGACACCAGCCCTTACACTGTATGGACTGCAGCTGCGCAACGTGTGACCACTGTGCTCGTCTGGGCACTCGGGGCACCGCAGGAGAGTAGCGGGGTGCTCGTTTTGGGGGTCAAGGTGGCAGAACTGACTGCAATGGGTCTGCCACGTTTGTGAGCCCAATGGCCAGGCACTTCGACTGGGGGCAAGACCGTTGCTGCAGCTCTGCAGCCGAGGAAGCGTGCTGGGGAGCTGCAGGCACTGACCACCACCTGGCAGTGGGAGCCGACACTTGCGTGGCCCCTTCGGCAACGGCATGGCAGGAGAAGGTGGGAGTCAGGCTGTGGTGCCTCGCACGGGGTGCCTGGCCCAAGGGCTGGCTACCCCCATGTCTCTGGGGAGAGGGTTGCCAGCTCCCTAACGTGATGTCACTGCCATCCCCCAGGCTTGTGCCAGCTTTTTATGAAACCTCAGAAACATGGAGGTTTTCATCAGACGGGCCCCTGTTACTGGGTTTTGGGGATGATACATGTTTCATCTGGAAACACAACATTAAGATGATGGTTTTCCTCCTGCAGTTGTACTTTAAGGTCTACAGACGGATGTGCTTGCTTCACTTCAGCAGTCAAGGTGTAGCGTGGAAGATGCTCTTGTGCAGCTATCGCTGCTGGCTTTGAAATCAGAGTTAAGCCAGAGGAGCCAGGGCGGCCAGCTGGGATAACTGCAGCACGCCATCCTCTGCAAAGCCGTTCTGCATGACCGCTGCGTACCAGAGCCGCCACAACGCTGCTGTCAGACCTGGCAGCACTGGCTGTGGGGGCTGCCCCGTTGACTGGCGTGGGAAGGCAGGGCACCCTTCAGCGAGCTGGCACTGAGCTGTGGGGCAGGTCAGTGGTGGGGAGAGAGCAGCAGCCAGCGCAGCTCAGGGCACTTTGCTGGGAATAGCTGATGCTGTAACGAACAACCGCAGCTTTCTCAGCCTTCCCACATGTCCCACATGAATATTACCAGCTATTCCCCTGCTGTGGTTCAAGCTGCAACACGCTGTGTCGCTAAACAAGGTGTTTTCAGTGCGTTTTCACTGTGAAACAAAACCCAGTGACCAGAGGCTGGACAGAGGGTGAGAGCTTTGCACAGACCAGATAGCGGCAGAGGTGGCAACAGGAGCTAAAGCCAGCGGAAGCCACAGGTGAAAACCACAGAAGAGGAAAAAAGTTTCTAAATGGGATGCATCGTGCAGAGTAGTTTGAAGCACCTGGCAGGATCTCTGGCCAAGCTGGTAGAGGCGCTTACCCCTCTGGGTGGTAGAAGTCGGCATCCCCTTCCCTCAGGCGGCGCTGAACACCAGCCACGTGGTGTGGTTGTACTCCTCGCCCGGCTGGAGCAGGGTGCTGGGGAAGTGGGGCTGGGGAGAGGCAGCAGCACGTCAACGACTGTGAGAGCACACCGCGGGACCAGAAAGGGTCGTGAGGGCACAGCCGCGTCCCCTCAGCCCGCCCGGGCCAGCCTCTCACGGCTCCTCGGGCACTTCCAGCAGCAGTGCTTAACCGCCCGTTGCATGCTGAGTGGACGAGTCCTACCCCTGACCGAACCCAAGGACGAGGTAAGGGCCCCTTGGGGTCTGCTGCTTGGGAAGCTGGGCCACGTGGGGCCGGTCCCCGTTGCGCTAGCTGACCCCTGCCTAAGGCCACAGGGTGCTGTGACCTGTGCCTGCCTTGGTTCTGGTGTCTACAAAGCATCCCCTCACCAAATGGACTCTGTTCGTATATTTAACACCCCAGAGATATGGGTGGTGGTGGTGGCATGGTCTCCTGCCACAGGACCCAAGCAGCTCCCAGGGGTGAGGGAACAATTCACCTTGTTGACAGCGTCAGGCCAGTTCTGGGTTTCCAGGCAGAAAGCTGAGTGCTTGGGGTACGCGGTGCTGCCTTTGCCCTTCAGGGAGCCATCCAGGTTGTTCCCGGTGTAAAACTGGATGCCAGGCTGGGTGGTGTGAACCTCCATGGCCCTGCCGGTAGGCGGGTGGCGAGCCCTGGGGAGATGCCGGTGGAGTATGCCAAGGGGCTGGCCGAATGGGCGCCCAGTCGCTCCAGGGCTGGGGGAACCCTGGCAGGGTCCCAGCCTACCTGGCCGCCAAGCGTCGAGCCTGCACCTGCTGCAGGCAGAAGTTGTGGTCAAAGCCATCCAGGCAAAACTTCTGCAAGTGCTTCCCCAGCTCCACGGGCTGCCGGAGATCGAAGCCAGTGCCCTGCACGGCAGCCACCTCCCCTGGGCAAGGAGAACAGCAGTGTCAGCCTCCCACCCACACGCCAGCAAACACCCACGGTGCTGGCCCCTGCGCAGGCCTGAGATTCCTCGCTTTGGTGAGCCGAGGGTTTTAAGCTGTTTGTGACCCTTGTCTCACTGCGGTGCTCCGGTTTGAGCAAGTGTGCCTTGCGGCCACAGTGACTTAGGCTGGGACACTGCCACCTTGTCCACCAGCAGAGCTTTGGCAGCCCCTGGGGACACTGCTGTGCTTAGCTGGGACAAAGCAAAGCCAAGGAGCCAGAAAACAAGAGGGGGGGCTTGTATATGTAACTATACAAGCTAATTAATGTTAAACCAAGACTTATTAGCTATTAATATGTAAATATGCATAAGATTTATATACATATACTCTCTCTAAAATAAATTAACCCCCCCACATCTCCAGACAAACATCCGTGAGATGGCCCACGAAGGTGGCACATCTGCTGGGATGGTGAATATGGGCTGTATACTGGGACCAGTACTCTTCTGCCCCAGGGCATTTTTTCAGGAAAAAAAAGTTCAAGACCATAAAACCAGCATTTTCTCTCAAGTCTTTTTTTAAGGCCCAATGTGGGCATGCAGCATCCTGTGATAAAGCTCTTGCAGTGAGAACAGCGCGAAGACACTAAACACAGTGCAAAACACAGCCATCCCAACCCAGCGGCAAGAGGTTTTGCACGGGGGAGGTGACACAGGAAGGGCAGGGGAAAGGGTTTTTCCCTAAAGTGACGTTTTTCTGCCCCTTTGTAAAGGGAGAGGTTTCCAAGGGTCAGCAGGCAGCTGCCAGTGTTGGTAGCTGGCAGTGTGCGGGCATCCCGGCCCCACTGCCAGCCCCATGCGCTGTGCTCTGCTCGCTGCAGTCGCACCCAGCTCGGCTGCAGCTCTGCACCAGTTCTGCTCTGCAAACCTTGAGAAACATCAGTCTCCACCTGACAAACAGCACATTTCTGTGGCTTCTGATCCTATCTACAAGGAGCACTCTTACTGAATTAAGCTGTGGGGTGAAAAACATCTTGAAAAAAAAATAAAGCATTTTCATTTAGGCACTTACGTAAAATACAGAAGCCGTTGCATGCAAGGGCTCTTCATCCCAGGACTAAGGCTATGCACAGTTTTGTCAACTTCAAAGGCTACATTTACCCAAGACACCAAGAGGGAACTGCAAAAGGCAGGGGCAGCAAGCTGGCCACAATTAAGATGTGAAACAGCATGAGGTGAAAGCAGCAGGGAGAAGCAGGGCAGTGGGTTTGGTACAGCCTTAAGCCTTCCCTGGCTCGAGCCCAGGCAGGACACGCCAAGCTGAACAAAAGCTGCCTGCGCTGGGAGACCCGCTCCTCCAGGTGCAAGCCGATGCATGCACGCACAGCGGTTTTGGTTCATGAACACAGACGTAACTCTCGTTTTAGCAGATACCAGAGCTAAAAAGCTTTCTTGCGTTTTTTCTTTTGCTTTTTAAAGCCTCTCTTCCTCTCCCTCCCAAAATCAGGAGGTGCACGCTGTAAAGCAGCCCTGCAAGAGCATCAGGGAAACGAGCTCTTCCATTTCCAGCAGACCTTTGCGAGACTACGCTTACCAGAAACCACCCCGCAGGCTCACGCAGCCCTTGGGCACACATCCCACCCCACACCCAGTTTCTCTTCCGTTGATGCTAGCTGCGCCCAGGAGCACAGCCTTCCCGGCATTTATGCCCCAGACCGGCTGCTTGGTGCTCCCGTCACTACTCTGTCCTCCGGAGACCTCTGGCGTGGCATGGCACTGTCCCCCAGCCTCGCCTGCCATGCCTCAGCATCCGCGCTCCGATGGCCTCCGTTCCTCTAAGCCGGCCAGGCTGGATGAGAAGCCATCATTTAGGAGCAAGTCTAGAAGTCCGCTTTTCTGATTATTTTAATCTATTTTAGATTTTTAAGAAATTAAGCCAAATGTAGCTCTTTTTTTATTTAATAATGCTTTTCGTTCTTAAAAACAGTAAAACTTGGTTATCAGATTCATTTTGCAGTTAGATCAACTCTTAGTGCAGCTCAGCACGGTCACTCGTGCCAAATGCAAAATGGGTGTTGGAGCAGCGCGGTGGGAGGGTTGGAGTCAAGCCACCCAAAGCACGGTGCCCCCTTGTTAGCAGTGCGACCATCGCTGAGTGCATGCGTTCAGTGCTGGCTCACCTGAGGGTACAGGGAACGTGTACCCTGTCCCAGCTTGTTCAGATTATTTAACTCAGCGTCTTGATCATTTATGGGGAGGAACAGAGTGGAAGAGGGGGGAAGAGAACTAGAAAGCCCTGTTTTCTCCTTTTTACCCTGAATCAAGACTGGGTGCAAGAGGCTGCCAGCTCATTTCTCCATGCTGAGGCTGGAGACAGCAGCAATACCACCTTTGTTTAGTTAACCTGCTTAGCACGGAAAACATGCTATTTTCCTTAACTGGTTTTCCTCTTTTAGCCACGCAGGACATTAAAGACAGGAAAGAAAAGTGTTAGTTTTGTGTCTTCAGCCTCCCAGTCAGTAGCGCCAGCTCTCCCATCCCGAAGAGGGGACTGATGGCTCAGCTCTTGCAGGGAAGGACAACGCCGGGTTCCTGACCACAAGAGATCTCAGCAGCTCTAGAGCTTAGTGCTGGGCCTGGGAGCTGCCCTCCAGATCAGGGAGTCTGACCAAGTCCTGGTGTGCCGTCACATTTACTGACAGCAGCCCTGTGCCTGGAGCAAGCTGCTTGCATCTCCCACATTTTACTGAGGCTTAAGAAACTCATTCTCCTGCTTTCTGTGGACTTTGAGCATGGGCTGATCTTAGGGAAACAAGATCTGTGGAAGTAAGACCTTGACGTCACGTGGAAAATCCCAGCAGAGAAGTATGATAAAGCTGAACACTGCTGGAGGAAGCAAAGCAGGCAAACCTCAGACCAATCCCAGCTCTCAAAGAGCTGTGTGACCCTCTCTGGTGGCTCCACTGGCCCTGGGAACAATGGATTGGCCTGCAGGGAAATGCTGGCCAAACAGGTCTGGAGGGACAAGTTTTGTTCCTGTGTCGTAGGTAGTTTGTCTCTTGGATGGACTCCTTGGATCCACGTTGCAGCCTTGTGTCCTGCTTGTCTCTGGCCCCATCTCTGGCTGCTGCCGCCTGGGACGGCCCCTGGCCCACCCTATCCCTGGGTCTGGAGCTGGCGACGCACCCTGTTTACTAGCACCTGGCTCTGCCCACTCAGGTGCTGTGGGACTGTCCCCACGGCTGAGAGCCCTGCTGTGCCTGGGGTCCCCCAGGTCCCGGTGTGTCCCCCCTTGCCAGGCAGTGCTGTTCCCCAATACCCACAAACACTCTGGATCACTCTGGATCACTCTGTACAACCATCCCCGCTGTGGGCCGTGGGCGTCACACCACCCACCTGTAGGGATCTTGGTGTCATCCACAGGCAGGTAGGAATCTGCTTCGATAGAAATCTCGTGGTCGTAGATATCCCGTGAGCCCTGCAGAAGGATGGGAAATATCGGAATTCCTGCTGCGGCCCTTCCACCCTTCGAGCAGCACTCCACTCGGGGAGTGACTGCTCCTGGGTGTGCTACCACTGGCTGATCTGGTAGTGCCTGGGGGGACCTCCTGGCTGTCATCCCACCTTGATCCTGGGCACAGGACAAAGGTACCAGCACAGGCAAAAACCTGCATGGGACCTGGGAGCTGTAATCCTGCAGGCCTGAGACTACCAGTCTGAACTTGTGCCTCACCAAGCACTACCACCCTGCAGATCGACTGGCCAAAACACACTGGTTGCTGAGCATACAGTGGCAGGCAAAAGGGGAGAGAAGTGGAAGCGCAACCCTTCCTCCTGGCTCATCTCCTGTAGCGCAGGGAGTTGCACTCCTCTTCCTCTCCTGCAGCCTCGGGGATGCTGGCAGGGAACCTGGTGGGCTGGAAGGGGAGCAGGATCACAGCTGAGCCTGCACATCACTGTCTAATCTGAGCAGCATTTTCATGCCCAGAAGTCTCCCGTTCCTCTGGAAAAACGCCTCAGCTGCACGCTGTAGGTGTTGATATTACTGTACCGCTGGGAGGACAAGCAGAGGGCAAACTAACTGTACAGCCGTTCTCAGGGCAGCAGCCTGAGCAGACCTTCTGCATGGAGGGGCTGGGATGTCTCTCACTAACGCTTCTAAGGGTCTTTGTCTCACCTCCAAGTGTGACCACACTGTCCCATCCTATTGCTCTGCCCAGCAACATTTTGTTTCCCAGATCCTTCTCCTCCAAGCCCAGTTACATACAGGGTGAGACTAAAATGCAGCTGTGACACCGTGCCCGTCTAGTTGGCAGGACCCTGGGCTGGTGGGTGGGAGCCCTCTGCACATTGCTACTGCCCTGCTCTGCAACCCTGGCTGCCTCACATCCCCTTTCCATGCTGTTTCTTCCCATTTTGACCCGTGTATTTCAGTGCTGCACTGACTCTGGCTGGCACTACAGGCCCTGATCTCAGCTGCACCATCCATGCAAGAGTTCAGTATGTTGTCTCAGAAGCGCCAACAGAAGACAGATGAGAAATGCCAGCCCATCACTAGGGCATGCCAGTTCTGCACCTCCTCTGTAATCTTCCCAAGGGACCAGGAGAGGCTGAATTCCCCAGTTACACATAAAAGGAGAGTTAGTACTCATGATGGGATGTCTGTTCGCAACGCACTGGGAGAATGCATCCTCAGTTCGGGACTACGTGATTCAGTCCTGCCCCAGCTTGCAGGCTGCATGCAGCCCATGACGCATAGAGACAACCCCCATCACTGCATCCTCAGAAGCGTGCTGTGTCCCCAGAGCAGCATGTTGGTCCCAATGATCCCACGTGAAACCCATGGATCATCCCATGGCTCCCCAGGCTTTCTTCCCCTGCAGTGTCCCTCCACGGGGTTCATCTCCCCATGCTCACCTGTCCCGCGAGGTTGAAGTAGGCATGGTTTGTCAGGTTGATGGGTGTGGTCTTGCTGGTCTGGGCTCGATAGTTGACGGCCAGCTCCCCGCCGCTGAGCGTGTAGGTCACCCAGACTTTCAGGTCACCAGGGTAGCCTTCCTCACCATCAGGGCTGATCCGGAAGAAGCAGACTCCATTCGGGAGGACCTGGGGGCTCCAGAGTACCTGCAAGGAGCATGCCATTCATGGCACAGTCATAGGAAACGTGGTGCCCGGCTCCCCTGCCCCAGGCTGGGCTGAACCCAGGGACAAAAGGCACTTAAGGAATGATGCACTAAAACAAAGGCTTTTTCATTCATCTTTCCTGCTCTTACTCCTAGAAGGAAAAAAAAAAAAAAGCCCAAACTATCTTTTTCTCCTCATGAAAGACTAAAAAACAATATCCCCTTGTTGAAAAAGGGACGTGGGAGAAAACACAGGCACCAGTCTGCTTTTGGTCAGCCAGGGCCAGCAGCTTTCCAACGAGCAGCCGAACAAACAAGGCAGTTTGCTCTGATGGGAGTCTGCCCCAGTCTGTGTTACTTCATGCCTAAGAGGGTCCATGCATTTGATTTTTGCCCTGCAGCTGGACTTACTCCCCCTCCCATGGATCTCTCGGTGTGCAACATCACTTCAACAAGCTGCTGCCCTTCCCTCAGCTAGCTCAGGGCTGGCTTCTAGGACAATGTAAATATACACTGGGACCTTCCACTTAGGGGCTGGGGCTGGGTTAAACAGTACCAGATATATTGCCAGATACATCCACACATCAGCGCTGATCCAGAGAACTGGGACCTCTCCATTTCTTGCCCCTGCCAGAGACCAAGGTTCTGCTCGGAGCCGAACCTGCTGGCGAGCGAAGCAAGCCAGCACACTGTAAATTTAGCTGCCCAGACAGCCTGTTTGACCCTGGCCGTGGATCTGATGCTAAGCAGATGTCTCAACCCCTTGCAGGATGGATGTATGACGAGGCGAGGCACCTAGTCTCTGGAGTTTTGCATCTACCTAAGCAATAGCTCCTATTTAACCACAGGACAGATGTAGGGGCAAGGGCCAGACAATGCTTTTGAGATGACCTGTTTCATGTCCTATGCAGAGATCACAAACTCGGGGCACTCATCAAAAGCCAGTATTTTCACCAAACATGGGAACTGAGGGTGCCAAATGGGATAAACAGGCTGCAGAGCAGGTCCCCCTGCACCAAGTGCAGATCCACTGCAGCTCCCATTGCTGTGGGACCCGGTGGTTTTGTATATGAGTCTCTATTTGAGTTCTTAGAAGAAAAAGCTATTAAAGGCCAGTAAGTACACAGATATCACTACTTTTTAAAGTGAAGAGGGTTATTTTCTGAATTCCCCCAGTCCCCCAGCAGTGTGGTCAGATATTGTGGCAACAGAAGTGCAGCTGCAAGCTTCCTTGTTATCAGACCACACACTGACTGCAGCACTGAGGTCTGCAAGACCAGGGAAAACGACAAGATGACCAAGATAGTCACAGCCAAGAGCCAGCATATCTTGTTTTTGTTAGGGCTGACCACAGGTCTCTGTGCAGTGACTACTACCCAGCTGGAGGGGGTCTGGAGCAGGTGCCCAAGGTGCCCATGGGCTGGAGGACATAAAGACCAGGCTGGGAGGTGTCGCTTCCTTGTTCCCACCAAGCTGGTGTGCCATTAGCAAGCAAGGGGAAGAGGCAGGGGAAGAGACCATGTTCCCTGTCTGCAGGAGACAGCCTGGAAGCCCCGGGTGCAAAGGAGTGCATGTTTTCAGCTCCAGCTCACAGTGGGTTGGGGTGTATAAAGAAACTTTAAACTAAATTGTCCTCTTTGTGCGTACAACAGCCAAGTCACCCCAGTAGTCCCTTTTTTCTAAGGCTTCTGAGGAACATTTGAATCCGATCGATGCTGGTTCACACTGTGCTGCCCAGAAGCGAGCTTTTTTCCAGGCACTCTGACTTTTGCCCCGTCAGCCTGGATGTCCTTTCATGGAACAAAACATTAACCCAGGAAAGCAGCTGCACCAGCACATTCACATGACTTCCTCTGGGGAAATATTGGATCAGCTACTTGCTGGTTACAAATACAGTTGATTCGACAAAGCCCAAGGCTTCAGGAAAGCAGAGACTTCTGAGCCTGCTATGCAATCAGCAGGGTTATCATCAAGACTTTCAAGAGAGGAGATGCTCTGCTGCCCTTGCCTCTTGTAGCACATGGATGGTGTCTGCACTTCAGCAGCAGCTCTTGGGAGAAGATACGAAGGGTTCAGTGTTCTGGGGCCAGGGGAAGTTTATTTTATCTTCGGAGGTCACAGGAAGAGGCTGAGGAGGGAACACATTGATGCTGGGGCGTTTTGCAGGCCTGATCTAGTCATCCGCTGCTGTGAGTCAGAGCTAGAGCCCCGGGGTGGGCTGTCACTGGGACAAAAGCGGCACCAAAGGGGGTCATGCAATGACCACACTGAACCCACAGCACCACCTTGCTCTCCCCATGCTTGGGAGAGCTGGCAAAAGCAACCAGGAATGATATTCAGTTTCTGCAAACCCAGGAACTTCTGGCTCTGGGAGGAGCTATGGGCAGGTAACAGCCTCAAATCCAAAAGCGCAAAGGAGTCTGCACAGATCACTGTTTCACAGGAAACTTTTTTAGGGTACTGGGACAACCACAGCACCCATGCAGGGGGGGTGTGGCTGGTGCCTTGGGTTCTTCCACCATGCACAAGGCTGGGTCCTCACAACCATGTCCCAACCAAGGCTCTGCAGGAGCAGCCCCTCGCCCCAGGACAACCCTGTCAGAATTGGGCTCACGAGGCCTCAGGGCTGCAGTACCGCAGAGAAAGCACAGCAACCCTCTGCATGGCATCCAAGGATGACACAGGTGAGGCCTGCTAAGCCACCTGGGCAAAGACAAGCCGACCCAGCAGCTCACAGAGCCTCATTTCCCCCCCATTCCTGCATTCACAGCACTTTCTGGGAGCTGATTCAACTCAGTAATGACCAGAATACCCTACAGACATCATATTCTCTTGCCACAGCCCCTGTGCGCCAGAGGACACCAGGACCCACCAGCCTGATTTTCACCTTGTCAAATCCCTTGGCTCCTCCGTGCAGGCTGTTGGGCCCGTTGTTGAGGAACAGCTGATACTCCTTCCCATCCACAGTGAACCTCCCCTTCGCAATCCTGTTGGCAACGCGCCCCACGACAGCGCCGAAGAAGGGGTGCTTCCTCGTGTATCCTGGCCAAAAAGCAGTGCGCGGTTAAACGGAAGGACTGGGAATGGATGGGTGGTCTCCAGGCATGCTTGCACACACAGAGGTGTCTCTCTCTGGTCCCTGCCAGTATTGCATAGGTGACTGCAGTCCGGTGTTCCACAGGACGCACAGCCCACCGGTCACATGCATCTCTGTTTAAAACAGCCTGACGGCATCTTGTATTCTCCGCAGATCTGCAGAAAAGCCCTCTGTCACTGCCAGTCAAAGCATGATGCAGAGCCACCCCGTTAGAGGCAGACACTGCAACCTGGAGCCACCGCTGTCCCCGTTCCCCACCCACCGCTGGGCCCAGGACTTACAGCAGGACTTGTATTTATTCAGCCCACGATTTGGAGGGGATCCTTAGAAGCAGATAATATAGTGTGGCAATAAACCAGAAAACACTGGTTAAATTGCCTGGTTGTCAGGTTTTTTTTAAAGAAATGGATTCAGACCCACCTTCCAAAGTGTCAAAGCCTAGGACAACATCTGAAAACTTCCCATCCCTTCCTTTCACCTCCAGAGCAGCGATTATGCACCCTAAGGACAGGATCTCCACCTTCACGCTGTCCGACTTTAGCACGAACTTCTCCACCACTCCTCCTCCTTCCTCCTGGGGCATCTGCCCGAACACCTCTCTCTTCACTTCCGTCATTGCTCCCTAAAACCGGGCCCCCAGCACCGCCGGCAAGGAGCTGTGGCCCTGCCCGGGAAGGACGCTCAGGAGGAAGCAATGGTGGCCGGGAGCAGAGCAAACACGGCTCCAGAGAGCAGTCATAAAAATCACATGATTGCCTTCCAGCGCTGGGAGGAGTTATGCCACGCATCGGCTGCTCCCCGCCACCCGGCTTGGTAGACGGCGCGCCGGCAAGCGGCAACACAGCCGTGGTGGGATGTGATGGATCGTGAAGAGGTGCCGAGGGCTTTCACCTGAGGGCAGCAGCCCTCTGGGTCTGTTCGGCTGGAGATGGTGGAGGGGAGAGGGAAGGATGCTGAAAGGCTGCGTCTGCTCAGGCTTGCGCTGCTGCGGCCGCCAGCCTGCACGTTCAGGCTCTCAGAGGACAGGGCATCACTGCCGCCAGCTCTTTTCCCCACTTTCATTACACTGCCACAGCTTTGAGGGCCCTTGCAAAACATGACATGACAAAATGCTGTTTTCTCCCTTTATGCCCTCCCTTAGCCCCTCAACAAGAGGCACAAGGCAGCTCTAGTGCCTGCTGAAGGAGCTGTAAATTGGGCTCAGGGCATTTGCTGGACAGGTATTATTCTCAAAGTTGTGTCCATGTGGCCCTGACCCAGACTCCATTAAAAATCGTTGTCTTTTGAAATACTGACTTCTGTCTGTTTCAGGTCTTTGCAAGCAATTTCAATATGCGGGAAAACCCTAGCAACGTTTAAGTAATGTGTGTGCACATTTTTGACATCTCTTGGCAAGGCTCAAGCACAAGGCAAAAGCACCTCGCTACAATTTGATAGTGTTACATTTTTCTGAGGGCCCATTTTCAGAATTTGTTCAAAGAATCAGTAATTCTAAGCACCACCACCCAAAAAATCTCAATCAATCAACCACTGGTTTCTAAATATCAATTTCCAACACAGCAATCACCTTTACACAACACAAACTACGGATTCGGAGCTGACACAAAAACAAAACCTCACCTGGGGCTGAGCAGAGGTCGTTTTGAAACCTGCGCTTCTTTGTGAAAGATGGCCTCGTGTTTGCAGTGTAACACAAACGGCTGCTCCTGTGTTTCCTTCTGCGCCTTCACAACCAGTGCTCTCTATCTGAAAACAACATTGCAGGTAAACATGCTTTGTACTGCTCATCAACACCGCTTCCCGTCTGAAAGGGGTCAGGGAGCAGCACAAACTTTGTTTGGAGCGAGGAAGGCTCCTGGCAGGCGGAAGACAGGGCAGACACAGTTACAACCAATTCATGAAGTGTTTTCACGTGCAGAGCATTCCCAGAAGCTCACTCTTTAGCATCTTGGCTCCCTCAACAACTCTCTCTTACCATGCTTCTGCAGACATAGGAAGCACTTCTGCTTCGCAAAGACAGGTTTTCATTAAGATGTGTTTGTTTAACATGGTGGGAGCTGCCGTTTTGATTTACTTCTCTGGTTCACGCCAGAGAAGGTCCAGATCCAACTCCGATACAATAGTCATGCACACTCTTTCATTTTCTCACATACCTTCACAGATGCAAGATCACTCGAGTGCCAGTGACATCTAAGACTGTGCAGGTGCAAAAGCAATACCACAGACAAATCTCTTCATGAACCATCAGCCCAATTTTCAAGCTGGCAGGTAAAGCAGAAAAGAAACCAGCTTGCACAAGACTGAATCTTGCACAAAACAGTAAGGGCGGTGGAGTAATGTCAACTTCAGGATTTGAGGAAGGTGTTTCAAGAGTCCTGCTTCATTACTTAGAGGATTTCTCACAGTTCGCCTTTGCATGCATCCTACCTGTCTACCTCTGGCAAACGGGGGAGGCAGACAATGGGAAGAGGCAGGATACAAGTGAGTCATGTTCAGCATCTCACTGCACTGTATTTTCTGTTTGGTCACTCCTATTTTTAAGACAGAGTTTCTTTCAGGCCTTATCCCCTGTGGCGCTGAGTTTTGCTTACAGTGAGGGTCAAACGCAAGCTCCTTGCATTTTTCTCTCCTTTCTTTCAAGAAGAAAACCACAGTACTGGGCCTGAACATGCCTGACATTGGCAGCAGGGCACTTCCACAGACGGTGGGTGTTCAGAAAATCTTGTTGCACAGCTCCAATACTTTGGTTTCACTTCTCTGCCTTGTGGCTCTGCACTAGTAGCTGGGCAGTGCACCAGCTCTCTGCTCCGTATCTCCCCTTGCTCTCACCGAAAAGGTACTGCTGCAGCCTTCTGCAACCCAAAACCCAAAACATTTGTGAGGAACAAGGTTTTATCTGCTCTATCACAGCCAGTGACGCTGGAGGTATAGCAAAGGCATGGCATGAAGGCAGGTTATATGCTGCCCAGAAGCCTGGCCCCAGCTCCTCTAAACCAGGCAAGAGATCCCTGTGTAGCAGCAAAGGCAAACTGGGAAGTCAGACTGTGAGTGAATGGTCCTGGCCTGGGAAACCCTCACCAAAAAGCTAATAAAGAGGTACACTGTGAAAATGAACAGTTTAGGTAATTTTTTTTTCAGAGGGAGCCATTTCATGCACTGTCAACTACTGCCAGAAAATAAACTTGTTATGAGAAACATTACAGAGAATAATTTATTTCCCTGGGATCAGCAGCTTGGAAATTCCAGGTGCCTGTGGGGCAGCAACTGTTTTGCAAGGCAGAAGCAAGGCATTGGGTTTTACATACGCTTGTGCTGTTTTCTTAGGGATACTTTATTTTTGTGCTTTTTTTCAGATGCTTTTCTTTAATCCAAAATACAATGATTTTGCTTAAAAGACTACAGTCAACCAAAACTCTCGGTTGTGCAGTACCTGCTATCACAAGATCCTTTTTTTGTTGGTCCTAAGGCACTTCTGTAATAAATTGCATCACTACACTTCCTTCCTTAATTTTGTCTTTGTTTTAAACCCAGCTGTGATTTTCATTTTATTCTGGACCCAGAGCAAGACTTTAGGACTGAACTGATGAAAAAAATCTTAAAAGGCAGTTCAGGTTTGTGAAGGGACGTGTCGAGCTCACTTACAGAATCCAACTCTGTTCTGAGTTACCCAGATCCATAACCCCCATTTTCACCAGAGCTGCCTTGTGTAACAGAGCAGGAGTGTGATGTTAATGCCACTCACCATCCCTGAGACAGGTGACATGTCTGTGTCTGCCCTGTGGGGAATCTTTGGACGGTACTCCTGGGCCAGGTTTCTTGGACCAGATCTCTTGTTTTGGGGAACCTAAGCTGTTTGCCTCAGCGCTATGAAGTGGTGCAGCTTTGCATGCAGAGCCCTGAAACCATCAGGCTATTACTACACCAGTGGCATTTTGATCTGAAGGTGACAGAGACACTCCAAATGCTGTAATACTTAGGCAATGGCCAATGATTACGGTTTTTCATTGCCCAGGAAGTTTCCTTATTCACTGATAGCAACAGTAATGTACGCAGCACTGCAGCTGGAGATGGGGTCTGTTGGGGCTGGGTGCTGCACAGACACAGAAAAGAACGCAGACGTCAGTTGTTACACCCGCCAGCATTACAAGGCTGTAATTAAATCCCCTTTTTGCAACAGACTTCTTGAAGCATGAGGGGACAAGCTGGCACTAAAGCCTGCAGGGAATTTGCATCGGTACACAACGGAACAAAAGGAGAGACATTCCCCCCACCATTTTATTGTCTGGGGTTTTTTTTAATGTATCTTCAGCTCTGCTGGATACTTCCCAGCACACGGTCTTAAAATGGAGCCTGCACTTTTTTTGCTTCATCTCTTCAGGGGCAAACATACTGAGCCATTGATTAGGTTATTTTAGGATCACGGCACGGTACAATTGCTTGCTGTTATTCCGGCAGTCATTTATCAGGAGCCAGTTACGCATGTTTCATAAAGCTCTTCAAAAAACACAGCTAGGCGAGAACACTTTACACAGCACGTTTCAGATGTGCCTTTGCGCGCAAGTTGTTTGTGTCTCAGTAGCAGCCAAAAAGCCATTCGGATGTGTTGGTTGCTATAGTAATTACTTTCCCTGGGAGCTAAAATAATAGCTTGCAGCTTCTGCAGCTCGTTGTTGTGTAGGCTGCCTTGAACCAGAGACGCTTCCATTTTGTTTTGGAGGGGGCTGGGGCCTATACTCTAATGTATGCAGAGAGACAGACTTTCCTGTCCATGCTTGTGCAGCTAATTTTGAATTTAACCTTTGCAGAGGATGTGTACAGGTCTAAAGGTTCAAAAATAAAAGCAGCATACGAAATGGTAGCCTCGCAGCTGAGGTTTCTGATGCGGGTGAAGATTTGGATTTGTTTTCCGTTTCTGTTACTGAAAACGGGTAGTAAAGGGACTGAGGGTCATGGTAAGAGTGATTTTCAGTGCTGAGGGCCCTACAAAGCAATGGGTGGGGGGCTCACAGGTGTTTCAGAAGCACCTAAGCAAGTCAAGCAGGAATGTGACAAGGAGGACAGCTCTGCATCATTCAACATTTTTTTTTGCTGGTGACAGCACTGGTTAAGCAGCTGCTGTACAGACCTTCAGCTCTGGAGAGGGTAAAGGGTCTCACTGCAGACAAAACAGCCTTTCAGAGCAATCCCACAGCTGGCAGACACCAGCTCCCCCCTTGATCCACAGGCACAGAACATTTCTGAGTGGCATTTTAAATTGCAGTCCTGTGGGCAGTGGGACTTCTGCTTGAGAAGACACTGTGCAGAAGCATTTCCCAGCAGCAGGACAAGCCTCATGCCCAGGGCTCTGTGTGGTCATGAAGAAAGCACCAAATGGGAAGGTCTGGAAGTCATTTTGGGCTCCTGGCCTGACAAGCCAGGGATTTTTATAGCCAGGAGGGTTGGCACAGCATGGCACTTCTGGTATCTGCAAAGGAAGCAGAAGAGAGGCAGGGGCAAGTGGCACAAGAAATGATCAGACCGATTACCCTCCTGCATCAAGAAGCAGCTGCAGGGCCACTGTAGCTCAGATTCGTGACTTACAGGGGTTGACCTACATAGGGTCCCAGCACCAGCCACAAGTACCAGTTTGGTTTTGCAAAGACCAGCAGAAGGGGGCGGAGGATATCAAAAAGGGCTCAGAGAAGGGGGCAGGAGGGGCTAGGATGAAAGGAGAGAGAAAACAAATAGGGAAATCATTTTACCTCACAGTGCTGTCCTAGAAAAGTCGCTCTCAGATGCGTACATGACTGCATCGGCAACCGGCAGGGAGATGCCAAAGGGAGATAAAAGAACGGCATCATCTGCTAAAGGCTGCGAACACAAACAGTTCCTGTCTGAGTAACAGCAACACACAAAGATGCAGGGAGGGAGGGTGTCTGGGGAAACCGCAGGACAAAACTGGGCCTTCGGATGCGAGGAGGGTGTGCTTGCCCTGCAGGCAGCAGGTGATAAGAACTTACTTCACACACACAGAGGTGCAGGTCCCCCCTGCAAATTTAGGCATAGCATACACACAGGTTTTGTGCCTACGCAGCTTTGCTGCTGAAGTGTAATGCTTTACCAACAGGGTTAAAGCAGCCTAGCAGGGAATTATTCGAGCATTTCTCTTCTCCCCAAGCAATCCTGGATAAAGTGCCCTTTGGCATGCCCGCATGTTTCTGTACGAGGATTGTACCTTATGACACTGGTACAACTAAAGCCAGGTGACTTTTTATGGAGGCACAGCCCTGGAAAGCCAAGGGTGATGTTGACCTTGCAGTGAACAGCAGCCCAGGAGTGCTCTGATGACCAAGCCCCTGCCCCTGCGCTTGCCCCGTGGGGGCTGGGAGAGCCTGTGCATGCTGGGCTTGGGGGGGCTCAGCCTGCCTGCCAGTCCCTCCAGCCCCCCGCAGACACGTCACACAGCCCACAGCTGACACCAGGCCGGTTGGGAGTCAAGAGGACATGGTTTCAGTGTTCCCAGGCCCTTTTCCCCTCACAGCATGGATGTAGCCAAGATTGCTTGTGTAGTGCCTCTAAGGATAATGCCTAAAGATTACAGAAATCCCAGGGTAAGACAGGATGATAGGCTTTGTCGAGGAAACCTCTGGAGAAAATGATACTGGAAATCTGGAAGTGCTGCATTGCAAGGATTCACGGCTCTTTATTTTCTTGGGGGTTTTTTTGTTTGTTTGTTTTTGGTTTTTTTCTTTTTTATTATTAGAGAGCCAAACTTCTAATTCACAACAGTCTGATTGTGCAGGCTTCAACTATGAGAACATTTAAAGTGTCTGTTCTGTATTAAATTTGTGACATTTCATTTTTTTTATCTGAGAATTTCCTATGGCCTTTTTATAAAGCTCTTGGGCTAAGTTTTCTGCTATTGCATCAGAAAATTTGGCTGCATTTTTAGCCCTGGTGAATTGTGATGCACCAAAATCTTAAAATTTTCACTGAAGCACTCCAATAGTAACAATATTTAAGATGCAAAATCCCAAATGCAAGAGGAAAAAAAGTATTTCTCTTGCAAGAAGCTTTAAGAAACAAAAAAGTAAATTGCAAGGCATACAAAGATAAAATTTCACAATCTATCCAATGTATTACCTGACTGTATAAATTATCATCTGTCTTTGAAACATACACCTGCACTCACTGTGGCCAACACCTGCAGTTTTAGCAGAGTAACAAAATTTGTTTATTTACCCAAAATTGAGTCAGGTGTGGGGGAATCTTGGCTTTCCTTAAACAGGAAATCTGCAGCCATTATGGGGACTTAAAATCATAATTAAAAACATGATCCAAGCATCAGATACAGTCCCAAGTTAACACAAGGCAAACAAAACAATTCAGACTGGTTTTTTTAACCACAAAATGTTACTTCTGATTTATAAGCCAGGGTTTAGAGGGAGCAGGACAGGGCTAATTTATGACTTTTGATTTCTAGGATGGGCAGTACTAGTCTAAAGAATGATTAATGAGAGTATTTCTGGATCACTAGATTTTTCTTTGCGTTAATTTGGGAGTAAATTTTGTTATTAATTATTTGATACTTGATATTTGTAATGAGCTGCTAATGACTCAGAACATGCACTTTAGGAAGCCTTGTTATATTAAAAGAAAAGCTGCACCTGAGTTAAAAACTTCGGGGAGGCTGCAAAAAAATTCCGCTACTGGGGAACTTGTCTGTGCTAGGTAAGTATTCTTGCTGGCATAATTGTGATTTCTTCTCAGCAGCAACTCTTTGTCAGCACAGACATCGTAAGGTGAAAAAAAAAACACCTTGAAAGTTTGCTCACACATGTCACTAAAATGACTTACCTTACACCAATGTATGGTAGGCAGCCTAAGTGTGTGGCTCAGCTGGACAACGCATGAATGCTTCTGTGAAGTGGAGTGTGAAAAGACGAAGCGTGTCACCCAAGAAAGTGTATCAAGGACTCCCTAAGGACATGCTTCATCAAGTGCAACTTCCTAGCTAAGTCACTGGAGCTCTTAAAGAGTCAGAAACGATACTCCACAGACCTCATTTGTATAAACAGCATTTCCTCAGGCAAGGAGAGTGTGCCAGCTGAAGGAGTAGTCATGGAGTAGCTCAGGTGGTGAACTGTATTGCAATTGTATAAGTGAAAGCTGACTGCACATAGATACATACCATGCATTCACCGAGCCTGATTCCTCCACCCCCACCACAACGTGCTCATCTTTGTCAGCAGCAGCAGCCACCATTTAATTGACACAGGTTTAGATGCTGTCAGTTAGGGCAAAGTGAAAGTGGGATTTTATTTTGTTTTTCTTTTTTTCATCCTTGTGGAAGCTATTGAAGCTACACTTGGGAACTCACCCGCTCTGTTGCAGTCAAAATCCTGGTGCTAGTGCAATGCCTGGGGAGTCTGGGGAGATGGCAAAAGTTATGCTATAGGGAAATCACAAAGGATTTACATCAAGGCTATTGCAGCTAACTAGGTGAAATGGTACAAGACATTTTATTTGGCTTCAGCCAACAGAACATTCTTGGTAATGGGCAAAAATAAGCAGAGAAAACGTTTTAACAATAAACAATAAAAATAATCCTCATGTATCACATACAGCACAATGACGTTAGTAAGCAGAACTGCTTTGAGCTTACAAAGTGTTTGTGCTGTACAATGCACATTAAATCACTCCGGGAGCCCAAACAAAGATATCTGTAAGACGTTGTTTTGTGCTCTGGGGAGGCAGCATCTCCAGCCAGCACGAGGGTGGGGAAACCTCTGCACTGCACCCAGTTTCACCCTGTAGATATTCTTGCTTACCAGTCGGTTCAAAATCCGTCACTAATTTGCTTTCCTGCCACAGCGAAGTAGTCCAGTGGCACTGCTCCATCCTGGATGGAAACAGACAAAGGAAGATTAGAAATAAAATACAATAACTTGCAGGAAAGCACCTGGCTCTTAGACACTGTCTCATCCAGACACTGAGCCTTATGCTCCAGTTAAGTTTTCACCATCAAAGAGCAAAACGCAAACCACAGAACGTCAATTAAATTTCTATTTTAGAAATGCATATCCTTTATGGTAGCTCTTCTTCACAGGTGCTTACCAAATGGTGATTCTGGGAAGCAATCTCTGCTTCACAAACTGATCACTGCTCATTCTTAGGAACGGTTACCCAATATAAATCCAGAATTGTGACCCATTCCTCCTTGGGGTATGCAATGCTCAGGAACAAAAAACGCTTCCACAATCTCTATCTTTAAAACGGAGCAGCTATTTTGGGAGAGGAAGGACAGTCCTCGTGTCTGGATAACTACACCCACAGATGGCAGTTCAGGTTGTAAGCAAGTCAGAACTGGCTAAGGGCATGATTTGTGTCCACAGGATGGGAAAGATGTCTGCCTCCTCAGCAGGAGAATCTGCCGCAGGATTATTTTGTGCGAGCAGCCCCGAGAGCATTACCCTGACAGGTAGCCAGGGCCTCTTCACCTGGCAGGCCACGATGGTCAGCCCTCTTTTCTCTCCGCACACTAGGACACCCCAACGTCCTGCTCACCCCTCACGATTCTGTGTCCGCATTTCCTGAGCCAAGCAGGACAAGGAAGCTGCCTGGGTTTCTTTCAGACCGCTTTGCTATGCACGGGGCACAGCCAATGTGCACCCAAATGAACTGCGGGTACAGTGTGAAGTCCTTGATTTAATGGGACCAGGGATGTGCGTAGCAGCTGCACAACTGACTTCACGTATGGGAAAGGTAGCTTTCTAGTGCAGCAAGGCAGCCATCGATCTGCTGCTCATTTCACCTACACCAGCACGCTAGGTGTGATCAGCTAGCCCTGCTGTCAAGAGGGGGTGTGAAATGGTTGCTTTGAGACACAAAGAACACACCTCAGTGTGGCAGATCTACATGGCACTGGAGTTGTCCACCACTTCTGGACTTGTCAACAGATCAGCAACCTGCCAGCAAAAGGAAGAAATTTCAGAACTGCAATTATTTTATGCTACAGCCCAGAAGAAACAAAGCAGTCCTGGATGGGGATGTAAATGTGCCATTACAGCGTCTTGAAGAAAAAATAGTACCTCGTATTGATGCAGAGAAAGGAGATCTGAACCAGAGAGAGGCAGTACTGACTAGACAGATATGTTACACTGTCCATCCAAGAAAGCATGCTGGCAACCATACAATCGATAAAGGTAAAAAACCAACCACCACCACCCACCATGCCTCCGGGAGCCCCATACCTGGGTAAGTGCTGTGACACTGGGACTTTTAGCTCTGCTGTGGCTGCAGTAGCACAAACAAGTGTAGTAACTCTGGTCTGCTGGTGTACCTCTGCTGTACTCAGGTCTGAAAAATACCTCAGGATGACCCATCAGGTTGCTTTTTTATCCTTTTAACAGAGGGAAAACACACATGCTGTGGATTACAAAGAAAAAAATTAAGCGTGCAAAGTCAAAAACATACATAATGGAAAATGCCAAGATGAAAGTTGCAAATGCAAAAATTAAAGGACTTTAATTTTACAGCCATTGATTCATATGCTCACAGGGCCTCAGACTTACTTGGTGCACTGGACAGGCTGTGCCTAGGTAGCAAACCAGTACTCGGACTTTGCTTTCCTCCCACTCATGCAGGGAGCCCAGGCAGTGCTCAGAGCATGCTCCTCAGCTCTCCTGCTGGTAAAAGAATAACTTGTTTTCTTCTGAGTATTTTTCACTACCGTAGGGAAGTGCGTCACTGCCGTGTGAGGTGAGCAGGTGCTTTAGTCTGCTGCAGAGGCAGAGGACTGATACGTAGACAGCTTTTGGCCAGATGCACTCTTAATACTTTTCAAGGGGTCATTTGAAATGCTTAAGGCCTGATTCCACAGATAATGCAATTTTATTGCAGAATTAGTTCTGAAATTTAATTCTGAGGTTGTCAGCTCAGGTGTAGGAAAATGAGGAAAAAACAGTGAGCGAATGTAAGCAACGGGCATGACTTGCCTAGTATTACATTGGTCTGAGAAGAAAGCAAGCAGCATCATCACTTTTAAACTCTGTGTGTGTGTGTGTGTGTGTGTGTGCACGCTGATTCTGTATATACAGAAGAGCAGTGGTAATAAACTCAAACACTGGAAAACTTTTGTGTCAGGACATCCAAAAGAAAACCCGAGATTTGCTTGTCATATTTTATGGATCATGTACTTGAACTGACTACAGCTGGGTTGCCCCTGGCATGGGAGCATTTAAGAAACATGTTTTTCAGTTGCAATCAAAGGAATTAAAATATTTTTTCATAATTACTGACTAGACAGAGGTAAACTTTAAGTTTACTGATAGAACTAAACTTGGAGTTATTTGGAGCCTGATGCTTGAAGAAACAATAAATATCATGGTATTTGTGATCCTTTTGAAAGTACTGGTAATAGTGCAAGGCTTGGCAATTCTGCCGTCTAAGGCAATGATTTTAAGTCCTTACTGGTCAGTGGATCTGACCTCTACCACAGCTGTTTATCTACCCAAGCACACACCAATTTAGGTATTCAAGCCAGTGTCAAACATGCAGTCACAGTTTCTCTTGACAATAACTAGTGTATTGCATACTTAGTACTTCTGGTTTTCGGCTTCAGAAGTCTTGCAATGAGTACCCAAAAGTAGGGGTCTGTAAACTGCTGGTGGATTGAAAAGAGCAGCAAGTAGCAAGGAGCTGTAAGTGCTGTCTGGCCTAGAGGAGAGCATCAATAAATCCAAATCCAAATAATATAAAAAAAAAAGAACTGAGAAAAATTTTCAGTTCCATTTGTCCAGGTATGTTGGTGTTTTCACCATCCCTCTGCAGCTGAGGTAGTGGTAACTTCCAGTAGCAGGGTGGTCAGAGCACTAATTTATTAAGCCCTTGAGACCAAATTCAGAAAAGGGACAAAAAACCTGCACTTTCCTGTCTCAGCTGTAGATAACTGACACCAGCGTTAACGTTCCCTCACATTGCTACATGCCAGACTTCACATTCAACCTGCATGCTACGTGCTACCAGTAGATTTGTGATTCTGCTCACTGACAGCAGGCTCCTGAGTTTCTGGTAAAAGAGGAGGAGTCTAAATGATTAATGTGGGAAAGCCAACTAAACAGCGCTGCTGGAAGGGAGGCCTTAAGCCTTGAACATGCAAACTCCAGCAACACAAAACTTCCCAAGAGCTGTCACCCTCCCCTCCAAGTCGAGATCCCGTCCTTGGTGAGAACAGCTGCGTTTTGGCTGAACAGGAACTGCAGAATGAAACCCTGCAGCAGCAGAGCCTCCCTCACCCCCAGTGTACGCTGACACGAGCCCCTGTGGCACCTTTGCTGGTAGGGCTCCCATCCTACCCTGCCAGCATCCCCCCGTGACATGCCTTCTGCAGCGTACAATGGCACAGAAGCTGTGCAGAGCTCTCCATTTATATGGACCTAGCACTGTGGTGAAATTACTTTTCCTTCAAAATGGCATTTTCTTGGTTTCAGTCCTTGAATGTGGCTTCTGCAGTTGTGTGCCCTCAGCTGCAACAGCTTATGTCAGCAGCAGACACAACACGCCAGACAGGGAGAACTGTGGCTAACAGCCCTCATATTCATGTGTTGAGAAATGTGCCAATATCTTCCCCACAAGCTGCATGTCTGCTTACGATTCTCCTCAAGCTCCAGCAAGGTCCCTGGCAGTTTCCATCAAACGTGCATGTTAAAACATGCAGCCTGGGGGGTGAGACATAACGACATCAGAGAACTGATCACTACAGGAGAACCTTTATGAAAGCAAAAAGTCTAAATGGGAAAGAAAAAAAAAAAGACTAGGCAAGAGCCAGCTTAAGGCTGTTAAACAGAAAGGTATGGAAGCAGCTTCTGACTCACAAGATCCTTAAACTGCTGACAGCTGGAAACTGGAAAGTATACCCGGGAACGCTCACTCCATGCGTTCCCTTTTTCACATGTTGCTATACATACCCACTGCTGGCAGCTCTCTGGTGTAGGACGCTTTCGTACCTTTGGTCTGACCCATTTTTATGCCACCTCTTGTTGACTCAAACGAAAAGGGTACATCAGGTCTTAGTGTCGCATCACCCCTAACTCCCTCAGCACAGTAACGTGTGATGGCTAAAGGACTCGTTTCACCTCCCATCCGAAAGTCGTATCCAGTTGTATCGTATTAACATGTCACTATGAACTTCATTACTGGATCAACTCATGCTAATTATTTTTCCCTTATGTCCAAGCGAACTAAAACCTTTTCCTGTTTTTATTCTAGCTGTTACTTGCATTCCCATGGTATCTAAATACACTGACCTTAGCACTGGAAGTGTAATGTGTTAGCACGGTAAGCAACATTCCTCACTACAATGAGCTAATAGCTTAACGTAATATAAATTACAGTAAAGGTGTAAGAAACACGAGGCAGGAAAGGAAAAGGAGACAAAACTGTACTGGTGAAAACATGTACTTCCAAACTATGTGCGTAATTAGGTGGTTTACATGTCTATCGGCTTTGGGGATTTTTCTTCATGTCATTGTCCTGTTCTTTATGTAATTATGTGGTTGTACTTGACTGCACGGTGGCAAGTGAATAACATCAATTGCTTTTCTTGTTGGAGGGTAGTAGACTGAAACCATGACTTCTGTTTATCAGGTCCAGGTAATAAAAATTGTATAAAAAGAACTATTTCAGGCAGTATTAGCACCTTTCATCTCTCTCTCTTTCATACAAAAGAATCAGGTCTGATGAGCAACATAACAGTGCAATCCTTCCGCTGCGTCAGATGCCCGGTTTCAAACTTACATAACTGGGATGTATTTCCATATTCCCTCCCTCCTGTCGTATGCACAAAGCACAGACAGAAAGAATGACTGCTCCGAGGCTGCTCACAGCAGCTTAGTGCGGAAGCCTCAATGTCGCAACTTAAACATGAAAAATATCTTAATATCTCCACTGTGGAACAATTAAATACTGCATTAAGTCAGCAAAGCAGGGTCTGCTACCAAGTGACATTGGAGTCCGTATGCTGCACAGAAGCATGCTGAAATTTTTCTGTTTCTTGGAACACGCAGTAAATAAGGATTTGGTCAAAGAGTAAGTGATTTGCTCATTTTCAGAAAAGTAATTTTAAATACATGAGAGGAATGAAAATTTAATTATTGCAGAAAATCTAATTATTGCAGCATTTCAATGCCATTTTCTGACTATAACTCGGGTATGTTCTGTGATTTCTCAGCCTGTTATTTTTTGCAACAGTATGGTGCAAATGTCTGCTAAAATCCCAGAGCTCTAGCACATAAAACTAATTTACTAGAAACTTCATCTGGCAAGTAAGCATTTATGTCCATAGAAGAAATACCAGCAATGTATTTAGAAATAAGTCAATTGCCAAGAAAAGTAAGTTTAATGTTCACAGATGGCATGTTCCTCATTGGCTATTTGAACCTACAACAGATGTACATACAGCTTTAGCCCTGTGGACTGTATGCTCTCAAAGTTGCAACGAATTTTTGTTAAAAATTAAAAATAGGTACAAGCATAAGAAATACTGAAAGATAAACATAAATTAAGAAACAAAGACCAAAGAGTAAACAAGAAGGTGACAAGCACAGCAAGTTAAGTCAAATCAAATGTAATTGTTGGGGGATCAGATGATTAGATGAGCTATCTGAGAGATACAGATTCAAATCAAGTCAGGCAGAATGGGAAACTGAACCTCCTCACATTTCTTGGAGGAGAGCCTTTACCACTGGCTTTCAGGATAACAGAAAATGTTTGAGCAGCAAACCATTTTCTTTCTTTTCTAGCTTACAAGTACCATTTCAGGTTGAACAACATGTTTTGTTTGATACAAGTGTGGGGGTTTGGGTTTTTCCTCCCTCACCAAAACTAGAAGGATAACATTTATTTTAGCTATCTTCTGAATTACTTCCCTCCCTCTTATTTGGCTGCTCAACTGAAAAAGCAATTACTCGCACAATCCTATGCCCGTTCTCCATTGACCTGCTTTCAGCAGGGTTTCACTCCACATCCACCTGGGTTTGGCAGCCACAGCAGCAGAAACTAATTCAGCTAGAAAGTCCTGTAAGCCCCTTACAATATTGAAAGTCTTATTTCTGTGCCTCCATCCATGGGGAAGCCTCCTCCTGGACAAACTGGCAAGACACAGATTGGACAGGTGGTCTGCAAGATTGGTAGAAAATTGCCTAATGGGCTGCACTCAGACGGTGGTGATCAATGTTTTTCACTCAGGCTGGCAGTCTGTCACAAGTGGGGTTCCCCAGGTATTGACAGTGGGCCCCATGCTGCTCATCTTCACAAATGATCTGGATGATGGGACAGAAAGCACCTTCACTAAGTTTGCTGATGACACTAAACTGGGTGGTGAGGTGGACACACGAGAAGGGAGAGCTATTATATGGAGAGAACTGGACAGGCTGGAAGAGTGGGCTTAGGAAGAACAACATAAAGTTTAACACAAGCAAGTGCAAAGTCCTGCACCTGGGACAACACAAACAAAGAGCCCAGTGCAGCCTTGGACATGTGTGGCTGGGGAGCAGCCTCACTGAAAGGGTGCTGGTGGACAAGCTGAACGCGAATCACCAGCATGCTGCTGCAGCAACGAAGGCAAACCGGATCCCGGGCTGCATTTACAGGGGTACTACCAGCAGGGATGGCCGTGATCGTCCCACTGTTCAGCGCCTGTCAGCTTGCACCTGGAGTGCTGCGCCTAGTTTGGGTCCCCGTATTTCAAGAAAAACACGGGCAGACTGGAGAGGGTCCCAAGGAGGGCCACGAAGATCATCAAAGGGCATGGCAACCTGCCCTACGAGGAAAGACTGACAGAGCTGGGTCTTATCTCCCTGGAAAAGACTCGGGAGGGGCCTCATCACGGTATTCCGGTACTTAAAAGCGCGGCCACAAAGGGGACGGAGTCTCGCTCTTCACAAGGAGCAGCCACCTCCGGCCAGGCCTCCCCGACGGAGGCACCCCGGGCAGACCGACCCTGCGCCCGACGCGAGGGACAGAGCCCCGGGGCCGCACAGGCAGCTCCCCGCGCTCCCCG
>Ga0065711_1030306_pt1 | contig 32936 bp, 17 predicted proteins | sample Hoacrofraction12_FD_59098 | JGI IMG/M metagenome (GOLD analysis project Ga0065711, IMG submission 59098) | Hoatzin crop microbial communities from Cojedes, Venezuela - Epithelial fraction 12 v2 (version 2) | ecosystem: Host-associated > Birds > Digestive system > Esophagus > Crop | place...
TTTTTTTGTTTTTCTTCCTTTTTTTCTTGTGTTTGGCGTAAAGATTATCTTTGCTTTATGTTTTTGCAGAGCCACCCACAAGAGAGGTTTGTTTCTTGACAGAGGCCCTGGGCACTTCTGCATGTGGGTGAGCCATGAGTGGTCCTTCCTGGTGCCAGAGCAGGTGTCAAAACCACAAGGTGATGTAAATGCACAGCTCAGGCTGCAGCCCTATCCCTGCCATTTCTTTTCTTAGCTGCTAACGTGAAGAAATAATGCTACGAAGCTGATATAGAGTTAAGGTGCAGGCTAGGTTTTGCAATGGTTTGTATTATGAAGACCTGTTCAGAAGCTGGAAAATGAATTTGATTTGCAAACCATGCCTGCCTCTCACTCGCTGGTTCGGCTGGCAGGCGCACGGAAGACACAGGCCACTTGTTTGCTTCCTAGTTTCGATGCGAGAGCATGGTGACATCTGTTCTGCTTGACACTGTGCTGTGCACAGGATGCTGAAACATGGATTTTATGACTGGTGCCTCTTTGGGAGCTCCGAGAAAATTAGATATTTGTCTCACGAGATTCTTCCAGGGGAAAAAAAATATTTGAATAACTGCACAAGGCTGGAGCAATGCCTTGTGATGAGAAAACAGATTGCTTTGCTTTTGGTTCTCCACCTCTACTGCCGTATATTTTATTTCATACCCAGGCTGATGGTTATCACTGGCAGAGAGGGAACAGGCTGATTTCCGCAGTGCTTTGGGCAGCGTTTATGTCAGTGCATATGTACCAGTTCTAACACCAAAGAAAAGCAGCATGTGGAGATACTTCTTTTTATGTGAGCATCATGGAGCAGTGAAAATGGTTCTATCTGCACCCACCTGTGCTACTACATATATGCTCATTAATTATTGGCCTGAATGAGTTAAATCTGACAATAACTGGCTATGTCTGCATTGGGAAAGACAAATCAGAGGGGCTGATGCTGCCCCCCTTCTATAGCTACATACTGTGGCAGATTTTATTTCAGACCGAATGTAACCCGCTGCTTTGGAGTGAGCATTCCCACCATATGCGTAGCTCAAAGCTGTCCAAAGGATCAGCCCTTGGTTTGGATTCCTGCCCCCCTTCTGGAAGTGGGATTTGGAGTGCATTTGGTGAACACCAGCAGACGAGCTTCTGCTGTAGTTTCCTCCTGAGGAAATTTATTTCGCCAGTGCTAACACTATACTGCAGACCAAACCAATGCACTGGAAGTCAGGATCGTTTGGGAATTCGCTTCAAAACCCCTTTGCTGCTTTGAACCAAAAGAACACCCTAATGCAGATGCAGCTGTCATGATGAGACATGACTGGGAGTTTTTTCACATGCGCCCTGTCCATATTAACTAGAAGAAACCACCTGCTCCCATCCTCTCTGTGTCTTGGCTGCAAATGGGGAAAAAATTGATTAAAAAATACTGTTGCGATGGCACATAGGAATTGGACTGGAGGCGAGCTGTAAACCTGTTCTTTATGAGTGGGCTGATTGAGCCGCAGTCTGGAGCTGAGACACCTTGAAGCTGTATGGGATTCATTAGCTGCAGCCCATGATGGGACGGGCAACCCAGCCGGGTTCTGGCCCAAGTACCAGGACAGAATAAACAGCACCAAAAACCCCACTAGAGACTGCTGAGCCACATTAGAGCCTATGTTTTCAGGCAGATTTTGTGATCTTTCTCCTCCCCCCTTCCCCTTTAATTCACATTGGTTTAAGTTTTGCATTTAAAGGCCGAAATTGTCCTAAGAGAACACTTTGAGTGAGCACAATTTTCCAGTATAAGGTCGTTATTAAACATTTCTGATCAGCCCTGTTGATTGTTGAATTCTTAAAGATTTCCTCTTGGCATGGTAATTCAGACTTTAAAAAGGAAATTTCTTATGAAAGGACTCAGTGGTTGGTTATAAAAAAATGCAAACAGATGTAGTTAGCAATAAAATCACACCATGACGTCTTTTAATTCTATATTAATACATAATTGAGTAATAAAGCAGAGGCCTAATGTTTTGCATGCTGTAGTTTTACATACCCATAATTTAGCCTGTAAAGTTACCTGACTTTCTTAATCTCATCACAGTATAAAATTGGAATTTCATTACTGGAATGAAATTCTATTTCTGCTACGCTTTATGTCTGAGTCTGCCAAGCAGTACTGAAAACCTTCAGGACAGTTTACTAGAAGCTAGTAGTGCTGTTTATCTTTCAGCATGAGACCTAAATTAGACAAAACAACATCTTCCAGTAATGAGGATAATACACAAAAGCTGAGCTCTACTAAAGAAAAAGAATTTATTTGTAATTAAGCGTAGGATAATCACCAAGCCTATAAAGCTGGCATCCAGAGTTGATACTGAGTTTATGCTATAAATATTCCTTTTTATTTTTTTTTTTTTTCCCAGGAACCTGTAATCTTTCAAAAAACATAGAAAGCCCTGGAAGCTCTCTGGGAGAGTTGCTTACCAATCTGTTTTGAATGCAACTGAAACGAATTTCATTTACTGCAAACTTTTGGCAAAGCTTCTCTGTCACCTGTAGACTCGGTTCCCTCTGGCACACTCATATCTAAACACTTCTTACAGAACAATCTTCCTGGCTTTAATGATATCCAAAATGAATATACAATTGTGCTTATTCCTGTCAGTCACGACTGTTTCCATAGGACACAAACAACACATGCGTGATTTGTTTGAAGGCGGTACTAACACAGAGACTGCTGCTGCGTCAAGTGCTCTGCACATAGATTGCTTTTGCCTTTGGCAAGAAAATGAAATTAAACCCACAAAATGGAGACCATAAGATATTTTGGGGTCTCTTCTTACTTCTAAGGTGGGCTTTTCAGAGATGCCTTAGCTAGGTGCAACATTTCTAAATTGAAGAAGGTTTTGCCCATTCTCAACAGCACATTAAGAAAAAAATAGAGCAAATATTACATGGCTCATTAATTTGTGGATTTAGCAAACCATAAATGTTGCATTTAAAAGTAAAGGTAGATTTAATTTTTAACAGGAGCCGGTGTTATCTGAAAAGCCTTACTGAAAAATTAGGTATTCTTTTGAAAATGCTCATTCAGCAAAGCCAGATTGTCAGAGGCAAAAGCTCTGGGAAGTCCCATGGGCTCTGTGTAGAGCACCAGAGGATGGACCTGGTCTGGTGCGTCCTCAGAAACACAGCCTGTGACCTTTAGGGACTAACCGGCTTTTTGCCACCAGATCACAGCCATGGGGAATGGGTCAGAGCTGGGACAGAAACATGGAAAAGTGCAGAAAAAGGCCTTATTTTAGACAATTTTCCAGGAAAACAGCATTTACCTTGTTATATCACGTGTTTATCTCAGATGTGTATTTCTACTGCCTTCAAATGTACTGTCGGTTATCACAAGCCTCGATTTATTGGTGAAAATGCTACACGTTATCATTTTTCCTATGTTTCAGTACATTTTGTTTTCACAAACCTACTCACAAAAATCCATACCTTTTCCACTGACAATTTTAATAGAAGTTCAGCCTTAGCAGAATCCGTATTCAGCAAGTTGCTGCATCTGCCCAAATCCATTTACAGAGCAAAATATTCTTTCTGTTGCTGCATTAGAGATAGGAAAGGACGTAATAAATTCCACACGTTTTAAAAAAGTTGAGAAAACTGGTGTCAAATGTTCTGGAAGTTTATGTGTACTCACAGTACTGAGTTGCTAGGTACAAGGTATTTCTAACACAAAAAGTTCAGATCTAACATTCTATTGAGGTTTGGCTCATCAGTGCTTGAGATAACCTTACAAGTCAACGTGTATCACTGAGTGAAATTATTTTGCTTGGGTGTTTTTTTTTTTGTTTTTTTTTTTTTCCTTCTGAGATGTTTTTAGGTAAGCTACATGTCTGACTAAAGAATTTGTTCTGGATTTTTTTACTATAACTTGCTCTTCAGTGAATCCTTTATGTCATAAACTTGACTACATCCCAGACAAGGCTACTCTACTTCAAAGACAGCACCTTGAAATTTTTAGCATGCGATTTTCGTGCATAATTACTATTTAGTCACCAGAAGTGTCTTTCCTATCTTCATCTTTGCCATCATGAAAGAGGTAACCCTCACCTTGTCTCTAAAGGAAGTCATAATTGTTGGAAAATATTTAAGATCCTTTCAATATATATGTAATTTGCTGTGTGGGTGTGCCTCAAGATTTCAGTGTGCTGAAGGCTAACAAACAGATTTCCCACAATTTTGAAATTCCCTTGACAGATGACAAGTGACTAAAAACTTATATTACACAAACTTCCAGATCAAAGGATGACTTTCTGTTTGTGCTCTGCTGTGTTACACAGTGTGGGAGTGAAACACCTGGCTGGAAGCAAATATTTATTCTTGTTTTCCTTTGAATAGTAGATGTATTAAAATTAAAATTAGCTCCAAATGAGGCTGCATTTTCAAAGTCCCAGACATTTATTTGATTGCAGTAACCTTTTTACATCTGCAGTATTCTAAATTAAGTTTCAATCCTGCCTGGCACATAATCAGACAATGGATTTTTCCCCTTTGAAACACAAAGTAACAAACAGTTTTTGACACATTGTTGTAAATCCATGATTTCAATTATTAGTGGCTACAGAATAAAAATAAGCTGTTTTCAACCATTTCATGTATTGTTTGGAAAAGGTATGTATATATGTATAAGATACATGGAGGAAAAGCTGATATATTTTTGGCCATGTGCAAAGCTACTGAGATGTATCCTGTTATCTCGAAGTTTGTTTTGCAAGATTCACACTTATTTTTGCAGTTACTTTTGGGGTATCCATAAGAGCAATTGTGGGTAGTGGTAAAGGACACTTCTGTCCCTTCTGTAACCTTGTCATTTTCTGTCTCCTCTAAGGTTCTTGGCAACAAATTGTTTCAAAAGTTTTGTTCTTAAAAGCCATAGAAATTTGTTATGATCTGCTCCATTTGCATGCTGCCATCTGACAATCCACCATGAGCAAGTGGGAAACTCTGCCTGCATAAACTGTAATAAGCCTTAAGGCAATTACTGCTTTCCTCGACGATCCATGGAAAATCATATCTCCACTCATTTAAGAAAACGCAAAGCTTTTCCTGCTTTACCATCTCATGTATTGCCTTGCTGATGTTAACATCTCTGTCACTATATTGGTCATAAGCCTTTTAAGGCTCTAACGCAGCCAACTGTAAATACATAAATAATCCACTGATTTGAGTTTAGCTCAAGTTCGCTTAGTCTGCTTGTACTCCCTCCGTCGTGGCTCATAGTTTCCCAGACACTGTCTGACCATGATCAGTACTTACCATGGACAGTCGGTCCATAGTCAAAATCATTTTAGGAAAGTAAAAGAGCATGTGCATGTGGCAATTTTTATGCACTAATCTTTTTTTTCTGGCCAGGCTGAGGCTATTCCAACAAATTGTTTTGTAGTTTGGACTCTGTTTGTTTGTTTTTTATGTCAGTGCTGGTTGCAATTTCAGCAGTTTGAAGTTTCTAGTGAAGCTTTTGATCCATTGTTTTTAAAAGGGTTGCATGAATGTATGATTTTTGTCTAGGGTGAACAGTTGTGGACGTGATAGTAAGCAATGAAGTGTCTCAGGGATATACTTCAGCCTTTCCTAAAGTCCATCTGTTTATATGTGATGAAGCTGCCAGGTGAATAGCTTTTTCAGGATAGTCGCTGATACTGTGTCCTTTATTGTTTGTACATCTGATGTTTTTAGTCTTGTTTGAAAGGTATCAGTAAACTCGTTGTACTACCTACAATGTAATGAATAATTTTAGATTAGATATGTGTGTCATCTCAAGAGGTGAACACTGAAGAAGGAGTCAGTAGCGTTCCCTTCCTAGGGAGGGAGAACTGCTACTTCAAGAATGTTACCTGCCAGTTTAATGTCAGCAATGGATGCAATTTAAATGATACTCTTCTGAGTTTCCTGGATCCACAGCCATTTCCAGCTCCTGATGCCACAGGAAAGAGGAAATGCCATAGACTCCAAACCCTCAGAACTATTGTAGTGATTTCCTGGTAAAAATACTTTTGAATGTAATAAAAAAACCACTGGCCATTAGGATTCTAATGAGGGAAATTTCAAGGAAATCACTGAGAAGAGCTGCAAGCTGATCAACAACACATAAGCTAGAGTACATCTTGTCTCAAAAAGAAAACATGTACTTGAAAAGACAAAGCAGTAATGAAGTTTGTGTAAGTGCAATACACTAGGTGGGGATGGACAAGTGGAAAATAACTTGACTGAGAAGGGTGGAAGGATTCCTACCATTGCCTATGTAAGTACTGCAGAAGGTCTCTGTCCCAGTAGCCATTATCACTGTGCAGAAAACCAAGAACAAAACCAGAAGTGTAGAAGACTGCCAACAGTAATATATACACTGCAATAGAAAATGTTGCATTCATCAGAAATGAACCTTTTGCTAATGGCTTCCTAACTCAAATTTTCACAGAAGGAGGAGCTGAAGCCTAACATGTAAGAGACGGCATCAAAGTATAAAAGATGGTCTCCTTGCTGTGAAACACATTGCAGTCAATCACACCTTTTTTTCTTGCAAAATTATTATGAAAGGCAAACAAAAGAAGTTCGTCTGCCGAAACAGAGGTACTAAGAAGTTATTTCAGAGATGCCTTATATAAGTGTAGATGAAAAAAAATCTACTGAAAGTATATTTTGCTTCTGTTTGCTCTGGTCGCTAGTATGGATTTTCTAAAAAGAGTGGTACCATTGTTCGCTTAGTAAATTAATGAATTACCTGTACTGTTCTACAGGATTTAGCCTTTAGAAGTTAGGATTTGTTTCAGAACATGGTGTTATGTTTATAAGAAATACTAATCTCATGTCTTGCTACTCCAGCTTGGAGCAACATAAGTAGACTGGAGAGGTGGGCGAGAGTAGGTGTTTATTTTGGACTGAACTGGATGACTCTATTGCTTGCTTTTTTACCTTGCTGTTAAGACTGCAAAGAGTAAACAGAGAAAAGTCAACATCATAACACTGTATCTGTAGAACAGTATTAGAGAAATGGTTTTGGATTTCTGCTTTACAGAAGCGACTGCAAAAGCTGAGAGGGAGCAAAGAAGGAGAATCTGCGTGCTCACATACATCCCTGAATAATCCTATTTGCTGGCAGTGGGTCTGTACTACTAATAGAGTGAGCGTGGTTGAAACAGTGAGTGGTGTTAACGAGACATTAGCCGAATGGGATGTTTCTGATCATTAGAGCTCAGTGGAGACACAGAAAGTCACAGAATTAATGTAGTGTTCAGCATTTACAAGGAGATATCAATTAAAGATTCTGAGAAATGAAACAGAGGACTAAATACAAACATTTGTTTCAAGAATACAGGCCAGGTTACAAAATCCAATCTGTAGTCTCATCAGCAAGTCAAGCCTTACTGTGTTCTAGCTAGAAAAATGAGAGTAAAAAAGGGTTAGAAAGACGGGGTGTGCAAGTTGTCTACAGCGCTTACGTGCCCCTCTGATTCCAGTTAAAGCACTGAAAGGAAGGGGATCTTCTGCGCTCACCTCCTGAGGACTCATGCTCCAGTGGTTTTTCCATGCACTGTTTGCGTCTGGTAATGGATGCAGAGCAGTCAGTCGGAGCTGAAAGAACAGGCAGTCTTGGGCTCTCTGCCTCATGTTCTGCAATGGCAATCGCTGCCTGGTGTATAAGAAGATGGAAAAGACTAGGACATGGTTTATTGACATTAATGAATTAACATTCTCCTTTGAAACAATTGCATGGAAAACACTGTTCTTCCTGCTTGATTTTTCAAGGGAGTTCAGCAAGTGGGACCTTATTACAGATTTTGCTGGTAAGAAAAATCTGGTAAAGTGATAATTTTTGCAAGGTCAGTGTCAGTGAATGCTTTCACCAAGCCTCCTGTGCCAAAAGGAATGAATGTGATGCTAATCACCCTATTCCTGCATGTGTGAGGTGCTGACCGTTAACAAGAAATTGGAACAGGCTCCTGGTGGTGGGAGCATGGTGGTGGGCATGTCAACTATCCTGTCAATACCAACGGAGTTTAGGTGGTTCGTAAAAGCTGGATGCAAAGCTGCTTGGGAGACTAAGAAATGCAGCTGTCTCCATTTCTGACAAATCAGTGAATGCAGGTGTATTAGTAACGTACTTGAGCGCACAGTGATATGCAAATATTGCCAATCAAAAGGCTGATGCTGAAGAGGAAAAGAGAGTATTAGATCATTTAAATGAAGATAAGAAGGAGGAAGAGAATTACCACAGTGTTTGAAGTATATATCAAGTGTCTTACAAGTGCCTTACCATATGTTTGATGTTCTTTTATCAGAGGAAAATATTGAGCTATTTATGGCACTTTTAAAAAGAAATATATTACATATTTTTAGGTCCTTGTATATATTAAAAAACCTCTTTTTTGAGTAATATGTACTAAGATTTAAGTGCAGAACTAAATTTATTGCAAGATTAAAGATTATCACTGTTCAGATCACCGTACTGCTTCTGAGCTATCTTTAGGGAAGGATATCATACCTAAACCATGTCCATAGATATCTTCAAAGAGCATTCTCAGTGTTTGCTTCAGCATGTAAATTCCTAGCAACAACTAGTTTTTCTGAGGTTGGTTCATTGGTGACTACCAGAGTTTTCTTTTCTGTTGTGTGGCATTTGCTTTCTGAATGCAGAGTATTTACTGGAACAAATTCACATTTTCCGAAGTCTTAAAAAGGAAGTTAAACCTTATTTTTTGAGTTTATATTGTCAATTCAAGGTAGAATTGTCCTATTATATAGAGTTGAACAATTCTGTAGAATAAGAGCTTTCCCATTTTTTCTTCCTGTCATGTTCAGCGGTCAGCACTGGGCCCAGTCTTGTTCAACTTCTTCATCAATGACCTGGATGAAGAGTTAGAGTGCACTCTCAGCAAGTTTGTTGATGACACCAAACTGGGAGGAGAGGTGGATACACCAGCAGGCTGTGCTGCCATTCAGCGAGACCTGAACAGGCTGGAAAGTTGGGCAGAAAGGAACTTGATGAAATTCAACAAGGGTAAGTGCAGGGTCCTGTACCGGGGGAGGAACAACCCCATGCATCAGTACAGGCTTGGGGCGGACCTGCTGAAGAGCAGCTCTGCGGAGAGGGACCTGGGTGTCTGGAGTACTGTGTCCAGTTCTGGGCTCCCCAGTTCAAGAAAGATGAGGAGCTACTGGAGAGAGTCCAGCGGAGGACTACGAGGATGATGAGGGGACTGGAACTTCTCTCCTATGAGGAAATGCTGAGGGAGCTGGGCTTGTTCAGCCTGAAGAAGAGAAGGCTGAGAGGGGGTCTTATAAATGCCTAGAAATATCTGAAGGGTGAGTGTCAGGAGGATGGGGCCAGACTCTTTCCAGTGGTACCCAGCGACAGGACAAGGGGCAACGGGCACAAACTGAAGCACAGGAAGTTCCAGCTGAAGATGAGGAAGAGCTTCTTCACTCTGAGGGTGACGGAGCCCTGGCCCAGGCTGCCCAGGGAGGTTGTGGAGTCTCCTTCTCTGGAGATATTCAAGCCCCGCCTTGGACGCGGTCCTGTGCAGCCTGCTATAGGAGACCCTGGTTCGGCAGGAGGGTTGGACTAGATGACCCACAGAGGTCCCTTCCAACCCCCACCATTCTGTGAATCTGTGATTCTTTTGGAGTGTGGGATATGTAGCCCCTTTTCTACACCACAGCCTCTGACTTTGCTCTGCTCATTGCTAGCTTGGAGAGCAAACCCTCGGTTATCATGCTGCACGTGTGGTGCACAGACAATTCTCTCTTGTGAGCTGACCAGAAACTGCATTGCTATAAGTGAGTAACACCTTAACGTGTTTATTGGACATATGCCAACTGTTCAGTGGCCTGGGGTCTAACCTGGCTTCTGTTTTCGAAGGACTACTGGGACCATTTACACAAGGCAGATTGTAAATGTGTTGGAAATTCCATGAAACAATTTATCTGATTTATTTTTTTAAGCATTGGTGGACTGAAGGGCGAACTCCCAGACTTTGAAGGTCTGTTTCTGTTTCATTGAAGTTAGTGGGTGTTTTGTTATTGATTCCCACAGAGGGAAGGCTGAATCGTGCAGCATGCATCTTTGGTTCTGTTGCTTCATTTTCACAGTGCTGGTGGAGGGACGATGTAGATGAGAGCAGAGTCGGAGGTTTGAAGGTGCCAGTTAAGACATTGGTCTTAGGTTTAGGTCAAAAATGTCTGTGCTCCAGGTACCTAATGAGAAATCCTTTTATGAGGCCAAGGACTTAGGCGAGAGTTTAAAAGACCATCCTCAATGAGGAAAATATGCTGCACTTCATGAAGTGTATTCCCTGTGTAAGTCCTGCGAAGTTCAATGGGACTAAAGTAAATAACAAGTTTCTGCAGGGTGGGAGCCTCTTCGTAGCATTTTTTCACCTTGCCCTATGTATTTGGTGGCTACTAAAAGATCATTTTTTAGCACATGGTGCTAGCAAGTACAGGAAGCTTTCATCTCCTTGCACTTTTTCTGATAGCAGCTTTTCCCCAGCATACATGTCTGTGGGGAATCCCTCTTTAATTGGGCAAGAGTAAATATCTGCAGAGCCATTTTAATTATTTTAAGATGAGTTGTTGTTAGGGTTTTCTTCCAGTCTCCTTAGGATTCCTCTTTAGTTCTCTCATCACTGACAGAACATTGGTCTTTTGCCTTTAGATGAAGAACTGAAAGTTTAGGACAGAAAGAATTAAGTGGATTTTGTTTAGATTTTATTTTTAGTTTTTTTTTTAAACTTTAAATATTGTAGTGGGTACTTTCCATGGTACTGATAATGATGATGAAAGATCAGCCGTAGATCATAGAGTATTATGATCTAATAGAGAATGAATTAAATGCAGCTGCATTTCCTTTTATTCTCAGTCAGGTTTAAATTACAGAATCACAGAATAGTAGGGGTTGGAAGGGACCTCTGTGGGTCATCTAGTCCAACCTTCCTGCCGCTTTCCCGCTCGGGGGGGGATTAAATTAAATGTGATGTTCAGATCAATGAGATGATTTTGATATTAAGTATCCTATTATCCGCTAATGGGACAATAAATACTGATGTAGGTGTTCCTAGATAGTAGCTCTCTTTGGAATACGGCCTATCTTACTGTAGAATGCTTTAGCTTTTAGTTCATAATAACACTTATGTTTGCGTGTTAACACAGTATTCTAAAATGATTGGATCCATCCTTAGGGAAAAACAAGTGGCAGATGCAGATCTCTGCATGAACTTGATTATCATTCCTGCTAAGCCTTTCCAAGTTTTTTGTCCAAGAAGAGACTGAAATTGGTATGCAGTTACGCTTGCTAAATGAACAGCAGAAAAGATGTAATGTGAGTCACGGTAATGAAAAAATAGCATAATTATGGTATATATCACTATATATTTACACGGCGAGACAATGTTACAGCTTCATACCTCCATCCCTTGGTTCTCTGTATGCACACAAAAGCAGGAGGCGTTACTTTCAAAGTGTAATTACTAAATGTGCAAGATTCGAGTGTATGTTGGGTGTCCTGTCTATGCTGGGGTTGACTAGGACCTCAGGAGAAATTGGAGAAAAGCGGTAGCTCTGTTAGCACCATCCATCCAATTTGCTGCAGATTCCACATTGTGTGGGGCAACAGCTAGTGATATGGAGCTCTCGGGGAAAGAAGATCTCCAAGGAAAGGAAGTCAGTCACTTTCTGAGAGCTCACGAGGCTGAGAAGTCAGTAAGACTGTAGTCTACAACAGGATCATCCGTGCAAGAGATACCCTGAAGGCAAAGCATCAGTCTTAAGGGCTGGTATGGCTAGGTGGCTACAACAGGGCTTGAGGAGGGCTGCCAACCAGATAAAGAAAATTCAACGCACCAAATACTGAAGATGGGTTGTCCTTTAACTTATGTCTCTTCAGACCTTACTGGGTCCAGTTCCTAGGTGGTGTGAATTATCATTCATTCCTTTTTCCTTGGGGGGTTGGTTTTTTCGGACTGTATTCTGTTTTTAACTTCCAAATTCCAGGTGATGGCCATTTACCATGGGCAGAGCACAGCAGTATCATTAACCTAATAGACATACAGTGCTATGGGAAAAGCACTGGCTGTGTAACCCCGTAGATATACAGGCTCAGTGTACCTAGGACTCAGTGGAAACAGAGACACACCACCCAGTATAAACCTCTCCTGTGAGTTACTTTTGAGGTCTGTTAACTCAGACTTATGGACGACATTTAGTTGGTCATGTATATTCTGCTGAGGCAAACCATGGGTTGAAGTACAAGTGAGAAAGCTATACTTGTTTGGGTCTGATCCTGTTTAAAATCTTCTGAATGTTACAGCTATGCTTTGCCTGCAAACTTCAAAGCCAGGCTGGCTTCAAAGACAGGGCGGATGTGAAGAAGCATCTGAACAGGACCCAGCTTCACAAAGAAAATAAATGTGACTGGCTCATGCTGTGATCTCCTTTTCCTAAGGTTCCTCTTGCAATTCTTCCAGTGATGACTGCAGAACAAAAAATGTGTCAGATACTAAACTCTGAAGGCAAGATTAGTGACAGAAGTCAGAAATCACATCATGCTGAGTGCAGCCTGGAAAGTCCATTCAGTAGCTACAGGAATTCTCCTGCCTTGGAAGCAACTGAAGCTGAAGGTAGAGCGCTCATGTCTTAACACCTTGTAAGACACAGGTTGGTAGAAGAATTGTCTTAAAATGATTTCTCTCTATTTAGCTGTTTTGAGTATGGCGGAGGAACATGTTTTAGACAGCATTCATGATTGCTACAGTGTTTTCAGTAGACAAATGCAGTAAAAAATACAGAAGAGCAATGGTGTCTCAAGTCTGTTGCACGTACTGCTGCTAAGCAGGGCATGCCAAAGTATTTCACTTTCTGTATAATCTGATATTTTTTGATTTTTTGATCACATTTTCTCCTTCCTAAGAGTCCAGTTTGTTTGACCATATAATGGAATGGAAAAGTAAGAAGGTTTTGTGTGGATTTGAACTGTCAGCTTTATTTAGATTTACTTTGGGGTTTTTGGATGCGACACCAACCAGAACAAAGGCTGGCGAAGCAAACCTGACCTTAAGGTATGTGTTATTCCTGGGTTTAGCCTAGTGATAACTCAGTCCTTATTTGCTGAATGAGAAGGATGCAGCTGGGCTCTTGTCATTCTAATTAAGCCCCTTAGGTATGAGAGTTCTGTCTGTCAGTGTTGTATCATGACAACTTTAGTCAACTAAAGAGAACACATGGGAAACCTTGTTTTTCATAGGCGTGCACAAGACTGCTCCCTTGAGTGTATGTATCCCCCACTGTCACCCATTACATCACATAAAGCAAATGGACAGTGTCACGTCTCCTGCCCAAACTTTGCTGAGTAGGTTAATATGCTCAGACCTTTGCTTCCACTGTGCATTAAATGTGGCTAGCCTGATCTTAAACTCTTGTCACATTTTGATTAATGAGTGTATTAAAGTCTGATCTTCTGATACAGCAAGAAGGAATAATAGTACAAACAAGTGAGTTTCTATGAAAATACGTAAAGCATAGCTTAAAAAGTCTTATATCTGACTCTGAAGCCTTACATGCAAATCTTCTGTTTATGGTCAGTGGGCAAAGTCTCAATTGCAGTTACACATGTGTGGATCCAGAATAAGTTCTCTTAAACCAATAAATCCAGGGCTTGTCTTTGCCGAAGAGATCCCAAATTTGCTACAGTGAAGTAAAGAACAGCATCTCACCTAATGAAGGTGTCTGAAGGACAGAAGTAAATAGTCACTGGAACGTTCCTGGAGTAAATGAAAGAAGAGTTACAGAAGATCCGTTAGTGTTATTCATCTTTCCTTGCTTTTTTTCAGTTCACTGATAGCTGGGGAAGGAGGGGAAATCAGATGTTTTTTTGAGAAAGTAGAAATATTGCTGCTGAAGCTTTTGGTTCCACAGAAATGATGATTTTCCACTGGAACTAACATTTTGACTGACTCTGATCATTCCTCTGCCTGGCAGTTTGTACTGCAGGTTTGTATATTTGCTTTCGGTGTAAGCTCGGCGTATAGTGTTGTGGTCCTGTTTCCTCACTGAGTAGCTGTGGCTGTGTCAACACTGACTTTAATCCACTGTGCTAAATCAGTGGCCATCTTAATCCCCTTTGTACTCAAGCTGAGGCCAATGTATTCTGAAATGAAGAAATCAATAGATAACTGATGTCTTGGAGGAGATGAAAAATGAAACCTGAGTTGTGAAAAAGCACTATGAGATATAAATATGACTGTGAAAGTGGCCTCAAGCAAAACAGCTTCATCTGATTTGCTACGCCTTTCCTAGAGAACTGGTGACTGTGGCATATTTGCCAGACCAAGCAGAATTTTATGATAGTTATGCACAATTTCTTATACTTAATATGGTATTGCTCAGGTCACTGTCTTTGCCAGTCTGTCTTGCCTCCTTTGCTCAATTGGATGTGTTTTAGTAGTTCTTTATCATTTGCCTGCTATTCAGAGGCTGCACATTGTTCTGAGCCTTCCAACATCTCCTCCTGCCTCACAGCTTTCTCTTTTCATCTTTCTCTTGCTTCTGGCATCCTTCTGCCTTTCATGTAGCACTCCACGCTCTTCAAATCGTTATCTTGTGTGCTAATTGCCATCCTTATCCTTCTTTAAATCTCATTGGTTTTCTAAGGCTCTAAAAAAAATCCCCTAGGCTCCAACAAAGCCTTTTGAAACTAGCTGGTGCTTCTTTCATTGGCATCAGCATCCTTTGGAGGAGTCTGAGCTGCTTTTCCTTAATATCTTAATTCAGCAAACTGCAAGACTTTGCTGGTGAATAGCCTTCTTGTGTTCTAGCCTGAAAACTCTAAATATTAGTGAAGTTGGCTGAGGAGTGAGTAAGAGTTAACTTGCTAGTGCTGAGCCTGCGAGCATTGAGAAGAGTTGCAGAGGGAGGCTTGGGCAGGTTTAAAAACACAGCAGTTTACTTTGTAACCAAGGGCACTGAAATCTTGTTTTCCTGTGGCTTTTTATTGTGTGGTTGGATTATCCTCCACCAAATTAAGTGCAGGCTCTGAGTGAAACTTCTCCTGAATCTGTAACAGCATTTGTAACAGTCTGCACTCAGGGGGATTCTCTGATGTCTAACTCCATAGTTAAACTCACGCTGAACTAATTGAAGCTTCTCTCCTCCGCAATGAAACCTCTTTTCACAAAACTTTTAGGGACTAAATGCACTTAAGACTTCAATTCCTCTCTTCAAATTTTCAGTGAAACTGGCTGAGTGGTTTAAATGTTAAGAGGATACATAAATGCAGTGTGATTGCTCAACTACTTTTTGTCTCAAACCAACCTTACAAAAATGGTTGGAGCAGGACTCATGATCCAAATCTTTTCAAAATTGGTGGTTCTTTCCTAGTTATGGAATGGATGGAGGATTGTCTACAAAATTCTCTGCTTGTCTTTTAGTGTAAGCTTCAGTAACACTCACTAGATGCTCTCTGAATTACAAATATATTGCCAGCATCCATCATCCATGGGTATACATTAAAAAATGCCTTGGCGTGTCAGAAGATATAGAGAATAAGGTTTATTCTTGTTTTACATATAATTTGTTAAGACAGTTTCATTCTAAGCAAACAATAGGAAGCAGAACTTCGTAGCAATAGTAGAACTTCGTAGCAATATTAGAATATCCACCCTTTTCACAGAGACTGATTTTTGAAGTGTGTTCCTATAGAATTAGGAAGCATGGACGATTTAGTGTTTAAATGATATAAATAACAAGAATGTAATTTTCTTTTTGGAAATTGTTAGAGACAAATCCAGAATTTTAAGTACCCAGAGGACACTTGTGTGCTTCCTTTCTGAAAGAGATTGTGCTTATGCAGGTAGGTACACATCTGGCTTTTTTAGTTATAGGACAGCACTGAGGGGTGTGCTCATGTTCATTTGTGTACTTGTTCTGAATGGGGAAATCACAAAAGGGTCTGGCAGAGTTTGGGTACAGGTAGAGAGTGGAAAGGGGTGGGTTGCTATTCTGTGTAGGCAGGAAATGCAATACTGATGTCTATCCATCTAAGAATGCCGTCCATGAAAAGAGAAAGGAATGCCTTCTCCATTCCCCAGTTTTTCACACTCTAATGAACTTAGGTGGTGGCACTGAGTTACATTTGCACCCATTCACTGTGCTGCCTTGCTGTCTGTTGGACTTGAACGTTTTTGTAGCAGACACCATCTTCCTGCATTGAAATCCCAGCTGACGGCTAATGCCTATCTGCATTGTAGGAATGCCAGGTGAAAAAAAAACCAAAGATGACACGGTTCTTGATGTGAGGAACCATTTGGAAGCCAATTTCTGTAGTGCTTTCTGAACACAGCATTATTTTCCTCTGCAGAAACACAGAGGAAGGGAGTGCCTGTAAAAGTATATTGGGATTTAGTCAAACCTGTGTTGCATGAAGTCTCCCTGAATAAATATTATTTTTCCAAAACATGTATTTTAGAAAGTTTTTTTAATTGCAAAAGATGGCCAGGCCCTTCTAGTCATTTGTAAGCATCCTGTACTGATTAATTATTCTCTCCTAAAAATTTGTGCTGATTTTATTTCTTGCTGATATTTGTTTCACTTCAGACTTCAGACATTAGACCACGTTATGCCTTTATTTCCTATCCTAAGTATCCTGTTAAGTCAGAAAAATCTCTTTCTTTGAATAGATATTTATAAACTAATTCATCACTTAAGCCAAATTGAGAGTTTTTAAATCTCTTAGTGCAAAGCTGATTTTACAGACCTTGAATGATTTTTCTTTATCCTTTGTGAACCCATATCCTGAGAATGAGGTTGATCTGGCAGTCCTATATTCCCATGGGATTTTTCTGTTTTTAACTTCCACCGTTCCACAGCCGTCCCAGAGAGCATGTTGTTAAGATCTCACCTGAGTTGTAGAAAGGAGATGTATACTTATTCTTTTCGGCTTAATAATGTAATGCTTTGTTTCTGAAGTTTCACTGGTACTTTAAGGTAAACTATACCATTTTTCTTTTCACCATCTCCTGTTCAACTTGCCTGTTTATCTGAAAATTTCACAAAAATTAACTTTTTGAAGTAAGAACACGTGCTTAGGGATAGAAAAGTGTCCCAAATGGTCTTGCTTTCCACTCTTTATTGCATCCCAGCCAAGTCCTAAGAGAGTAGGGCTGATAAAATAACTGCCACAGAGGATTCAGAGAAAGCTAGTAGGCAACTAATCCATAGTCCTCTTGACTTCAGTCTGCATTCCTTGTTCTGGGGATATCAGGCAGCAGAGTTAAAATATTTTTTCCACCCACCAAATTTATGATTAAGCCATGGAACTTGTTACAATGTAAAAGTGTGAAAACCAAGTGACACGGGACAATTTCACACAGAATTGCTCCACATTTGGCTATTAAACACAATGATCCAGCTGCAACCCTCAATTCAGACAATTGCTAGTCGTCATCTTGCTGGGAGTATGGGTCATGTTTTCTGGTGAATAAGGCTTCTGGAGAGCTGTCAAAACCAGCTCAATGGGCATCAGTACCCTGAAGAGAAGTTTCTACAACCCATGATTCCTCTCACTGTCAGCTTATATCGCCACTGCTAATGACAGAGAGAGGCATCACTGCCAAAAGATGTTGTGAGCTTCAAAGCTACAGGAAGGGATTTAAAATTAAATCAAATGAGAAAAACAGGTTTGTAATGACTGCAAGACATTTGTTTCTCTGTGTGGTTTGAGTATCATGAAGTGTCTGTTATCTCTGCTCTGTAACAAGCAGTGTCTCTGTTGCTTCAGCCTATGCTGCGGGGACACTGTCCATGGCGAAACAAGCTGCTTCAGAGAGAAGCAACTTGAGGTTTACTTCTGGGTTTGGTCCTATTAGTCTTCCCTTTTTCAGAGGCACCCCAGCACAACACACTCCAAGAAAGGATTTCTGTCATAGGAACAGAGCTCAGGGAGCTATCAAACTTCTCCCTCTTTCTGGGCAATAAGCAGATGTACTTTCTCATTATGGAGCTTTGTTGTTGCGACATTAGTCTGAAACCAGGAAGAAAAGACCAACAAGTACTAAGGGTAATATGGAATATGCTGAAGTTTTATGAAGGTGGCTAGATTGCTGCAATACAGCTGGGAAATAGGAATACTAAAGTCTACTTTAAACTCTATTTTACAGTAATGATTCATAAAATATTGGTTCTTTGCTTTAAGACACTGTGGCTGCATAGTGACTATGCATTTCTGGAGAAAGTATCTCTAAGTTGGGTAGTAAGACTAACTTATCCAATTGAGAGGAAATGAGTGAAAGAGATTTTTATTTTTTTTTTTAAGCCCAAATGTGATTTTCTTGTCCCAGATTTCTGAGTAAAAATTGAAGATAAATCTTAAGGAAAGAAAAAATAGACTATAAATGTAATAACTTGCTAGAGCACTTTATGAACCCTCAGTACAAACAACATTTCTTGTGATAGCTTTGAAGATGGAATTTGGGTCATATTTCATGTGGTGATGCATGCAACAGTAGCTGTAGTATGTGACAAACATTAGTGTTTTTGAGAAAGCCTACATCCCATCAGTACAAAGACCTACCACCTAGAACTAATACTGCACTTTGTTATCTTGTTCACTATAAATCTGAAAGTGTTTTGTCAAGGGGAAACAAAGAACAGCAAAAAACTGGATTATATTCTCTTTCATTTCAATTGAGTTCTTTGTCCAAGTTAAAGTGGACTCTAAAAATGCTGTTTGCAGGGAAACCATGTCAAAGAGCCAGGTCTTTAAATCATGAAAGTAATGATACTCCGCAGTGCAGCTTCACAGAAATCAGCAGAATTGCTTCAGATAACCCCAGCGGAGGGTCTGCTCCAGCTACTCAGTGTCAGAACAACTTAATGCAGGGTTGATATTATCCTCCCTAGGTTCAGTTTACTGTACAGCTATTAAGGGTGACCTCATCCTGTTCAGCTCTAGATGTCTGTAATATAGTCATTTGCAGCTGAACCCAGCCAGCCTGTGCTCCTTTTAGTCAGCAGGTCAGATGAATTGGACCCTAAAAGTGTCTGTTCCAGGGAGCTGGATGAAATATGAAGTAAGGATCCAACCTTTGTGAAAGGAGGCAGACTACAGATGTATTATATCTTTTGTAGACAGTTAGGAGCTTGTTTTGCTCTTGATCTGGACCTGAAAGCAATGTACCCATGTTAATGTGAATGTATCCTGCATTTGAGTAGGATGGACGCCAGGTTTGAGTAAGGTATACACTTGGGCTATACACCATGTATAGTTACTTGGCTTTGGGTTTGGAGCAAGAGAAGAGCAAGCATATCTCTGCCAGCACAGTGTTTCTGAGGCTGCATCTTAGCTATCGCCAACCCCACCCTGTGCAAGGACCTGGCAGGATTTACATGCCCCAACAAAGCAAGCTGGGTGAGCGGCCAAACCAGTACCACCAAGCGTCTCCCTGTGCAAATCCACAGCTAGGTAGTATGGGCCATGAGAAAAGCTGCTGCAGAAGTGCCTTCTGGCTGTTTCTACCCTGCAGAACACTATTGTGTGTCAAGGGCAGCATCCAGCACATTTCAGTCGTTTGAAGCAGGTACCCAAACAGGGGAAGAAAGATGCTCAGTGCAGAATGCATAGCCCCAGGACTAACCTGCTGGTAAGGAGACAGTACACAGCCAGATATCATGGAAGTACACTTATTTACCCAGCATTTTTTCCTTTCGCTTGTTTTGCTGCTGTGAAACTCTGTCATAAGGAGGCTGCCTGTGTCTTCTGTTGCCATAGAACCTGCACCAGCCAGGCAGTGAAAATGGAGATGGGTCAGAATAGCAATTTTTGGACTTTTGTGATTCTTGCAGCCTAGTGAAAGCTAAAGAAGCCTGAAATTTGTTGTAAATGTGAGGGGAATATGAAGGAGGCCTGCCAGTTATCTTTTCACATTTCCTTGTCATTTGTGCAATTTTATTTTGCTGCACCTCATAATTCAGCTCACAGTAGCTGCCCAGTGAACAAGCTCAAATACAGCTTGGAGCTCTTGAGCAAGGGAAGGAATACCAAGACTTATCTTGCATTGAAACAAGGACCCTGGTGCTGTGCGCCTTGCAATATCGCCATAAAGGGCAACATCCGTGTCCTTAAATTTGAGTTCACCCTCCAGAAGCAGATCCTGGACAGTAGTTGTTGCAGGTGGCTTTAAAGGGAGTGGTCAGAGTGGCAAATACTCTGCTAGACAGCGATTTCTGCATGGTTCTGCCATGACACCTTCACTGTCTTTGCCAGCACAGTAGCTCAGGAAAGGTGTGAGGGAGAAGCAGCTGTCTCGGGGACCTGAGAGTCCCTGCCAGAACTCTGAGCTGGAACAGTGGTTCTGCTGCTGAAGGTGCAATGTGAAGATACTTTTGCAGGGACAGGTGCTAGCAAACTGTTACTGGTCCTGCCTATGCCCTGAGCCACTTCCAGACCTGAAGTCAGAAGCACAGTGCCAGGGGTGTAGCTAACACAGCCTGTCTCCTCCTGTCAGCTTCCACCCAATACACACCGTTTCTCTGGAGTTAGTTAATTGGAAAAAACAAAGTCCCTTAAAAAATCCCTTAATCTGTCTCCAGAGATTGAAATTATATTAGTGCACAAATTAGTTTGCCTCAGGAACTGGGCAAAAATCTAAATCAGTCCAACATACAGCAGCAAAATCTACAGCAAAAAAACAAAAAAACAAATAGTATTTTTTTTTTTTTTGAGCAAAGGCTCCAAGATACCAGTAACATTTAACCTTCTCTCCTCTTCTGTAAACATCTGTCCTCTGAGAACTCACACGGTGGTTTAAACCCAACTGTTCAGTCCAGCAGACCTCCAGAGACATTCTGCTCGTCTGAAATGGTGGCTGTGAAACACGATGTCTTACTATAAAAATTCCCTGTCGTGCCATTTGTGAGTGAATTTAGTATGCAAGAAGTGTCTTGGAGCAGGATAGAGCCTTTCCTGTTTTTCATTCTCCTCTGTGATATTGTGTATGCGGGAGGCAGCTGTTGGAAGGCCTGTAGGAACTTGAGAACTTGACTGAAATCCACAAGGTTGCACAAATATATTCAAAAGCTTTGTACAGTTTCCTTTGGAATCTGCGCGGCACTTTTATGATGAAAACAGAAAACTTGGTCTGCCTGTTATCTTTTTTGATGTGAATGTTTTGGAACATCTAATTTGAGATATTAATATATATCTAGGATAAGGAAGAGGCATAAGTGCATTCCAGAAATCAACCCCTATGCAAGAAATTAATTACCAAAGAGAGCTCTTTGCAACAGCTATCCTTATGCCTGCTTGCATCTAGGGCTGCCGTTTGATGCTATTCAGAGGCATGTTCAAACTGTTTTGCAGTATTGTGTTGATTAAGATGATGTTTTCATTAGTTTCAGTTCACATATTATTTTAATCTAGATTTTTGAAGAAAGGGATTTAGCAGATAATGGAACGTGGGCAGCACGTTGGAGGCTACAGGGAGCTCATTACCCTTTTCTCAATTCATTGTAGTTTCATCAGTCATTAATTCCACTTTAAGCTTCCCTGTTGTTAGAATGTACATTGCGAGTGACTTTATTTTTCATATTCAACAATGTGCCACTTTCTATACATAATACAAAGGTAGAATGCAATTACTGGCAGCATTAGAATACTTCAAAAGGTTTAAAGAAATGGAAGTAGGCTCCCTGAGGAGGGTGCGTTTGAGAGTGTTTGAAACAGCAACACAAATAACCTTGTAAGGCTGAAGAAAAAGGTGGAGGAGAAAAAAGATGGTGTTGAACTTGCTCTCTTTTATATCACAAAGTCATGGAGTGAGTTAGGTTGGAAGGTGCTCTGGAGATCTCCGATCCAAGTCTCTGCCTAAAGCAGGACTAGCTTCAGTGTTAGGTCAGGTTACTCAGGGCCTTGTCCGAATGGGTTTTCAGTACCTCCAAGGATGGAGATTTCCTAGCCTCCCAGGACACTGACTGAAGACTTGGACCATCCTTATGGCGGTAAGCTTTTGCTTACATCTAATAGCAATTTTCCTTTGGCAACTATCATCTATTACCGCTTGTCCTTTTGCTGTTCACCTCTGAGAAATGTTTTGATGTGTCTTCTCTCTGTAACTCCTTTATTAAATAATTAAAGACAGTAATAAGATCCTCCCTTAGACCCTCTCTGTCTTTCAGGTTCAACCAATGCAGCTTTTTCAGTCTCATGGTACTTTACGTGCTCCAGGCCCTGGACCATCATGGTGGCCATCTGCTGTACTTACTCTGGTGTGTCTGTGTCCTGCTGGCACATGGAGCCCGAGCTGAGATGCAGTACTCCATGTGCTGTCTTAAAAGTGCCAAACAGAGAGAAAAAAATCACTTCCCTTGACTTGCTGTCTGTGCTGTTGACCAATATTTGGTTGCTTTTATTTGCTGCAGGGATGCACTTCTTGCTTGTGCTGAACATGTCCACCAGGACCCGTGGGTTCTTAACTGTGGAGCTGCTTTCCAGCTGGTTGGCCTCTTGCCTGTGCCACCATGCAGATTACTCCTTCCCATGTACAGAGCTTTGCATTTTCTGAACTCTGGGAAATTTCTGGCAGCTCATTTCCCCAGTGTGTAAAGTCCTCCCAAATGGCAGCCCTCAAGCATAATGACGACTTCTCTATTCTTTGATATCATCTGCGAAATTGATGATTGGAGACCATGCTTTTCCTCAGGTTGTTAACACAAATATTAAACACTATTGGCCCTGGTATCAACCCCTTAGTAATATTATGAGCAACTGTCCTCCAGTTGTACTTTTAACCCCTTACTACTACTGCTTAACCATTCAGACAGTCATCCATTCACTTTTTAGACAACCCATTTGGTCCATATCTCACCAATGTGGCTATAAGAATATCACGGGACACCCTGACAAAATTTTTGCTAAATATACATCCACTGCTCTTTTTTTGTCCTCTTATTATAGAAGGCAATCAGGTTTGTCAGGTATGATTTGCTCCTGTCAAACTTGTGCTGGCTGATCCCAAACACCCACCTGTCCTACAGATGGTTGGAACTTGCTTCAAGCAGGATACGCTCCATAGCCTTTCCAAGACTGGAGTGAGGCTTGCCTGTCATTTCCCAAGCTCCTTTATCTTGCCACCATTGAATACACAAATGATGTTTACATTTTTAAAGTCATCAGAAGTCTCCCTGGTCACCATAACCTTTCAAAAATTTAGAGAGCATGTTCTTAATGTCATCAGCCAGCACCCTTGGATGCATCCTGCCTGGTCTCATATACTTTGATACAGGCTTACATAGTCCCTAACTTGGTGATCTTCTACCACAAGTAGTACTTCACAGCCTCTGACCCTGCCCTAAGCACAGGGACGTAGGAGGAGTAAGAGACCTTTCTGGTAAAGACTAACACAATGAAAGCACAAAATGCCCCAGATATTTCTATGTAAAGAATCAATGTCCACACCTACATAAATTTCTATGTCTGTGCTCATGACTTTATATCCCACTCCATCCCTCCATGATGCACTCACAAGAACCCAAGGTCACACACATACAAAAATTTGTGCCCTGACAACGCCGTCTCCTTGTAACCCTGTAAATGGACTATATGCATACTAAAACCCTCACCTGGGAGCTGGAAGCAAGCTCCACAAAATGAATTGAGCTGATGACAGATTTATGGCTGGGCTATGTTTTATTAATAGATTTGCTATTCCCTTTTGGTTGCTTATCAAGTGTCGCAGCTTGGTCAGAGCCAGAAGTGAAGGGTCCCCCTAGAGAAGTGAAGTGATGGCTGGTTATAAGTCAGCTCTCAAGCAGAAGTATGCAGAGAAAGGTGGGACAGAGAACTACCAACTATCAGAAAAGCTGAAATATAATCCTGGCACAGTCTTATAACTCACAGAGCATATTAGGCGCTGAAATTCTTATTCCTCATTTTCTTGACAAATGATGCAACAAGAGCAGAAAATGGCTAATATGAATCTTGTCTCAAGACTATGATTGCAGCAGTAATAAGAAAAGATGTAAACTTAACTCATTCTAGTTACAGAGTACTAGAGGGAGTGACTTGGGCTGCAGGAGCTGTGTGCAGCCAGTGCAGAATTTTGCTATGAAATAGGTCTTTAATCACCCTTCATATTTTTTGAACTCTGTTTAGCAGGTGCAGTTCTTGAATAATAATCAGTGATAGAAAACAAATGCTTCTTGGCTGTACCTTTTGTCCATGAAAGACAATTTTATTTAAATGAAGGACATTTGGTAGGGATGTAAGGCCGTGGAATACTTGTTCACAGGCAATGTGTTCTGGCCAGGCCCAGTGCTGGTTTGCTTTATTTGCACATGGAATCTTGTAGAAAACACAATTTATGTTATAGAAATCATGGGAGGATGAGGCTTTGGTTCCTGGAGAACTCTCTTTGCCGTTCTGACTTTTGATCCCTTTCTATATTTTCTAAGTAAAATTTTACTAAACTAGTGAGCTCTGATGAATGCAATAACTGACATATCCCTTTAGTTTGCTTTCATACAACTTTATGTGTCTCAGTGTCTGAGGAGGGGCACAGTCTTTCTAAGCCACTGTTTTGCAGTCCTCTGGGGTGACAGGCTGCTGAGCTGTCAGTACAGGGATTATCTTGGGCATCATTTTTGACCCAGGTGCCTGCCCATTTCACTTGCTTCTGTCAAATTGTGAGGAGTCTCAAAAGCCCGATTCCCTTAAAGGTCTTCATCTCTCATTAGTGACTGTGATTGACAAGATTCTTTCCGAATATGATAGCTTGGCTTAGCACTGTTCATTTTGTTAAATTCTTGCGCTTTTTTTTTAAAACTGTGGAAACACATTTTTAAAATGCTTTGATTTCAATATCTCTGTTCTTTTGGTATGGCAGTGTATGCTAGTGTTTGTTTAATGCCTCTATTATTTTGGTCAGGCACTGAAACAGGCTGCCCAGGGAAGTCCTGGAGTCACCATCCCTAGAGGCGTTCAAAAAATGTGCAGATGTGGCACTTTGGGACACAGTTTAGTAAGCATGGTGGCGATGGGGTGACAGGTGGACTTGATGATCTTAGAGGTCTTTTCCAACCTTAATGAGTCTATGATCTGTGGCCAAACGAGAGCTGTCTTGCTTTATTGGGATTTTCAGATTCTAGTATTCATTCTGATATTTTCCGTTCTATCACTGTAGTATTTGGTTTGTTCACCTCTGAAAAGCATCGCAGACAACAGCGTTAGTATTTTGATAGTGGGAATATGCACACAGACTGATCGTCTTCTATTTACAATGTTTCTTCTTGAGTGATTTATTTCTAGTTCACCTTGCAGACTTGCAGATTCAATGCAAAGCTTTTTGTCATGTTTTCTTGCAGGTTTACTGCTTGTTTCAGATCATTAGCTGCTCTTGAAAGTGTTTGTGTCATTACTAATGGCACCCAAGCAGAACCTCAGTTGTGATGAAGTACTTCCATACTTGCAAAATCCTCTTTGGGGATATCTGTTGGAATTTCTCTTTTGGGTTTTGCAGCCAGTGCTCATTGATTAGTTTCTGCTTTGAAATTGCAGCTCAAGAGGAAACTTGGAAATGTTATTCCTAGACCCTTGCTTAAGTCGATATACCAAATGTACCTTCTATTTCAGTTTGTGTACACATCTACAAGTAGCTCTCAAACCTGTGGGTGTGTAAGAGGCTAATAAACAACCTGCCCTGTGGTACTGCTTCTGGGCCTCCCTGCTGCTTCTGTGAAGAGAGTTTGAAGTCCTTCAACAGGTCAAAAGTTGGTGTTTTTGGCTAATGCCAAAAGCTTATTCTTTCCTTGGGCTCTTGTTGTGCTGTAGCATCAACACCTGTTCGCTAGTCTGGCACGGGTTTTATGAGCTTTGGAAAGAGTTTACTTTTGCCCCTCTGATTTTCATACTATTTTATCTTCCAGTCTTGGCACATGCAATATTACTTGAAAATGAGATTCACAGAACAAGGGTTTTTTGCACCTGAGAAAAATATGGCTCTTGCTTGAAAGTAAGGTTGTCTTCTATGGCTCAAGACCCTTTGCTTCAGTCATTCATAAAGTTTGCTGCAGCTCAAATTCCTATGCCATCAGCATACACTTTCACGTTTTTCAGACGCACAACATCTGGCTTGTGGTCCAGTGAAATGTCTTTGGAGACCAAACATATTCCTATAGTATGCATCAATTCTGCGTTACAGCAGTGAGGTGGGCTTCTGCTCTGGTCATAGGTTTAGTGTCCTGCTTTTCCTGTTTTCTCTCTCTCATAGCACAGAAGCTGAAAAAGAGTCATTTTGGATTCTTTGCTGCATCCCATGGCCTTGTCATGAGGGAAGCAGAATGCTCAGCTCCTTCTCTTGTTTATCTTGATGTTTCTGCACTGTTTTGAGCAGCTGCGTGTCAGAACTGAAAACTGTGTGGTCCAAAATAACAGCCCAGAATTCATCCAAGGTGAAGAAAATGGTGTCTACTGAGATAGAAATTACTATGCAAGGAAAAGTTGCTAGAGGGCCACCTCCCTCTGATGGGGTTGTGTAGGTACACCTAGGCTATCTACATATGACACTTGTCTAGCCTGTTTCCTAAAACTCCTGTATGAGGAACATTCAGCAGCTTCTATAGGTGGTATGAAAAAGGGTTTGTTGATTTTGATAGAACATTGCCTTCAGCCTTGCTTCACTAGTAACTGAGAAGAAATCAGATTGTTGATTTGGCTCTTCTCTGAATGGTGTCTCCTGCTTTTGTATAGCACATGCCACAGGTTCCACATCTTTTCTGAACTGCTGTGGTTTTGCTGATATATGGTGTTTTGTCATATTTATATTCTGGGCTGTGTATAGGATACTCTTTGGGGAAACTTATCAGTTCCCAGTGTATTTGATTCAGTTGCTTTCTTTACCTATACTTGTCCCTCTATGTCCATCTTATATGTTTTATGTGTGTTATTGGAGTACTATTTAATTAACAAGGTCTCTTAAGAACAAGGCTTAAAAATCCCTTTCTGTGTTTAGAACACTCATCTCACAGACTTTTTGGTACACTGGAGCATAAGCATTGTACAACGGCATATCCTTTTTTCCGTTGTCTGTGCAGTTGCCTGAACAGGGACTTTTCCTGTAGTTGTGCTGATTGCTGTGTTACTGGCATTGCTTCCTGGTTTCCATCCTTTGCAAAATACATCAAATACATCTTTGTTGCATTTACTTTCCGCTTTTGCTTACAGATGCTGATCTGTAAATCTTCTTGGCCTTTCTCAGGGTTCTGCACAACAGTTTCTTTTGCTACTGGATATATGCATGTTTGTATATATCTTGACTTCAGTAGTGTCAAATTCATCCCAGTAGAGCTCACAGACTTGTTTTTTAATAGTTATAACCTGCCCGTTTTTTAATAAGAAGGTCTTTTATGACCCCATCTTCAGAGGAAAGGGCTCCTTAAATTTGCCTCTTCATTCCATCTCCTCCTGATTGCACCATTTTAATAAGTAATGCCGAGTGTACTAGGCTTGCTATGGATCTGCAGATGCAATTCCATCTTTGCTGAGTTTTTGTATGAATTTTTACAGAATACATTGCATTCGTAGGATTAAGAAAAAGTAAATGAGGCTTTCTGCAAACAACTGGTGGAAGCCTGATGTTCACAAGCCCTAGGCCTCATGGTGGACTGAAGCCTCCCTGATATCTGCTGGAAGGGCCATGCAGCAGGGCACAAGAAATCCAGCAGGTTTCTGGAGGGCACCGGTGGCAGCTTCTTGACACAGGGGATTGAGAAGCTGATGAGTGGGGATACACTCTGCTGAGCCTGATGCTTACAAGCAAGGAAGTAGTGCTGGGAGATGCAATGTTTGGTGGAAACCTTGATCACATTGACTGTGATCGATGATTGATGGTAGAAGTCAGGATTATGAAAGGAGGGAACAAGGTAAAAAAGCAGGATCATAGCACCAGGATTCAGTAGAACAGTCTTTGGCCTCTTCAGGGACTGGGGCCTTGTCCTGTCCAGTTTGAAAATCTCCGAAGCTGGAGATTCTCTGAGCATCACTCTCCCTCTGAACGTCTTTTTTCCTGCTCCATCTTCTTCTCTTCTGCCCTTTCATGGTCCAGCTGCTTGGATCATCCTGTCTGTCTTTAGCAGCTAAATGCTTTCACTGAACTGTTGAAGGCAATTAATCTTCTGTGGTCAGCTGTGTACAGATACAGCTTTCAATTTCAGTGACCTGTTCAGGTTTTCTGTTTTGTGGGGCTTTTATTCATTTGAAGTGAACATTTCAACAGTGCAGGTCAAAGTGGTCATAAAGCTGCTAGTGAGAGGTGAGGATGAGAAACAAGGGCACAGCTGGTGTTGTTGTCAGCCCATTCAGTCTGGGGTCAGTTTACAGGGAGTGCCAATATGCATCTTGGAAGTAAATGCTACATACCAGGAGGCTTTTGTTTTCCTCACCCAAGAATGATGTTCTACACAGTGATGAGTAAAAAAAGAGAGCAATGCAGATCTTTGACTTGGAATTAATCAGTCCCAGCAGTAGCATAAACAATGATGACTTAGAAGGACATGAAAAATAGGCTGGATTGTATTTCATAAAGTTATAGGACTGGATAGCAATCACTGTAATGCAAGAAGGATGAAGAATAGGCAGAAGGAGCTGAAAGTCTTTATGCAGGTTGTTAGTTACCTGCACATCTGTTTGGTAACAAATGGTTACAAAGAAAATGTGTTTCAGAGAGACTCTGTTTAGCAAGTTCTTTGGACAAGATTCTGATGTACTTTGGTAAAGATTATTAAGATCGCTAGAGTAGGGTGAACTTTGATTAGATACTGGCAAATAGTAAGAAACTGTTTGACATGTACAGACAAAGGCCAGGTTAGGTGAGAATGATCATGAAATGATACATTTACGACTCATAGGACTTGAAGGAAGATAAGTAGCAAAACAGTAACAATGGATTTCAAGTAGGAAGACTTCAACACTCACAAAATTTGTAGATGTTGCCTGGGAGGCAATGATGATGGAATAGGGAATCTAAGAAAGCTGGCAGGCCCTTAAGAAAGAATATTAATAAAGCTCTATCCTTGTGGAGGAGAGATAAGAAGTCAGTAAGTGATCAACTTGGATAAATTATGAGTTTTCCCTTGACTTCAAGCACAGGAGGAAAGGATACAGAAAGCAAAAACTAGGTCAGGCTGCTAAGAAGGAGAATAAAGGCATTGCATGTGCTGTCAGTGACCTAATAAAAAGGTCAAGACATAAAGTGAGATGAAATAGCAAGGTGAGTCAGTTATGAGAAGTCCAAACATTGACACCTACTAGACAGAAGATTTGCAGAAGCCTGAAATGGTGAGTGCTTTATTCTGCACTAATCTTCACTTGCAAGCGGGTGGATAGCACTATCAATACCAGTGCCGAAGGGAGTGAGATGCCAGGCTAGAGCAGGAAAGGAACACAGCAGAGGGAGTTTTCAAAACGATCATGCAAAGATTTTGTCAAAGCAGTTTTAGCAGCCCTTAGCTTTGTTTTCTTTGGAGAGTGCTTTAAGATACCCAGTGGGTATAGAGAGTGTACGGACAGCAGGGAAATGCGGTCTAAAGGAAATGATTACAGACTGATTGGTACTCTGAGAACAATGTAGCACACGATGATTTAATGTTGAAATGAAGGATACTGTCAGTGAGGTTCTTCAAGGGTCTCCCCTGAGTTTGACTCTGCTCAGTGTTTTTGTTAGTGACCTGAACAATGGAGGGGATACTGAGAAGAGAATCCCTATCAATACACTGCAATACAGATAATAGTTAAAAATTATCTTGATAGAAAGGATATTATTTAATAGGGAATTACTATATATTTATATAGGAATAATCAAGTATGTGAATATAGGATGGACAGAAAACTAACTGGACATTCAGAGATGGGTGAAGAGGTTAAGAAGGACTGTGAACTAGACACAAGTGAATGAAGGCAAGCTTTTGCAAACCAGTTAGTGTCACAGGGAGAGTGTGAACAGGAGCAGAGTCTGCAATGCCGTGTAATTAATTCTTCCACATAGCAAAAGGATGACCTTAGATGGAGGATTTTGCAATTTTTGGTGCCATCCTTCAAGAAAGAGATGACCTATTCTCTAGCTGAGAACAGATAGAAACATGACCTACAAGGAAATATTGAAAGAATTGAACTTGTTCAATATAAAAAAAGAACGTTGAAGAGAACATAGCCTCTCCCTTATTGAATTTTCTTCTTATATTTTCCTTAATTTTTCTCCCTATTTTCCCTATTTTTTTTTAAAATAGAGAGTATCTATCTACTGTGAATGCATTTCGAAAATGGAAAAAGGAAAGGGCTTGATCTGCAGCAAGGAAGATTCAAGCTGGGCTGTGGAGACTCCATCATTAGAGCTGGTTTAAGAGTAAGTTTGACAAACATTCATCATGAATGTCTTTAGGGATCCTGCCTTAGGCAAGGAGATGGGTGGAGCAGTTAATACCTTCTTGGATTTCTTCCAGCCTAATTTTCTAGAGTGGGAGTGAATGAGATTTTCATATGCATGACTTTTTGGAGGCAGTGACCCTTCTGCTTACTAATGCCCTACTGGCTTGTGAACAGCATGACATGAGGTGGAATAGGAATACTGCTGACAGTAATAATTTCTTGTTGCCCTATCTTTAATTTCAGACACCTAGTCACTGAAAAGAGGGTGAATATCACATGGCATAGCTGACTGCTCACTTTGTACAGACAGCTAGTGAAATTCGTATGTAAGCCTTCGATTGAAAACAGTCTAACTCTGTGCGTAGTGTGCAAATACTACATTCTCACTTCACAATTGACAAGTTAGCAGAAAAATAAAAGTCTTTGTGATCATTTGTTCGTAATACAGACAAATCTATTCACAGTATGAAGTGAAATCAGTTTTACCAGTTTCTGAGAATTTTTTTTTTCAATATTCGTTCTGCTTCAGAATTGAATAAATCTGAAAGAGCATCTTAGAGAAGCAAAGTATAATTGCTGAAGATGGAAGTTGGCCAGGGAGTTAGGAGTAACTTGTCTATCATCTGTCATCTACCAAGTGTAGAGAAGGCATACATAGCTCTTGTTAGACTCCAAGATGGTTTTTGTTAAGACAGAGTTAGGTGTGTTCAAAAGCACTAAAACTGTCCGTGAGGCAAGCTGTTTCAGCCTCATGCACTCTCAGTTGACAAAAATATTTGTAGATAGAATTTTCTAGAAATAAATGCTACTCTGCGTTAGTTAATACATATAAACCCAAAGCCACCAAAGACTGTTTGGTAACTAAAATAACTTCTAAGGAAACAAGGACAAGAGCGAGAATTTTCTTCCTAATAACTCTGTTCTCATGAGCTGTAAATACTTCGGATATCTGGGAGGTTTGTTTTTTTTTTTTTTATGATGAAGAGCATAATTTTTCAGTGTTTGATATGGTTACACTTACATGTCATTTGTTCCTGGATACAGATAATTGCTGTGTTCTGTCGAAGAAGCTAGTTTGAGTACAATCAGAATACGTAATCGATTTTTTTTTTGTTTTAATACTTGTTCTTACTTGTGGAAGTTATGCATAATGCAACATGTGAGAATACCTTTAACACTGCTGCTGAAGAAAAAATATTTTTTCAAAATCTCAGGATTTAACGAATGCAGGAATGTGTTATTCCTTGCAGTCATTATTTTGAAGATTATCCCAGGTTATTAGATTTGATTAAAGGATTTTACGCCTGACTTGCTTGAGAGCTGAGGATTAAGCAATAAGGAGATTTCTCCTATGCTGTATCTTTGCGCTTATCATTTCAGTGCTGCAGGGCTCTGATTACTTACCCATTTTTGTAAAACATACAGATTTTGTTCATTTACAGCTTTTTAGATCAGTCAGAGCTGTTAAGCTTGCTAGGTGATATCCTGGCTGACAAGTCCTATTACAGGCTAGGTTTGGTCCTGTTAGCTTAACCGATAACTATCCTTTGTCAATACAGAGCACTCAGCCCGTGTGGTGTCTACAGAGACTTCAGTGATGGGGGGATTGAACTCACCTCAATGTTAGCAAATATACGGAAAGTTTTGGGATCAGAAGCTTTTTCATTTAACTGATATGAAGGACTTGAAGTTCTTCAGCTTCACTCAGAGCTAAGGACAGATACTAAGATGATTTGGGAGATGCCTGGCTGGATTGTTTGTCTGTCTTGCTGTAGAAGTCCTGATCTGCCTATCCACAGGACCAGGCTTCCTCTGGTGCTTTCTTCTAAAGAGTGTTTGAAGGGAAAGGTGAGGAATCCAGATGCTCACTTCACTGTTACAGTGGTTTCCAGGCAAGAGAACAAATGCATTTCCACTGTATGGAGGCTGGGGACAGAGGGCATAGTAGCATGTCTGTATGTCCCATTTCTGTGGCAGTATAGAGGTGGTCAGAAATGCATGAACAGGGTCAGGAGATCACAGTGAATTACCCCTTTGAGGAGGGAAAATCATCCTGCACATAGTCGTGCCTCTCGAGTACCAGCAGTTAGGGCTGTAAGAGGTTTTCTCCAGGCTGATGGGTATGCCTGGCTGTTGATACACTTGTTCTCATCCACAGCAGTCTGTGTAACAGAGGTGTTCAGGTGAGAATTCTGTCACTCGCATCCCTCCCAGCTAAAGCTGCAGCACTTTCAAAGGCATTCCTGCAGCCCAGTCTTCCCAGATACTCTGTCAAATACTAGGTCAAATTCAAAGATGTGGGTTTGTGTTTCATAGAATCATAGAAACATAGAAAGTTTTGGGTTGGAAGGGACACCTAGAGGTCATCTAGTCCAACCCCCCCGCAGCAAGCAGGGACACCGCTAACTAGATCAGGTTGCTCAGAGCCCTGTCCAACCTGGTCTTGAATGTTTCCAGGGATGGGGCCTCCACTACCTCTCTGGGC
>Ga0065711_1030307_pt1 | contig 32935 bp, 17 predicted proteins | sample Hoacrofraction12_FD_59098 | JGI IMG/M metagenome (GOLD analysis project Ga0065711, IMG submission 59098) | Hoatzin crop microbial communities from Cojedes, Venezuela - Epithelial fraction 12 v2 (version 2) | ecosystem: Host-associated > Birds > Digestive system > Esophagus > Crop | place...
CGCGTGCCGCCTCAGGGCCCGGCTTCCCGCCCGCGGGGCCCTCGTCCCGCGGCGCCGGTAGCGACGGCCCGGCCCGGCCCGGCCCGGCCCTGCCGGCAGGGAAGGCTGGCACCGGGAGGGAAGGAGGAGGGAAGGCCGTCGTCTCCAGCAGGCGGGAAGTCGGAGGGAAGTTAGGAAGCACACCAGGAAGAAAGTGTAATTGCCCACCATGAATTATTCATTGCATCTGGCTCGTCTTAATTTTTGCATAATGGCTTCGCTAATCCCCGATCAATTAATGGAAAATGAAATTTGAATGATAATGAAAACTCCAGAGATGAAAGAAATCAAGTCTTCTCGTGGCTTGTGACAGAAACCTAAACAATGGGGCTTGGCTGAGGGGTCTCCCCCCCCCCGCCGGCTGCCTGGCCCGCGGCGCGCTGCGGGGCCGGGCGTTATTTCTGCGGGAGGGGGAGCGACCGACTGCCATTGCTCTGCGGCTTTTCCCCGGCGCCTTACCGACCCCGAGCAGCGAAGCGGCCGGTTCAGTCGGTCCCTGGCCGGCCAGGCTCGCAGCCCCCCGCACGGCGCGGCGCGGCGCGGTGCGGTGCGGTGCTCCGCCGGGCGTTGGGCACGCGGACACGCGGTGCTCATTACAACGAGCGTCTCTAATTCATTATAACGCAGGTGTGTTTCTGTTCGCCACAGGAATCACAAAACAGCCCCCGGAAGAGCACCCGGAGATGGAGAGACGCGGCCTCCTCCTTCGAATGAGCACCTGGAGAGGCCGCGCTCCGCGGGCCCGTTTCTCCTGTGCCCGCGCTCACCAGAGGCGCTGGGCACGGCTGCAGGATCAGGCCCCAGACTTTCACAGCCAGCCTTATGGGGTTTTTTGTGTGATTCCTAAGAATTGTGTGACAATAAAATGAAATCAGAGCTTGAGTTTATTCCCTCAAATTTACAGGGCGTTTTTTATTTCTTTTCCAAAGCTGGAGTTTTGCAAAAGAAAAGCAAAAAAAAATTACAAGAATATTTTCTTACCTGAACAAGGCCTTGTTCTCCAAACATATGTATCTGCTCAGTGCATTATCAGTACCGGTGGGGTGAGTTACGCGTGTCAGTGGAGCTGCTTACATACCTGTGCTCAAGCATTTGCAGGGCTGAGGGCCAAAGGAAGGCAAAGCTTTTGAAGAGGCAGAGGTACTTAATGGGAAATTTCAAAGTGAATCTCCTCAGCTGTTAGCGGGAAAGGAGTACTTGGAGTGGGCGCTACGGATCCACTGTGTCTGTCTGCCCTATTGTGCATTTTCACTGAAAACATCTAATCTAGGTTCAAACGCATCAGCCATCTAAATGCCGGGAAAATGGGCTTTGAACACAACAGCACATCTAAAGGGAAAGCAAATCTGGCCAACTGCTAGGCGGCTGGTATTGTTCACGGGAAGGGTGCTGCACATACAGCAACTGCACATTTAATGTCGTGGGAGAAACAACCGAATTCCACAGAAGTAGGAGGACTATTAAGATATCAGTCGATCCAGGGCAGATTTCAGTCAGCATTCCCTTTTTGTCAACATACCAAAACCTGTTTTGATCTTATTTTGAGTGTGACACTTTTATGCTCTTACTAGTTTTGCTGGTTTATTTTGCAGTTCATGCCTAAAGACCAAGGCATTAGAAGGAAAGGTCAGGAGATGTGGTTCTGGTCTGTACCTTACTGTTCACGTGCTGTACAATCTCTGGCAAATAGCTTTAGCTGATGTGCCTCAGTTTCCCTTTTAGCAAAATACAAGCACTTTCCGAGTGCTGGTATTTGAGGTGGCAAGCACAGCAGATAGGCAGTGTGTATCACCTTTATCGTAACAGCCGAAATATTCAGTTTGGAAGTCACAGAGAAAATCAGAAATTCCCGATAACAGGAATAATTAGGCTTTTGAGAAAGATCTCCGACATGCAAGCAATGACACACAAATGAATGCAGATGAGCAGGGAGCAGAGCACTGTAAGCGAGTAAGAAACTGCAGCCAGTGAGCAGCCCAAGCAAAAGGCAGGATCAGCTGCAGCGCGGGTGGGAAAAGGGAGGAATCGGATGGCACCACCGGGCAGTGGCAGCGGAGCGGAGCTACAGCCCACGTAGTGCACCCAGTGCCTCTGCCCTCCCAGCTTCACTGGCCTCCAGTGGAAAAAACAGATTATTGCCCATACATACTACCTCTTCTTGCCTTGCACCGTTTAACTAGAGAAGAACAGAACAGCTCTCCTCAGCGATGAGAGCAAGTGACCTTTCTGAAAAGCTGACAGTTCATCCTGGTCTGATGTTGCCCACTGAGTGCAGTTGTGTTGACTGCATTGTGAAGACTCGATTTGTCAGGTTAAGCGTGTGCATATAAATGTCTGCAGGACTTCCTTACTGTAAGCCTGTTAACTGAGGGCCCAGGCCTGCAGATTCTTTTAATGTAAGGATTTATGAGCAAGGAACGATACCGACCGCTTTTAGAACACGTTGAAATGTGGAACCATGTAAAGGTCACTTTAAAGCAGTTTTAAATTACCAAAACTTCAGACTTACACAATCTATAACTAACATATGGCTATTATTATAAAACAACTGAAATTTAAACTTGATGAGCTTTCATTCTTGAATATCAATCCACTCTGTTATTCAATAGAACAGAAGAAATAAAGCAGTATCTTCATACAAACTTGGGCCAAATCTACTTATTCCTGGAAAAGAATTTGGAGTGAAAATGTGACCTTACTGAATCAATGGAGTTTTGCCATCGGTTTCAATAGGACAGGATCTGAGCATTTAGTGGAAAAAGCGAAAAAGCCAATTCCAAGACACGTGGTTTTGTCTCATTTATTAAAGCATGTCGTCAAAATCCATTGTTCATCCTCAATGTTTGTATACAGGCATTGTTTAAAAGAACAATGCGGGGCGAACATTTTAAATATGCGGGAGCTGTCTAGGAATTAGCACTAGTCTATGAAATAAGAAACTCACATAAATAAATACTACATATTTACATAAAAGAGGTCTTTTTTTGCACATATAAATCTGACCAGTCTATTCCACTTCTTATTTGCATAGAAGAATTTTCTTTAATCCAGAAGGCGCCACACATAAAGTAGCTAATTACTTATATGAAGGAATGTGTACATATCCACGGGCTTTAACTAGCATCTGACTTCTGAAAACCGTGGAAAAGGCTATTGGCTTTGCCTGTTTCGTGAACGGAGCGTCCTACACGTTAGCACAATTTCTCTGGGTGTCAGCTCCACCTAAAGGTACTTCCCTGGGCTGTACCTTCAGCAGCACAGATGTGTGGTGACACCACCTACTCTGTTGTTTCCCTTTCTTTCTACTCTGTTGTCTTCCGTTCTAAAGACAATGAGCCAAGCCTGTACTTCTGGCTCACGTTGTATTAGCAACAGCCACAACTGTTGTGCAGCATTGTAAACTGACCCAAGCTAATTTGATTTTTCTAGGTGTGCAGCGAATATGGCAGATTCATTAGTCCTTGGCACAGAAACTTTCTGAACAAGCTGATGTGTTTGTTTAGGCTCAAGCTCTGGCTCTCAAGCACTTGGAAAGAGCAGAGTCGGAGGGGTCCTGAGCAGACTGGCTGCTCTTGTGTCTGGCCCTTGAACAAACCAAGGAACAGGGGGCTGGAACTAGATGATCTTTAAGGTCCCTTCCAACCCAACCATTCTATGACTCTATGAATTTGGCCCCTATGGGACCAAATACTGTATAAATATCTTTATTCTTTAAAACCCCCAAAAACCTACAAAGTGGTGTCAAAGGAAGACATCTCTTCCAGCATAGAAAACAGATAGGGAAGCAAAACTCTGCTGTCTTTAAGTAAAGCAAGTGTTATGGTGTCACACTGACCAGAGGGATGCAAAAGAAACCACTTGTTGGACTTCCACTCAGGCTAGGATCTGAGCTCTTTCGCTGTTTTATAGACCCTAGCTGCTAGGCCCTGTCTTCTCCACCTTGAGAGAGACATCTTACTACTTTTCTAAATCCAGGCTCATCTTCTCCTTTCTGCCCCTGCCAGTTAGCCAGGCCAACCCAAAAGATGCAGACAGTATGAGCAGAAACTGAAAGCCCTGGGAATTTTGAGGCAGATAGCCCTCAGATCAGCTTTATGCTGGTATTGACCTTTCCTCTTTGAAGAGTCTCCTTCCTGGATCACTGTTAGCTGTTTGGGGTTACTCTTGTGGTGGGGAGTAAGTCCTCTGCTGTGTATAAGGCTCTGCTACTCTTGTAAGCCTTCGTGTTCTCCGCTTGTACAGAGTTAAACAGGCCCTGTTTTTTATTCAGACTGATTGATCTCCATGAGAATTTTGCCAGTTCTAGACTGCCATGTTTCTCCCAGATCTGTTTTCTAATAGTTATGATAATTTAGGATAATCCAATCATTCCTATTTTAAAACTATACTTATGGGACTTGACTTAGTTCAGATCATGCTAGCTTTTAAAAGCTACAGCAATCCCAGGAACTGTTACGAGATGCCGTAAATCAGAGACGCTAGCTACAGGTACATCCCTGATGGCTCAGCAAAGCCTGTCTGCATTCTCCCCGAAGGGTATCATTATCCCCCAGACCCCGACACTGTACAGCTCACAACTTGCAGTCTGCTCCACCTTTTCCAGGACTAGCCAGACCTTCAAGGATGGCAATGGGAAAGCAAAAGCGGGATGTTTATGCCCTTCAGCTTTAGCCACCCAATGTCACTGGCCAACTGAGGTGCGCTAAATTGAGTTACACGACTACTAGCTCCTTTAGGTGTCTTTAAATTCTTTCTGGCAGTCAGATTCAGTGCTGAATCACAAATGAGCCTCTGGGGCTCAGTGGACATTTCACTGGGCTATGACCTATGGGCATGTTGTGTCATCTCGCTGTCAGATGATTATTAGGTCACTGAATCAAGTCTAAACTGCATATTTGGGCAAGGGAACAGTCTTCATTTTTAGATTCAGTAGCAACAGGGAGGAAGAGATGAGTGTGGAAATGATCCCTCCACTATTCACAGCCCTGTTTTATTTAAGTACTGTAGTGTTGCTACGCTGATTGGTTTTTGGCATTCTAAAAGTTGCAGAAAGTCTAGGCACTGTTCGCTTTTAGAAATGACTATTCTTGCAGAGATGCTGAAACTGTTGCCTCTCTTAATTGCCAATAATAAAAGAGAGTCCAATATTTTTGCATAAACATGTGGGAATTATTATAGATGGAGGAGGGGACAAGGGCGAAACCGAAAGGAAAGGGGCTATGAGAACAGACCAAGTCTGGAGATAACATGATGACTACATTTTTGTGGTTTCCTTCAAAGTCAAAGCGTCACAAGTGAGCATACAAGAAGGAAGCAAAGGAAAAAAGGTTTGATGATTGGCACAGGCAGTTTTAATGAGAACTGATCTTAATGTCTAATACTGTGGCATAGATAAAAAAAATAAAAGAACCTGGGAAGTCAGACATCACCTGACTTTCAGGAGCATCAGAAAGTCAGACAGTAGAGCTTTCGGGGTCTGTGGAGACAGCCTGGAAGCTATACTGACAGGTAAACTGCTTATTTTTCTAATCCTCCTTAACTGTTTTAAATCCTCTGCAGAGATGCGGCACGTTCAGTCTGTGCTGCTAGACTTCTGCTGTTCACTTTGGTCTTCCAGCTCTCTTCTACCCTGCCTTTGCACTTACTCAATGGAAAATGACCTTTTTATTTTCTGAATTAAAAAAGCAGAAAGTACAGCATTCTTTTCACCACCGCATATTAGCTGAGGAACTATTTTCAGTGATTTTGATATAAAAGTGTATTACCTGATGTCTAATGTACATTTAAATTAATTAATTGTAAGGTATCTGCTTGCCATGGACGAACTTTACAAACATCAGAAGGTACGTAAGGCCTTGAAACTGCACGCAACAGGCTCGAGAAAGATTTTATGAAGAAGCTAATCTGCAGGCTGGGCTACAGTGAGGCACCAGGGAGGACAGAGCTCCTCAGCTCACTTTTCTCCCCAGTTCCTACTGGCCAGGCAGGGGTAAGCTTGTTTCTGTGTTCTAGATCATCCAGTTTCATTCCCAGTCTGGAGCCCCTCTTACTCCACACTTGCCAGAGTTGTGCCTACAGGTTTCCACTGCTTGAGGTTTAATACCTGCTGCTCCACGCACCCACATCAAGCTGGATGCAGGGTGGATGGCAACAGTGGAGAAGCCTGTACAGGTATTTGCCATTTGTTCTGTATTTCCTCAGACTGCTGACTTCATCGCTGAATTTTAATCAAGTTTTCCACCTTTTATTTAAAACATGCTTTAAGCAAGCCAGTACTTCTTCCTGTGCTACCAACTATGCATTTCAGTCACAAGATTTCTTTAGAAATACTACCATTTTCTTTTGGAATTTCTACCTACTTCTAAAGATGGCTCAATTTCTTCTTCTAAGAAGCTCGAAACACTGTAGAAGTTCTTACTGGCCCTGCCTAGCAAACTGATTCAGTTTCTGAAGCTCATACTCCTGCCTCTGTATTACTGTATTCCGGGACTTTCTTCAGTGAAGCACTTGCTGAGAAATACAAGCCAGGTGTGGTTTTACTAGGCTGACGGAAGAATCACCAAATCCTGGTCAGAGGAAGCACTGAACACAGAGTGAAACACTGAAGAAGGGCGGATTTAGTCTTCTACCTCTAGCTGTCACTCCCTGTTTGTACCCCACATAGGTGGGATCAGGAAGCAGAGCTGGAGAGTGAGAGGGATGCTTTAGCAGCAGCTGGCTCACTGCGCTAGTGCTCTCCCGTCATGCAGGAGAGGCAGCGGCACGCGCTTAACGTCCTGAGCCTGCTCTTGTTGGGAGTCAGCGGGACTGGTCTCCCTGCTTCGGGCCTCAAGTTGTTAAGCAGAGGTAGTTCAGCTCAAATTGCGAGGCGAGGGGGAGAGCAGGATAACGTAGCTGCAGTTTCAGGGGTTTGTTTCCCACCCCAATGACTCCGACAGGAACATTCAGTACGAGGCCCCTAAAAATTCGATTTTTCTTTTTAATGGAAAACGCTGCTTCATCACAGGGTACCTGGCCCAGCATTGCACATGGACTCGGTGAATTACCAGGCTTTCAGGCGACTCCGCTGCTGCAGTTCCAGCTGCCAGGCAGCACAGGCAGGAGCACAGGGAACACTGCAGGACGGCTGACACGGCCTGATGTTACAGCCCCGTCCGCTGAACAGTCAGATTAGTATTTGTAGCTGCTGCCACCAGGATGCCCGCAAAGCTTTCGTGGGTCAGCAAGCAATGATTTTGAGGCTAATTATTATTGAAGAGAACTCCATCTTGTAGGATTTTGAATACGGATCCTTTTTTTTACTGATAACAAAAGTCTCTCATATAGCAGAGAAAGGACGGCTGCACGAAGCAGGTGGGAGAAAATTTCCTTTAGGAAAGAAGTCCTGGGCTTTATGTATTGAAAATTTTCCTGAAATGTTTCACTGTTACATGCGAGCCTGATCCTCCAGCATAATTCTGCCACAGAACAGTCAGTGGGAGGTTTGCATTTTAATTTCACAGGAAAAAGGAATCACGACTTTGTTTTGTGCAGATTGTATGAGCTCCTGAAATCCAATTCTGCTTTCCATGTGCAAATAAAGCTTTCACTGGCTACAGCTGGCTTCACGTTAGGGTTTTCTGAAATAGAGTTTAGCCCACTGAGTTTTTCAGAGCAGCCTTAGAGCAGCCTGTGTATTTTAGATGACTGTTTTATTTTTATTTGTGCGTGTGCCATTTTTCATGAAGTGTTTCACAAAGAAGAAGCATGGCTTGTGTGAGTAAATGAAGTATGTCAGCCAGCTGAAGAATATTTTCCTATCACAGAATATTTTCCTATCACTTTTCAAGTATGGATACACCGAAAACCAAAATCATGAGAAACATTTCATGTGAAGAACTTGGGGCTGATTTCAAGCCACCTGACTCCACTTCGGTTTTGCTTTTTAAAATTACCTAGAAAATACCATAATCTTCTTTTTTGTACAGCTGGATGAGAGCCAGACCTCTGGCTCCAGAGGTAAAGGGCAAAACCTAAAAAAATCCTGTCTGAACAGGCAACTCCACCCTTTTCCCCAAGTCAGCTTGGCCTTCTGACAGAAAGTGAGCTCTGAAGCAAATTCATTCATTGCCTTGTTTTTGGACAGAACTCAAAATTCTGAACTCACACCACAGAGAGACTGTTTCCATGAAATCCAGCACGCAATTTTATCTCCCTTTGTCTTTTCCTATAATCAGATAAAATTAGCATTTGGACAGTGATTAATCAGATTAATCATTTTAATTGCTTTTATCAAAGAGAAAAGCCTGCACTGGAAATGCAGTGTGTCAAAGGAAGGTGACTGCCTTATAAGCAGAGTTGAGAAGGAGCTCTGTGTTGTGATGCAGCAGTGAGGGGGAGCGTTCTAGCCAGGTATCCAAAATTAAGGGGGTTAAATCATCCCCTGAGCTAGATGTTTGAGCCCCACCAAAATCAATGGGAGGGAGGAATTAGTAAAGGGTTCCACAAAGAAAACAGAACTGTCTCTATTCAGTCCACCTACTCTCAAAATAGACTAAAGTTTTGGTCTCACTCACAGCACATTATTTCTTTTCTTCTTTTTCTTCTTGATGTTACTTCTTATGCCTCCCTAAACTCCCCTGGCCCTTTTGAGATCACCTGCCATGGCACTAGAGGCAGATTGCAGACTGCATCCAAATTTAGTAGGGGGGTAGGCGCAGAAAGCCAGATATCCTGACACCCCTGTAGTTTGATTTAGCATCTGGTCAGAGCACATCCCAGGTTTCTTCTGCTTGTATCTTGCTTTCTCTGGCTGGAGAATGAAGGTATAGCTGTGTGTGTGTGTGGCATGGGATAACAAGGCTGATTCCTTCCTGGTAGTGGCTGGGGAGAAGCTAGGATAAGAAGACAGACCCAGGACCTCAGAAGTGCTGCCACAGACATGGCCTGAGGCTGTCCAGATGCAAGAAAGCCAGCAAAATCTACAACAACTGATTATCTGCCAGACTTGGGCTCCTGTATAGTCAGTGGTAGGAAATAATGGTGGTACCTCCAAGAGAAGTCTGATGTATGCAGTGCAATTATTTCTTTCCAGTGGCTGCATAAGAAACCAAAGTATGGAAGCCCTAAATAATACAGGATCCAGGAGGATCCAGCTTCATGTGCAGGAAGAGTCATCTGAAATGCCTCACATGCTAATGTGAGAAGACTGAATATGGCCCAAAGGATTTAGGAAAGCTTAGAAAATAACATTAAGAATGAACAGGTTCAAGACTGAAAGTAGTGATACTTTCTAAATTTCATAAAGTCCAGCTTTCATCTACACTTCAGTGCATGCACGATAAGGTACATAAGTAACCTCTGCATTTCACCAGCCCATTTTGCTGTTGGAGACCAGTCTGATCCTGTTACAAACTGGAGAAGTAGGGCTTGGCCACAAGTGGACAAAACTGGTTTTCATCAGGAAGCGTCAGCACCTTGAAATCAAAGCTTTACTCTGAGAAGATCCTACTTGCAGCGAAACCGGAGTTGTTCACAGGCATAAGATACAGCTCAGAGCAAAATGGCAAGATCATCACAGCACTTCCTCCCCGTAGGGAAGACACATGTTCCAGCCCTATTCAGGCAGACCTTTGCAGTATGGCTTCGTGCCCAAACCACTGGCTTACAGGATACTCTCATGGAGCTCCTACACCCTTCATAAATAACTGTGTACTCACTGGAATAGGAACATCTTCCATAAGGCAGGGGAATGCTATATACCATTAACCACTAACATGGGTGTCTCTAATCTGTCATCCACTGCGATCACCTGACACAGGACTTCACTGAATCAAATTACGGTTAAAACAATTTTCAAGAGGGAGAATTCACCAAGTCATTGTAGTAGTTCACTAAATTTACTGTCCTTTTATCATAACTACATGTTTGACTACATTTCTGTTTGGATCTTTAACTTCAGGCAATGCTATCTATAACACAAGAGGCTCTCACCCACTTAATGTGATTGAAATTATACTAGAAAAAAACCTGAAGCAGTAACCAGATCTCTTAATACATAGTATTTGTAATGTAAAAAATAGTAAGTTCTTAATCTTAAAAAAAGTTATGACCTGACCCTGTTATTTTAGTAAACTTTAAAAATTGCCCATTTGTGAGTGCATTGTTTTCTCGGTAACTAATCCACACAATCGTGCAATGCTCTGATTCATTCCGCTGCACCATTTTCCACCACAGTAAGTTTGGTCTGTGGAGTTGATCCTATCCGATCCTATTAGCCAGACTTTAGGGGAAGGGGACTGGGTGGGCAGAGGTACCCAGCTTTAGCACCACCACCACCCCGTGCTTCTTTGCATTGTTCTAGTGATAGGCTTCTGCTTGGCCTCTGAGGAGATGGTGTTCAACCTCCAGACCAAATTACAACCAGTGGAGTTCGAACTTATATGCTGATAGGAAGGTGTGAAAATGCAACCTAAAATATTTTACTCCAAGGGTGATGAGGACTGGGTCATACCAAGACAATCAGAAAACAAATGGGCATAAGATATTGAAGGGACAGAAATGTACATGAAGGCACATAACAAAGAAATGTGAATTTTTGCTGTTTAAAATGTGGTTTCTCAAAAAGCACAACAGGCTGCAGACTGGAACAACACAGGACACCAAAAGAGAAGCGCAGCATGTGAAGAGCCAGGGAAGAGAAGACAAAGGAGAGGGACTAGGAAGGAGCTACCATTGATGTACCTGCAAACAGAGCACGGACCTGAAAGTAGATAGGCTGTCACTGAAGGCACACCTGTCCTCTGGCTCAGTTAGTCCTTGCTAATGGTTATGTGGTGGTCCTGCTACCAGCGTGCTCACCTCTGTCCATCTTTCTGATTACGACACTCACCACTGTTACTTAAGCATTAGGCAAAGAGGGAGCTAAGCATGGATGGGGATACAGCAATGCTGTTACAGTTACTTCAATTGCTCTTCCAGTAAACTGCCCATCTGAGCATGACTTAGGCATAGATGCAAGAGGAGAAAAACAGCCATTAGCACCTCCCCTCAGTGGAAGGATAGGAGATAAAGGAGTCATGTGAAGGATGAAAGAGCTAACAAAACCCAGTGCTCTATCCAGACCCTTATTAACTCCCTCAGCAGCAAGCAAGCCATCTTCTAGGCTTTCTCTGAAACTAGCTTATGTTTTACTACGCTTTAACAATTCCAAGCTAGCTTCTGTCCCTTGACACAATATCTAAAAATTCGCACTCCAAACAGCAATTGCTGTAATAATAACAATACTTACATTTCATTATTTAACCTCATGCTATTCGTTCATGACGATTAGTGCTTAATTAATTAACAACACTTAGCGTTTCCACTTAGCACTTTGCCTCTTCAAAGTATCATACAGACAATACCTAATTAAGGGCAGAGCTCTGCAGACACTTCACATCAGGACTTCCCTCTGACAGCTCTGCATCCTGAGACTTGCTCACATGATGTAGCGTGAATTCAAGTTGAAAGCCCTATTGACTTCATCAGGAACCAGGTAATGCCCTGGCTATCAAGTGACTATCCTTGCAAATTCCTTTTCTTTTCCTGTTGCTGCTGGCTGCTTGCTATTCACCCAGGGATCTAATTATGGGCTAATGTGATGGGTGATAATGTGAACCTTGTACTAGTGTTATCCACAAAACCTTCATTCTTCCGTTAGTGAAAACCTTATTCTCAGTCACCTGGTTGAACTGCCTTTGGACAGAAAATGTGTTAACCACAAAAACAGATTATAAAATGTCAAGCCAGAGTTTTTAAGGGAGATGGTGCTTTCAATCTATCAGTCAAATGCCTGCTACGAAAGTGCCTTTCCTGTAAGCACCCCAGGGTGCTACACAACATCAATAGACAATATAAACACAGAGCTTTTATGGTTCACTTTACAATTGGACATTGACTCTGAACCTGTGAAACAGAAAGGAATTGAATTTCACGACTGAAGAGGATAATGTGCACAGGATTAAGCAGACAACACTAGTAGAAGTAGGAAAGCAATATGGCATTGGTGCTGATGGAGAGATTAAATTTACAAATAAGAAACCAAAGGAATAAAACAATTCCGAGTAAACTCTCATAAACCAGCAGTAGCGCTCAATGCTTCACACTGATCCACTATTTTTTTGACAGAATCAAACGTGCTGATGGTTTTTTTCACAGCCCACTGATTCACTGAGCCTTGACGATGGGAACTGAACAAAGAAAGCCCTAAATATGTAATAGCTCCAGCCAAGAGAATTACTCTGACAGTATGGAAAGAAACTTCTGCTGGAGTCAAATTGGAAGAAAAAGAAAACATTCATCACTGTTCAAGAACTTGTCTAGTGTCTCCGAGGATGTCGTCACAGGGCAGTGGCTGGTGGTGCTGAAACCTGCTCCAGAAGAAAGCAAGCGATCCAATACAGCGAGACGGCTTCCAGCTCTGAGCGGTGCTGTGGTATGTCACGTGCACGACACAGCTCCCATCGACTGGGTCAAGCAGCTTTCTCAGGAAGCCCCGCTTGCCAGATGAGCCACAGCTTGATGGATATTAGAAATTTAAATGCTTTGGTTCTTTGAAAACTGACTGTATTGAACAGAATCTGACCTAACCATTTTGGCACTGAATTCTTCCACAAGGATAACTGTGTACTGCTAACTGCAGTGTCTTTGTGCCCAAAATATGCTGTGTTAGTGTTACTGTTAAATTCTAAAATCCCACGAGTTTAAAATAAAAAACAGGCCTTACTATCCTATATTACGTTTATATAATTTCCTTTAAGCTGCAGATGGATGAGACCCTTATTGCCATATTCAACCTCAAGCTGAGGGTCAGATACTCGTCCTAGACTTTTCTGGATATGTATGTTTGGAATTCAGTACTTGCCTTTCATCTTCCTCCCAGACCCCACAAATTCTTTTCCCCTTACTCAGCTTCAATTTCAACCCGCCAATACTCCCCTGCCACCAGTTACCACTGTCCAGGGCTCCCTTATCTCAGGCACCAAACAGCCTTGCCAGCCCCAAGCAGCTAACAGCTAAGCTCTGCATCACTTGGTTATCCTGCAGCCCTTTCTAAAGTTTACCACCTGGGACCCATCCCAGACCCATTCCAGCCTGCCCACGACCACTCCCCCGGACCACTTCTGCACTGGTTAAGGCTGCCTGTATTGTTACATGCAAATTAGGCAAATCATGCACCTTTCTTATAATGAGTTTCCTAAAATGTAATGCCCATGACAAAACCGTCCACTCTGGTCACTGTTGATCAGGAAAAGATACCTGTTTATTATCATGCACGTTGGATCAGGGCATTAACAAATGTGTAATGAAGCTACTATGGAAGCTGATTCAAGCTATTGCCTAGGTAACTGCGCTTCTGTTTCTAGCACAAGGCTGTCACACGAACCCTTCTGATCACTTTTCTATTTACATTTGCTGTGCATCTGTCCCGGCATCTCCAAGCCCTGACGTCTTGGAGAAACACACGCTGAGATACTTCCTGACTGGGATCAGCTTCCAGTACGGGAACTCTGCTGGGTGTGGCTCAAGATGTGAACCAAATGCAGGCATAAAAACACAGTTAAGAGACAAAAGCCTGGCATTTGGAAGGCAGTTCTCTACTCTGGTATGACAAAAGTAACTGTTTAGATGACTTTTATAATTAGGATTTTACCTCTCATTCTCCTGTTTTACTCAGCCAATACAATGAAACGGGTTGGTCTGTTTAGTCTGTCCCACAGTTTTCACTCCCGCTGTCATTACCCTGTATTCAGACAGTTCTATAGGGTGTTGGGGTTTCAAAGCTTCGTAGGACTGCCTATTCATTTCTGCCGTTCATAGTGCTCTCCCTGTAAGAGATCACGGGGATGTGTCCATCGAGTAGTCAGCAACAGGTCCACAGTGGTCACGAATGTAAATTCCAGCATGTATTTCTTCCCTGCTTCCAGGCATCGGTGTCTGATGCCACTGGGATAATTTATACTTTTTGGCTATCACAGCCTCCTACTGCAATGAATTTCACCAGTGATACTGATTGCATTAAGCTGTATGTGTGCATCCCTTGTTGCTTCATCAGAAGAAATTGTTCCTGCTGCTGCACCACCATGGTGCACAGTATGCAATTTAGCCTGCACAGGGGGCACTGGATGGATTGTTTGATGACTTGTGGCACAAGACATGCTAATCTTCTTGCCTAGTGAAATTGCTCAGCACTAGGGTTAATACTGAAGCGCAGGCCAGCTGAAGCTACCTTTAAAGGGCAGGGTATGTTCCAGGGCGAATGGTTTATACAGTTACACTAGGTATATATTTTACTTATAATTTTATCACTACACCTATTTTAAGCACAGCCTTTCAATTAATTGATTCTTTGGACTTGAAATAGACAGTATTGAAATATTTCTGACAATGGTATTTTCACAAGTAGCATCACCCATCCCACCTCAGCTCAGATTTCTCACCTTAGTGGTCCACAACTTGATTGTCCAGTCAAATGATGATGTGACAAAGAGATGGGAAAAGTCAATTGGACCCACTGCCATGTGACAATTGATTCCTGTGACAGGTCCTTGGTGGCCTTCAAAAATTTCACCAATGCCAGCTTTACTGCAGGAAGAAGAGACATTTGCTTTCAAAGAGTGATTTAACATCTGGTGATTTCATATAATTTTTCTTCACTCTCAGGTTCCTGCTTCCTTTTAAAATTCCATTTAATCTGTAAATCTCTCCTTTCAGTAAGGCCTTTCCTGCAGAGGTTTACTGCTGTGGGCACAATTAATGCTCAGGATCCAGTGCAAGAGGACTTTCTCTTGCTTCTGAAGACTTGCCTTACTCACTTGTACATACACTGTCTACTACTGTAGCTTGAAATAACATTTACGTATAATTGTAAAATAATTCTAAATTATAATTATACTATAGCTTATGCCTCTGAGTAAGCCACTGTCACAACGAATAACAATTAAAATAAAAATGCAAATACGATAATGACTTATCATGAGCAATTCTTTTTCTCTTAAATATCTGAAATAACTTTCCACAGCAGTCAACAAGTCACTAGGAAGCAAACCCTCTTTCACCAAAACTGAAGGAACTGTTCCTGTGATCAGGTATCATGCAGTCATTATTTTGAACAAGGGGAGATGGGCATTTCATCGGCCTGAGGCTAGAATAGCTATTAGGAAGGAAAAATACAGTGCTATATAAGAGAGAATGTGTGCAGTTCTCTTCTTCCTGGAAGGAAATGAAGCCAGCTCAGTTGTCAGTGCTGTCTCAGAGTGTATACAGAAAGGGGAATCATGAAATTATCCTTTTAGTTACATTATGGAAAAATTGCCAATGGAAGAAAATACATTTAAAATAGCCACAGCTCTGACAAGGCTGCCAGCCCTGTGCCAGTGCGAGTACAGCGTACCCAAAGAGATGAGGATCTGCACTGGAGGAAACTGGTCCCTTGTATTCCCAGTGTGGTGTCCCCTCTGCTCTGCTGTCGACCACGAGAGTGTGGCCTCACTCAGGCTCCCCTGCCAGCCCTCGCACCATGTGCTGGAGCAGGGGCTGAGTCCTGCAGTGCCTCTGCAGGGCTGGGTACAGAGCACACCTCTTCTTTTACCCCCATCTGTCTGCCGTGTAGTTGGCGGGGTATGGGGAGTTCTGGAGCACTGAGAATACCTCGTGCATCTGCCTTTTTCCAGAATAACACAGGGCTCCCCACTGTGCTGGGCTGAAGGACACAGGAAGCCTTTGGATATAAAATGGGAATGATAGCAAAAAGGTCTAGGAAAGAGGCGGGAGCAGATTGTTGATGGTCAGCAGGTGGTTTGCCAAAAAGGTGGGCTAACAAGAGGATCTGGCACCTTCCTCCTCCTGTGAGGAACAAACCAAGCTTGTGTGAAAGATCAGAAGTGAGAAATGCCCTTGGGCATGCTTCATTTATCCCAGCAGCCTAAGACTAATTCAAACCATCAGCTGCCACACAGCCTATCAGTATAGTGCCTAAGCAGACAGTTTTGCAATACTGTCAGCAGTCAGGCTAAAACAAAAATATTTTAAAATAAAAATTGTATTGAACAAAATATATGTAAAACAGTATTCATACAACGTTAGGAATGTGTAACAGAAGCCTTAGTGTCTTAAACAAGTGTATCAACACTATTTCGTCAACAGAAACACAGAACATGATAAAATATTAATTCAGAGAAGACCTGAAACTATTGAAGTGTGGGGGTGAGCTTCAAATCTATCAGTGAAAAAAATTTGTTCTTTACAATAGCTTTTCAAGCATCCCAGTGGATGAAACTACTACCAGAAGCTAACAGAGCACACTAGCATCCTGCAGATTTACAGAATGCAAAATAAGGAGCTTGCAGTAGAAAACTGCAGCCTGGGCTATGCGAGGAAGCGGTATGACCGCTGTGTGTGAGAGAGCGCAGGGTACCAGTCCTGGGAGCGCGTCGGCCAGAGCTCGTGTACCCATGTGGCTGCTGCAGCTGCGTCCGTGTTAGCAAACACGCCAGGCAGCAGCCCGGACTGGGGGCAAACGGTGTGGCATGGCTCCCGGCTGTACGACAACACCGTCTCACCCTCCTGGAGAGGGCGGGCATGTCCAGCCTGCCCACCGAGAGCCTGCAGTGCTGTGCGGGAATGCGGGTGCTGGATGGCCGTGCGCTGGGACACGCGTGCTCTGTTTCTTGCATGCGTGTGTGCCCGCAGTGGCTTTTCTCCGATATACGCCTGCGGAGACTGAAGGTGGAGCTAAGGGCAGTAAAAAATAAAGCAGATGACCATCTCTTACGAGTGATTTAGGCCTGGTTACCCTGCAACACAACCATCTCCTATGGGCTCATTTGACCTGCCCAGACATAGATACGTACATCTCAGCTAGTTGTCTAGACCTCTGTCTCACCTCGTGGGTGGGAAAGAGACATTTCTGAGGTCCCAGTCATCTCTTCTTCAGGCAAATGTCTGAAAAAGGTGAAGGTAATCAAACCCTAAGAGCAATCGTTGCTCCCACCAACCCTGCATGCAGGGAGCCTGTGGCAACTACCTCAGTATGGCAGCCTGCAGCACAGATGCTCAAAGTCAGTCAAGCAACTCCTGTCCTAGTTGTGCAAAGTAGAACAGTATAAACACCATTGATCCAAGAGAAAAAACATGAAACACTCTCCACACAGATTACCTCATGCCAACACAGTTACACAATGTCATTTAAGTACAAAATGCGAACTTCACCTTCCATGACGACAGGCTGTGTAGACTGTTCCCTCTTCACTGCCAACGACAAAGTTATTGACATCTCCGGTTGGGAAAGCCATTCCTGTAACCGCCACTGGTTTGGACTTATTGTACACCAGCTCCATGCTCTCCTACCAAAACAAGTATTTGTTATTATTCTGAGATCATTTCTTTGTTTGGCTGGAGTTTTTTTGGGGTTTTTTTGTTTGGTTAGTTTTTTTCCTATTTAGTTTCTAAATGTTACATGGGGTAGCAGGAGGGAAGAAGAAATCGTTTGACCTAGCCACCTAGCCATAGGACTTTGGTTGTGAGAAGATGCAATGTCACAAACAAGGATGCACTGCTCCTGCCATCCCCGCGCTGTCTGTCGCACGTTTGAGAGCAGCTGGAAGGCACTGGTCTTTGCTACATTGTCTTAAATCAAGCAGAGATGACAGGTGAGAATTTAAAATCTAATGGTACGGAAACTAAAGATAATACCTTAATGGTTACACTTGCCAGCCCCAGGCTCTAATAAAACATGCAATACCCTTCTATTTACAAACACTTTTGAAATAAAATGTTTGCCAGGAAACATGTGTAATATTGAGTACACCTGAGGCATTTATCAGGCTGTGCCATTTGTCCCTTTGCAGAACAAAATTTGAAAGCTGGAGTCCTGTCACTGCCACCACTCTAAGCACTGCTTTTCAGGGATTTTCTGAGACAACCATAAGCACTCCCTCTAGTCTCCAGCATCAAGCTACAAACCAGCAAGCATATTTTCTTTTTTCATTTGGTAGCTATATTTCAAAGTTAATCAGCATGTCCATTTTTGCTATTGCAAGTACAACCAGCATGAACAGTTTGTGGCCGTTGCAAGCTGCATACGCTTTGAGCACATTTTGCACAACATTTTGGTTGTTCAGCCTAAATGGCGTAACCCAAGAATCCACAAAGGGGCTGAATGATTTCGCAATTTTCATTTTTAGCTATTTAAGTGGGTATGGTTTTCATGTTCAAAATGTCTAAGCTGCTATTCTTCTAGGGCCGAAGCCTGTAGCGTTTCTCCCAGAAGGGCTTTTTGCTGTAGCTAAAGACAGGGGTCATCTCTGTGAGAGGAGAGGGCTGCAAATCCATAGAGAAATATTTTGCTTGTTTTATACTTTTCTTTGAAATACATTTGGTTCTGCTAAAAAAGCAAAATAAGACCTGGAAAATACATCTTCACAGAAATATATGGTCCACAGAGCACCTGTGGACCATATATTTCTGTGAAAATCTTCTGGGGTAAGATCATCATCTAACGTCTCTGTGGAGACACGGCCAGGTACTGTGGGGGACTCTCTCCTCTCAGCGCCTGCACCATGGTTGTACATGGGTGCTCTGGATCTGTGTCTTTGGAAAGTTCCAGACTGACACACATTAGCAACACTCTGCTCCTCCCAGTTTAAAGCTATGGCATGTAGCTTGATGTCAAGTCCTGTGCCTTTCTTCCAGCATAATGTGGGGTGTGTTCCCATCCTTGCTGAAAGCAAGTTTTGGAGCAGGGAAATTCCATTGCAGTGATTATGTACTGGAACTGAGATGTTCACAAATCTCTGCTTCAAAATTTAATATTCCAGTAAGTGAATACATAAGGGTGGGGTTTATCTTCTTGATGTTTAAGTGAGCAAATGGGGAAGGGATTCAGGTACCTAAACATAGGTGTCTGAGCCATTGTAGATGCCCCCACTTCTATTCCAGAAGAGTATTGTTTTCTCACAGGACACAACTGCCAGACCCATACTGTTGCCTTAGATGAGCATGAGCAAGGTGATCTAACTTTGAAGCTGGCCTCCCTTTGAGTAGGGGAGTAGATGGGATGACTTCCAGAAGCCTCTTCCATCCTAAGATTTGACAGGTCTGTACCCCAGAGTGGGTATCTGAAATGGGATGGGATGAGTCGTTCTCCAGAAGTGTCCAGTCTCTCTCTACATTAACTGTAAACGGAACTCAAATTACTAGCTTAGACTTGAGACAGACCTAACTTTTAGATGGCTAAGGTTAGGATAATGGAGTCCCACCTCTTGTGTCAACACTGAAAAGCAAATATTTTTATAGTAATTGTACATTAATGCATGATTAATGGATGATTAATAGAATCATTAAGAGGAATTTCTACACAGCAGAAACAAGTTCAGATCTCACGATGATTAGTAAAAATGACAGTAATTTTTTTTTTCCCTAAGAAATTATGTATAAAAAATGAGTGATGCATTGGAACAGAAAATGTACTACTCCGGAAGATAACATTTAAAAGATGCTTTCCACAGAGCTTTTCCAGCATCAGATTCTTTGTTTAGTTTCCATTATTATAATCACTAGTGGTTTGGACAATTTTCCTGGGTTTCCTTTCATTTCTGATACAAAGAAGAGGAGGAGGGCGAAAGACAATAGTAGCAAACATTCCAGAGGGGGGAAATTAGTTCTAAAACTTTTGATTTGCATTGTTTGTTCCTTTGGCTACTGAAGGAAGGCAGCAAAGTAGGCTTTCTAACTGTGTGCCTTGGAAACCCGTAGTGCCTAGGGTGTGTTCAGCAGCAGTGCAATCTAGTCCGTATTTGTTAAACAATGCTATAGAGTAAGTACAATTTATACCACAGGCGACTTCTGTAATTACAGTGCTTTAAAATGGATTATTTCATTTTCACTTGAAACTGACCTATGTATTAACGTATTACAATAATTACATGATTTGTGGTAAAGGAAATGGGTTTTGGCTCTTAGCAGAGACTGCTGGAAGCAAGCTGTACTCTTTCAAGTGCATCCATTGGTTTTAGTTTGTATAGGACGTGAGGTTTTGGCTTTTAGGAGCTATGTTCCATTAAACAGGTATCCTGCTCTACTGAAGGCGCTTTTTTTCCCTGTATAGGTGAAAACAAACCCACCTGTGGAGTTGAGAGCATGTCCAGGCTCCAGGAGCACATCTTGCCGTCCGTAGAGACAGTAATGAGATTGTGCGCATTCTGTGTTCCAACTACATTCACACAATACACAGGATGCTGAAAACACATCAACACTGGGAATCAGAGAGTCATTCTCACATCTTCATGGACAAATTTCTAATGTCTCATGTTATTTTAAAGAATGATTAAGTAGTCACATAATCCCTGGAAAATACTGGACTCAGTTTTTGCTAGATAGGAATTGTTTTGGCATTTTTTTTTAATTTCAATTTTAAGAACTACATTATGGAGGTGGAAATGTTTTCAAAGTTTCATTTTCCTCATAATAAAACAACCCAGCTGAGTAATGCTGTGAAAATACTGAATTATGTGGATGAGATTTCACCCACAGGGACATGTACCATTCGGATGATGGCTTTTGACACTGAAAATAACCGGCAGAAAGAGGCAAATTGTCCAAATGGAATAAAAATGAAAACTTTAGTCAAGAAAAAAGCTGCATAAAACTTTACCTTTCCAGAATTTGGCTTGCATGCTAAATATTTGCAAATGCATTCCAGTTGAAAAACATGAACAAGTCCATCAGCATTCTCCAGCACTGGCCAATCTATACCTTTTTAAATCTGTCATTATAAATGTGGAGGGACTAAATTCAGGGTGTTACACCTGGTTCACCATAGCGTAGTCATTCCGTAGAGGCTGAAGTTCACTTAGTATGCAATAATGAAACTTGGCCTATTCCTTTTCCAAGGAACCTGGTAACATTTTGAGCCTGAAGTGTCATCTGATATCTGACGGTGACGTATGAGGGATGGTTCAAGGTCAGCAATCTCCAGAGTGAAAAATCAGTTAGAGTGAACAGCAAGATTTAATTTCCTTTGACCAGTACGAGTGATACTGCTGAATTAAGGGTAAGACATATCCACAAGTCAAGCAAATAAAAAATGTATTTATTTGCCTCTTTTGCTGATGAACAGAAGACCTGCGTCTCCAGGAAGAAAAAAATACATTTCACTAATACTTTCCTTATTTAAAGAAAATTAGGACCAACTTACAAGAGATCCCTACAGAGCTTCTAAGCCAACTCCATGTAGGGTTAGAAACCTAGCATTTGCTCCCGCTGAAAGGAATGGCAGAACTACCACGTATTGTAGACTACTTTGAGATCCAGCTGGAGGTCACCTACGCAGTCAGTAAGGAAAGGCAGAAATCTGCAGAGCGCTGGCTAGCTCTCAGGTTTGATACCTGAGCGGGCCCCGTAAATGCCCCCTCCCTGAGCACAGAAAGGACAGCATCTGAATGCACAGTGTGTGTGTACACACACACCGGAGGTGCACTCAGCAATTGCTGCTGAAATGGTACCTTGTGCTTGCAGGCCACCTGTACACACCAGTAAGTCATAAGGTCCATTCTGATGCTGATTTTTCTCTTTTATTCTCAAGACTGTCAGACACCTGATTTCCTCCAGATCATCAAATGGACCCCAATCTGTGCCTCACATGTGTCTTGTGCTATTACCCTCACACGATGGACCTTCTTGCTGCTTAGTGGTGAGCTATACATGATTTGCACATACTGATGTGTGAAATAGGCACAGACTGACTTTTTCATGAGTATTTGGCCTCCAGTAGTCCCAACAGACAGGGACAGAGTGGGTGGGAGGAAGCTAAAGAAAGCAGTGGAGTATCTAGAATATTTAGGAGGGGAGGGAGAGAGCGAGCCATGTCTTTCCAGCAGTACCTCAGTGTGCCAGCTCTGACTTTAATCAGCCATCAATTTCATGCACAATAAAACTCAGGCAGAAATGAAAAGACGTAAGGAAAATGGATGAGAAAGACAACCAACTGCACATAACAGAAAGTCTAAACAGTCTCCTTCCTTTCAAAGGGTTGCTGCCAGCTTGTTTTTATTTATTTTGCAAATGAAATCGTCATGCAAAAGGGCTTCATCTTAATTAAAATTTCCTGTTGTCCCAAGTGCAGATGTGTGGTGGGTGTGAAAGGAAATTAGTGAATAAGCTGTGGGTAGAATTCTCTTTCCTAGTGAATCCAGGCGGCAATCAGTGATACTAAACTTCAGGAAGGTTTAAGTCAGTGATAACAACCCACTCTATCTGTTTCCAATAAACAAAGTGAGAGAAAGAAAGAGAAAAATCCTTTTTTCACATATGTCATCAGTTCAAATTAAAAAATGACTATTCAACTCACATATCCAGCAGTACATAAAGTAACATTGCTACAGTACAGTTGTCTTAATTTAATCCTTTTTTTTTTCTTGGCAGCTAGGATTCAAGCCAGCCTTTTGCAACCAAGACTTTGTTTACAGTTTATGTAATTGATTCCTATATATGAACTTAAAGTAAGCACTCGTATTGTAAAATCCGATCCTTCTTAAACTCCTTAAAAACATCATGCTTCCTCACACTAGACTGTGTAAACACTTATCTATATCAATCCATGACAGCACATAAAGTGCCCATCCACAACTGAAAGTCATTTATTTATATTTTTCAAAAGCAAAACACTGTATACTGTTCTATTGCAATAATAAAGCTAGTTTAATAGGTAATTCCAGGAGGTACAGTTTTGTCTTAAACGTTTTTTGAGTGTAAACCAATTACTTCCCATTAATCTTTTCTTTTCCATTAGATTTTGAGTCCCAGTTGTTCAATTTGCAGTGACAGTCAGCTTCTTGTCACTAGTTTTCTGGTCTGCTACGTCTCTAAATTGCACTTCCAGGAGCTACCATTTCTCTTTGTGCAGATTGAACAACATTACTGGTGACAAAATGAGCAAAAACATTAGGGAAATGAAAAATAGTGTTGAAGTTGCAATCCATGGCACAGATCATTAGATTATTACATTATTACATCAACATTCATGATAGCGGAAATTTAGGGAACAATATTTGTACTGCCTGGCCCACTAAGCGTGTCTGTGCACACCTGTCATTTTTTAATATGAGAGAGTTGCCATCATAATACTGGCCCTGTGCTGAATCTTTTGCATTAATTCAGGTGGCATGGCTTCTAGAGTTGTCTTTTAACTCCAGGGATTATGTTGTCACAGTCAACTAAAAGCTGAACCTTGATCTGCAAATTCCAAAGATAAGAATCGCAGAACTGTAAAAGCTGGAGGTGCAAAAGACCTATCACTTTGTCTGATCCTCCCCTCTGCTAGAACAAGATTATTATCTTATCTCTCAGAGTGCTTTATGTAGTTCAGTTTCTTATGTTTCAGGAAATCTTCATTCTTCTGCATTCTTATATCATACTATTACATTTTTCTCCTCCTTTCAGCCTGTATTTTCTTTTCTGCTTCCCACTCAGGAATGGTCCTAAGCCCACTCCCAAGATGAGATATGTCTACCATCCACAGGGTACACCTTCCAGCTCTTACCAAGAGGCTGCCTGAGCCAAAACTCTGGAAGAGCAGAGCTCAGGAATGCACAGCATCTCAGTGCAGGATGGACTGGAGGTCAGCGCTGCAGCAAAGTGAGGACACTTCAGCAGGCAGTCGGGGCTTGCCTCTTCCTCCAGCACAGTATGAGTACTTTGCAATGTAAGAGAGTCTTCTACCACATACATCATCTTTGTATCACAGAGAAACTCTCTTCCTTTTTGTGCTACTGTTCTGCCTGTATATCTCCCAGACATCACCAGAGCCCTGTGCCACCATCACTGTGTCTGCAGGCATCTGTGTGTGTCAGCCAAATGCTCTTCCACATCATTCTGTTGAAACAAACTCCCTCACACCGTGCAGGCTCTGCCCTATGGCCCTGTCTGGAGCAGGAGGCCATGACAGGCATTTATGCTCTACTGGAGAATACCAGCAAAGTGCCCCATGCTCTTCAAGGGCACCAGTGTCTACTTACAGGACTCCACTGAGACCACCATAGGTGCCAAATCTGGTTCAAAAAAGAAACTCATGTACAACAAGACAACAATAAAAGATTCATATTGCCTGCCATGCTGGACTGACAGACACACAGTCACTGTAGTGACTGGGCTCTCTTTACAGGCAGTGGTCACAGTGCCACTGTGCTGGCACAAAGGTGCCTCACTCAAGTGTTGTAACTGATCCTGCCCTCTTCCTTGGAGAGTAATCTCCTGACCCGACCATATGAAGTGTGATGGTTAAGCACTTGCAGGAGGTGGTTGTACATCTCTCTTATCTATTTCTTTCCCTTCAAGGGCCACACTTACATTTTCATCTATGTGGCAACCAGCATTGTAGACACAACTAGACAGATCCACTTCCCTGCTGACCATTTCCTCTAAGGAAAGGAGGAGGTGATTTTCATCCTTACCGTGTGAGCAGCAGCAGATAAGGGAGTTCTCTGAACCGGAGTGCGCCTGTGACTGCGGTTATCCCACAAGACAATTTGGCCAGAGTACGTTCCACCAACGACCAGGTTTGGGTGAAAGCGGGCAAAACAGACAGACATCACAGAGGACTGGAGTAAAACAGGTACAGAAGAAGAGAGGGGTTACATGGTCAGTCATCTTCAGTTCTCTCCTTAAGGAAGCACATTGCAATTAGCATTTTGTATTTTAGAAATCACTGTATGAGCTGTATTCATATTCCTTGCACACCAGTGATTCTGCTAAAGCCAATGGGACACATGCAGAGAGCTAATTTTGACCGTAAAACATGTAGTTCCATTGGTCCTAGGGAAAATATGCACCACAGGATGAGTCTTCACATGATGCTAAAAACCTGAGACAACCTCTCCATGACAGTGATGGGAAAGTGCTTAATTTCATTTCCAAAAGTGAGAATTTCAAGTAACCAGATGCCAACCCAACAGAGGTTGGCATCCTGGCCCATGATTTCTCATTAGGGAGAGCTCTTTCCCTGTTGCTCCTCTAGCTTTTAACTCGCAAGGAGCTTGAGGTGAGTTTGTGAGAGACCTTTGAAAGCTCACCAGGTGTGCTGGCTTGAGAGCATCAGCTGACAATCCACGTCTCATCGTTGGATCAATGACTGATTTCTCTCATACAGAGATGTCCTCTTCTAATAGCAGAGGGAGTCACACTTTCCCTTGCACTCTTTGAGCAGAAATTAGTTCTTCCTCATTTTAATGATGGCTGAGTTTCCTTTGTAGATTTTCTTTAGCAGGGGATGCTGAGGAGCCAGACTGGTGTAATGGTTACCCTGGCTATCTGGCAGAGTGCCCCACACGCCCGTAGGAAGATGGGTATCTATCCCAACTACTGCCTTCCAGTCTCTTTAAAGTAACATACAACATTTGAAGCCCTCAAAGGAACAATCTCCAGAACCTTCATGTGCCAACAAGCTACAGCCAAGAGCAACAAGCTGTAACTCCTTCAAGTCCTGCATCCTCATTCTAAGGAATTCTTCCCTATTTTTATATAATTGGTCCTGGATGTTATGTCTTTGCTGTATGCAAATTGGAAAGCAAAAGTTATAGCATTCATATAATTTCCTGAGAATTCACATGCTAATAAAGACAGTTTGCAAACAGAAGCAAATGTCATTTTTTCATGGGCAGTTTTAGTGATGTTTACAAGCCACGGAGCAAGACTTGAACTAGTGCAACTATTACACTCAGAAAGTTAAATTCACTGTTAGTGGTTGCATTCTTAAAAATTCTTTTTCTGGATGTTTCCAATGAGTTTTGGTAACAAATCTTTGCTACAATTTAATGATTGGATATTTTGAAGTGGTGATGTTCCTATGCATGAACATATTTCAGCTGCATAAAGAGCACTGCAGACATTGAAGTAAACTGGGTGGAGTTGTAAAAACTTTGACATGGGCAGATGTGTTGTCTTCTTTCCTTACTGCTCCTCATCCTCATTTCCAGTGGCTGGAGACTGGTTTGAACTCTTACACCAGAGATATAAAACCCCTTCTGATATGGCTAGAATTAATTATGCTATCTCTTGATGTCTGTAACTAGGTTAATATGAATAAAGCAAAATGTGTAGTTTAAATAGTTTTACTGAGTTCATGTGGCTGCCTCATATCTATTGTTTAAAGCCAGATTATATGCTAATTAACTTAGTAGACACACTTACAACATACAGCAGTGCATTCAGTACTGTTTTTTTGACCCAACAAGACCACCAAGACAATAAAATAAGCTGCCACTAACTTTTTTTCTTCACCGTTCTCTCTGGATTCTTGTGGCTGTTCACTTGACATCTTTGATCCCTTTCCTTCTTGACTAAAGCTTTTGCATAAGTTTCTCTGTTGTTATATAGTCTAGTATCTAATGAGTAAACGATTAGTATACGTAATTGCCTACATTAGTACATATCTATCCAAGCACTTGAGCATAGTAATTACACTATGGTCAGTCATAGCAACAAAATGCAGCTTCCAAACACCATTTCCAAAGGACCTATTGGCTTTACAGGTAAGAAAACCCACCTCTGAGTAACAGGACTTTAGTACTTCTAAGAGGGGCTTAAAACTCAGCTACAACGCAGCTGCCATCCGGTTTCCACAGATCTCCCATATATTATAATTAAAACGACCCTACAGCACATGTTCTACATTTTATCTCTTTGTTTAATGGCTTTGTGAGTTGTTTTAATCAACCCCTCTCATTCCTTATAACTAAGTTGACAGATATTCTTACATGAAGAGAAATAGCCAGATGATTTTAAAATAGTACAGTTCCACCACTGTGTACACCCTGCAGCAGCTACAAGGCTCCACATGTATTTTAAGAAACCCCAATTCAAACAGTCATTCCACAACAAAGTTCTCAGTTTGTCCGAAACAAACTTGGGAGACTCTGAAGCAGGGCGAAGAAGCCAAGTGGACAGTGTATTTTTAAATGTTGTGTTTTCATGGTTAGCATGTTTTTGAATTCAGAATCCCAGAATACAGTTCAATGGTCAGGATATAAACTGCTGAACTGTGTTTTTCATAGTGTTCCAGAATAACCTACAGACACGACACGGCCTTGGGCCCTCTGCACTGCTTCTAGTTTTATGTATCGCTCCAAAGTAACTCACGTTCTTCAACTGATGAAATGTTCACATCCTTTTAATTATGTCAATATTATTTTTCTACTTCTCTCAAATATTAGAATTTAACAATTTAAGGACTCCATAGCACTTAATAAAGTGATTATTTTCTTGAAATTAATGGCAATACTCAGATGAGTAAGGGCTGTAAGATCCAGCCCATTCATTTAACAACTTTAAAAGCATTCATTTCTTAGCCTTAATGGGAGAGAGCGGCAGACAGGTCTCCAGTCTGTCTGAATAGCTCTGTGCTCAAGGAGAGCAGCAGAAACCATTCGCTGTAAGCCTCTTCTGCCTCCAGGCTCCCTCTTGTTTGCCGATTCAAGCAGTCTTGCTCCTCTAAAACAGAGTTTTTCCACTGACTTCAAAGGAGGAGGAACCAGCGCATGGTCAGGTTTTAAAATAAAAGTGTATTCCTCTTTGTACTTCTACCACACCTTTCTAGGGAAATCTCACGACACTTTCCAATGACAACAGTAAAGCTTGCCAGTGTTTCAGTTAGGTGTATTTTATATCCTGTAGGTCCTTCGTTATCCACTGCAGAGGACAGAAGCAGCTAGTTTCATAGGATATGGCAACAGCACGTAGCTAAAACATAAGAGGGATCATGTCAAGAGGCAATTCCACAGGGAGTTTAGCGTCCACAGTATAAAAGTGGCATTTAGAATAGGAGGTTGCCAGCGTTATGTTTTCAAGGGTGCCACTGAGCATCTGTGTCTGCAAGTTGTCACGACCCGCAAGAGACAGGCAAACCCCGGTGCCTGGTCACCTTCATTTCTCTGAATCGTGCAGTGAATCATTTCATTATTCACTTTAGCTTAATGCTCTGGTGTTTTCTCCCTCTCTGCAAATACAGTCTACTGGATTGAGCTTTCTCTGTCACTCCTTAGCTTTCTCAGTAACCCGACTGAAGTATTTCTGGTACTTCTGGCTTTGTGATTTTCCACCCAGAATTCCTACTCCCATACCCTGGCAATGGCTTTCCGGCGGACACCGGCACGTCGGTGCTGCTGCCCATCCATCCCCCGTGGACACTCTGCCTGCCCATGGGGGTGAGCGGCTCTGGAGGGGCCGGGTGAGTGAGCCCGGGTCTGCTCCGGCAGGAGCCCTGCTGCGGCAAAAGGGAGAGCCAGGCCCAGACTGGCAAACCCGACATTTTCTGCCTGGCAAACAGGCAATCCTGCTCCTTGAATGCTAAAGCTTCTGCTCCTGGCTGTTACAAGAGCCACGCTGAAAACATAATAAAGAAACAAAACATGAAATGGCTGTGCTCTCGTCACGGCAGAGAGAGGGCTGGCCTTGGAAACGTAAGCATTGCCCAGCCCTTGGAAAGGCTTGCAGTGGAAGGGACGAAGGCAGCACCCCCAGCCCCCTGCTTTGGCAGCCAGCCCCTTGTCCTGCTGCTTTGGCAGCTGTCCCCTTGTCCCCTTGCTTTGGCAGCTGACCCCTCGTCCCCCTGTTTCGGCAGCTGACCCCTCATCCCAGCCCGCAGGGAGGGCAGTGCTGCTGGGGCGAGCAGCTGGTGACATGGCTCTGCCTCCTCCCTCCCTCCCTGCTGATGCACCCGATTCAAACAGGCCCTGAGCCCTCTTCAAGTGGCTGGCAGAGCTGGTTTTTATTTTAGGAGCTTAATCCAGCCCAGATTTGGGTTAATGATGGCATATCCCTTCAACCACAGATCCACATGCTCGGGACAGACACTTATTTGGATTCTCCTTACTGAGAAGCCTGACCTCAGTACCCACATCTGATGTGCGTAAGGCCCCAGAGACTCAGCTGTCTGTGCTCATGTCCGTAGATTCGGATGGCACCCTGCCCAGCCACCAGTTGAACAAGTTCACAAAGACCTGGGTGCTAAACAATAATGACTTTCAACAGGCAACGACTACTGCATTCAGCGAGACCTCTTCTGCAGGAAACCACCCCCGTAGGCAGCGCTGCCATACTGGTGCCATATGCCTACACTTGACACCAGATGGATCTCAAAACAATACTTTGTCAGTGGGAAGAAGCGATCTGAGGAGTTCACAGGCACTTCTAGACTCCAAAATACCAGGTTATATTGCATCAGGCACTCAGGAAACTCCTGGGCAGATTTTCTAGCTGAGCAAACACATGTGAAAAAGCACTGCAGTCTGTGGCATGCTACTATAGGTCAACAGCAGCAACAAAATTAACTGCAGCTGAGATGAAGAGGCAGACCCTTTTCTGTGCTTGAGGGAATTGGCTTAGAAGGACTGAGAGCAGAGGGACAAAGCTGTGATACTGTCGCTTAGCTAGAACTATGAAAAGGTGCCAAACTCGTAGTCCTCTACCCACAGGAACCAAAGAATAGGGACTGGACCTCTGATCACCTGTGCCTGCCCTCCTGAGGAAGTACACGTACAATTTACTCATAACATTTTGCTCTCACTCCTGCTCATCGAGAACAGCATTTAAAGAGTCTAAGCACTCCCAGTCCCTGAGAGATGCCCTGCTTTCTTCTGGCCAGGCAATCAGGAGACTGTCTCATCATGCTTGCATTGCTACACACACTTATATGCAGCCCCAGAACAGATACGGATGGTGCACCTCAACTGAAAAGGTGGATTAAAATCATCATCTAGAAACAAAACAGCAACTGAGTTAAAAATAAAGACCTTTTTTCCTGCCAGGCCAAGGACTGAGAATCAGCACAGAAAGCAGCGGTGTCAGATCTGAACACTGGTTTGTCTGGTTTAGTGCCCTATTACATCCTTTTTGCACCACAAAAGAAGGTGTGAGATGATAATCTTCAAAGAGGCAATTCTAGGGTGACTTTGCCCTGGCTACTGAAATACCTGGATTTGTAGACTGAAACAGAGACTATGTTTCTTCTGAGAGTCTTGCTTATTTTTAGTATCAGCTATTATGAATCTGGATATTTCTGTTTCACATAAATGTCTAAGTATAATTAATGGTAATAAGCAACCAGCAGAGAGGATAGCAGCAGAATTTGTATTTCTCAATTAAATTTGAAAAGGTACCTAAAACATGATTTATGTCTACAGAAACCTTTGCCAAAGAGGTTAACTCTTAATTCTAAAAGCTCTAAATGCCAAGACTTCTGTATTGCTCCCCTCAGCTCTCTTTCTATTCAACTATGAAATAGCATCTGAAATATTTCTGTGCTAGAGATTATTTGTGGTACCATACAAAATTCATCTTCTACTAAAAATAAAATAAAAGCAGTTGACATCCTTCACTTATTAAAAAAAATAAATAAAACCAAACAAACACTTCTTCAAACCAAATGTCAGAATCCTGTTTAATTAAAAAAAGGAAGTTTATACTTGGTTATGGTGTGTGTCGACATCTATCCCTTTGATTTACATGAGTATGGACTGGAAAAAACAGATTGCTTTATTCAAGAGAAAGAAAGGCGGGAGGGGGGGCCCAGTGTGACAGGAAAGAGTGTAGGCTGTATTAACTTCAGTGCTTGTTAAAACATGAAGGATTAATGGTAGAAAGGGAGGGAAGAATTGTGAATGTCTCCAGTTTAGGATCTTCAAAAATGTTTGGGGATTCTAAGAATGTCTCATCTGACCACATGAAAGCTGCACAGAGAGACTCAGCCACACGACTGCTCTAAATCCAAAGCTGGTATTGCTCCACTTCTACCATCAAACCAATGGAGCTGAAATGTAGCCACAAATTAAATTTATTTTTATTGAAAAAGCACTAAGTCCTTAAAAAGAAGGAAAAGAGTATGTCAGGAAACGCAGCTCGCTCTTAGCCGAGTTTACAGGGTAGGTACCTCTGACGTCTAACCTCAGAGCTGACATTCGAGCGCTGCAGCAGAACCACAGCACTCTGCCCAAGTTTGCAGAAAGGCAGTATCGAGCCTCATGCCTTCACTTTAGGCAGGGCAGAAAGCTGAAGCTTTCTACTTTCATCTCTGTAACTGCAGGTTCAGCCTGTGTAGCTACAAGGATAAAATAATCAGAAGAGAGTCCACAAGCTGCCTTGGTAAAAGGGAATCTGCACTTCAGCCCTTTTGGAAAGTGCATTGGCTAATATTGTTCATTCGGTGGTGGTGTGATGACTCAGAAAAGCAGCAAAACTGTTTGCTGTATTGCAAAAGCAGATAAACATGATCCTTCTCAAATGCGATACGGGGAGATCCTGCCTGCCTTTATCCATGACTACAACAACAAATCAATTTGGTAACCTGAATTACTAACCCTGAATTACTGCACATACGTGCAAGCCTAAGAATATGATCTTTGCTGAATAACCTACTTCGTTAGACTGAGGATGAGAGAATTAAAGCCTGGAGAAATAAGAAGCAATTTAATAACAACAGCACACCAAAATCAAGATGGTTTTTCCACCCAACTGCTTACATGCTAAGTGCCCAAATTTGTCTGTTTTCTCTGATTAGGTCCTGACTGCTTATCAAACTGCAGGGTCAAATCCTTAACATCCATGTGCCTGCATGTTGGAGAAGCAAGCACTTCCTTGGTTTGTCTGTTTTATTTAGGTCATGATGCTCTAACAGCTGTACAAGAGCAGTCACAATTGTTTTGATGAAATTACTGACAAGCCTGAAGTGACGGGTCTGCACCACCTCTGCAGACCTGGAGCCTTAGGACATATGTCTGCAGACAGGACACAGTGACCTTCTGCCATCCCTGCTCATACCACAGACTGTCAGAATTTGGAGCAGATGGCAGGTGTCAGATCGAGCACGGCCCTCTGGCACTCTGCTTGCATGCAGCAGGGCTCACTAGTTTCAGCACGGCATTAGCCAAAGGCTGCCGGACCAGAGCTTCTACACACACAGCCAGCTCAGGGCATGGGTAACGGTGTCACTGCCTGCCACCACCCCCAACCACAGCCGCAAGTTCCTTGGGTTAGAGACTACTCTGTTACGATGGGTTTGTGACAAATGTCTTTCAAAGGCATCTCAGTCTGGTTGAGGCCTCTAGGACTGACTAAGTAACATTACATAAAAAAATTTACTTGGCATGCAGGTCAGAAGTGCCACTAGGTAAGAAGCGGTTCTTACATCGAAGAGGTTCTTACACTGAGGAGTGTTCACTTGCTTTCTGAAAATATGGGGCCGGTGGCAGAATCTTCCTATCAACTACCAGAAATCCTTTAGAAATAAGTCATCACCTACATGGGACCTGACAAAACAGAAGTCATCTGGAGTGGTTCTACTGACACTTTTGATTCTGTTAACTAGTGGTTGCTGTTTTCATACAGAGGGAAATTCTGAGAAATTTTAGAAGTTAAATCTTCGGTGAATTGCAACCTGAGTAATTTTCTACTGATGAAACCTCCATAATGTTCTGCACACATTTACATTTAGTCACTGAATTCTGTTTTAAAAAGCATCTCAAACACAAAAGGTGTCCATCCACATACTGGCTGGTTAGTGAGACAGAGGTATGTGGGTGCTGCAAAGTGCATTGGCAAATTCTGTCGCCTGCCTTTCTCTTCACCTTTAGGCACCAAATGACGTTTATAAATCTAGCTCAACATCATTGGCACATAAATGAATGTCTTAACAGTTTTGGTCTGCCCGCAGCCAGATTCAGCAACAATCAATTCCCAATTGTATTTCATTGCTAATTCAGGGCAAGATGTGAGTCTTCTATTTTCAGCTTGTGCACTGTTTGCTATGGAGAATGTATACACTTTTCCTTTCAACAGTAAGTAATGTCAGGCTGCAACTTTCACTCCTCTTTTTTTTTTTCTTTTTTTTTTT
>Ga0065711_1003413_pt1 | contig 32934 bp, 16 predicted proteins | sample Hoacrofraction12_FD_59098 | JGI IMG/M metagenome (GOLD analysis project Ga0065711, IMG submission 59098) | Hoatzin crop microbial communities from Cojedes, Venezuela - Epithelial fraction 12 v2 (version 2) | ecosystem: Host-associated > Birds > Digestive system > Esophagus > Crop | place...
TTAAAAACACATATATTACAACCCTTTTTTAGTCTCACATGTCACCATCTTTCCTTTTTATAATGCAGTAAGAAATTGAGGGAAAGTAAGTTTACAGTTTCTAGGTCATAACGCTGAGAAAAAAGATTTCACAAACAAGCTGCTTTATGGAAAAGAAGGTCAATTTGTTTTTATTCCATTTTGCATTAAAACATATCCCCATTGTCATGCAGTTGTGTCATTCGGTTGGAAGAAGACCTTCCAGAGTTAGTTTCAAACTGAATTTTCTTTCCAAGTAAAATAAGAGTACGTGCCCAGGACACTCTCCATGGCCAAATGATTGTGACAGTTGAAGAACTGCTGCTTGTACCAGAATACTGTACTGACGGTTGCTTTGGATTTTCTAGTTGCATGAACATGCAGCCTATTTGGTGGACAGTTTGTGGGAGAGCTCTCAAGAACTCTTGAAAGACTGGGAATGTATGACAGAATTGCTCTTGGAGGAACCAGTCCAAGGAGAGGAAGGTAGCTGTTCAACCTCTATACTTCATTGATATTGCACAATATTGTTAATTATTCATTAAAAAGATGTTCCACTGTGGGTGATAGAGATATTTGTGTTGTGGTTTGTGTAGAAAGCATATTTGAAGAAGATTTTAGTTTAACCCGTTTTAATGAAGTTTTCTTCAAAAGCAGATTTTTTGCACTCAATTTTTCATCTTGTGAAGTCTGCTGTACTGTGGGTCGCTAATATTAAAGGCTAGGACTTCTTCTGATCTGAATATTTAAATAACTTAATGCATACATGAACATTTCAATAAGCTAAATAGCTAATACAATTTTGAATAAACAGGCTCTTCAGGTGGTGTTAATTAAATATGGGGCTTTTCCAGAAATGTTAAAACCTAATGAATTCTCAAGAGAAAAAAAAAATAAGGGGATTATTTTGCTATTGGTTTTGAATCTCCTTTGGCTAATAATAGATCTGTGGCTAATAATAGATCTGTGTGCACAGGGTAGCCAGGGAGGTTGGTGGCAAAGAGTCAGTAATGATAATGAGTGTCATTATCTGATTTGCCTTCAGAATTCTTCTGCTTCAGGGACCTTTGCAGGGGTTAGGTGGTTGAAAAACGGATGTACTCTTACTGCTTCCTAGCATCATGTGCTGATCATCTCAGTGTTTTAAATTCTGACCCTTTGTGTCCACATGCTACAATTGTGGTATTTATATGGCAATTTCCTTAGGAAATTAGGCACTTTGGTTCTTTGTTTCTGCATAGCCTAGTGGGGTTTGATCCTCTAGATATGACCAGAAGTAGTTCCCAAACGATGGAAGTAATACCGCATGACAGTTAGAAAATTTTAGAAGGAAGTGACAATGAGCAGTCAGTCGCTCTCTGTCCTCCATGATGCTCTTTGTTTTGTAGATCTTTGTTATATTCCCTTTCGTTCATCCTTTTTCCAGACTGCATTTCTCTGAAGTTTCAGTTCTGCCATATCCATTTGGAGATTATGTGAATGGTAATTCAAAGAGCAAGGAAGAAAGCATTGGTTTCATGAATGGGATACAATTACGTTGTCTGCATTGTTCTCTATACCCTGTGCTTTACAACTGCATTCACAGATCTGTCTTCTTTAAGATATCTTGCACACGCGTCAGAACTGCTGTTACCTGCTCTTTTCTCTCCATAGCAATGTCTGACCGGCAGGAGAGTGCTCTTATTGAGCTGATGGTGTGTACAATCAGACAAGCTGCTGAAGCACATCCTCCAGTAGGCAGAGGCACTGGCAAAAGAGTAAGTGGTACTGCAATAGGTAGCTCGGACCTGTGTATTTTACTATAGTAACATGAAATATTCATCTCCAATGCCACATTTTGACACTTAAACTAGATTTTTATAATCAGTGTTTACTGTTTCATGTGAATATTTTTTAAGAAAAATAGTAAAAATTCTGTTTCTGAACATGTTTAGGCTTTTGTTTGTTTGTGACATTTGGGGTTTTGCATTGCGAAGTTAAGGAATATCAATTTTCAGCATGGAAATCTGAATTTAATGATTTGTTAGATGTTCTTTTTATCATACCCCTGGCTTATGCTTATAATGTACCCACATCTACAGCCCTGAATGTTAAGTCTAGATTAGAATTGAAAGTGTACACCTTAGGAGCAGAACAAGATTACCCCTGACTGTCTTCCATAAAAAGGAACATGCTGCCAATATGGACGTAAAAATTGCAGAAAAAGCGATCAGTATCTTCATCATCAGAGTAGTTCAGCTCTGGAACAGAAGCTGAGAATTTGTGCAGTTTCCATCTTTGGCAGTTTTGAAGACCTGACTGGACAAAGCCCTGAGCACCCTGGTCTGGCCCTTGAGCTGGCTCTGCACTGAGCAGGAGGGGTGGGCCTGGGACCATCCTGAACACATCTGTAGTTTTATGTACCCATCCTCTTTGATCTCTTCCACTAAGCGCCCTAAAAATTTAAGAGTTAGACATTCTGGCCAGATTGCAATCTAGCTGCCTCTTTCGTTTATTTTGTAGTGACTGTTTGGGCATCATGGGATTCCATTCCTAAGAGTGGGCATGTGCTTTTCCGCATTTCAGTATACGTTACAAGGTCAGGCTGATCAATGGGCTTTCAGCTGCATTCTCCATAAATACAGCATCCACTTTCCAAAAGAGTCTTAGCTTCCCAGACGGGTTTCCCTGATTTTTGGTAGTCCTCCTCTTAGTTAGGTTAGACTGAAATGGAAAAAACCCATGTGAACATTTGGTACTTCTGTTAGGTTCTGTTCTGAATAATCATAAATTTATTAAAGAAGCACAGACTGAACAAAGGTGAAATCTGGAGGTAGATTTAGCATTTTTTATTGCTAAAGTAAATGCAGCTACTTAGCTTCTTAATCTTTATGTGCCAAAACCAGATTAGCCTCATGTCCAGAAACAGCATCCCACGAAAAGCTCCAAGAAACCATCAATTTAAGCATGCTTTTTGTACCTTAATTTATAAAGCATATTCTGAGAAATTCCTAATCTATTAAAACATTTCAGTGGTGAATTCAGGGGGGAATCTATGAAAGCGCTTACTCAAATTTACACAAGCATGTATTGTCCTGTGTTACCAAAACTGTATTGTAAGGACAGCTCAGCTGTGTTTTGTCTCTAGCTGCAAACCATTCTAGCAATGTAAGCAACCTCTAAATTTAACAAAAATGTCATGTTTGTATTTTCTGTTTGGAGCAGCAAATAATGTCACTATTAGCTTTCCGGGTAATTTTTCTATCTCAAGAGATCTACTAAAGTTCAGTTCACTGAAGTTCAGCAAATTGCTTAGTCTTAGATTTTCAATGTCTGTATTTCTTCAAAGGTAAAGAAAACACTTCAGTAAAATTCTGAAGGGTGATCAAAAGAGCCTCAAGATCATCCTAGGGACCCAGATTAATTAATAGCACCACTGAATAGCGATGCTTGGTCACCAGAATGTGACTGGGTTGTTAGGGGGTGGGAGCCTGACTTGCTGGCTGCATTTGTGTTGCCTTCCGTTGAGCTCGTGGCTTTTGCTGGCATGGGTGGGGCTGCACCGTGAGTTGGTACAGGAGCTGTGGTTGCTGCTGTGTGTATCCAGCTGTCTGCCACGTGCTATGGAAGTGGTTTCTTACCCTGGTTACAAGTCTGTTCCCCTTCACGGGATTCCTGCTGACACAATAGGCTACCTGACATCCAAGCACATGTTTTATTTCCAGCTGTTCCTCCTCACTTAGAGAGATGTAGGTGTGACATTTAGCTTTTGCTTCTTTTCAGTTAGGTCATGAGTTGTGGGATGGTAACTGCAGGAATCTCTGACTTGTCAGTAGAGGTTTGTCATGTTCTCATGATCTCGCTAGCATATCCTTTTGAGTTCAAATGGGAGCAGATTTCTAATTACCCACTCACCTTCTTGTGAAATAGTTTATTCTCTGACTTTAGCTTGTAACCCTTATTGTGCAGTCTGGCAGCTTTGCTATACATAAATCATTAGCTAACTTGAATATTTTATTATCATTATTTGTTTTCAAAAGTGTTCTCTCCTTTTCTGAAGCCAAGAAGCCAGATCCAAGCTTTTATGAAGCATGCTGTTTTGATTATTGTCTCTGTATTCATTGTTTCAAGGTAGTTTTGCTATGACAGCATTAGTAGCTTCAGTATATCTGTCACTGCAATTTGTGAGTTCTGTGAACTTGGATGTATGTTCTCACTGAGAATTACATTCCCTTTTAGAGATGAGACCGTGAATCTGCTAATGAAAATCACTGTTACAGTGTGGTTTGGTTTTGGTTTTCTTAATTATACTTCAGTCCGCCCTGAGGTCTTACATTAACACATTGTTTAATGTGTGAAAGCCAGAGCTCAGTTTGCTTGGAAGCAATAGCAAAACTTCCACTGACTTGGGTTATAGTTGAATTTCAGTCCTAAAATATGTTGATGTGTTGAGACAATATCATGCTGGATGACGTGATATTTTCCTTCTCAATCACGGCTTCTTAGGACACGTGATCCTCCCATTTAATCACTCTTCAGTCCAAATGCATTTGAGTTTTTTATTCCCTCCTCTTTTGATTTATTAAAAATACACTTGCATGGATTTTTGTTTGTAATACAAACTTCAGAAAAATTAATGAATGCTATATGCAGAAATTGTATTTAGTTATTTTTGATGATTTGCAGGTCTTGACAGCAAAAGAAAGAAAAACTCAGATAGATGACAGAAATAAGTTGACTGAGCATTTCATTATTGCACTTCCTCTGTTGCTATCAAAGGTACGTTTTTCAATAAAATAAATCTCTCCCTGCTATTTACAGCGGTCTGGAAACTTTTTTATTGTGTATTGTAGGTGTTTATTTTTACTTCACTATTTTTTTGTTTTGTTTCAATGCTGTTCTAGTACTCTGCTGATGCCGAGAAGGTTGCAAATCTCCTGCAAATCCCTCAGTATTTTGATCTGGAAATCTATAGCACGGGCAGAATGGAAAAGGTATAGTACATTGGGCAAGAAGTCTGGTTGCTTTCAAGTATCTGATTACTATTCTAGTCACACAGTACTATGCCTTCGTTCGGCATATTAATAGTCTAACCTTGATCTGTGAGTTCTTTGAATGACTTTTCTTTGAGTTTCATTGTTCAGGTAAAAGCTGAACTTCTGTTCTGATCTACAGCATCTGGATGCCTTACTGAAACAGATTAAGTTTGTTGTGGAAAAGCATGTGGAATCAGATGTTCTCGAAGCCTGTAGCAAAACCTACAGCATACTCTGTAGTGAAGAATATACAATCCAGAACAGAGTTGACATAGCCCACAGCCAACTTATTGATGAATTTGTGGATCGATTCAACCATTCTGTAGAGGATCTGCTGCAGGAGGTTTGTTTTCTTAAGATGAATTTTGTTAGACTGCCTAAAATATGCTAGGATAAACTGCAGAAAAACATCCTCACGAACTATTTCATAGTTATTTGGAGCTGTGTCTCCATGTAGAAAATCCCTTGGAGTAAGCATGAAGCCTACAACACATTGATGCTGTAAAACAAAGACCATGGGACAGTCCTGCTTCTGAAAATTTAGTCCAGTATTTAAACAGTCCATGTAAGAAATTAAATGCATGAATGGGTGAAAGCTGATGAAAAATGCAGGAAAAGGTGCATTTAGATTAATGCTCATGGTGATTCCAGTAGTCCCAAATGGATATGCAGGCAGCAGAGTTGAGATTGGATTATGTCTTGAATGGAAGAGAGGATTTAGTAAAATATTTATAATGGCATATTGAAAGAGCTCTGGGAAGAATGAAATAAAGATACCGGCCTGAAACCTGGAGGTTCCTGGGATTTACTTGTAAGAATTTATCCTTCAAAGTGCATAAGACAGAATACATTAAATAAGAATAGAAACCTTACTCATTTTTTCTTGCTTTACATTAGTTTGACTTTGTGTAGCACTACTTAATTTGTTGTAGTTCTTATGCTTTTTAAACATAACTTCAGGGCTGCATAGAGCTTTCTCTTCACTTCTTCTAGTCATGCACTGCACTGTGGCAGATACATTTAATTTTTGATGTACATTTATAGAAAGTTAAGATACAGTCTCTATTTTAGAATTCGGTATTAAAGAAAATAAGCTTTTTTCCTATCTTTAAATAATATGCCACATACAGGCATACTCTATGCATGCCTTGTCACATTGCAGAGTAAATAAAAATTTGTCTGTTGCTGTAGGAACGTACATGAGTGAAAAAGGCAGTGCCTGCAGGAAGCAGGCACTCCACAACCCAGAGGAGTTAGTGAGCCACTGTACATTCTTTGATAGAATACATTTACTTTGCTGTCTACCTGTCTGTGATTTTATATGTACTTTCTCAGAAACTTCTGAGCAGAACCTGAAAAGACATTCCAGAATTCGTGCTACATCTCTGCCCATTTGTGTGTGGCAAGGGAATCCTTTCAGCTAATGCCACCTTACACGTCTTAGCTGTCTGTTTCAATAGCCATGGATTTTTGAAGTTCCTCAAGTCTGGCCAACAGGACCAAAAACTCTGAGACAAAAACTTTGGAGCATCTGTTGCTGAGAAAGATCCATCATCAGAATCAGCTGAGTTTTCCACACCAGCTGCCCAGCAACTGATGACCGTAAATAGTGGCCTTTGCTGTTTCCATTGGTACCCACTGACAGAGGTTTAGGAGCTATAGTAAGGTCCTCACATTTTTCACTACCCACACATCCAACATCAAGGTTCAGTCTGGCTCTGTATGCGGGGACAAATCTTCTATGTTGTTTCTCCAAACCTGGCTCTTGGAGATATAAGCTGAAGATTCTCCACAGCCGAGCTCAGATCAGCAAAAAGCATCTCATTCACGTGGTCTTGCCTCGAGATGGAAGAAAATGCTTTTTCAAGAATCAGACCAAGAAGCAAGTGGAATCCCAGTTTTTTGACATTGTCTTGCCATTTCTGTTTACTCTCTTGTCGTAAGACATGATGAAAATGTCTCAGCTTTTTCTCATCATTTTATATATTTATAATTTTTATTTTGGAACTTCTCCAAAGCAAATGCCATGTTTGTTCTCTCTGGGCGGAGTCATGTAACAGCCAGTGAAACAAAGAGAAATTAGGTCTGTCTGAGGACAGGCGGCTTTTTTGGAACAGCCCCCTTCAAGATTCCATGCTGTTCAGCTGTATAGACGTTATTGATCTGTGGATCAATTCAAGGATTCAGAGATGGCATTCTGTTCCCTGGATAGTTTCACCCAGGAAAAGATCCACTCACCATTTTATTAGTATTGCTGAGACACCCACAGATAATTTTTTCAACTATAATCCTGAACTCAGTTAGCAAATACAGGAACACTTAGATTGCTCCTGCTGTACGGCAGCTGCTCTTTCTCTGACTTACCCATTCTCCTCCACACAGCAGCTTTGAAGAGGAGTCAAGACAAGAACCAGTCCTCTAGTTCCGTCAGCTCCGTTTCTGTCATCCACACAGACTTCTGGAAGCCAGCAGTCCAGTTAGCATTGAGTTTGTTTTACTGTAGCATCAGTCCCCTTGTTCTTGGATTCTCTGATCTGAGGAGATCCAGTGCTGTCCTGTCCTTTGCTACCTCGCAGTCCCTAGCTGTGTATTTTCAGAAACCCTTCTTAGGGAGTCCTTTTCCACGTCCAGTGTGGTCTCTGGACCTCGAAGAACTGCATTCCAGCTCTGCAGCAGTAAAGGTGAAAGGAGATTGGAAACCTACCTCTCTTCTGCCCCCCGCCCACATGTCAGATCAGTTATGCCAGCAAAGCATTTAGGTCCAGCTGGTTTAGACTAGAGATACGTGAATGTTGAGACAGTTCAGCAAACACACTCCATATCTTTACTTAACTTATTTAGGTACGCTGTATGGGTCTGCACCCCTGTCCTCACCCTTTCTGACACTGCTTGAAAGATCCCTCTGGCCTCACTTTTTACCCAGGGGGAATCAGGTGAGAGCAATGAGATGCTGGGATCCATGAACGGCTTCCCACCAGTCTGCTCGGGAAGAACTAGGAGAGAAAAACTTTTCCTGCAGTTTTCCTTTGTTACTAACTGCTGTTGGATCCGGAGGCCAGTAACTGCTTCTTCCCACTCCGTTTCCCTTCACTTCTCTTTGTGCAGTGCGAAATGCCCTGAAGGATGCACTGAGACTCCTGGGCAGAGAACAGAGACTGAGCTCGTGAAGGAACATTGGCCAGCAATTCTGAAATACTTCCGACGTATCCCCTTCCTTTACTCAGCTTGGGAAGGAGTAGAGAAATGCAAGCAAGGGCTTATGATCTTTGTGTATATTCGCTTGGGTGAGAGAGGGATGAGGCCTGAGTATTTCAGAGAAAAGTTGTGTCTGAAAGTCATATGAGAAATTAAGAATTAAGAGTTTTAGATCCCAAAGGAATAGGGAGTGCAGAGGTCAGACATGTCACATAGAGAAAGGTGCGCAGACAAAAGCAAGACAAAAATAGGAGGAAACAAGAAAGAGTGGTAGCAAGGATTTGAAATGTTGGCCTTCGTGATATTCTTTGCTGGGTGATACTTGGTAGAATAATTGATTTTAATACATCTATTTCATCATTGTAACAAGATTTTAAATTCAAAAATGTGCATACTTGTAGCCCAGCAAGTATCCCACTACTTCATGGCTTCCAACTAGGTTGATTATGACAGAAACATAGATTGACAATTGCATCTGAAGGCAGGAAAATGTCTTGTTAGGCTTTTAGATGACCAAAAAGTTGCCAAAATAAAGTGGAGGAGAATTGTTGTAAATGGGTTTCTTGTTTCAGAAAGTTGTTGGAAAAATTAAGTTTTGGAAGTACCTTGTTTCCATTTGTTTCACTAAGAGAAATTGCTGTTCAGTTTGCGTAAAATATTAGACTAATAGTATTTTAAAATGCCAGAAAGTAAAAATTAAATTTGAATGTAAAGTTTTGCTTGAATTGTGCAATATTTATTCTTGGACTGTTGTTTCCCTAGATTTGTAAAATCTAAAAAAACCAAAAAAACCCCAAAAAAAGAACAACAACAAAAACGAAACAAAAAACAAACAAAACAACCAAACACTCTTCCGTCCAGTTCTGAATGTATGTCAGTCTGGTCATGCATTATGGGGTGTGTAACACAGTAAACAGCCATGAAGCATGTGAAAGGACAGAAATTTTCCCACTGATCGTCTTAAAAAACTTGCTGTTGACATCTGCAGGTTTCTAGTGTGGAGCAAGTAAGCACGTGGCTTTATTCTTGCAGCACATTCATCAGCTGATAGGTAAACTGCAGTTCAGTCCTTTTTGTAAAATAAGGATTTGTAAAATAAGGATTTTTCAGATTTTATTCTTGGGCGTGATTTCTACTGCTAGAGGATACTAGTTTGAGCATTAACACAGTGATACTGCTGAATAATATTAGATGAGCTTGCTTATTTCCTAATGCTATGCAGTGGTTATTTAAATATTATTATTATAGAATCTAGGTAAAAGTCATTGGAAAATTTGGAGTCAGTTTTGGTGCTAACATAAACCTTCAAAGAAATCTGCTGCTTCCTGTGCAGTAATGTGTTCTGCTGGACTGCTGAACTCTCTGAACGTACTTCCTTGCATTTTCAGGGAGAAGAAGCTGATGACGATGACATATACAATGTGCTCTCCACGTTAAAAAGGTTGACCTCTTTTCACAAGTAGGTGATTTTTTTTCCGCTCGGAAATTTATTGTGTTAATTTTATCATTTCAGCAAGTATCAGTTGATGTCTAGTGTTAAGAAATGAGAAAATATATGGCCCAAAATATGAAATAGAGATTGATGGATGACTAGTGGCATTTGTCAGTATAACTGTCTGGATTAATCTGGGTCCTTGCTTAGTTAATGCCATTACTTTTACAGATTTGATTTGCAGGTGGCATACCATCCTTTACACTAATGCTTTTACACCTGTGAACATTTTAATAAAAAAGTCATACTCACCCTGCATGACAGACAGACAAAGCACAAGGGACACTTCTTATCTCCAGCACCAGTGAATGGAGGCCAAATCTGTGCTTTGAGTCTCAGCTTAGGGGAGCCCTGGAGGAAGTTGTTTCTCTCGGTTTCTCATGCCTTTAAGTGTTTCTCCTCAAAATTATGGGAATGAGTAGTAGTAGTAATAGTAATTAATAGTTTATTATGAGAGTCTGGAAGATGTGTTCTCTTCCTGAAGAAATATCAGAAATAGATTCTAGCTGAATTGTTGGCAAAGTATAACTGTGTGGCTTGCACAAAAACTCCTTCACTAAGCATGGGGTGAACCAGCCCTGTGGAATGAGGCAGCAGCTTCTCAGGGTCCTGCTCCTCTCAGATCCACTGGCACCTTCATAACTTGTTGAGCAACCCAGAAAATGTCACTTGAACTGTGAATTTTGGAGCACAGCACAAAGACCTAATCTTCCCCTCCTGTCAGCTGTAGGAATTAATTGTGCCTCGTCAGCGCATAAGAAAGCGTCGTATGCTGATGGCTGAGTGCCACAAACCATGTCTTCCATATCACAAGACGTGAGAGGACCTTGCTTCTGCCACCTCTTTTATCCCAGTTGTTTTTAGTGATTTCATTCTTTCTTTTCTGTGCTTAGTCTTCACGTACACTGAATGCTGCATTGGATCACTGTATGGAATGGTTCTGCAGTATCTGCTCTTTGTTTCCGTTGGACAGGAGTCCCACAGAGATCATTAAATCGTTACTAATTTCCCTAGTGCAGAAGGCTGACACATGTGCAAATTAGGTTTTCAGTCTCCCTGGTAACACGCTGGAGCCACTTCTGCCTTTCCTGAGAGGACTGGTGAAAGCTGTAGTTCACATCCAAGAAGGAAGCACAAATCTTGAGGCTTTTCTGAGAGTCTCCCATATATATTTTTTTTCCTTTAGGGTTCCAAAACTCAAAGGGAGTTAATTCAGACTATGAAGAAAGCTTTGTGGAAAGACACACAAATCAGAGTTGGGGACATCTACCTTGACCTTCAAAAAACAGGAGAGAAAAGAATCAAACATAAAGAGCTGAAGAGCAGCTGTGTATCACTTCTCAGCTGATTTGTTATTTATGATTATAGTTCAATGGGAATTTCTAATTAATATCTGTTTGCATATAAAGAAGTAATGAAATCTTTTCATTACTCCACTGAATGTTACGTCTGATGTGATTCCTTTGTGAAAGGAAACAATCGTACCATCCGAGGCAGAGTTTTTGCCCCACCTTTAGCTATGAGATTAGGATCTTCAATTCAAAATTTGCATCGAGCATTCTCATCTCAAAGAACAGTGGCTGTTGTGTGGTACGGTCATCGTCTGTCATCAGCCCGGAGCCAAAATAAGTTAAATCAATGGAAGAAGTGGAAATTGCAGGCTAACAACTGCTACCTTTCAGATACTCTGAAAGTGCACTGATAAATTAGTTGCTGAAGTGTCAGAAAGAAACAAGTCCCTCTCCTCTTCTAGTGAGAGAAATTCCACTGTACCTTATCTGTGCTTGTGTTTCCTTGGTAGTTGCTGCTGCTTTATATTCTAGGAAGAAGCAGCCCAGCAAGTTGAAAAAAAATAAAAATGGTAGGGGATTATCAGAAAAGCCTTCCACACCAAAAAGCTTCTATATTGAGATTTCCCAAGGCTGAGCTAATCCTCTCTCTGAGAGGGTCATGGCAACAGAGGGCTCCCAGCACACCTTTTAATTCGTGTGTTTTCATCAGACAAGGATATCGGTATTCCAATACAGATGAAATTCATCATTACAATGTTTCCTTCCAAGTTTTCAGAATATAATAATAAATTTTCTTGAGGTCTTCTGAATAGAACATCTGGAGTATATACTTGGGCTTCTCTTTTTGCCAGGGTTTCACTGATATTTATAGCATTTTTTTCTGTCTTAAGTACATGGAGACAATTTTTCTGTACTGACTCCAGCCCAATTCAACTGAGCTTTCACACATAACACATCTGTAGCAGTTTGTGTGCTACAAAATGTCAACATTTCTTATTCTGGTAGTTCAGTTACTTCAGTTTTAAGCACATGAACCTCAGGCATCATGTCCATTACTCGGGATATGCCCTTTTGATGCTGTCTTGTATGCAGAACATTGTTTCACATTTAGAAATCAGTAGTTCTCAAATACGATATGGAATTTGATTCCTTCCTGTTTCCACACTGACTTCATAAGCCTGCGATGGCTGTAGTAACTCTCCAGATATGTCATGTTTTTATCAGTATAAGCATGATCAGTCAGGAGCTTCCGAGATAAGTAAATTCATGGTCAGACCAACCAGCAGCTCTTCTCTTCCTGTTGTAGAAACCCTTTGCTTGACCTCTTGTCCCATAGCTGACCAGTACATACTTCAGACTAAGTTGCTCAGAAGTTTGTTATATCCAGAAGAAGGAGAAATTACGATAAATGAAACCTCAGTAGAGAAATTACTAGCATAGCTGTTCAAAGCCCAGGGTAGAGCTTCTCTCACTTCGTGCTGCTTTAAAAAGAGAAGCGGTTTTGTGGGTGGAGAGATCGCCTCTTCTAAAAGGAAGTTTTCTAAGCTGCTTCGTTCCACGCTTTCAGAAACACTGCAGAACTGGTACCTTCACTTATCTGACTACTTTCGGGCAGAAACATGCCCCATCAGACAGTGTAGGAATGAAAAGAAACCTTTGATAAAATGTTGGGCCTTGTTTACCATAATCCACGAAGGCTCTGACGTGGGAGGGACTAAGGGAAGATTCTGTGTTGTGTGAATTTTCATTCTAGGAGCCTCTATGTCAATGTGAACCTCTGTAGAGAATTGTATTGTGTCCAAGGTACTTTTAAAACTACCGGTTTGATTGCCAAGTAGTTCACAAGAGGTAAAGGTGTACCAGAATATGCCTTTGGAAGCTGGAAAGCTCTTCCTGAGATCAGCTGTAAGGACGCCAGGCTCAGAGCAAAGAGCTGAGGTGTCAGGGCAATGGGACATGCCCCCTGTGATGGCAGCCTGATGTGGAGGGCTCTGAAATGAAAAGACAAAAATGAGACCGTTTTTCCTTTCATATTCTCTGTAGAATAATCTATGGTGATATCTGCCTCTGCACACCGAAGAGATTTTGCTGCTTTAATTACAGCACTGTAATTAAGGAGGTACATCTCTGCCTTGCTAGCGGCCCTGTGATTTGCTGAAGGAGCATCTCTGTGCTCAATATCACTAGTCAGAGGCAGTTCTCTGACAGCCTCTAATTTATATATAAAACATCTGATTTCCATACTTTGAAGACCATCCAGAATCTAAGGCGTGGGGGAGTATTTTTACATTTTTGTTTCCTTTTGTTCTATTCATGGATTTTATTTAGAAGTCAAGATGGACCTTGGCTTAATGACACAACCCCTAGAGTGCATATTTCACTTGTTCTCAGCACAAGGGCGTTAATTGTTATGTTTGCTGTGAAACTTAACGTGCTCCAGACTGGGAAGCGTTTCATGCTAGGGGTTTCAACAGGATCTGGGCATTCCCAGTCTTGAGTTTCGGAACTAGAAAATTATTCTTTCTGGCTGAGCAGGGTAGTTCATTGTTTAAACAAAGTCAGGCAGCTCCAAAGCAGGGCAGCCGCAAAGGGGTGGGAAAACTGAGCGTCTGTTGGTGATCAGGGTGCTGGGGTGAAAGGGAGCCAGACGCAGGAGGCTGCTTTATCCAATTTAGACTTGCCAATTCAATCTCGAGTGTCCCTTCTTCCAGGTAAGTATTTTAATCACCAAGTTTCTGCTTTTTCTGAGGTGGATTGCTCTTGGATAAACATATTAGAAATTGTTTCAAACTATCTCAGTTTAATTGCACTGCAGAAAAATGTGTTAAACCTAATTTTTTCTGTGAGACAGAATTTTTGTCTTTCAGGCAACCTGAGGTTTGGTAATTTCTTCTGTATTTCTCAGTTGTGTCTTAAAAAAGCTATATTGTAAACTGTTGAGGTCTGTAAGGCTGTAGAATATATGTTCCTAATCTCATTTGTATTCCTTGCGCTGGCAAATCAGGTTGGTACAACTGAAATGTGAAACAATGAGTAGGGGGTGGCAACCACCATCTCTGTCTCATATACATGTATGTCGTGCTGTCTCACTTTATGTATTTCAGGATATTTAATATCTAGTGATAATGTATATTATTTTTCTCCAAATGATATGGCAGAAAAATATTTATAACTTTGTTTTGCTTAAAGCTATTTTCCATTCAATATATATTGCTAGAGTTTGGCCGTAGTTTCTGCTGCAATGGCAGAGAATTACCTTCTGGAGTTCGGTCAATGTTTAGAACCGAAGAGGAAAGATAATTTAGAGGCAACACTGAGAAGGAGCTTATAGCTACACTTAAGTAATCTTTAAAGATGTATGGTATGCAGAGTTTTTCTCCTCCCTACAAAAATCCCATGTAGTAAACCATTTGTCCTCAGTTACCAGAAAGCCTGACTTCTGCTGTTAGCATGGTGTGAACTGATTGTGCAGCTGCTTTGTCAGCAGGCTGTATTGTCTCAGCCTTGCGAAAATACCAGACTGCTCTGAGCTGCCAGGTCAGACTGTATCCTCGCGGTGATGTGGAGTTTTGAGGAACACAGCTAATCTCTCCTTATTACCTCTCGTTGTAGTGCTCATGACCTCACAAAATGGGATCTGTTCAGTAACTGCTACAGATTACTAAGAACTGGAATTGAACATGGAGCTATGCCAGAACAGGTACAGTTAGCAAGATCTGCCTTGCATCATTTGGGAATTCAAAGTTTTAAAGACTCTAGTCGTAGAGAAAATCAAAAGATTAATACACTAGACTTCCGTTATTTAGGAAGAACGTGGAGGTTTGAAATAAATTTGTACTGTAGTGAGACATTGTCCAGGAGGTGAAAAATTTATGACTCTGTGATTTTTGAGCTACTTGCCTCATTTTTCTCATCTGTAAAGTAAGGAACAACTACTGTTTCTGGCTGTGAAAAGCAATACATAAATCATGATGTTTACACTGAAACCCAACATTTGTAAACCTTGGCTGCAATTCAAATTGGCACAAACGATTATTGTGTGTTGAAGGTAAGGTGGAAGCTTATGAAAACCAGGAAACAAGAACATTTAGCAGGGATGCTGGCCAGCCTTTCCAGTAGAGTTATTTTAATGGACACATCTTGGACTTTGTTTCCTCCTAGTTTGGTTTTAGTCTTCTCATGGATGAGCACAGAGGGACCATTTCAGATTCTCCCAGCATTCCAGTTTAAACTGCAGACTGCCTACTCCAGTATTTCCGCACATTTTAAGTTACAATCTGATTTCAATTAGAAGCCAGTTGTTAATTCTAACCAAACTTCCTTTAGAAAAAAAAAAAATTCTCATGAAATTCTGTATAAGTATTTTCTAAAAAGGTCCGTGTGGAGGACACATTTCCACACGCCATGTGAAAGTCGTGGCTTTAAGCTGTGGGACCTTCTGCTTTCTGCAGTTACTGCTTAACGCTGGAATTGTGCTACCTGCAGGGAAGGGGCCAGCAGATCAAAACTGTCCACACAACTACCAGCCATCTTCAGTTTATGGCTTTGACAGTGGTACGGCTTCCCAAATACTTCTGTAACATCTTAGGAGGAAAGTTCTGAAATCAGAACTCTCCTCACTATGTCTTCCCCCAGTCCTCTAGGAGTTCACTGAAAAGAAATGGTTTGATCTTTAGTGATATCTTTCAAAAAAGTATTTTGTGAAGCGATTAGAGCTGTTACAATCTTGATTTATTCTACACAGAACCAAAAACTGCTGGAAGCATCTTCAAGCCAAAAAGAGTTTGAAATTTTTAGCACCTAGTATGGATTTGAAATTTTAAAAGGACACCGTGGATGCTGTTATGGGCACCATAAATGTGAGCCTAGTCTGCTCCATAAGAAAATCTGAATATTCTCCCTTTTTTTGGAATTCGGGCTACGTGTTCATTTAACAACGGAACAGATTTCCAGACTGTTTTAGTAGTGAAGTCAGATTTAAAGGTGTTTAAACAGACGCTTTTGAACTGAGGTGTGTAGATGTTGGGTTGTACTTTTGTCATGCTGTGACATCACCTTTTTCTGTACTCTAATGCACGGTTTCCAGTTCTGTTTCCCAGCATTTACACAGTATGTTTTTCACCTGTAGAAAGCTGTTTTCTTATCACACCAAACTGACTAAGGAAGAACGTAATATCCTTGAAAACAAAACAGACTACCTAAGAGCTGTTCCCACTTCTTCTCCCCAAAATGCATTATAAATTTTATGTACACTTTACTGATACGCCTGAGATTTCCATGTGCTGGGATTCTTTGTGTTCTCTCTGTTACAGATAGTTGTTCAGGCACTGCAGTGTTCCCATTACTCTATTCTCTGGCAGCTGGTGAAAATCACTGAAGGCTCCCCTTCCAAAGTAAGTAGGCATTTGATCATACAGATCTTACTGAAGAAACACAACTTACCTAAAAAGCCCTTAGACCTGATTCTCTGTAACCCCACCCACTGTACCGTCATATTATGTCATCGTGAAACAGATATAAAATGTTGGTGTTTCGATTTATTCGATATTTCAGGATCTGTTTAACATCATGCATATGTCTAAATAAGTTATACAAACAGTGGAAGCTTGTCTTTAGCAGGATGTTATACTAGCTAATTTTTATATTTTTATTGCTGAAGAGACTTCATGCACTTTATTGTGAGTACAGCAGTTTGCATGAATGGGGAAGTAATGTTAATAATACTTACCTAAAAGTTGTAGGCAATACTGTTGATCTGTACACCACCAATAGCTTAATATTTATGTGTGTTTACCTTGCTTACCTTTCACTTACATCTTTTATGTTGCTAAATAGAAATGTAAGGTTGCTAGCAGTGATGATTACTAATAAAGAGTAAGTGCACACAGTTGTAAAGCAGTATGAACAATGTATATGTAGCTTGTTCGTTGTACTTAGCTTTTCTGGGAGCTTTCCTTAGCTTTTTTCTCAATCAGAGGCCAAGATCCTGTCTTTTTAGGGCTTTTTCAAAAATAATACATCAAATTAAAATGATATGAAAACTGAAGTAGTAAATGTACTTCACTATCAGCATCATAAAGATGTTATACTAAAGTGCTACAAAAATAAGCATTTTATGCACATAAAAGTGAATAAAATACATTGTAAATTCTTTGAGTTTTTTTGAATGCTGACATATATTGACATTTAAGAATAGCTAGTAGAAGAAAAGAATAATTGTTATTGTTTATTCTGGCTTTTGTTACCATTTTCCCCTCTCAGCTTCTTTAGCTTCTTTCTCTTTAGCATGCTGGTAGTATAGAATATTACATCTTGACTCCTTGTAACTGGGAAAATTGAATGTATCCCATTTGTTTTAAATGAACTCAGAATCTCATCGCGATAAAGCATCTGAAGTCCTCCTAGCATTGTTATCGTTAGGAAGAAATTTCACTTTGACAGAAGGAGCTAAGAACTAAAAGTAAATCCAGGAGGTCACATACTGCTTCAGTCCTTTAGTCCATAAAACCAAGACACCGAATCTCATTCTCATGCTTCCCTAGTAAGGAAAACTGGACTGCTGGTTGCCTGTGTAGGGAGTGACTTGGGTATGAGAAACCAAACACTTGGAGCAGGTGCACTTAGAGCACCTGGTCGACTATCCAAGCCTGGACACTATCTGCAACACCTTTATTACATTTTTCCCCATGTGCTCTTGACTGTTGGGTCTTGTTAGATGTCTTGCCCACTCCTGGAGATGCCCAGCAACTCTGTCCTCCTATGTGCTGGGTCCCTTGAGCAGCAGTGCCCAGTCTTGCCTTGCTCTGGGTACAGATGCGGAAACACAGAGTGTTCAGTAGGATTCTCGTCTCCATTCACTGCATATCTCTATTTTTTTTTAAACTAAATACACTAAATTGAAGCAGTATAACATAGATGGTCCAGTGTGATAGCTGTCAGCATTGCTGGAAAGTTTCATGTTTTCTTGTGTCTAAATTACAGCAAAAGAATGCAGCTAGTAACTAACATGTACAGCACCCTTCTCAATAGGATCTGGTCAGAAGCTTTGCATTTTTGTATCAAAGTATTAATATGGACTGTGGTTTATAATATTACCATGGTGGCTCAGTTAAACGGGAAGAGAAGAAAGGACTTTATGTATTTCAGTGCCTGGGGTTTTTTTGTGGACAATCCTAATGCAATTGTATGGCTTTGCCTGCTTTTTCAAAATAGGATATGTTTATATGAGACATCGTTTTATGAGATGAATGCAGAATAGCCTTGATCTTTCATGTATTTCTAATACTATTCTGATTCATATTAGTCGTAATGTAGTTCATAGTAATGGAAAGAACTATGAAAGCTCCATTGAGAATGACCATTCGAAGTACAAGTCAGTTCTGCTTATGGAATCCCCAGTGAAAATCATGATTACTCTAACCTAGAGAGCTATTGTTAACTTACTGTTGGGGGTTTCACACCAACCCCTACAAAAATGATGAGTGTTCTGCATGCTTAGTTCAAGAGGAGGACTGCATTAATGCCCTTCAGCTCTTCATACCTGGCCAGCAACTAAAGCTATGCTCACAACAGAAATGGGATAAAGAGAAATCCACAGACCTGATATGGTTGTAGCGTTTTGTTCTGTGTGTTTTTTTTCTATCAAACGTTCCATTGTAGTTTGTTCACTGAAAATAAATCTGATCTGCACTGTATCTGTTGTTTAATCTATTAGGAGATCAATTTGCCCGTGGTTGTTTTATAAGCCGTGATTTAGGCTTATAAATTAGCAGATATTAAAGGGGATCATTTCTAAAGTATGATGTATGGAAACACAAAGGCATTAACGCAAGCATCTCAAAATGAAAAGTAGCGTATTTCGTGAGCATTTTTTAAGTGTTCAGGCTTTTACTGGAAGATTTCTGACACAGTATTTTAATATGTAGGTCCATCCAGCTTTCTAGCGTTACTTTGCTGTAGCTGTAATGACCTAAGGACAGAGGGAGGTGATGGTTTGTAGGCTGAAGTGGTATCTTCAGTAGTCCAGTGAATATAGCTGTAGAAATTGGAGAGGCTTTTGAACATACCAGCTTTTCATGTTTGAAATAAAAGCAGAAGATTACAAAGCAAAACACAAGCTGAGAATAACTGCCTGGTTTCTGTTTAGATACAGATCGGATAAACTGTCTCTGAAAGGGAAGGAAAAAGTCATTGATACCTATAGCGGGTGGGAGCAGGGGGAGGCAAGGTGATGAGGCAATTACTAGGAGGGAAGTAGGAGCTGGGTAGTGGGGAAGAGAAGGAAGATGAAAGATGACAAGGCTAGTGGGGAGAAGGGAATTTATAATACATCGTAAAATTAATCCTGAGTCCTTGTTTATCTGTATCCAGTAGATTTACCAATTTTTGTTCCCAGGCTTGTGTTCAGAAGATGATTTTTTAGATTTCCCTTGAGCATCCAGGCTGAGAGATCAGAGGTGGAGTGATTGATTTGTAAGAAATGTTCATCTGCTGCCGGCTGGGTCATTTATGTGAGTTAATGCTGGCAAAGAGTAGCTGCTCTGTTTCACCCATGTAGCTACCATGTAGGCATTCAATGCACGGGATAAAGTATTTGGAATGAAGTACAAGATTCAAGGGTGTTAATGTTTCTGTGGGAGGAAGTATTTAGTTTGGTAGTAGTGGGCATATATTAGCAAGTTTTACATTTTTTAATCAGGTGTGCTCCGAATCCGTTAGGTGTACATTTTACTGCAGGAAGCTTGCGAGCGGGATAGGTGGTTCTGGTAAGATTTCTTTTAAAGTGATACTTTATATTACAGCTGTAATGTTTTGGATTATGGCTGACTACAGGAGGCTAGGTGTGTTGGTCTACAGGCTTTAGATGTGTGGCAGGGAACAACTGTTCCACGCGTGTGGTTTAAATCAAAGTAGAATCAAGTCAGCTCACTGATTTATTAACAACACATGATTAACTTGCTTATATGTGGCTGCTGTTGGACATGTGGGTGCTCCAGCTTCATGTGCACCCACACCACAAAGCACCCCACAGTCACGTACACGCACTTGATGTGTGGGTTCCCATGTGTTGCACCTCACATTGACAGTCCTTCGGAGGGTTGGAGGCTACTTACGGCTTCCAGCGGAGAGGATGAGCCACAGGTCGCAATGTTGGCGTGTCTGACTTGGTTTGACTGCTGCGCTCTTCCTCCTTGAGATTCCTCTCCATCATCACAACTTGCTGCTTTTATACTTCTTTTCAAGGTGACTCCTCCTTTTCTCAAAAGTTTCTTGGTAATCTCCTGGTTACTGTTTAATCTGGTCATCTAAGCAAGTTCATTGTTAACTTTCCCTTAGCATGAGCAGTTTTTAGGCAAACACTCCCTCAGAACAGGTCGCCAGGGCTGTTCTGTTCACAGGCACTGTTGCACTCATGTTCTCATCGTATCAGCTGTTGTTTACCCACGCTGTTACCAAGAGGGTGCTCTGCAGATTTCCCCACACTGTAACTGACAAATGATATTAAACAATTTTGATCATAGAGCTTAAGGAAGTGATATCAGCATAAAAACATTTCAAAGACATTTTAATATAAGGGTGATAATTATTGATTACTTGAATTAGCAAGAAAGTCCAAGTTATCTGCCCAATAATAAAGATTCCATCAGTTAACTTAAATACAGCATAGATTTGGGGCAGAGTTATTTTAAAACTGCTTTTCAAGGTAGCCAGTGGGAAAAAAAGGGCATACAGTGGAGTCAGTGGCTAAGATCTGAAAGGAAAACTTGATTACAAAAAGGAAGGTTGCAGCAGGTAAGGATGAAATGTGTAAGCCTTGAAATATCCGTAGTCTAATATTCTAATCTTTGGTTGTTGTGCTGTACGTGTTCAGAGAAGGTTGAGGCCATGACTCTGTGGGCTGTCGGTATAACTAGTGGTGAGCAGCACAGTACTGGGGGGAAAGTGGTTTATACTGTGTATTTTGGAGGAGCAGTCTGTTGTAGCCTAGAGAAAAACGTGAAAAAGGGTTTGAGGATGGTTTCAAAGCTGGTAATTTCTCAGCAAGAGTTCTTTTGTCTGTAAATCTTGGGAAACAAGTACAGTCTTGAAGTAGGAGGCTTGGGGATTAGATTATACAGTTGTTTCCATCTAGTTTTCTTCATGTATTCAATAAGCCAGATGCCTGGGACCATGGTACTATGCACTGTACATGTATGTAATGGAAAGGAAATACTTGCAAAAGAAATAGAGTCCAAAATCTTAGACAGTAAAAAAAAAAAAAAAAAAGCATGAATAGAGCAAACATTGAGAAGCCAGACAAAGGCAAAACAGTTCTGAATGAGCAGCGGCCAGACTAGCCAAATGCACAGCGGTCACAAAGCGATTAGCTGGCAGAGGAATCAGTAGAGGGGATTTAAAGAGGGGTTGAAAGAGCAACATAGTGACTTGGTGACTTTTCGTATTTACGTGGGCACAATGAAAGAAAGCACAAAATGCTGCAGGGAAGAAAAGAGTCAGAAGGTGCAAAAGGTTGGATCATGTTCCACCGTCAAGTTGAAAGCTCGTGGTTCTTGAACATTGTAAAGTTTATCAGCAAGGAGAAGGAAGCTAATGCTGCAAAGAAGTAGTTTAGAGGAAAGGCAGTGGGAAAATAAGAGGAAAAGCACTGGGCTTAGTATATGAATCTAGCAAAAGCACAGCATTTTTACATGGCTTCAATGGCAAAAGCAAGCTTCGATTTAGTGCTAGAAAGTAAGGATTGTGGATAGCAGTCTGTTGGGCACAGCTGTTGGGTTACAGGTGCTGGCAAAGCCAATACAAGTCCTTGCTCTTAGCGGCTCATTCTTGTTCCTGCCGTGGACTAGTTAAATTTGAAGGTATCGTGCTGTACAGTTCAAGAAATGGTTATTTTGATCCTGGGTCACTTCAGTGATCCAGTTCATGGTACACCCAGCAACGAAGAGGACAGTAAACTTTTTTCATACCAGTTTTTCTGCTGAAGCCAGCATATCAGGTGATCGCCCCTCAAGAGCCTTGGCTGTGCGCCTGAGGATGGTAGAAGACTTGAAAATCTATTTAATTTTTTTTTTCTTCTGATTTTTTTTCTTTTTAAAACAATTGTCATTCTGTAGTAGTCTGGGGATTTCTCCAAATTTAGAAAAGTTCCAGATGGCTCTGTTGCACTCTTCAGTCGGGCTTTCTTTGGCTGTCTGTAACTTTTCAAAACGAATCTTTGTCATGCTATCAAGAGAGAGGAGGATAATAAATAATGTATACCTACGTGTTACTCATTCTTTGGCAGAAAGAAAAATGGGAGACTTACTGGTTCATCTTTTAACCTGTATATAGGATTTTTCATAGGGTTTAGATTCTGCGTTCAGTTCATTAATATCTAAATGGAAGATAATTGTGATAGAAAGTAGGAAGTTATTAAAGTGATTGTAGTTCCAATGTTTAAAGCTGTAAATCAGATCATTATTTAACAGTGAACTGATACGCCTGACATCAGTCCTAGGTAAAATCTTGGACTGGCTGATAGAAAAGTTGGTACAAGGCTGAAGGGCAGGATGAACATGGCCAACAGATCAGACTGGAGGGAAAAAATTAATTTGTTCTTGAGAAGATTGTGTTTTTGATTGATAAGGAAACCAGCTGAACTACCAGTTTCTGTAAGACATTAGTATCACATTGCATTTCAGGTGAATATGTGAATTTAATGTAATTCACATTCAATAGCTCAAAGCTGATTAATCTGTTAGAAAAAAATCGTAAGTGGGAGACCATCACACAACGGGGATAGCTTCTGATGCATTCCAGGAGAGATCTGTTCTCTGCTAAAAATTGGTAATTTTTACCAGTCATCAGGGGAGATAAAAGTATTTAAAATGTGGATGGCATATAACAATTGGTAAACAAAATACAATTAAGAAAAAGAGGTGTTTTACCGCTGCCAAATGGAAGGCTTATACCTGGGAACAAGACAGCTGATGAGTGGCAAGCTGTGACTTAGAATTCCTCGTGGCACAAAGGAATCCTTGGCTATATTATCAAAGAAAAAATTATTAGGACTAGGAAGGTGAGGTAGCTCATGGACCTTCAGTGTCCATATCAGAAAATCACACTCATTCTATTGAAAATTCTAAGAGGTTCAGAGATTTACAAACACTTGGGGTGTTTCAGCATGCTTGCATACCTGCCTTCTGTTGTGAAGCAGTACAGGAAGAGCATATGGACCACAAAAAGGCTTTTCAGTAAACAAAGAATAACAAGATCTTACCAGAGGAAGCAATAAGAAAAGCTAAAACTAGAAATGAGACACATGGACTGAACAGCCAGCATAATTAAAAATTGGAATTTTTAGCAAGGAAAACGTTGCATGTACACGATGTAGATTCTTTAGGTTTAGGTTGGATGTTGTTCTGCAGGACACATTGTCTTCCACCTGAAAGCTGGTAGAGGTGTCATGGAGGAACGTCGGCAGGAGCGGTAGGCCAGCAGTCTCGGTGTTACAATCCCTTCTTTACGTGAAACCAGTGATGGTGAAAACTGGGAAGGGAAGGATCTTCCAAGCACTGGCCCAAGTGCATGTGATAAGTTCTGCTGTCTGTGGGGCCCTGGCAGAGCTGCTGGTGGCACGGAGGGAGGTCCAAGTGCTGGGAGACCCATGGGGCGGCAGGCAGGGGTGGAAGCATTTGTGTTGCCTGAGCGATGCCAGGTAGCAGGATCTGTGAATCAGTGCTGACAAAGCTACTCCCTTTGGCAAAACGTGAGCCTAACACAAAGTCCTAGCGATTTCTGGTTCTCGTTTTCTTCTTGGGTGTTTGGTTTATCACTGCTGTAAAACAGAGTAACTACTCAAGTACGTGCCGAGAAGCCATGTGCATCTTCAGGAGATTTCTTGGTTATGATAGAGGCAGTCCCAGCTTTTCACATCAGAGAGTTCTTTTTCTTCTGTAAGTGATTTGCTGTTTCCATGCAGCTACTTGCTGTATGCTTATGATTATGCTCCAGTATCTTATGTTTTGTTTTCATTTGTTTTTGCTGGTTTATTTTGTTATATGTAAAAAAAAAAAAACCTGTTCATCAGGGTACAGCATTAATTCCCCCAGGTCACAACATACAGCTTTCCTATTGAACGTGCCGCTTCTGGTACCCACATTTAAAACACGTGTCAGTTGTCTCTAGATCGAGGTGATCGAGAACAGTCATTCATTTATCTTTTCCACCCACAAATCCTTCTTTCTCCAGATCAGCAAACCTCCCTCCTTCTTCCATAACTGATCAGATTTCTGTGATTTGCTGTCACATTTCACGGGATAATGTTTTTGTTGAACTTGAGATATTCAGTGGTATTTTACTTTTTTCTTCATGTTGCTTTATCTGAGGACAGATTTTTTTATAAACCACCAGGTAGGCTGACCCTGATGTATTAAACTTCTTTTTCTGAAACATTTACAGTTTACATTCAATATAAAATACAGACAAATAAACTCAGGAATGTATTGTTTTATTATTATTATTTATTACAGGGAAACTCGGAGTCATTCCTCTGAAAATTAATGACTTGTTTTACTCTGTGAATAGCATACTTTTTTGCAGCCTTTTTTTTTTTTGGCTAGTTTATAAGATTAAATGTATGGAATTATCACCATCTTTTTATTTTGCTTTTTCCCAGCAACCTTTTGTCAATATTTATGTATTATCCCTTTTTAATGTTTCTTCTAGGAGGACTTGTTGGTATTGAGGAAAACTGTGAAATCCTTTCTGGCTGTCTGCCAGCAGTGTCTATCAAACGTCAACACTCCAGTCAAAGAACAGGTAAAGGAAATGTCTGTCACATGCTTTTAGAAAAGTGTGAATATTAAACTGTAGTAAAACTCAAGACGACACTGTATCAAACTTCAAGTAAAATCATCTGTGCCTTCCGTGTAAATAAAACTGAACAAACACTCCATAACAAGCGCTCTGTTAAAAGCACTTTGAAAGCACAGCTAATGTCAAATTCGTTTTTGATACAACAGTAAGGATTACCTGGATGTTTAGGCTCATGGTCAGCTGTCGTAACTTCAGGCATCTCACTCAATCACCTAAACCAAAAGCCTGTTCCTTTAGACACTTACTGTACTAACAGATGGAAATAGGCACTTCCACAGGGTGACTGAGATCTCAAATGCGCTGAATTTTTCTCTGTATATTTCTGCTTTTTTTTCCCCCCCTATTATTGACTAATAGAGAGTCTAGAGTGCTTCAAAGGCAGATGCCTCCAGCCTTGATGATATTTCATTATTTCGTTTTCCTAATAATTCAGTTAAATATAGTGGTGAATACTAATTATTGTATCGCTTTCCCATTGTGGCTAACAGCAGAAAATTGGGGCTTCTAGCAGTACAGGTCATACTACTGCATATTTTCTAGCAGAAAAAAAAATTTAATCCATTTTACAAAAATACTCTGAATAATCACTAAGAATGTAGTGTGCTCTTACGCTATGTAAAAATCATCACTTCACAAATATTTGTGTCTCCTTGAGAAATCAGAGTAAAATAGCTATTTTAGCAGTGTCTTCATTATAGAAATATAAAGATCTGCAGGGTTTTTTAGATTCTTGTCAGTATAACCATTACAGCTTAGGTTGCTGCTCTTCCCTGTTCGGTAGGCTGACGGAAAACTTAAGTGCGTGCGTCTCTGCCTCTGTGTGTGTACACATATGCCAAAATTATACGTGTGAAATATGATTGCATAATAAGGTATCGGATTTTTTAATGGTTCAGTGTTGTTATCCAGTTCTCTGGTTTAGATTTTTGGAAAGCCACACGTGCATGGAGTGGGAAGCTTCTGCTCTATGTATTTAGAAATTGAAATAGAAGAAGTTAAATCCAAGGGCTTGTTAAAATAACTCCCAGTCTCTGAAAAAAACAATAGCTGGTTTATTTGCTGAGATTTTATGAATATATGCTGATTTATATCGTCTGTTAACATCTTTTAGTTGTCTATAAATTGTATTTTCGTCAGACCTCCCAAGATTTTGCAGAGACTGTGGGTTTTGCCTGTTTTTTCAAAGCTAATAGTTCATAAAAGACAGCTTTATTTTTTTTGAAAGATAGCTCTGCTTGGTGTTTACACTCTGTTCTGCAAGCTGATAAATATAAATATTAAAGGCTCAGAGATGTTGGTACTTTATGTATTTTTAAAAGTCTCTGACATGCCATTGTCTTCCAGCAGATTTAACTTCAGTAATTGTTTTTTTAATATTCTGAGTAGTTACTCTTGGCGTATTTTATTAATATTATATAATGTGAAAATGTCATAGTTTCAGGAAAATACCAACTGTTCTATCTTAAGCTAGCACTAATGTCTTTTCTGCATCAGCAAATGGCAAATGATCTTTCCCATCACTGCAATGTTTTTGTTCTTGATATATATTAACATGTTTTTATTCTCTTATCATTAGTGGCCACATTTTTTTTTCCATTGGTAATGTAAACTTTTCTTAGAAGCTCCTTTGCAGTTCACGATTCTGTGGAAGCTTTCAAACCTCAGCTAGACAAAGCCATGACCCACCAGACCTAGAGACAGCAAGTACCCCAATCAGAGTAGGTTGGACTAGAGACTGCAGAGCTCCCTTCCAGCTAACGCTTCTATGATTTTTTAATTTTCTTCCTTTGAAAGTATATTTCTGCAAGTGCAAGACTGTTCTTTAAGCCTTTTGTTTTACTGGATTTTTTTGAGAATTCTGTGTAAATTATATTGTCTCCCTACCATACTTGATGTTTAGTCTATTCATTCTTTCCAGAGAAGATCAATGTACATATCAAAGAAGCAAAAAAAGTGTGAAGTATTTATCAAAACAGGACTCAAACATTTCAAATTTTCCAAGACTATTGGAGTGAAATAAAACTCCTGTGACTAGAGACCTCTACAACATATAGACATCTGTATCCGAGTCCACTGCGGTCTTCGTATTGGACACTTTATATTGCACTTTCAGCGCATAATTCATATACTCTTTTTGTAGAGGTCCACATTAGAATGAGATTAAATTCTAGTGAGTATCAAAGGAGTTCAGCGCAGCTGAGGTCATCGCTGAAATGAATCACAACTGTTTGGATCCAATGGGGAAAAATCCCAAATACTGTCATCTGTCTCCAAAGTCTAAGTAAAACATGGTTTGCAATGTTACACGTTCTGTTCCTGCCCGAGTATAGCTCATTCAGATTTTATAACACACTCCAAGAAATCAGCGAGCCGCTGTGACGGTCAGCGTTCACAAAGATTTCATTTTGCAGGTTTGTGAAGCAGATTGCTCTCACTCACTACTTGTCCTTAGGCTCGGTTCAAAAATGTGTTTAAACACATATTTAACCATCTTTCTGTTCAGCTGTTTGTAGAGGGGCAATATAGGGCGGAATCAAAGCCTACACTGGATTTCATGACTCTATCAGAGCTATTCTACGATCTCTCTTCAGTTGGAAACGCCTTTGGCCTGCCACGTACCTGGGAATCATGATAGACACTGCCCTGAGTGAGACTCCTGCAGGCTTCTACGGGAAGAGACAGCACATCCAGCATAGATCTTCTCGGAGTCTTTTTGGCATTCATACTTCGAACCTTCCTCTCTTTCTCAGTTTTCAGAACCTGAGGTTAAAGATAGAGAAACTAAGATGATTAAAAGTAAGGTGTGAAAAGTGCTCAGGCGTTGAATGTAATGTAAATGGATCCAGCTGGCTGTGACACCCTGACCTGAGCCATTGGGGGAAATAGTGTTATTGTCATGCAGGAGAGTATGCAGACGAGCCCTTGAAAGAAATAAAGTTATTAATAGCTGCCTTCTTTCTGTGTTCTCAGGTAATAAGAGTATAACAGTAATGAGCCTCCATCGTTGAAAATTCCACCCTGGTTGGCTTTTATTTAGATTTGAAAGCTGTGGAGAGTTACTTGATTCTTTATGTAGAAAATTGTGGATTAAATTCTGCAAGGATTTCTTTGCTTACAGCTGCTTCTCTGTTTTTGGGCTCTGACAGTGACTCAGCTTGGATTTTCCCTCATAACATGATTCATTTTTTTGCTTGTTTAACCTTTCTAACTGTTTATCTGAAGTGGTGTTTTTTCTTTACTGCGAATTTGGATACAGCCTTGGATCAGAGGTAGATTTAGAGTTCTTTTCATAGAGGAGAAATGGACATTTAATCTGGATCATCTGGACATGGAAGAGGTAGCAAATAAAGTTCCCTACATAGGATTCAAAGGCATTGTGTTTTAAAGTTAAGGGGAAACCCTCAGGAGCACTTCTCGCAGCACACAAACAACTACAGCTGAGTACAGTTATAGGAGGACATTTCATAATAGCAGGGGATATCTGGAAATTAGATAAATGGTATTTTGTTTTTTACTTACTTGACTTATGCTTCTTACTGCATTCATTTTCTTTTGCCTTGCAGGCTTTCATGCTGCTCTGTGATCTCTTGATGATTTTCAGTCATCAGCTGATGACTGGAGGTCGAGAAGGTCTTCAGCCTTTGGTGTTTAATCCAGATTCAGGCCTCCAGTCAGAACTTCTCAGTTTTGTGATGGACCACGTCTTTATTGACCAAGATGATGAAAACCAGAGCATGGGTATGTTTAGCTTTCGTGTTTTCTACTTAGCTTTTTTTTGTAACAGACACAGAAGAAGAAAACAGAATTTTCAGATCAGATTGCTCAAATGTTTTCACATTATTCCTTCTTTATTTTTGGGAGGTGTGAATATGAAATGTTCAATATTCAGTACTCCTTACGTTAAAGAAGAATAAGAACTTACAAAGTTCACTTCATGAAGAGATGTTTTCAGAAGGCATGGGAGTGGTCTGTATCTACATGCTATAAATCTGGATAAAATTATTCTTCCTTTACTGATCTATATTTTTCTCAATATTTATTTCCAAAACAGTACAGTCGTAGTTGTAGTTCAGCAGCAGGCTTCATTTAATATGGCTTCAAGGGAGGAAGTATGGTGGAACAGTACACGGAAGAGAAATCTTTTAGACTTACAAATAGAGTTATAGGATCCTGACGGCAAACCTCACCAGCAAAACTCTAGGCAAAGACAGCCTGAAGAAACTAATGTTACTAAATAAACACTCCTCCTGCTCCTCCCCCAAAATAATCAAATGAAGCTCAGGACATCATTGCTTTGCTTGGAGACTAGGATACTTGGGAAAGTATCGTGTGTGCTTGCTTGCTTCCTTGCTCCTTCCTATGCATGGGTGCGTGGCCATGCTTTGAGAGGCCGGAGCTTGAGGTGACCCCATCTCTACCTCCTCACGAGGATGACTTGAGATTTTTGGCTTTCAGTCGGGGAGAGGCAAATTTGTCATTTACGTCTGGTTTTAAATAACTCGGTGCTGCTGGTGTGTGTTATAAATGCCTAAATGCAAGTGCAGAGGTACCCAGTTTCTGAGTCCTGCATAGCTTTGGGAAGGAGGTGGATTCCAAGATAGTCAAACTATGTGAGAGAGCTGCTGAGTGCCTACTGCAGTGCACTTTATGGCACATTTCTGAATTTCCCCTGAACTCGGTTACTTGCACATTAGCATGACACGTAAGTGCTATTTTAGATCTTTTAAGATCTGAAATATCTAGTGATACATAGAACTAGGATCTCAGAGAACGTATTCTTGCTCTAAAGGTGCTTTCAGTCTTCTAGCTCCCCAGTAGCTAACATCTTCATTGAGCGTCTCTTTAAGGATTCCTGGGAAGAATACATTTTGAAACACTCCTGCACTAGAAATCTGTGTGCAGTTAATCATGCTTTATGAGTTCAATGTTCAGAATAATACAGCAAGGATAGATTTTAGGAGGACAGTGTCTGATTTTTTCTGCTCTTTAGCAAAACTGCTGTTCTTTAACATCCTGTGATTGGACTGGGAAGACAGCACAAAGATGGATGAAGATCTTTGTATGTAACCTCCATTCCCGAATGCTACTCTCACGCCGTGAAGTCAGTCTGACCATTTATAACTTTTGGTATTCAGAACACATCGGTCATGATGAAAAGAAATTAAGAAAAAGGAGGGAGGGGGGAGAGAAGGGGAGTGTGCTAACGGGCTTCAGTTCTGTGGGTTAAAGCATCTCAGGATTAAAACGTGCTTATATTAAAACGTGTGGATATCCACAGTCAACTCCACTGCTCGTAAGAGATTTCCTGTGATCAAATAGGAGACTTAGGTACTGTGGCTCTAGTAAGAGCGCAGCAAGAGAGTCTCAGTGACACTATCTCCCTTCTCCCGCCACCACAGGCTCTGTACTTCTTCAGACTGGTTAAAAGATTCCTTCCAAGAACAAGCTTTTCTATATAACACAGAATATTTACTTTTATCACAACTGTTATAGCTGATTAACTTATACAAGTTGTGGAATATACTTTTATTATATGATATTATATTTAACATTTTATGTGTGTAGTTTCGTTTTTGTTCAGAGTGGAGTCTTACATGGGGACTTACTACTTGGACACTGCCATTCAATGTTCATGTTTCTTACAACTGAATTTTACTTCCTGTTGTTATTGATGCTTTAGAGCCATTGATTTCATATTTGAAAATCTAAGGCACGCTGTGGAAGTATTGCTGCTTCTAATTTTCCTTATGTGAAATATTTATAGCTTAGTCATGTTAAAGACGCATCTCCAAATGTCCTGTGTTCAGAAGTTAGGCAAAAAGCATTCAGTAAGTCTTCACTGTGGCCTTTCACGGGGTAAAGAAAACAAGCGATTCAGGTCCGTGTGGATTACACTCAGTACCTACTCAGGACTACAGATAGCACCCTTGGTCAGCGGTGTGTCATGTTCCTGAACTTTCCTGGAGGTCCTAACATAGGCAAGACTCAAGAATTATCACCTTTCTGTTTAGCTTCTCCTGCAGCAGTCCTTACTGCATTTTAAAGAATTGATTTTTCCTAAAAGCTGCTCTTTGGTAATGTTGCTTTAGAACATAGCAGTTACTTGTAAACATTTTTGTTGTTGTTGACACTTTCAGAGGGAGATGAAGAAGATGAAGCTAACAAAATAGAAGCTTTACATAAGCGAAGAAACCTTCTGGCTGCCTTTAGCAAGTTGATAATTTATGACATTGTGGACATGCATGCAGCAGCAGATATCTTCAAACACTATATGAAGGTACAGCTCTGTGTATTCTCCTCTTCCTAACTGAACACAGATTGCAAGGTCAAGTCTCCTGTTCCTCTCCCTTCCAGTACAGTATTTAAAGGTTGAACGCTTTTGAAAGCTTTTCCAGCCTTACTTGATTTCTGGTAGTAGTTTGTCCTTTCTAAATTACACCTGCCACTGAGAAGCAGTAAGCTCTGTGCTGCCTCTCCTATGTAGCAGGAGTGCCTTATTAAGGGCAGCACTGAAAGTTGGTCCTACAAGGTGCTGAGTGTTTCCAGAGAGGCACCACTCTACAGAGAGTTTTTGATCCTGCTCCTCAAATTCATTCCTGGAATCCACAATAGCAGTTATCTGTTCAATGTCGTGTTTCACCAGGAGTCTCCCCATCTTGGTGCTTGCCATGTGGATGCAGATTTTTTTCTGTGGGAATGCACTACAGTATGTAGCGTACTACAGTATTTAGGCCCAATGAAATTCAGAACGACTTGCTGCTCAGCTACCACTGCACCCTGTACTTGCGAATTTACCTGCCAGAAGACAGGCACATCAGCAGTCCTGACGCTGCCAAGCAACCCAAAGCCCCTCAGGTTGTATCAGATTGCCAGGTATCCCTCTCCTGTCTTTCTGTAAGGGATTGTCATCATAACGACAACAATCAAGGAGGAAAACCTGGAGTGGGGAGCAGGTCCTTTACTATTACATAGTGTTTGAGATGTTGATGCGAAATATAAAGGATTTTATATATCCTCCTTCTCCTGTTCATTAGGAGCATGCAGTACAAGGGGATTTTTTTCCAGAGCAGGAGTTTCAAACTGAAGCTGTCACAATTCACATTAGTTTCCTACCTGCTGTTCTAGCTTGGTCTTCTCCTCTCTCCACACCCCACTTTCTCTTGAAGCTGGGGGAGAGTGAGAGAAATTGAATTTAAATTAGGATATAAATTAAATTAGAAGGATCTCTGTACCAAAGAAGGTAGGAGCAATATTTAAGGGAGAATGAAAATAAGTGGTTGCAAATGCATAAATATTAATCTGGTTATTAAATACAGAAGTATTCAACTGGTTGGTGGAGAAATATTCTCAGCCTGGAAGTTTTAATGATTATACAGGCTTTTCTACCCAAATGGTCAGTACCATAGGCTGGGGTTTTCAGCAACCGTTCTTCTAACACAAAGAAAAACAGCACTTCATACTGACTAATTCCTTACCCAGCTTTCTGGCTCCAGTGAATTCCTTTCTTGGCCACCTGACTCCCCGTGTGTTGTATGTGGAGCTTCACAGCTGTGTGGCAGTGTCTGTCCGCACCTACCTGTTGGAGGATGCGTTGGTTCAGGGTAATGTGGTTTCTTGGAATTAGCAGCCACGGGTCACTTTCATCAAACATTTCGTTTGGGGTAGGAAATACTCTTTTGTTTGGTTTTCAACATACTTGTTACAAAAGATAGTAACAAACACAGAAGTTCCTTACCTCATCACTGGGTGCAGGCTACCAATCAGTTTAAATTTTGCTATTGAAACATTACCTCCCACTCACACAAAAAATCTGGATTTGAGACTGGGTTTTTTGGCAACTACTGCGTTGTTCGAAACGAGAATTACAAGTAATCTTTCTATCAAGAAAACTGTAAGAAATTGTATAAGAGGTTCAATTTAAAGATTTAAAGAGCGTTTTTTCCACTTTTTTTTTTCTAGTACTACAATGACTATGGAGATATCATTAAGGAAACCCTGAGCAAAACAAGGCAAATTGATAAAATCCAGTGTGCAAAGACACTCATTCTCAGTTTGCAGCAGGTAAGAG
>Ga0065711_1002566_pt1 | contig 32929 bp, 15 predicted proteins | sample Hoacrofraction12_FD_59098 | JGI IMG/M metagenome (GOLD analysis project Ga0065711, IMG submission 59098) | Hoatzin crop microbial communities from Cojedes, Venezuela - Epithelial fraction 12 v2 (version 2) | ecosystem: Host-associated > Birds > Digestive system > Esophagus > Crop | place...
CAGCCTTTCAGTACTTAAAGGGAGCCTATAGGAAAGATGGGGACAATCTTTTTAGTAGAGACAACAGTGACAGGACGAGGGGTAATGGTTTTAAACTAAAACAGGGTAGGTTTAGGCTAGATATAAGGAATTCTTTACAATGAGGGTGGTGAAACACTGGAATGGGTTGCCCAGAGAGGTAGTGGAGGCCCCATCCCTGGAAACATTCAAGACCAGGTTGGACAGGGCTCTGAGCAACCTGATCTAGTTTGTGGTGTCCCTGCTCGCTGCGGGGGGGTTGGACTAGATGACCTCTAGGGGTCCCTTCCAACCCAAAACTTTCTATGATTCTATGTGGGTAGAGTAAGTTGTAGTAAAAGCACTAACAATTTCATAACTGCATGTCATTTAGGGTATTAATATAAACCACTTAGTGCCATTTTCTTTTGCTGTGTTACTGTAAGGCCCATCTGAAATCACAAAGCTGATACTTTATAGTCCTGTATATCATAAAATAGTTTTATTAATGTTATTTTGGTTACTCTGTTTCAATCCTGCATATTTTTTTGTTTTCTCTAGAGCTCTGGAGCTTCAGCCATTTTCCCTTAAGCCTCTTCTACGACGAGCAATGGCAAATGAATCTATGGAGCGGTATCGCCAGGCGTATGTTGATTATAAAACAGTCCTACAAATAGACAGCAGCATCCAAGCAGCAAATGATAGTGCTAATAGGTAACTGCCCTTAAAAATTTTCTGAGATCAGTCCAAATAAAAAAGTGAAATTCATTTTTTTTTGTTTTACGTGCTCCCTCTGTTCTGTGTCCCTCAGCGGCAGGGCAGTCATAACTAGTGCATTACAACTAGAGGACTGGCGTTCCATTTAGTTGTTTGTTTTCCCATAGCTTCACAGTTTGCGTATGCCAGCAGTAGGTCGCTTTCAGTTTTAAAAATGTAATATTTTAAAGGCTTTTTTTACTGATGCTTCAACTTGTTTTCTTTCCTAACTTGTATTTGATACCATGTAAAGTAATACTTCAAGGTCCATAGCTTTTCTCTGACATTTCTATTTCCTTTTCATATTAACAGTCTTCCTGTGGCCGCTGGACATTTATGTTAAGTGTGAATTGCTCAGTATGCTGCAGTTATGTAAACACTGAAGTAGCTTGATACAACGGTTGGCTACAAAACTGAAAGCTGTAAAAAATATAGTTGTATATTATTTTTAACCTAAGTGTTAATACTTCCAACGTTAATTCATGCTGCCAAGAGAGACATGTCAATTTCTACAATTATATTTTAAAAATGTAAAATTAGTGTATACACACTATTGTAATTGTGTTCTCATTAATATATGTTAACTACTTAAGCGTGTGAATGATAGGGCTTTTTCCATTCCCTTTTCTTGTCTTTTATCTTTTAATGGGCAAAAAAAGTATTTATGGAGGCAGAAGAGCCATTAATCATTGGGCAGGGACCCGCACACATGGGACTTATAACAATGGAATCTAGTACCTGTTTTTTTTTCTTTTTTATCTCATTAAAAAGTCCATAATATCTTTAAATTCTGCTTATTTGAGTGGTGGTGGCCAGTGGAGATCATGATACTTTAAGACTTCTAAGAGGAGATAGTATTTTTGATAACAGATTGTTACTGATGTCCTGTGTCTATGCTGATAGTAGAGCACTTGGATTGGTGAGGTAACTGCTTGTCCTGGTATCTGTGTGATTATTATACTTTTTTTTTAATCTTCTTGGCTTATTTTATCTGCAGATACTTTTTTCACATTTCTCCTTGACTTGTAACTTGCTTAGTAATAAGCTTATTTCCTTTTTTCCCCTTAACACTCTTCCTTTTCTCCTCTCTAGGCCTTCCTTATGTTTTTAGCTTCACTGCTCATTACTCTTTCCTCCCTGGCAACCCATCACCTTATTTCAGCTGCTTCTTCCTTCTCCTCTTCCACTGGTAATTCCTTTTTGCTTGCAAATTTGTTAGTTTCTAAAGCGTAGACCTCTTCAATAAATGAACTTTTACTATAATTTATTTTTTAGTATCTAGTCATTTATGAATTAAACTGAGATTGTCTACCAAAGTATTCATTTTCATTCCCAAAGTAACAGACCTTTATAAAAATGACTTAACACAAAATTATAGTTCCTACTGCCTGTTAATGTCAAGGGCCAACCCTAAAATGAAATTTAAATATTTTTTATATTCAGTCTCAACAACCTGCTTTTATTGGAGGATTTCTTTGATTTTAAGTTCCTGTGGGAAAGTGGATGGTGATGCTGTAGGAAGCTGACAGGAAAAACTCATCATCCTACTTGTGTCTGAGGGTGGGTTTGATAAATGACTTTAAGGCTTGTCTTTCTGTACTTACCTAGCTAAGCAGGCTTTCCAAAAATCTTGGAATTGAGTGGGTGTTCAGTCTGATATTTCTAATAATTCTCACGTAAAAGACAAGTAGAATTTTTAATATACAGCCTTTACCTGATCATTTTGCAATCAAAAGGAATAAGAGTGTAGGTACATATTTTTATGAAAAGTCAACTGAAAACAAGTATTAACAGTTATTTGAGTGTTTATCATGTTGGTTAGATGATGTTGAACTATGTCCTGTGTTGGTTACCCTGAGGAGATTTTTAGAAATACTGGAAGGACTGTTTCTTTTAATGGTGTGTGCCAAGTCACAGGAAAATGCATTTCAAGCTTGCTTTTAATTAGCGGCATTTTCTTAGCTTTGTGAACATCAATGAGTTTCCTACTTTGTGTATTTTAATTTCCTCTTGAGTGAGTGTTTTATTATTTGCTTTTCACTGTTAGACATACAGAAGCTCTGTTGTGGGGCAATATGTCTATGCGTTTCTATTCACTAAACTGAAGTTTCATTCCAGTTGTCTCAACTCCTTAACATCAGTTAGCAAATTGCAGTAGATAGCTTGGGAGCTTTTATTACAAAGTCCCATGAGAGTGTTGTACTGTACAAACATCTTTGTGATAGACTCCAAAACTGTAGGATTGTTGGGTCAAGTTAGGGTGTTGGTGGTGGGGAAGAAGTGTGTTTGTCCCAGCTTTTTAATAAGATACCTCTGCTTTTTTAACTAACCATATACATTTTTGCAAAAGACTGTGCTTAGATTATAAGAAGTCTGTTGAGCATCAAATATTGCAGGATTCTGTTGATTTTGATGAATTAGATCAGGGGTTTTCTCCAACTTTTTAAGCCGATTATGATAAATTAAGATAAATTAAACAGGAAGTCAAGGGGACCATGGTTTACTGTAGAATTACTCTGTTACTTTCTATGGGAAATACCGAAATGTAATGAACGAACTTTTTAATATGAAGTGTACAGTTTTGTTCTCTAATAAAATAACCTGAGTAAATGTTAGGGCCGTTTGATTTATGAAGTTGTGCCACATTTTTCTTAACTAATGAATTCAGACTATGATTAAAAACCTAAAGTTTTAGTAAAATTAGAGCAAAACAGAACTTGGGACAAACTGCTTTGTTGGTGTGTCCTATAAAATACTGCTTAGGAATGATACAGGTGGAGGAGGAGAGCCCCTGGCAGAGCATATGCAGCTGACACAGAAAAATATTATTCTTGTTCACTTAGAAAACAAATAAGGTGACTAGATAGTACTATGAAATGCAATATTCTGTGTATGAAGAAATTTACTTTCAATTAAAAGATGCAAGAAATCGTATGTTTCATGCAGCCTTATATAGTAAATAAAGTCACATATTATATAGCTCTACAGCTTTTTTAGTCCATATATTCTTTAAAATATTTTGGTAATTTCTGTTTTGCAACAAAGAAGTTTAGAACAGGTGCTGCTTCTTGTATTGGTTTTTCTCAGACCCTCATGGGAAAAGAAATTGGTCCTGAGTGATATGACTCTGTTGCCGTAGTATTATACTGAGGCTTTTTTTTTGTTTTGTTTTATAGCTAGCTGTTAACTCAAATATTTTAAAAGAACAAAACTAAGCAAAAAACCATGACTGGATAATTTATGCTCATTCTGTCTCGTTCTGCATGTTGCATTCAAAGTTATTTATTTTTGGATGTATATTCATGTAGTGGGTTTGGTTTCTTTTTATACCTGTATTAGGTGGAAATGGACCTAATATACAAAGTTCAGGTTTATTGATGATAGTATCAATGTGACTTGCTTTGCTAGTCAATTCAGAATTTTCCGTGGTTAAAGTAGGTATTAGACTTATCACCAGTTGAACTTGACTCTTAAGCTTATTTTGAGATTAGAAGACACTTAGCTCACGATTATTCTCATAATTGATTAATATTTGTTTGGTGTTTAAAAAACACAACAAAAATTGTAATGGAAGCATGAAATCTTGTATGGCTTTACTCATTATGTTTACTTAGGTCTTTCTCTAAAATGTATTACAGCAATGGCAAACTCCCACTTGAATGGATTTTGGATTGAATCTCTCGTGTATGGAAATGGTTGACCTGTATATCTATGTGTTGGTTTAAGAAACACTGAACAGATAAAGAATGATCAATTGATGAATTTCTGACTGTTCTATAAAATGCAACTTAATACCTACTTTGTAACCTGCTTTGGTTATTTAGAGAATTGTGTAAGAGGTTTCATTTGACATTAGCAAATTTAGGCACCACACTTTGTCTGAGGAGATTGTAATCTACACTTGTTACAAATAATGCCTATGAACAGGTGAGAAAATTAAACAAAATTAATACATCAGGGTTTTTTCGTATTTCTTTGTTGCATGTGGTAGAGGTAGCATTTAGAGCTCAGCTGTAAAATTAGTCATTTGCTTAAATATTTACTGATCATGCTGAACTCAGCTTCTTGTCTTCTAAATGCTAGCATAAATACGCTAAACAGTGGAAAAAGTCTAAGTCTTAAATGATTCCAATACTGTTGACAACTGTGACAATCTTTTTTTAAATTAGTCTTAAGGATAATTGTTCAGTTGTTTTTCGAAAAGTTGGAACATTGCCTTATGATTAATTTGGGTTTAAGTTATTAAAGTGTGAGTTAAGTATATGAAAAGTCATGTTGGTGGGTCTTTTTTCTCTTTCAGAATAACAAAGACTTTAATAGATCAGGATGGTCCGAGTTGGAGGGAGAAACTGCCACCAATTCCAGTTGTCCCAGTTGCTGCTCAGCTACGTAGGTGGGGTGGGGGAAACTTTGCTTCAGAGAATAAGCCAAGAAGTGCTACAGATAACAACAGAGAAGAACAGCTGCAGATGAATCGTATGTATAGCTAATGCAAATATATATACAAAAAAGAAAATAATTTAAATTGAAGAATGGAATATGATTTAATGATGTCAGAGAAACTGCTTTAGAAAATATTTATTAGAGACCTATGTGAAAAGCCAGGTTAGATGATGGCCATTTAAATGATTGAGCTTAATGTGCTTTATGGAGCCACAGTTACGATAAATTTTTTTTAAGCTAAGTGATGTAGTTTGCAGAATGAAATTTCTGCAGTTATATAAAATAAAAGAAAATATAGCAGAAATGCTCATCAGCAGTATATTGAGTCCTATCACAAATATCAGTGGTTTCCCTGACACCGTACTACAGTTAACACAGTTTTCCGTGAAAGAACCACCACTCAAACAAACACCCAACCTCAGTAATGTAATCAGCTGCATAATCTGCAGCTGTTATTTAATTGTTTGTGAAAGCATTACTCAGCTCTTCCGAATAGAAATGGTAGACTTCTAGGTGGCCAATAGTTAGTGAAATCGGCTATATGTAGAAGAACGCTCTGATTTTTTAAATTTCAAATTTTTTAATTTTTTTTTTTTTACAGTGTATTCTAACTTTAACAGTAGCCGTATAGTAGTCACCTTTCAAAGATGTTAGTTCTGGACTTGTTTACACATAAGCACTGAGTGCTTAACTCCTTTAGGACACTTTATTCTTCCTGATCCCCCCCCCCCTTTCAGTGTCCAGTTTTCTGCTCCAGTAAATAAGGTGAAGGAACCTTTCTGATCCGGTTCTTATTGACATTAAACATTCTTTTTGCAAAGGCCTTAACTATATAATTTTTTACTCTTACTTGACTATTAATTGGTTACCCTTTGAGTTTATTTCAATATGAACAAAAGTAGTGCTTGGTTTACACAGGGGAGGCTGCAATGCATAGCTGGGTTGCTGGCCAAATACATAGCAGTGATAGGATTATCTCTCTATAATGCATTACTGCAATAATGCATGTCCTCAAATAATCAGCACTCTTGGGCACTACACATGTAATGATTTTAAAGACGATATTTCAGATAAGATTGAATTTATTTGTGCCTGATGTAAAACAACAGACAACTTACAAATACATGCGTTTATGACAATTGGACGTTCCTCTCGAGAGTAAGACATGGTTCTAGAAACTTGTAATAGCGTGGTTTATATAGGATTTGAATAATAATGCATACTAAACTGCAGTAATGATGCAGAAAATTGTTTTTTATTTAAGAAATACGAGACATTGACATATAATTTAAGCTCAATTAAATTGATGAAAATTTTACTCTACTTTTTAAAATGTCCAGTGACGTAAAAATTTTCATTACAGTGGTTGTCAGTGCATGTTATCACTGATTCGTTAGTCTTAAGGATCAGGCAGCAACTGGGTTTAACTTTTGGTTTTTTAAAATGAGGTAGAAAACTGAGATTTTGCACAGTTGTTGGTACTAAACATAAATGCTTAGCTTAAAAAGTGCTCTTTGTTGTACTAATTGTACTCCAGGCTTTTTCTGTTATTACGGCATACGAACTTGTTGGGTTTTTATTTGATTGTATAACGAACCTATTTAATCCAAACCTTTTAAGTAGTAGATTTGGATCTATATAATTTTGTTTATTAGGAGAGAGAATCTGAAGACCATTGTAGTGAAAAGTACACAGAGAAGTGGCTCCTGAGAACACTAGTGATCACGTTTAGCCTCTTACGAAACTTTCCATCGCTGTGTTCACGAAGTGTGCTCTGTGGCACTTTGATGCAAAGCATGTCTCAGCCTATTTTGGGTAGAGTGGGCTTTGGTTAGGTTTTGGTTTTAGAAACATCAAATGAAGACTGTGTAACCATTTTCTTCACTGAAGGCTGACTCTTAAGATTGTGGTTGACTTCTCAGGCCTGTACAAAATCGGTGGGACCTGATGGTGATAGCTGATGCCGGACGCGTGCCAGCAGTAGTGTTCAGTCAGTGGTTAAACCTCACTCTTGGCGGACACTTTTTTACAACTATCGACTGTTGTTTTTTATGTCTTACAACCAGAGTTGTGTGTCTTGCATCAGTCTGTTCTGGTTTCCTGTTGTTACTTAATTGTTTTCCCAAGTTCACGTGAAGTTTTCTGACATAGGAGACTGCCTTGTTTTTATAAAAGAACTCACAGAGTTTAGTTATTGATTAAAATTATCTGGTTATATACAGTGTTTATAACCTGAGGCTTGGCAAGGGACTCATATTCTTTAGCAAGGTACAAAAGGTAGATTTTTCCATTATGATTTAGTTAGAGCTATGTTACTAATTATTGTTTGCTCACAACAGAGACATGAAACTGCAGTCAGGATTGATTTTCCACTGCAAACATACCTAAAAATTGTAGTCTAGCCCAGAAGTATATGCAGCGAATGATGTGGAGTTTAGAGGGAAAGACAATTATGGAAGAACATAATATTAATTTAAGAAAGTAGTTAGGTGTTTTCAGGTTCCTCAAAGTATCTTTTATAAATAATTATTAACAGAATATTACTGATGTATCACTAACCTTTACTGGTGTGATGATTTGTCATTGTCAGTTTAGCATAATAATAGTGATAGATAGTTGCTTGCAGAAAGAATATTAGATCAAATTATGGCTGCCTTGGTGTGATGGTGGAGATCTAGAAGGCTGTTAATCCTGCTGATACATCTCCACCATTGTAAATAAAACTGGTATCTCAGTGGAGATACATAGTCCCTGTCTACCACATGGAAGGGGTAGACAGAAGGAGGTGAAAAAGTGTAGAGCTCTCTGTTGCGTTCCCATTATTTTCAGCAAAATAGTTACCCTCGTGCATGGGGAAGGATGTGTTGTGCCAAACGTAGTTTATGCCTTTCTTAGAGCGCCAGGGAGATCTGGGGCAGAGATGGCAATGTGCAGACCGGTAAAAATACTCCAGTTGCCAGGCATTGATTCTTAGTCTGGGTAGATAATTCGGCTACCCTTAATGAACTGACCTTCTTATGTAACGCTGTGATCCTTCTGTAATGTAGGTGAGAAAGGTGAGAAGTTGTTCAAGACATTAAAGAATGAAGGGAATGATTTTGTCAAAAAGGGTAAATATGAAGAAGCTGTGAATAAATACAGTGAATGCATGAAGTTAAATACAGAGGAATGTACGATCTACACTAACAGGTAAAGATCCAAAACCTTTGTGGGATAACAATAGCTATATTTTCTCACTGCAAATGGAGATTTTGCATCCCTTTAGTTACTGTTGTAAAAAAATGTTGGGTTTTTTTTCCCCGTTTGATGAGTGTTTCTAACAAGAAAATTGATTTTTTGTTAAACCCCATTATTTTCCAAGGGGAGCAGGTATTGATGTCACTGATATGTATCTTAAAATCCTTGTAGAGTAAGCAATAGTGAAAATTACAAGTAAGCAATAGTGAAGTTACAATCAGCATAGCATTTTGCAGCATTTTTTGAGAATACTGGTATGATTTTAGTTAAAAACTAATGTATAGTAGCTGTATTTCAAATATAAAGAGTAATAATTCAGCAAAAATGTACATTTTGAGAAAACAGAAGTAGGAACATGTCATACAACAGCATTATTTTAAAGGTTGACCTAATTCTGCAACATAATACTTTATGCCATAATCTTACCAGCTTTCACAAACTAAGAAGGATTTGATTAGGTCAGTACTTGAATAGGGACTTCCAAGTAATAATTAGGTGTGGAAAACAGTATTGCTTATTTAGTTTAGAGCACATTTTTACCTGAAATGGCTGTATAAAATCCATACTATATCCACTAATATACTATCATATTATACTAAGATACTTGCATACCTGCCTAACTTCAAGCAGTAGTCATACTTGAATTTTGACATTTATGGCAGTAATTGGCCCTCTCTAAATCCATCCAAGTGATGTCACTAATACTTACTGATTTTGATGTACTTTAAAAAATACCACATTAAGACTGAATTGTGTGAAGTATTGTAATTAACATTTATGAGTCAGATACTGTTGGCACTACAGCACTGTAGAATTTACTTATATTGCAGTATATTCTGTTTTTCTGTTAGAGCTCTCTGTTACTTGAAACTGTATAAATATGAAGAGGCTAAGCAGGATTGTGATCATGTTCTTCAGATAGAAGATTCTAATATTAAGGCTTTTTATAGAAGAGCACTAGCGTACAAAGGATTACAGGTGAGGAAAAAGAACATGGCAGGTATTCTTAAGCACTTCTAAATTTGCTTATCCTCTGCAAAGGCAATCAGGTAGTTGCAGCTGATGGGTGAATACAAACAAAGTATGCGGTGCTGATGATTCATTACTTTGTAGAGCATTAAGTGTACATAAAATATTATACAAATATTTTTCCAACATAAAAACCTGCATGTTGACTTGTAATAATTTGAGAAAATACAAGAATATTGGAATAAGTGAGGTTTGTGTTTAAGGAGTTTTTCAACTTATAATGTTCTAATATTCTTCTGGGTATCCCGGTCTGTTTTTTCTGTTAAGGTTTTTACTGTATTGTTGCTGATCACAAATGGATTTTCTCCAAGTCTGTCTTCATCTGTCCAGACTAAAATCTCAAGCTGTTTTTTGGCATCTGCTCATATTTGAGTGTTTGTCATATTAAACCAGGGTTTTAATTGTCTGCATTCTCCCTCTTTTCCTTCCCGAAACACAGAATGAATCTTGGTCAGTTCTCTACACTCTCACTCTGTGGACAGTGTCAGTACTCAACCTTTTCCTTCCCATCTATGCAGTGTGGTGGTTGTCTGTACTGTGCTCATCTTACATGCATTTTTTTTTTGAGTATCCTTTTACCTGATGGTCATAAATGAAGAATTATATTGCTCATATTGATACAGAATGTGACTGCAAATCTCGTGTTCCATCACTTGAACCATGTCATTTCTTTTGTCCATCCCTCTGTTGGTTCCCCTGCTTTGGTCATGTTAATTGGCCTCTACACTTCATAATTCTTTCATAGCAATCTTTACCCTACCTGTCAGCTCTTACCTGGTATTGAACTATGAGCTTCTCCCTTCTGTTGGCTCATGATGGCAGCTATCATCATCTAATTTGTATTAAATTCTACAGGTGTCCTTAAACATGCATCTTAAGTGCTTTCTCCCATGTTGCTCTTTATAACTGAGGGTGATCACTCCAAGCGTCCACGAAGTTTCAGCAATGTCCATCAGATGAATACTGACCTCAGACCTCCATTAAGTTTTAGGCCTTACCAAAAAATTACCCGTTTGTCTCAGCTAACAGATCACCTGAGGACAACCTGTTTGTGCGCAGCAGTATACTAGCCTGTTCTCATCCCATGTTATAATTGCAAATGCAAGTCGTAGGAACTGTGGAATCTTTTGTGATAAATTTGTTCCTCTGTTACTGTAGCTATGAAATTTTGAAAGTTTGCTTTGATTAATTTTCAAAGAAGGTGAAAAGTCTTCATTTTGTATAAAATCTTTTCCGTAACTGTACCAAGCTACCTGGTATTAATCATCTCTAACTGTATGTTGTTGAAGTTGATTAAAAAATTTGTATAAATGTGAACAAAAGGATATAGTGTTTCTACCAGTCAAAAACAGAGAAGTACATGCTAACGAAGAACGTGAAGAATTGGAGAAATCACTTTTGCTTTTTTGAATATCCTAGAAAAGAAATGCTGGTTTTGTATTATTGAAGACATAACCTGAAACACACTGTTCATGGATTCCTTCGGAACAGTCTGAGCTGGGGACTCCCAAAATACTTTGTTGTGGTTGGATTTAATGCCTGCATTGTTGCTTATTCCAGGGATGTGAGTAATTCGTAAAACCAGAGAAAGCAACGAAAGTGATTTGAGGTTGACAAATGACTCCGTAATGAAAAATCTTAAGAGCTAAAAGCATGTAGTTTGGCAAAGACCTAACTAAGCGGGGAAGTGTTATTTGTATATAGATAAGCAGATATTTAACCACGAAAGCTGCAGTGGAATTTAATGTAGTAAATGAGGGGTTTTTTGATAGATATACTGAGATGTAGTTAAGGGAAAACTAGGTAAAAATCATGCCTGCGTGGTGAATTTGGCCTATAACATAGGACACAGGACTCCGGACCACATCTCCTACAACTGATGTCCAGTCTCTTGCTTTGGGAACAACCGTCTCATACAAGTTTTGTTGAGCAGTCTGGCAGGCTGAAATTTTAAATCCAGGAGGGCTGGTTGTTTTATGACCCTTGTGATCATTTTCAGAGGCGTGTTCCAGAATCTCATTTCTCTGTAGTTGTGAATTTTTGCATCTGTAATTCAAATAGTTTAGCTTAATTAGTAGTGTTTTCTAGTTAATCTGCCCCCTTTCCGCATTCATTTGCTAAGGCTAAAAAATTCTAGTTCACTTAACTCTTCTTTCAAGATACAGCAGACTTCAGTTCACTTACAGACTTCCTGCGGTGTCTCTGCACCTTGAATACTGGTCATCAGTATTGACCAAAATATTCCGTGTAGGAAAGAGGATAGGAGTGACTTGTACACTGGTGCTTTTATTACAGTTGAGATGCTGAGGAAATACCTCAGCTGGTATGTGAGGATTTTTTTTCATGATAATGTGAATGCCTTATAGTAACCTTACGATACTGCTTGGGAACAGAAGACATATGAGGTCCCTCTCACAAAGAAATTACGCTGATCTTTTACTGTCTGCATGGTCTTCTACTGTGCACTGCTACATTTCATCCTTATTTTTGATACTCCAGCCCTCAGGGTGTCTTGATTTTTCTGTGTGATACTTCAGTCTTCCTGAGAATTGATGCTATTAACTTTGTCTCTCCGGAAAATATAGTCTAAAAAATCGTAATTCCTAATGTCAGAATTTGAAAGAGAAACATTGAACAAATGACAAGACTGACTATTGAAGAACTGTGTTCTAATGCCACTCTGTTGCTGTGTTTGTCCTTCTAATCCCTGTTTATCCCTGTTTATTCATAACATTATCTCAGTCTTTGAAAGTATTACCAAAAATTTCCCTTCTCAAGCTGGAAGAGGTGGTCTGTTGGATTGAAGCCCAGGAAGATTAGGTATATTTTTAATCTAAGCTTAATTTAACTCTGTTGGCAAAGCAACTACGCAAACTGTTGATGGACTCACATTATATTAACCCTGAAGCAGTGTTACACTGTAAGAAATTCTGTTTAAAAGCAGCAGTCTTCAATAATCTGTGCTCTGATACAGGGAATATGTTTCTTGGAATAAATAATTTCATATTACATATTTAATACGGAAGTATTTAGTCGCAAAATACTAACTCAGAGTCATCCCCAGTGTCCTTTTTTCCCCTGTAATGAAATTACACTGTCTGTATTTAGATTATTTTTTTTCTACTTAATGGCAAGATCCTAGCATTTTATTTTTCTTAACTGTAAGGAGAGTGTGGTAGTTCAAATTTATTTTTCTAGTGATACACTTATGAAAAAACTATTTTCCCTTCTACTTACAGAATTATCGAGCCAGTGTGGATGATTTCAGCAGAGTACTTCTAATAGATCCAAATGTTCTTGAAGCAAAAAAGGAGCTGGAGGAGGTAACCCAGCTGCTTAACCTTGACAGCAGCGCGGTAGCTGGCAGTCAACAAAAGCAAAGGAAGAAAATAACCATACAAGAGGTATGCCTGTTCATTTTTAAAAGCAGGCAGTACAGAAGCCACAAATTTGAAGAGATAATATTAAAGCTTTTGTTTACACTTCTGAGCTCTACGTTTTTGGGGGATGGGGTTGTATTTTTCATGTTATTTTGAGGGCAAATTGGAGGATTCTTGAATATAACGTATTCAGTGTCCATCACATTCTACAGTAAAGCTTGGACTGCTTTGAAGTGTATTCAGAAGTGCAGCAGAAGTGGAAAAAAGTACATTTAGATGGCACTAAACTTGAGGATATGCTCCTTGTAAGCAAGAACTACTTAGACTTTGAAATGCCTCTTTTATGGAATACAGCTGTCAAATTGCAGTTCTGCTTTTCATGTCTGTGCTCCTCGGGAAGCCTCTGGCGCTGTGCTGGCAGAGGTTCCCTCTCAGCAGGCATGCTGGCTGTTCTTGGGCTAGTAGTAAAGTTACTGGTCTGACGAATGAAGTCCTGCTTTGAAGAGGAAGGGTATGGGTAAAATACCGGTAGGATCTTACAAAAGAAACCCGTGATGTGATGTGATGTTATATACTGGATCAAAATGTTAGCCTTGCAGAATTCTGGGAATTAGGCAATGAAAGGATTTTCTTAGTCATCTGGTATTTTTGGATTGTAGCTTTGCTGGTCCTTTAAGATTGGGGTTTATTCCCCTTTTCCTTTTAAAATATGTAGTGAATATGTAGTGAAAATACATAGTTACTAGTCTGTACAGTGATACTGTAATTTGATAATGTAATTTCACAATGGTGGTATAATGGAAACTGCAGTTACTAATATAGAAACAACCTGTTTTATTGAAATACTTCACATTGTCATGAGTTCTGGGATTTTATGTAACTGGCGTAAGCCGGGTATAGTGTTGGCTAAGCTCTGAGTTGTGACAAACAGAGGGACCTGGAGAGTGTTCAGAGGAGATCTGGGAAGTGACCGCATTGTTCAGGGACAAGCTAACTACATCACTGGCAGCGGTAGTTTTTCCAGGGGTGGGGCAGGAAGCGTTTACGTTTGCCCTCACGATTGCAGCCGCCCCCTTAGAGAGCCTTCCCTGGCTCAGCTGCTGTAGTACCGGGTAGTTCTATGAAAACAGACTGCAAAGGAAAGTAAGGAACATTTGATCAGAACCTGGGATTTATCATTATTGTACCATTGCTATAATTATATATGACAGTCAAGATTTCTCTCTTGATACTAAGGACTGTTGAAAATACAGAACTAAATATCTGTAAGCCCAAGGCAGCGTTTTCCAAACATGACTCACCTAGCTTGCCGCACAGCACTGTACTGTGCAGTACAGCACCTTCAGACTGCCCGAAGACCTTGGCATCCGTTGCAGAGACTGCATTCTGTGAGAATTTAGTCAGTTTAAACTAATTCCACAACTCTTGATAGCTTGAAATGGATTTTAGCAAATGTAGTTGAACCCAAGGTTAGTTTTCTAGCGACTGATGAAACTTGGTACAGGCTGCAAACAAGTTACATGGGTCTGCAGGCAGTTAGACCCCACTGGTCTGGCTGGGCTTTCTCCTTCTGCAGCGAGACTGCAAACAGCAACCCGGTAGAGCTGCCACGTACCTGTACTGTTCTGAAGGCACAGCAGTGACATGAAACATGGGTGTCTGGTGACTGAGCTTCAGTTCTGCTTGTCTGCTGCAACTTCACATTTTGTGTGTGCATGCAGTCCTCCTTAGCTTTCTCCCAGTGGTCTTCCGTTGTCTTTCTACAGTGGAGTGCCAAGCAGTGAAAGGAAATGTAAAATGCACACTTTGGACTACAAACCTTTAAAGGTGAATTAGAGAGGTGCTATTCTGGGGGAAGGAAAGTAAGACATAAAGGAACATAGATGCCTTTCTTTTGTGAAAAGTAACTTGCTACCTTTAGTGACATTATTGATGCATGTATGCATGTAATTTATGAAGCTTTAGGTTATCCATATTAAAATGATTTGCTGCCATTTTCTTTGTGAAGGTGACTGATGAACAGGAAGAGAGACAGTTTGCTACATCAGAAGATGTTGTGACTGGTGATGTAACTTCTAAGGGTGCAGCTCAGAAGAGCGTGCCACTGAAGACCGCTGGGCAACTGTGTGTTTCAGAACCATCTAATGCCTACGACTTTGGTCAGCTTGTAAACACAGTGAATACCAATAAGGATAAAGCTGCTTGTGCAGATCTTTTAACAATTACTGATCCAAAAAAATTGCCAATGCTGCTAAGTAACAAGCTTGAAGGAGAAATCTTTTTGATTTTTATCCAGTCATTGGAATATTACATAGTTGGAAAGGATCCTGGCCTTGTCTATCAGCACCTCTTCCACCTGAGCAAAGCAGAAAGATTTAAGGTAAGAACCTTGACTGAGTGTGTACTTAAGTTGAACAGGAGCCTGAAGGAGATTTTGGTATCTTGAAACGATAGGCTTATTTTGTGTATGTACAAGATGATTTTCAGTTAACTGTGCTAATTTTTGCTAAACCTGTGTTTTTCAGGTGGTGCTGGCCCTTCTTGGCAAAAATGAAAAAGAACAGGTTCAGCAACTGTTTGACTTGCTTTCAGAACACCAGAATCATCAGTATTCTTCAGAAGATCTTGAGAGCCTTAAAAAGGTTTATGAACTTTAAGAAGTTAAAATTTATTGGTTGCATGCATATAGTTCATGTTTATAAGATGGATATGTATGAACTCTGCAGACTTGCCTGGTTTGAAGTGGGTCTTCACCTGGACTGTTCGAATTCTGTTTTGTTTTGACAGCATATATGCATTTAAAACTTGCTGCTCTTTTTTTCTTGTTGCTGTATAAATTTTTAATCTCTAGAATTTAATGCATGTCTTTGTGTTCAGTAACACAATTCATGTTATTTGGCATACTGATTTTATTTAGACCATGTTAATTATAAATATAAAAATATATTTTACGTTATATAATGTGAAATATCTTGATGGTACAATAGATAATACACTTTTAGTCATCACTTGTTATACCATTTTGTGAGTTGTATGCTCTTGTGATAAAGAAGTGTCTTCAAGGTAAACGGGTCAGCAATAGCTTTGCTAAAATGAGTTTACAAAAAGTATTAACATTTTTCAGAAAAACTACGACAGGCCACCTGTTTCTTCACTGTCCCTGATCTATACAAAAAGGATTTAAGTTTTTTTGGTGCAGTACAGCTTAGCAGCAAAGGTGAATGAATAATATATTAGCTTGTCATGGAACATTTTGAATCAAAATAATCAATTATGAAATAATAATTTTAAAAACATACCCATTTAACGAGTAATTTTTAGTGCACAGAGAATTATTTTTTTCCTCTGTGGGGGGGGAAGGGCTGCTGGTTTGCATGGCCTTTGACAGTGGTAAACAGGAGAAGCAGTGGCTGCACTTAGCAGTAAAAATATTTAACTCTAGTTTTGCAATCAGATTATTTAAAAGACCGATTGTTTCTGTTTACAGACATATTTGTAAAGCTAAAAGTAAAACCATTTTGTGGACCAGTATGATTTTTTTTTTTTTTAATTTCCAGCAGTACTTATGTTTTATGTTTGAGTCTGACAAAGCTCCTTTTTTGCAGATGAAGCTTTTAAATTTTCAAATACCCCATTGCCTTCTTTGCACATGTGATATAAATGCATATCAAACTCAGTAGCACTGCAGAAATATCATTAAGAATGTTGTTCTAATGAAAATTTTTCTCAGGTATATATTAATTAAAAAAATAAAGTTTTTTTCTTGAAAAGTTCAATTATGGATTCTCTTTTCTGGTTCTACACTCCTTAGGTTTATAATCCTGACATGTGGATTGCGAGTTCTGTCTTGGAGCGCCAAGAGTGAGGCTTGTAATCCCTAAAGCGCTGCTGTACAACTGATGTTTTTCCTTGTTAAAGGTCCTCCTTTTACGAGACTGTGCTGTGTTCAGGAGGGGTCGTCTAATCTAGCCGTAACCAAATGTACTTAACCAGCGAAGTGCCCATCTCATTCTTCAGTCATGGTGGCAAGGTAGTCACATGTGCCAGTTTGTGTGCTGGGGATTTCGATCTCCCTGGTTTTTTCCACTGTAGTTCAGTATGTTCAGAGAAGATTCACTGCGTGCAACTTACTGACAGGCTTTAGGAAACTTAGTCGATTTTCTTTCAATGGAGTTCAGAGTGTTTTTAAGAAGTAACAAGTTAATCAACAAGAATTAAGTTTAAATAATAATAAATTGGAGGATTGTATTAATAATACATAGATTAGGAAAAAGTTATTTTGGTAAAAACATAAAAACCACGTATGTAATTTTAAAATAGTCTCAGTTGTTTGGAAACTGTAGTTGAGTAAGAGCCAGTGTCACAAGCCAGCACATCTTGAACCCTCTTGATGAAATTAAATCTTTGTGCCACCAAACCCCCCAAGTATTATAAGCTCTTTAAATACCCTCTAAGAAGCAGTCTTGACTGCTAGAGTTTGTATCTCCTTTGTATAGTTTGTTTTGACACTGAAGACAAACATTAGAATCTTTGCAGCAGTAAATCATAATATAATTTAGTAAATATAGGAGACAATCCTGCATTACTAAAAAGATGAAAAGGCCTCAGAAGACAACAGATTTTTAAATAAAGTGTTCTTGACAAATCATTTATCTGTGAGGAAACAGACAAATGGGTTTTCACAGAGAGGTATACAGTGTCACAGTTAATTTTGGGACAGTTTTAATCAGTCCCTAGCGATTAAACTGGAAACTGAAAAGTAGTCCAGGAGGATACCTTTTCTGATACTACCTTCTGGCCTGCATATCCGCTGAGACAGAGGTTCACTCAGCTTGGGGTAAAAATGACCGGGATCAGCAGGTCAGGAGGCTGAAGCTCCCCCTTGTTCAGAAGTTCTGAGGGGAGGTGGAGACCTGCGGCAATGTTTGCCCTTGAGCCCATTGCCTGGCAGCCACCCGCTGCAGTTGGAGCTTTGTGCCCACATCTGTCCTACGTGGTCAGCAAGAGGTGAAATAGCAAACAGCTCCCGACTGGAAAAATCAGCGCTTCGCCTTGTAGTCACCCGTCTTCTAAAGCACAGAGCAGAGGGTGAGAAGAGGGTAGGTGACCCTGCTTCGGCAGGGGAGTTGGACTAGATGATCCACAGAGGTGCCTTCCAACCCCTGCCGTTCTGTGATTCTGACCCAAGGGCAATTTCATCAGTCTGGGGATTAGCCATTAACTCCAGTTAGTATTTTTCGACCACCTGCTTGGTTAGCCTTTTAAAGTATTATTACTCATGAGAGTGATGGCATTTTACTAAGCAGGCAACTATTTAAAAATTAATTTGGATTTACATATCAAAATGACTGAGACATAAGGTAGTAAAAAAATGTTTACATCCCAGTAAAAGGTAATCAGCTTACACATGCAAAAGTTTGCGACATTGATTCAATGAAAGGGTGGGCTGTCCAAATCCAGATGCTTCACTACAAACAAGCATGTGTTAACATTGGGACAAAAGCTTTTATGACTGTTTTTATCTATTTAAAGTTGTAACTATCTCAAGTATTCTCCAGTACAGCAGATGTTAATATTCATTTCCTCTTGAGATTCGCAATCTGACATAAATCAGTCATAGTGGCCAGGAACCATGAAGAAAATTTCTGAAAATGAACCACCACGTTGGGAGACCAGATGTAAACTTGATCCTTCCTGTGGTTTAGTTCAGTGGAAAACACATATTTGGTTTATTGAATTCTTATACTGGTAGATCTATAAATGAGAGGAGTATCTTCTGTATTAGTGTATTAATGGAAGTGTTGTATCTTTTTCATAGACTCATAAGAAAATTCAGTGCCGCACTGAATTTATTAGTGCTGTTTAGACTGCCTCACATATAAAGTATTACCTCTGAATAAAAAAAAGTTACAAAATCAATCAGCTAAAGTTTTCTGCTAAAAACTTATACAAAAGTGAACAAACCCTTTTGTATCAATGTTATCTCTTAATGTTGCACATAAAATTATCAAAGATGATTTCAGGGTGACTGAAAACAACACTATCATTTGATAAAGTTTACTTATAAGTGAGTAAAGGATATATCCAATTTCCTGCACAGTAAAATTGAGGCCCTGAGAAATGAAGAGTTATGTTTAAATCACAGACACAGGTCTCTCCCAGCTCCCAGCTGTTAGGGTTAGATTGCATTGCTACAAATTGAGATGTTAGTCATTACATGGGTGTACAGGATAAAGCCAAATCACACGTGTCCAAACCTTGAGACATCAGCAATAACTTCATTGCTATTGCATGAGACAATTCAAACCTAAACACAGCAGAAGCAAAGGGGAGGTTCACCTGCTGCTGCACGGCACAGAGCAAGCAACGTCTGGCTTCAGACAACTGACTGAAGGTGGTCGTACGGGGCTGCACAGAAATTTAACTTACTCGGAGGTTTAGAAACAGGCGGCCTTGCAGGGCATCCACCAGTCGGACTGCCCGTGCGCTGACAGAAGCACGACTGGCTCACCGAGCCCCGTTTCACTCCATGTCACTCTCCAGCCTCTGCCTCAAGAACAAGCGAGCATTTCAGTTCGTGACTAACAGACACGTTTCTATACAGGCCTCAACAATTCCAGCAGAATTCACAAACTGCTGTTGTAAAGCTGATGAACAGCAAATGCTTCATCCAGTTAATGCTGATCCTAATTCCACACGTTTAACTTTTCAGTAACAATGAATTTTTTTAAAGTGTTCAGACTGGAGGGGGAGGGGAGATCAATCAAGAAGAAAGCACAAACACAAACTGTAAACACTAACCTCCCGACAAAATACAAAATTCACATTTGTTCCCCACTCAGACTGCCTGACGACATGGCTAAAATCACCCATATGCCTTGCCACCACTTCTAGGGCACACTGTGCTTCACTCGTCCCGTTTCTTATTCTCTCTTTGAGCATCTACCATTGGAAATGGTATAAATAATGCTCTGATGGTGGCTTCTGAGTTGACCCAGCATAACAGTCCTCCTCTTGTTATTCAACTCTGATATAAATACAGCTTACACACGGGTTTGGATGAGGCAGATCCAGCTATGTCTTCTGTAACGCATCCCGACCAGTTTTAGTTGCTTACTTCCCGAGCCTGTCGTGACATCGGCAAGAAAATGAGCCTAATGAACAGGCAGTTCAGCCAAGCAAAAAACACCAGTCGCGACCCAGAAACACTGACCAGTCTGCAGCGTTTCAGAGCCAACTTCCTGCAGACTGTGCAAACCGAGAAAAGCATCACTTCAGAGGGAGAAAGAGCCGGAGTTCAGCTCAGCCATCTGACCGTAGCCTGTCCACTTGCACCAAGATGGTGCAATTTTGTTTAAGGAGCAACATGCTTACGCCAGAGCTGCACCCTCTCAGAACACCATCCACAGTCCTGCCTGATGTAGAGGCAGCTCAGACTTCATCTTAAACAGCAGCAATCAGGCTGAAGACTTGTACAAAATGCAACTAACTTCAGAACTTGTAATTCAAAGTATCAGAGCACCCAACTTCCAAAGTGCACCTAATGAAACGAAAGTGTTTAAAAGCAGCACGAGATGACAGCAGTCAGCACCTTACAGGAAAACAAGCACCTTCTGGGAACACAAGCTTTTTTACAAGGCTAATCAGCACACTACGCAAAGGACCACTAGAAGTCAGTATTTAGACATTTATTTCAGATATGCAGTTTACACGCATATTATTGAGCAAAACTGAATTGCAAATATACAAATACTGTAACAAGCATTATCAAATAACATAACTGGCACTAGTGTTATAAGCATATTACTGAAACCAGTGAGGCTAAGTCATGGAAGAGGACTGCAGCTGATGGCATTTTCCTTTTATCCAACCAAACTTCCAGTAGCACCATAATGGCAATACATGAAACACAAGACAGAACATTGTTAACTGTTATTCCGATAGTCACAATTTTTTTTTTCATTTTAGTGAATTACATAGCAAAAAAAAATGTTAACAGTGCAGGCGCTTTGGCCAACTTCAGCTTGTGTTCAGCTGTGCATTTTCCATATGCAAACGAAAAAAAAAAAGCCAGCATATTTGGAACCCATCTTTGCGCTTGGGCAGTCATTGCACTGCACTTTAGTTCTGGGACTGAAGATACACATGTCTTGCAAAGAGATGTCACGTCCACTAAAGCCTGAGTGAGTCTTTGGTAGGCTAATACTTCATTATTATTATTATACACTTATCTACCACAGTCATTTTATCCACTAGAACTTTCCTTTGTGATCCAAGGTGGCCAAAGAGGACATTCTGGAAAACATTACAGTAAAATCTTCAAACGACCAGGCACTTCAAACCCAGTCTTTTCCAAAGGCACCAAGAATTGACGGGGCACTGTTTCCCCCCCTAATGAAAGGTGACGGCATCTGCTTTTATACAATGCTTATAAATCACTGGATTGTTATTTTACAGTTTTTATACACTATATAGTAGCCTTTGCTGCATGGTTGGTTGCATGAATAAATAAGTAACCCCACTGTTCTTCACAGGTGACGTCTCCATCCCACCATATATTCAGTACCAATTTCTTCCGTTTCAAAATGATGTAAAATGCCATAACCTTGCTCAAAGTGTACACACACACAAACACTTCTGACACAGGCTACATCCACCTGAAGATATGCGGTTCATTCTACATGCATTCTAAATACAGTGTGTCCAGTTATGAAACAAAATTCTCATTACGAATATTCACTGCTGAAATACGTTTGTATAGGTCTCTGCAAAACTTTTGCTTCCCTTAAACAGAGTTCACACAAGAATGGTTTTAAGTCACTTTTGCTCAGCCAACACCCATTTATCCCAAACCCCTATTTTTCAAGTGAACAGTGCAGGACATATTATCCATTTCAGCATTTAACATAGTAAGAATTTACCCATTTTTATCTAAATACACCAAGTATATGTTTTCAAGCAAAGTTGTGGCAAAAATACAAAACATGGGCATATTTGTACTGCTGTAAATGCACTTGGTTAAAGCCTTCATGTCTCTTCACACAGGTCTAAGCTCCATATGAAGTATTTTGCCTTATCAGGCAAGTATATATAAAATGTAGTTGTATCAAAACCTTGCTTCTGCTGGTCACCCGAAGCTTACGGAAGTCGCACGTAACTCAACCAGCTTTCAGACAGGGTTCTTTAGTGGTAAGTAATTTTTGCAGCACTTACAGGCTTAAATTTCAGTCTGAATAGCAGTGCTTAATTCCACAGCATGTTGTGAATGGTTGTTGTTTGTTTCTTTCAGCGCTTCACCAACACCTAGATCTACATCTTTTGAAGATCCATTATTAATGCTTTCCTCGGCAATGTAACTCAGCTGTGGAACATCAGTGCTTGGGGCTGCTGGAACAGGCGCGGGGATTCCACTTGGCTGTGGAGAGTTTTCCAAGCGATCATTTTCCACCTCTGGAAGAACACTGACTGTGGTAAAGCGAGTATGATAGTCGCTGGAACCATGGCTACAGGAAGTTTTCATACTTTCCATATCTGAGCAACTAAACTCAGAAAAATGACTTGAGTGAGAATCTGCTACAGATGGGATACTATCGCTAAGAGAGGGAGAGTCAAATTCACTGGAGTTTGTGCTTTGTTGCTCCAACAGCTGGGCATCCATGTCCTCTCTTGTCTCGTTTATCTTCATGCTACTCTTCTTTCTCAGCTTACTTTTGCATTTTTTTCCTGCTGTCGTTTCTTTGGACCACTTGGCGGCACTAGATTTACTTTCCGGCAAGCAGGCCGATGAACAAGTGGCATTACTACGACCTGCAGCACTGCCATCATCAACACTACTGCTTCCGCTGTTGTGTCGGAATTTGGCTGGCTTTGATTCAATATCCACTTGCACTTCCATACTGTTGCCTTCCCTAGAACAAGACAGAATCTGTGAGTGTAAGGGGTCATCTAAGACAAGCCAGCTAACACAGCAAAACAAACTGCTACTGCTTTCCAAGATCAGTAGCAAAAGAAAGAGCGATGCAACTTGTTTCAGAAAAGTTAAGTGTTTAACCAAATAACAGCCCAAAGAAAAACACAAAGTCTGGAAGACCAGACACTTCACTGAGCTACAGCGAGGGCGTTCCTCTTTGGAAGTAACCTTGGCAAATATAAGCAGTCACATGTACCTCAACTTGTAACAAAATTTATGGTTTCAAAGGGTAATCGTTAAAGCAGAACAGCTGAGGCATGCTTACAATACCCTTTAATAAGCCAGGCTTATTAATCTTTTGTTTTCTCCACATTTCTTTTACCTGTCCAAAGGGGTGTAGGAGTTCAGAATGGATCCTGCCATTGCTTTGGTACTGGCATTATCACTAACCGTTCCCAAGCTAACCGTGCCAGATTCTCCACTCAGGCTGTATCGTTCTTTCTGCACATCTGCTTGTACTTCCAGTCTTGGAGAGAAAGAGAGAGAGTTGCATATACTGCTTCTGCAGTTAAAGTGCACCAGTTGAAAATCAGCATCACCTTGTAGCGTTCCTCCACCATTCAGTAGTTATTAGTTACTCCAGTATAGATGCACGTTTACCCTACTGAAACAGGTTCTCTCTTCCTACTGCCAAAAAATACTATTTCCTGATTAAAAACCAAAGCAAAATCACCTAAAAGCAAACCAGATTAATTTTCCAACAAAGCAAAATGTTGCATGTTAACCAAAGGTTCTGGATTCTTTCCTCCCTGAGATGTACAAGAACAACTTCCAGGCTTAGCTACAGCTCTTCTGCAGATAGCGTACTGTACTCTAAAACTGGAAGAAACAATCAGAAGGGTACGTAAGTTCAAGACATTATAGTTCCCCTGTCCCTCCAGCTGCAAAATTATTACTAATCAAATAACAGGCAGAGAACTGTGTTCTGTACTCTGCTTTATATTGCATTGTTATCAACTGCAACAGGAATAATAGAAACCTGAGCAATCTTAAGTTAGGGGGAGCAGATAAATCAGAAATAAATTATAAGCTTTTTCCCAAATGTCTTGTTTATCTGTGTTCTGACAGTGAACTGGAAGTGGTCTCTTGTTTAGTTTTCCACTCTCAGCTCTTTGAAGAGGAGGATAGCTATACCTCACTCCGCCATCACAGCTTGAAACAGACGAGGAAGTTCCGGATGCTACCCCGCCCTCCTTATTTTATACAGCCTGGACTTCCAAAGTATTCAAGAAAATGAGCAGTGGTAGCACCTGATTTCAAGAGCAAATTCCATCCTGAACCCTCAATGTTAGCAATCTTTTCCAGACACTCCCTTTCTCTTCAGGGTGCAGGACAGCCAACAAACAGCAAGGCCCCAACTCGCAGGAGGCACTGAGCACGTCAGTAGCAAGAGGCTGCCACCTCAGGAAGGCCAGGTGCCTGGCTGCCTCTCCTCCTGCCCGAGTCCTGTTCGAATCCACGCTCCAGCCCGTGAAGACACGGCTTAGTATTCGCAGACTACTGAACAAGTCAGCAGTTCTGACTTTGGGGCAAGATGCACTGGCAAACATGACTGTGTCAGGTGTGAGGTGACTCCCTCCGACTCCCGGGCAGAGGCTGCTGCCCTGGGAAGAAGGAGAACAAGAGCTCAGGCTCCACTCACCCTGAAAAAAATTCAAACTCTTCTTTGAGGATTCTGGTCTGGCAGGATCTCTTGGCAATCAGCAAGTTTGTCAGAGATGAGCTGCCTCTTATCTCCCAGAGACAGTTCTTTTTAACAGGAACCAATTTAAGAGAAATAAAAATAAAAAACCTAGTAATACCACTTCCTCTGCCTACATGTAGAGCAGGCCAGTGTACAGTAGAAAGCTCGCCTCTTACCTGTTAAAGCAGTTCACCATTGCACTTCCCGAGAGGCTCCCTGTTATACTAGCCCCAGCCAGGGCCATGGTACTAGCGGTTTCACTGAGGTTGTCTCGAATGGCTCCTATTCTATCCATGTGGCTGCCACTTGCACTCAAGCTGCCGGTCAGTCCTCCAACGCTTCCTTCGCCTATGCTAGGGTTATGACGTGCCTCTGCTACCGAAGTGGTATCTAGACAGAAATAAAGAAGGCTTGTCAGTTACGAAGTAGAACTTAGTAGTTTCTAGAATGTGACCATGGAAACCGTTCCTGAAACTATGCTGAGAAAAAGGATTTGTAAAACATACTGTGACAAAAAGATAACTTTGTCCAAAAAACAAGAAAAAAAGAGACCTTTCTTGAAGTTGCCATAATGGTTATGCCTGACATCATGTGTATAAGATACCAAAAAGTTAACCATTGATAGGACAGATAACACAGAGTCAAGGAAAACAGGCAGATTCTATCACAAAGGATACTGCCATGTAATTAAAACAAAAATAGCATCAGATCAGCATTTAGTCCCCTCTATTACAGATAAAATGATGAAAGTCAGCAAGCTTCCACAAACCAGTATTCTGAAAAAGCACCATTAATTTTATCTTAAAACTTTTATCTATGGAAAAGACTTTACTCGAGTCTGGCTTTGATTCAAAGGGGCAAGAAAAGCTTTAATGCCTGCATTACAGCACGGCACAAACACAGAGAAGCTATCCTCATCTGAGAGCTGGTCTTTCAGCAACGATGTAGTACCTCTTCCGCAAATAAACACTCTGGTATCCAAGGCCATCAAATAAAGCCCAAATTTATAGAAAACGAAACACAGAATTTTCTTACCTACAGCTGCATTTGTTCCACCAACATTTATATCATTTTCATCATCAAATTCTATCCTGACACCTTTTCCATTGCCTGCTGACACACCACAGCCTCCACTTCGGCAGAGGGAAATTGGAACAACTCCATACACGTAAGCCAGCATAATAGGAACACCAATACCTACAGAGGAAAGTACGGTCTTTCATTAAATGCGACTTATATTTTAGAGCCTTTCAATTTCATTTTCCATGATCATTTAATATTTCACACTTGAAAGAAATGAGGAGGGAGGAAAATTAAAAAATATTGCTAAATCACTAAGGTGAAATGACTGGAAAGTACTTTCAGCAGGCAGAATATCCTGTATCAGCACTGGTATGCAGAGAAGCTTAATGCTTGATGAATTAATACGTCCAGTATGTCCACAACATCTTTTAAAACCAAATGAAAATACTTTAAAGATTCATGTAAGGTCCATTGGGGACTGTAATAATGTTCCACCTGAGAAGCAGAAATAGCAGAGATTTCCAGTGTTATTCAACTAAAAATGTTACTACCTCTACTAATTTAATAAGGGGCTTGACTGTGCATCCACTAAAGTCAGACAGGGCTTTGATATCAATGTAATAGGACTTTATTATTACTGTGGGACCTTTCATATTTATTGTATCACACTGATTCAATAGAAAAAAAATTTAATTATACAAGTTTTCTTTAAAAGTAAACAATTCTGTGCAGCAGAGTGGCAGGAGTTCAGGGAAACTAGTGAAAGGAACTGTGGGCTAAGTGCACACAGATATACGCACACAACCCCATCCCACCACTACTACTGGTTGGTGAAAGTTACTCCTCTGACATATGAATGAAACCATTCTGCAGCTTTGCTGATGGAAGTACACAGAAGGTACAGAAAAATAGTAGACTGAAAAATGACAAGCTGGTACATTCTGAAAGAGCCAGGACAGAGCCAGACCCAATGCAAAGGCTCCTCTGTCTAACCTAAAAGAAGAGTTCCAGTTACAAGAAGTCCTTTTCACTAGAAATTCCTCAGCATTCAAGGAGGAAATCCACATTCTCAAGGTCGTTATTTTGGAAGCCATATAATGCCCTGAGACTACAGGCCACTTGCTAATGGCAATGGGACAAGAGTAAAAATTCCACAAAATAAAACCCAACTGCTTTCCCTAAAAAGCCAAGTTTTATCTCCAGTCAGGAGTAAGAAACAGCTCAAAATAAAGTGGTAAAGCAGATTTACAAATACATGTGTGAGACTTTGTGTCCCACCACCAGTTTAGCGGGGATCTAACACCACAGCTACATAGGAACAATGCAATGCAGACAGACACCAGAGACAGTTTTATGACTAGCATATCTGCATTTGCACAGTGGTCACCCACTGTTAACAAGCAGTTCAGAGCCACAGCTTCACGGTTAATTTAAACTATCACTTGCTAAAAGCAGCCCTGTCCTCCCGAGGCCACTCGTTCCTCTCTGAGCATCACTTCTGGCACAAGGGGGAACTCTGCATACACGACTGCGTGATGAATTGGATCAGGGGACTGATCCAGCTTAAAACCAAATGGTGGGTCTTAATGTGAATCAGTTATCCACGGCAGCTTACTGGGCAATTGTAAAGATGCCTGTGCTACAACAAAGGAGAAGCAAGGCAGCACTGGGCAAATCCACTCCTTTCAAAAAAAATCAGGTTTGTTTACAGTGATCTTGAAATTACATGGTAAAACCACAACCATTTTGTAGCGTACAGCCAGATTTTCCTCAAATGCTATCCTCAACAATCCCTATGAGAAAGAACGTGACAGAATTCAAACTGACTCCCAGAGCATAACAAATAGTTCGTCAACTACTGTCAAGTGTAAGAGACTGCACTCTTCTTTCGTATTGAGAAAAGTTCAATATGAAGTTATTCAAATACAAATAGACTCCGTGGCAACAGTTTTTTCTTGGTCAGTCATTTAAAAAATCTCTACATATTTCAGTTTTAAAAGCCAGATATGACAATGTGGAAACTTCAATCTGCAAGATAAAATTTATTTTTAATTCTTCATTTTAACACAGCATTTCGTGAAATACTGTATTCTCCATTCTGCCTCGATAAATGTATAACTTCAGACTCCTCACTGTCTCAGTTCCTTCACCTACAAAAGGAAACTATAGGCTTTATCTCAGCTGTTTTATTCATGAGTGCTTGTAGAGTTCTGGTTGCAAGGTGCTACCAAGACACAAAACAGTAATATTTGCTTACCTACAGTTACTGCAGCTACAACTGGAGAAACAATTACAGATAAGGTTACACCACCGGCTATAGCCAAGTTTCGCTTGTGCTTTGAAATGTCTTTGCCTTCGTATCGATTGTGAATCTTGAGAGAAGAAAAGAAGAAAGGGTTTTTAGAGTATTATCGTCACCAATAATACATTGCTGCAAGGATGGAAGAACTGACATATAATAGTTTGGAATCTGCACCCCGCTCTCTTCCAGAAAGACCACATTCTATGTCACAACTTATTTCTTAACTCAAAGAAAAGAAAATTTATACATTTCTTGATTTTAGGCAACTTCTGAGAAGCTAGAAGTCCTCGCATCCATGAACTAAGCATTTACTTTCACCCTCAAGTTAGAAGAGCTAAATCATTGCACAGCCGTTTTTGTTTGTCTAATTGTTACTCCAGCTTACTTGGTTGGGAAAAGCAGACAATTTTCAGGATCAAAGAATTACCACTTCTGATCAAACTGACACTTTTTATTCCCAGCCATCTTTCCCCTGAACAATACAGAGTGAAACTTGCAGAGATTATTAGATCCATGGAAACAGAGGCTGACATAACAGCCATGAAAATGTTGTAGCAAGGCAGCCTTCACCAAACATAGCCTGGGAGGGGGGAGAGCAAGAACTCTGTTGCTCTGGCACCCTCTCATGACAAGCTGTTGAGACAGGAAATATTTCAGCAAACCTGAGTCTTAGCTGTGCTACTATTTACTGAGGAATCTGCTAACCAAAACCCTTACTGATGGTTCAAGTCTGCAATAACTCTAAAATGTGACTGCCTCAAACTCATCTGCCACCAATCCCATACGAACCTGGAAGGCCTTCAAAGATCACTGTTTTACAGAGAGTTCCTCCTTTTTGTGCATTTCATTTACTCTCTCTAGGAACATGGCTCTTCAGGGATACACACTTCATCTGTCACCATTCTCGGTTAAGACGTAACTACAAAGGTGGCTATCTTAACGTTGTCATGAGGCTCAATCAGTCCTCACTACATGTAACGAGGAACACGAAACAGTGCTAAGAGGATAATCACAGTATTTTTATATTACTACACTACTGCAAAAAGACTGAAAAAAAATAAGCTGGAAGTTTTAAAAAAGTTGTGCTTTCTAAATTATAATTTCAACCAGAAATTCGGTAGGGTAGTTCTCATTTTGGAATAAATTTAGAAGTATTTGTATTTGTTCAAGCAAAACAGTCAAGGAAAGGGCAGAGAAGACACTGTACTTTGTATAGTGAGAATGCATCTACTTGCTCTGAGGTACATTACACAAAGAGTAACACAGAGTCAGGGAGCACCTGAATGTGGAACATACCTATGGATTAAAAAGGAAAAATTGAACATGAACACTCTCACAGTATGAGCATGTAAGAACTACGAATCCAGGAAGATCAGGTTTCATGGGGTTCTCAGCAATTAGCAGGATCACCTCAGGCACTGAATTTTACCGTTATGGGAAATTATAACTACTGAAACAAAAGACATACAAAGATATCCAGAAAGGCTACTAGATTCCTTAAACATAAAAGGAACAAAAAGGAACAGAAGGGAGTGGTTATAGAGTAGAAACAGATTGAAAACGTGAAGACAGAAGGTTACATTGGTAGGAATGACTATGAAGTAAGAGACTCCAGAATACTGAGCAAAGACTAAAGAATATGCAAATAAAAATCCTGTGCCAGAAGAAGAGGGATTTCAATAAATGCAGAAAACTGGTAGGTTCTAAGATTTATATCTATAAAAATAAGAGGACTAGCACTTCCTTAAGGAAACTATCAAAGCACAAACACAAACTTTTCCAATACAGCGGACAGACAGAATGTTGTGAAAGAACAACAAAGCTTCCTTTGCTGAAGCAGCAGCAGCATTAAGAAAACAGAAAGTAGGTCAGATTACTATAAATGGGTATAAAGAAACAGCATGACAGTGTCATGACAAAATCAGAAAGGTTAAAATAGGGGAGACAAAAAGCAAAAGACATCAAAGTCAACAAGAAATTATTCTACAAGTACGCTGCCAATAAGAGGAAGACCAAAATGGATCAGATTGCTATTTAACAAAAAGAAAAGGCAGCCAGCAAATGAAATTGGAGGGCTGTTCAATTTTTCTTCCCTTCAGTTGTCACTAAAGATCAACTGTGATCCAGGTGACTGGTGACAAAGAAGTAAGATCTGTAGGAAAACAACAGGTTAGAGCGTACTTACATGAGGCGATCTGAAAAATATCTCAGCAGGCCCAATTTCAGGCCACTAACAGTAATTTTTGAAAATTATTACTCATAGAAGATGTCTGAAAAAAAAAATCAGGAAAACTGGAAAAAGTTAAATTGCAATGACAATCTTTAAAAAGAAGTAAAACAAGAAGCTGGGGAATTGAAGACCAGTGAACTGAACTTTAATTTCCTGAAAACTGGGAACTTGTAGACACCAAAGCAAATGCAGGAAACAGAGAGGCCACACTGATTTTTTTTCAAGTAGAAATTACATCAATTTAATTTTCTCCTGTGACAAGATAACTAGCCTTGAGGATGAGGAGAAGCAGATGTCACGCACACTGTAGAACAAAATTTTTACATTTTCTTGTATGGTTATAATGGTCCAGACTGAAGAACGGACTAGAGAAATCTACTATTAGTTTCATGTAAAACTGACAGAAAACATCTGAGTTGTCATTAGTGGTTGGTTTTTTTTTTTTACTCCCCAAATTGAAACTCTTCACCCTATACTTCTTCCAAGAGATATGCCCTCAATCCATTAACCTGGAAGATGGAAGTAGAAGAATGTGTGTGTTGAATTTCAGACCAACACGATCTGTAAAGGTTGCAAAAATGTCAGAACTCATACTAGTCTTGAGAAGTTGAAAAAACTGGCCTGAAATGACTAAGATGCAGCACAATGGTAATGCGTTGAAGACTACCCTTAAGAAGAGACCAATTGCCTAAATTACCAGTACAGTGGGGAAGGGTACGTGTTTCAGAGTACACACAATGAAAACAGCATGTTGTTCAGAAAGAGATAAGTGGCAGTTATATGCACAGGATCACCCTTTCATTTAACTCGGCAGTAGTAATGCTTCAGCTTCACTGCTGTGTTCACACTGGACAAAAACAAAGGTGGTATGAACAACTAGAAATACATCCAGAAGAGGAGTATCGGAGGTCTAAACCAGTGTGTTTTCTTGGCAGTTTTTCAAGAAAAACTGAAAGTGTTAGGTTTTTTTAAAGATAAGAATGAAAGTGGACTTAAAAACCATCAAGTACGTAATGGGATATTGCAAAGTAAACGGATTCTTTATGTCAGCTGAAGATAGCGCAATAAGAATTTAGCGTAGGAAGAGAGTTTATGTTTATATCAGAAAAATCAATTTTACTAAGAAAATTATGCTTGCAGAGCCTGTTGAATGTCCGTCATCAGATGCTCAGAAGAAAAGCGCAAACATGTGACAGGAGTCACAGAAAAATGACCATTAAGCAGTGGGGTACAGTGGAAATTCTCAAGAGGATGCCCTCACAGACTAACTTTACCATTAATATATGAAAGGTGCTCAGTGATGGGGACCTCTCCCAAAATCTAATGAGAAAAGCAGAACATGCAATAGTAATTTGAAACAGGTAATTGCTGCCTTCTTCCTCGTATCATTTATAAGGTTCCAATGTATGGGACTAAGACAAAACAGAATAGAAGGGTCAAAAAATAACTGTAGCAGAAGGTGGGAGTACTTGCTTGAAAGAAAAAGACGAAAAAGAATACAGTGGAAAACCTGCATTCCCGGACTTTTATCTAGCAGCAACAGCTCATGAGAGAGAAACCCTCCCCCCCAAATGTGTAGAATTATGTGTCTGTGCTAGTCACTGTGAGAATCCATGCTGACAGAGGCAGAAAAACAAGCCTTCTGATTATGCCATCGAAGACAGGTAACTGAACACTTAGCACCTGCTGAACCAACTCATAATTTCAAAAAGTCCATTTCCAAAAGATCTGGATAACTTACTACTTTATCCTAAATTACAAATAGAAGCCGTAATTATCTTTTGTTTTCCTTGCAATTTGTCATTTACTTTAAGCTATTATATTGCTGAGAGGAAATACATCAACTGGTTTCTGATTAACATGTTAATTTCTAGCCAGTTCCCATAAGCTGTAAAATGAAGACAGATGCTGTCTAGCTACCTGCACTGAACGCTGCTCCACGTGGCAAGCAGGCTGTTTTAGTTTCGGCTCCCCCCGGCAACAAAAGGGCCACGCGGCCGCCCCTCCCCCCGCTGGGGTGCGGAGGAGAATGGAAAGAAACAGGCAGAAAACTGGTGGGTCAGGGTAAGGGCAGTTTAACAGAACAGCAAACAAAGGGAACAGCAACAACAACGATACAGATAAGGGGAATACACAGAACAAACCGCACGACCCCACAGAGCCGTTCTCCCGGACAGGACCGGCGCCACACGCTCCCGAGCCGCGAGTGAGTTCCCGCCGAGCCGCCCCCCGCCACTGGAACCCAGCGTGACGGCACATGGTATGGAACACCCGGCTCTGTTTGGCCAGGTGGGGTTGGGTCAGCCCGCCCGGCTGTGCCTCTTCCTGGATTCTGGTGAAAATTAACCCTGGCCTGGCCGAACCCAGGACATTATCCACCCCTTATTCCATACCATCTACGTTGTGCCCAGGTCCCCCATTGTCCAGTTGATCACCACCACTTCTCCTGTCTCCAGATATCATTCCCTCAGTCTATGGATCATCTCTCTAAAGTGTCCATTGAGTTCATTTAATCCATGACTTCAGGCTCCATCTGTCGTATAATGGTCTTCCATGGCAGGAGAGGTGATGTGTGGTGATAGGCGGTCACTTGCTGCATCCGGAGCTCACGGCTGATATATCTGGTGCGGCCCGTGCCCACAGTCTGCAGGTTGGAGACGTTGATCTCGATGAAGTTGCTGGATGCCAGTTGTTGAAAACCAGGTCCAGTTCCATCATCGCTGTGCTCTGCTAGGGTTCATCAAAAAGTCTTCTTTAATCTGGACGATTCTTACTACAATACTACTGGTACAACACATAACAATTATAACAGTGATAACAGACAGTGACAGGGTTATTTAACAATTAACTTTATACAATTTATTTATTTATGGACTAT
>Ga0065711_1002567_pt1 | contig 32929 bp, 33 predicted proteins | sample Hoacrofraction12_FD_59098 | JGI IMG/M metagenome (GOLD analysis project Ga0065711, IMG submission 59098) | Hoatzin crop microbial communities from Cojedes, Venezuela - Epithelial fraction 12 v2 (version 2) | ecosystem: Host-associated > Birds > Digestive system > Esophagus > Crop | place...
GTCTCGGCATTCCTGCTGAACCGCTCTTCCGATCTAGAGGAGAAGAGAGGAGAGGAGAGGAGAGGAGAGGAGAGGAGAGGGCACTCGAGGGGCCGTGGGGCTGTGGCAGTGCAGGGGGGCTTGGTGCGAGCCAGGAGCGCTTGCATCACGGCATCTCAAAACGCTGCATCCACAGCGAGGGGCTCTGCTGGGGAACCTGTTGATACGGCAACCTTGCGCGGGGGAGCCTCTGCTCTGCGTCCCCTCTGCGTCCCCTCTGCACCCCTTGTCCCCCGGTGTCCCCAGCCAGCATGGTCCCCTGGGGCCACAGCTGGGTTGGGAAATGGGTGATGGCGGAGGGGGGGCTGTGTGAAATGCAGCAGGGTGAAGCAATCTGCCACACACAGCAGAAAAATAACCCCAGCGTTCACGGACGACACAGGGCTTTCACTTGCCGTTTGGGTAAGGGACCTCAGTGTCCCTGTGGGCTCCTCTCCGAAGCAGCAGTGATGCTCAGAAAGGTGAAGACAGGGATGAACAGATGCTCTAAAGAAAACAGAAACCACTCCAGCAGTGTGTGCTGGTGCGGCAGAGCCGCAGCCTGAGCAGCGCAGCCGACGGTCACCCTGGCTCAGCGAGAGACCAAACACCATCCAGGCGTGATGAGCTGTGGCCAAGGTTTTGGCTGAGAAGAAATTCAAAAGCCAGGGAGTCTTCATCAGTATTCCCCATGCCTCTCAAAACAGGGAGAGCACCTGAATTAGACAGTTTGGAAGGTTTAAAATCAAAGAAGTATTTTCTAACGACATGCAGTTGAACTGCAGAGCCCATGGCCAGCTGGTCTGGTGGGGGCTGAGGGGGATCACTCCCCACCTGCCTGGTTTTTGCCTTTTTCCTGTGCATCCGTGGGTTTTGTGAGAGTGGGCAGCCCTGGCAGCGCCTGCTGGCTTCACCAGGGGGGTCAGGGGATGCAGGCACGGGGGGACAGCCCGGAGGCACCACCAGCTCTCAGGGCTGGCTTTGGAAAAGGTGCACTTGCACTCACCTGCTAGTCGCCCGCGGCAGACTCTGGCTCTTTAAAATAAATGGTACTTAAAACTAATTCTCTTCACTGGTGACTGAAGTTTGATGGACGAGCAGCATTTCTCCGCATTTCCAAATGAATTTTTGGTGGCAGCTCTGCCTTTGACCTCCTCGCCCTCGCCCCGGGTGCCATCCCCGGACATGGTAATGGCTGAGCTGCCCTCGGGGGGACACAGGGCACCCAGGCTGGGACCCCGGGGAAAGGTGAGGGCAGACAGCATGCAAGGAATTGCTATGAAATGTAATTAAACCAGACAAGGAGCAATTCCTCACTGCATAGAGCTGCGGTGGGCTGCTTTAAAGCATGGTTAGATCCATCTCAAGAGCTGCTGAGCCTTTAATCCCGTCTGCTAATCCCCTACCTGAAGCTTTCCATTCATCTTCCAAGGACTTTGGTGCCTCGTCACTGCAGGGTGGTCTCTTCAGAGTGACCCCCTGAAGTCTGATACGTCCAGCAGCCCCTTTTCTAAGGGCCAGAGTTGGCCCTGACAATGCAGCAGAGGTTTCTCTCCGGCACCGGGGGACAGGGCTGTGTGCCCGAGCCCCAGGGCAGCCCCAGCCTGCGCAGTGATGCTGGAGCTGCTGCTTCGTGATGCTCCAGGGAGGGTGCACTGCGACCATCCCCCTGGGCTTGTTCCTGCCTCACGGTGACCTGCTGTGCCCAGTGTCACTCCTTGCCCCAGACATGTTTTAACAGCTCGGGAGCGCTCGAGGAGCCGCACAGCCACGTCCCCTGGGCATGGGGCCGCAAATCCCGCCTGTGCAGTCAGTGCTGACGCAGCACATCGCAGCTCCAGCGCAGGGACCGCCAGCCCATGCTGGAGGGCTGCTCCCAGACAGCACAGCGCGTTTGGATGAAAGGTAGGACCGCTCCTTGCCAGCAGCCCCAGCAGTACGGCTGGCTGACGGACCCCAGTTTGGTTTTTCCCCAGAACCCCCCTGCCCTCCAACAGCCCAGGGACGAAGCTGTGCCCCTGTGCCAGCCCTCTGCCCCGAGGCAGGGCACAGGGCGAAGCGTGTGGGCAGCGGGGGCTCTGGCACAGCCTGGGGAGGGGACGGGGCTGCAGAGATGACCTTCAGGAGCAGTGGCAGTGTCAGCCACCAGCCCTGCCACGGGAGGTCAGGCGAGGAGGCCATTAGGAGTGTCAGATGTCTGTGATGCCATTACCCATGTGATGCCTGTCTCCACACCCAGTTAATTATTAATGGGGTCCACGCTGCTGCCGAGGGGGACACAGCCAGGCTAACCCGGCACCGTTGTCCTGTGCAGAGGCTGCTGCCAGGAGCAGATCCGCCACTGGAGCAAGGCCCTTCCCGCAGCAGCCCCCGCAGCAGCGAGGCAGCCCTCGGAGCAGGGAATCCCGCATCCCACGGAGGAGCTGTGCCACCAGCCAGGGACAAACACACGTTCACAATAACGCCTCTCTTTTCTCCCCTGCAGACTTTGTGCCTTTTTTCTCTTCTCCTTCTCTCCTCCTGGCTTTGCCATATGCAATAAGGAGTAACTAAGAACACTGATGTAAAAAAAAAAAAAAAAAGGATCAAGGGAAAGGCTGGGAATCCTTTCCCTGGGATCTCACTCACATCAGGCCCAGGGCTCCCTGCACGTGTGGGTTGCAGGGCCATGGGGCTGCCTGCTCTGCGCCCTTGATGCTGCAGCCAGGAGGGACCAGAGGCAACCGGGAAGGCACTGGAGAGCCCAGCTGCTGACAGGACACTCCGGGCCAAGGTGGGGACTAGAGGAAGGGAGTGACTTGGACAGGCACAAGAGGTGACTCCCACTCCAAGAAACACGTTCAGAGCACTGTTTGGGTGTTTCACAGTATCTTCCTCCAGCAGGTCTCATACAAGCCCCAGTTTGGCTTTCAGCTGCTCTTTGAGTGGCTGGGGGAAAAAGAAAAAAAGATTTCTGAATTTCAAGAAGATCCTCCTTATCTCAGCCTCCTCCGTCAAGGCTGCTCCCCATTCTCTGCCCTCCTGCCTCCAACACGCAGTGATTTACATAGTGATGGCCTCTTAGCCCAGGGTTAAATGAGGAATTTGCACCGGTGCCCGGCTGCCGGCTTGCCCCCAGGGTAGGGAACAGGGGCCGGGGGTTTGGCCCAGCCCCCTGCCCATGGCAAGGGCGCAGCAGGGAACCACGCTGGTTAGCGCGGGCGAAGGTGCAGGGAGAGCCCTGGGTGTGGGGTGCTCCAAGGCCACCCAGGGCACCGGTGTGTGTGGGGCTGTGGAAGGCACGAGCCTCCCCTCGGGACTGCTCGAGCTTGGCACTCAGCACTGCTTCTTCTCTGCTCTTGCCAGATGGTGACTGGTGCAGAAAGGCAGAAATGTTTAGCAGATATTTCTGTTCTGTATTTGGAATGAAGCAGGAGGATATATTCATCTCCAGATGATACTGTGGATGGAATATAAATCCTGCCATCTGTAACAATGGGGGATGTGAGGCATGATCTCCTCGAAATCAGCATTTGCAGATCATCCGGACAGCTGATGCTCAAGAGTCTAGAAGGAACTAGCTCAAGCCAATGCTATGGTTTAACAGATCTTAGAAAAATGGGCAAACTCCAAAAGACTGCAGAAATGTCAGTGTAGTTCCTGTGTTTAGAAAAATTTAAAGGCAAAGCCCAGAGACCTGCATGTCAGCCGGCTGGTTGACGGTTTTTTGTGGGGTCTTTTTTTGGACAGACCAATAGGTCTGGTTGATAAAGGCAAGTGCACCAATATAGTAAACTTGGATTTCCTCAAAACATTTTGCTTATTACTACATGACATTTGGATTAAAAAATCCACGCTATAGAAGGAATTATCAGGGCACACACTAGATGGGCTAAAATCTGTCTCAGACAGATCTCACTGTGTGGTGGTTACTGGGGAGACTTCAGAGGCTGGACGTGTCCTTAGCAGGGTCCCTCGGGAAATCTGTTCCTGTTGCAACAGTATGTATGTTTTTATCCAGTGATCAACCTGATCATAAAAAAGCTGTAATGGTGGAGTCTGCAGGTGATGCAGTGACTGATACGGATTTTAATAATGAGCAGGCCAGGTTGCGGCTCTGGCATCTTCTAAATTGCCTAGTAAAATGGCCATAATCCAACTAAATACATTTTAATACGGCCACATGCAAGGGAAGGCATCTGGGAACAAAGACTGTAGCCTTTATCTCCAGGACGGGGCTTGGAAAGCTGCGACTCAGAAGAAGGCTCGGGAATGATTGCAGGTAACTGCCTCTACATGAGCTCCCATTTCAACAGCACGCTGAAAGCAGCTAATACCTTCCTTGAATACATAATGGGAGAATATAAAACAAAATTAGGGGAGGAATCTCGCCTCTGTTCACGTTACTGTTGAAATGATTACTATAGATGTTATTTCCAACTTGGATGTCCAGAATTAGAAAGGACACCAAAGTTCTACAAAGGAAAGCCATATCTACCCTCCAGGCATCAGAGAACAAGGTCTAGTACGAGACTGCAAGTGTACAAACTGCTCAGCTTGCTGGAAAGAAGATTGAGAGATGCCCTGACCCCGGCAAGCAGAGTTCCTGACAGTTCAGCAGTCTCTGTCTCGCAGAGGAGCAACAAGATCTAAAGGTTGAAGCAGAAGTTAGAAAAATTCAGCATGAAAAGAAGATACAAGGTCCTAGCAGGAGGGCAGGAGGCGCTGGAAGGGCTGACTGGAAGGCAGCAGATTTGCCAGTTTCACAACAAATTCCTGTATGGGAGATGATAGGTAAATCCAGGTTCTGGGGAGGTCCCAGAGCCCTGTTGTGCACAACCTCTTCTGCACCCAGGGATGCTTCTGCCACCCCGGGGACACCAGGACTGCCCATGCTGGCCTCGAGATGTTCATGGCCTCCATGCCACAGGGGACAGGAGGTGGCTCAGGACTGATTTTGTTTCCCTCTCTCCCTCCTTTCCCCAGATGGAGAGTCCAGGCCAGCAGGGCCAGGCAGCTGCGCAGTGCACCGGGATCGGACACCCTGTGGAGGTGGTCTGGGATGCCGAGCATGTCACTCAGCAGTGTCACTCAACCCCAGGTACCTTCCTGGTGCTGAGCCAAGCCCTAAGCCTGCAGCAGCACACCTTGTGCATGCCCCTGCCCAAGCACCTCCCCAAGCACCCTGCTCCTCTCTGCAAGGTGCAAGTGACTCATTTGGTGAAAAAACTGCAGATCAAAAGCTATGTTTTGGTTTTTTTGTGTTTTTTTTTTAATAAGAAAATACATCTATTTTGTTGACATGGGAAAGTTTGGAAGTTTGGTGTGTTATTTCCCCAGCCTCTTCTCCCAGCTCTTCCCGTTAGTTGTTCCTGCTCCGGAGTGGAGCAGAAGGATGGTGGGCGGGGACTGCCTTATGACTTTTCCCTTTCTAGCTGGCATGGGGCCAAACTTCCACAACTTTGGAAAAGTGACAAGAGGAAAAAAAGAAGCACTAATTCCGGTGATCTGGAATGGCAGAATAAGAAAAACAGGTGTTTGGGGTTTGGGGTTTTTTTCAGTGAAGTAAAATAGGGGAGGGAAAGGAAAATCCATGAAGAAACAGGTAGAGAGCACGTGGATGGACAAAAATGAGGGAGGGTGTGCTCAGAGTGTGAGGCTCAGACTTCAGAAACTGAAAGAAATTAAGGAAAAGCTTTCATTGAAACCAAGCAAAACAGAAAGAAGATTGAGATTTTTCATGAAGTTGCTTTTCCATTTGTCTCCGTTTGGGCAACAGCTAGAGCCCCGGGGAGTGGGGGCACAGCAGCAGCGCTTTGGGAAATGTGCTTATCTCCTTTGCTAGAGAAATCTCCTGTAGAGCCCCTGCACCAGGCAGCCCTCAGCAAGAAGAGGGCCCAAGGGGTCTGGAGGAGGTGTTTCAATGCGTTTGGGCTCTGTGTGAGGGTTTCTGAGTCTGCACAAGCAAGAAGATGAGTCTGTGATGAGAATATGCAACTTAGAGGGAGAATTGGAGGGGGAATAAGCAAAATATGTCAGAGTTGTCTCTGCGTTGAGGCTGGAAACCAAGGGAATAGGCAGGAGGAATAAGAGGTTCTCATGCATGAAGATTTAGCTGGCGTTGCAGAGGCCTGGTGGGAGGGTATGTGACTGAAACACCGGTGGGGAACCGTGCGGAGGCACCGCAGTGGGGGGCACCCCGGGGAGGACCGCCGGACTGCCAGCCCCCCGAGCAGGCACGCCGGCGAGGGGGAATTCCCAAAATCCCGGAGACGACAGAAAACACAGCCGCCAGCATTGCAGCCATGGAGCCCTTTTACACCAGGACAGAGCCTTGATGCTGATCACAGGGCACATGGGAGGCTCTGCCACTGTTTAGAAGAAAAGCTCATTTTTATTCATAATTAATTGCAACGCAGATCAGTGGATGCACATGTGACAGGCTTAAACCTTAAAACTCAAACACAGGATTGTTGAAAACTTAGTGACTCATTAATAACAGACAGGCTTGCATGGAGAAGATCATTAAGTAAATGAGTTACAGAGGGCTGTGAGAAACTGCCATAACCTGAACCTCAGCCAGAGGCTTTTGGGGTGAAATTCAGCCTGGGCAGTGGGTCGGCTGCCGGGCTGTATGTGATTCTCACCTAAAGACGGGGGGATGGAAAGGCTGGCAGGCACCAGCCAGGCTCTAAATCCCTCGCTGCAAAATAAGCAGCTATTTACGCCGCGTCATTTCCAAAACACAAAGCTAAAAAAAAAAAAAGAAGAAAAAGAGAAAGAGAAAGGAGGAATAAGACCTTTTCCGACAGGTGGGAGTCCTTATTTGCTAAGTTTTGTTGGAAAGGCAAGGCAAGAATCGTTTCATACTTAGTCAAATATGCCACAAATGAAGCAGAAAACAATTCTCTCTGTAGCAGCAGAGTCGTGCCAGGGTGCCTTCTGGCAGAGAGGGCAGAGCAAAGACTGCACATGCAGTGAATGTCAGCAGAGCAAACCCTTGCAGAGGAGCAAATATGCTTAAGCAAGCAGTGAAACTTTTGAGGGCATAAACTGAGAAGCGTGTGTGCAGCCACCAGAAATTGGCAGTGTTGCCAAGCACGAACACCCCATACCTCGATCCACCCAAAATATCACATATTTGGTGTTATTTGCCTTCCAGCTTTTGAGGAGGCAGTTGCATCATGTTTTAACACCCTTCTCCAAAACCTTGTGGGATAAAAACTTATTCTCCCCCTCCCCCCCTCAGAGTTAATATGTCTGAAAAGATGGGTTTATAGGAGTAGCCTTGAAATTGGAGCCCTGTGTAGCGCTGTGCTGAGCCAGCCCTGCCCAAGCCGCAGGTGTGGGCACGGGGTGAGGGGCACGGGGTGCAAGGGGCACAGTGTGATGTGCACAGGGCGATGGGCATGGGGTGAGGGGCAGGGGTGCAAGGGGCACAGGGCATTGGGCATGGGATGAGAGGCACGGGGCGATGGGCACGAGGTGCAGGGCATGGGGCGAGGGGCACAGAGTGGTGGGCAGGGGGACGAGGGGCTGCAGAGGGGGAGGTAGCGCTGCCTTCTGTGCTGCAGCACCTTACCTGGGACTGGGGAAAGGCACAAACCACTTTAGACATCACTGTTTGCAAGCAACACAGCGTACTATAGTTAATGGAATTAGTCAAGAGCCCACAGCAAAGACTGCTTTGCATTTAGGATATAAAAAAGAATAATAACACAAACCACCATTTGTCTTTAAACAAGCACCAGGTAGTACATTTCCAACAATTCTATCCAGTTGCACCACTTAAGAACTTCTCCTAATTGTGAAACTAGAAATATTTTTGCTGTAAATGCCACAGGATGACATATAGGGAGATATTCACCCTGTGCCACTCCACACTCTTTGCAGCAGTCGAGTCCCACTTTAGTTTAAAGGTTGGTGCACAGAACGTCATTTACATGAAAAAAAAATAAATTCCAGCTGCTAAGCAGGAGAAACATTTGCTATAATAGGCTTAACCCAGGAGGATTCTCAGATACCTGGTTGGGCCAAGGCTGTCTGGAAAGGGAATACCACATTAAACTCGAAAGATCGAAAGATCAGTTACTTCAATGATCTCTCCAGAACAGAAAAAAATCCCACTTTAAGGAGTAAAGCAAAATTGTAACATAGTATGGAAAAACTGGGGGTTATTGAAAGGATAAGAAATTTCAGATGGAGTTAATCTGTATCTGTCATTGAAAAGCCAGCTTAAGAAGGGAGATGTTTTGGTTTACACTATTTAAATGCAGCTGCAATGCAAGAACACTGTTCTGTGAAACCGCCGTATGACAGGCAGGTTCCCAGTAAAAGGGAAAAAAATCACTGTGAAATGAAGGGCATTTGCTTCAGCAAATAAACTGTGAAGAAACAAGCTTAAATCTAACTTCAACAAGATCTTTAATATGCTATTTGGATGGTGTAAGGGTATGAGAATGCCCTTTGATATTAGTCCTGCTCCTGAGATATTTCACACAGTAATTGCCTACATCTTTAAGGCACAACGTATTGAAGCTATGGTGACTGCTGTTTTAAATTGGGCAGCGGCTCTAAAAAAGCAGAACCGAAGAGCCAGGCAAGAACTGCAGAGAGAGGAGAAGACACTTCAGAATGAACTTTAAAAGGTCAAAATTTCGTCTAGCAGAATTACCTGTACTAGCTCTGAGCTGAGCCGCGATGGCTTTGTTGCCAATTTAGATAAAATAGAAGCAATAATTAGAATGTCTAGCCTCTAGGATATAAAGCGGATCTACGGAGATTTATGAAAACAATATACTATTTGGCAATATCTTTTCCTAAATCTATGGCCGGTATTTCCTCAGGAGAGAAGTGCTGCAGTCTGAAATTGCCTGGCGTTAGGCAGGCGGAGGAGCAAGCGCTGGAAAGGCGAAAGCCTCAGTGACAGAGCCCCTCTGAGCACACCCTGGGAGCTCTGCCCGAGGCCTGCCGGCTCCCTGCAGGTCCTGCCCGAAGGCAGCGGGCAGCCGACCCCGGGCCAGCCATTCGTGGGCTCGTCTTGCAGCAGCCAGGCAGGCTTTTGGCGCTGGAGCGGGTTATCTCCGGAGCCTTGGTGGAGGCTTGCTCCTCTGCCCGCCAGACAGATGCGGCGTGCCCTACTTTTCGCTACGGGTCTGGACGAAAGCGGGGGACTGAGCTCCATGGCAGGCTCTGGCCCCCAGACCTGCGCTGCCCAGGGTGGCAGCTTGTGCTAGCAGAGCCAAGCACGGCGAGATACAAACCCACCGAGGCTCTGGCACTGAAGGAGGAGGCTTTGCACAGCCTGGCTTGCACAAGCCCTGTCCTTCCAGTTCCACCACAGCAAAAAGGATTAAAATAGGCTGCAGAATATTGCTTCCTCAGGAAACCCTGCAACAGCTTAAATCCAAGAGAGACAGCACTGCTGAGCGTCCCAGGGGAAGAGCCCTGCTCCAGCTTCTGTGGGAGGGGGGGATACCCAGACTGGTCTGTTCCCTTCGGTCTGCTGTTGTCAGCATCTAAATTTGGGCTGCCAAATGTCATAAGTAGGCATGCCATACATACGGGTTCACTTAAAAGTCTCAGCTTCAGGAGGTGCTAAGCACTGTCTTTCCCACAGCAAAACACATATGAAAGCGTCTCAAACAGCTCTGGAGTCCTGACGTGCTTATGTTGAGTGTGTGGATGTGTCAGATACGCTGCTGTCTCTATGTCCCACTGCTCAGCATCTCGTAGAATCACACCCACGGTGATCAACAGGCAATAGTTAATAGCATTGCACTCTCCCCACTGAACTCCAGGTTGAATATCCTTTTCTAGTGACATGCAAATGCTCCTGCAGAAAAGCAAAGGCAACCAGAGTTTTCACCATCATTTTGGTGGCAAGTGGTGGCAAACGGAGGTTGGGAGTCCCACGCCTCCTCCGAAGGCAGGGGTACATCGCAAGCGCTCGGCAATGGCTTACCTGTTTTCCAGGTCCTCCCTGGAGGTGCTGCTGCACCTTCATCAATCCACTTGCTAGACAGAGCCAGCGGGTTGGTGCCAGGTCCTCTGTCCTGTCCCCATTTGGCTGGAAGCAGCTGACTGATGGTTCTGTCACCCGTGGTCAATGTCTGCCGGGAGGATGTCGTGCAGGGAGAATTGTGGTATGAGCCGGGTGGTGAGCATAGTGATTCAAAGATAATCCATGGATATACAATGGCAGGCGAGAAATGCATCGTTAGGGAAGCATAAAAACCAGCATCAAAATTATAGGAGAGTTTTAAGGTACGAGAAATAAGAAAACCGTCCACAAACGTGGGCAGAGCCATGACCTACGTATTTAATCTAACAAAAATATGAACACACCAGATCCGCACGCCGGTGAGCAAGTGCCAAACCAATGTATACCTGTAACAGTATATGCAACAGTATATGCTTGAACTGTGTACTTTAAACGTCCTCCACATGGACAGCTTTGCTCTAGTCACGCTGCAGTGTTCGTGCATTAATATTTGTATTTAAAAACAAGAACAGAAGGGCAGAGGAATTAGGGAATAAATCCGAATCCTCTGGCAACTGAAGGCTGAGGTTGGGCTGACTCCAGGGCAGTTTGGGTTGGAGAGAACTGCTCTCACCTGCCTTCAGTAATGGTAATAAAGAAATTAGTGATTCTTCCGCAGAAAGCAGAGGATTTATGAGAGAGCAGCTGGAGGGGCCAAGAGCAAAGGATAAACACAGAGATGGTAAAAGAGTATCTGACAAAGCTCAACCTACATATTGTAAATCTACAGGTCCAGACACAGTGCGCCTGAGAATTTTAAAAGAAATCTCTGAAGACTATCTTGATAAATAATCTTCCTTTCATCGTGGGAGTTATCTGAATCCTGGGAAAGACCAAATGTACATCCCATTACAAAAAAAATTTGAGAAGTCGGGGCAGGATATCTGCCGCCCACCCGCCTGCAGTTCTCTCGCAGGAGGGTTTCAAACTGGGCTTTTTTTCCCCATCCCTCCATCTCCTCCTTTCCTGCTTGCCCCTGTTACAGCCTTGCCCAGCCTACAGCCTCTGCCCAGGGCTCCCCACAGCCGCGGGGAGCTCGGAGGCAAGGCAGCCTCCTGCAGGACTCCTTGTCTGCCTGCGCACACAGCCCTGTTTCAGTCCCTCCCGTATGTCAGGAGCGGGTACATTTGCACTCCACCTTTGCTTTTGCACATGGAGCCTTTTTTTTGCCCAGCATCCAAAGGGAACAAGACGTCAGTGGGGAGGGAAAGCTGACTCTACATCTTATTTCCAAACTCCAGCACCTCAAATAACCCACAGCCATTTGAAGTGCAGTCCCCAGAAAACAAGAATTTCAATAACTTCCATTCTCAGAAAACCCACTGAGCTGCCACGCGTCTCTCTCCCTTGCCAGGCAGCAGCCACGTTGCCCTCCTCCCCAGCTCTTTCTTGTTTTGGGAAAGGACCAAGATGTGAGAGAGCTGGTGTGATTTGGGGAGCAAAAGCTGGGGGAGTCAGTGGTATGAAGTTTCTTGAGGATGGGGAAGCTCCACTTCGCCCAGCTCCTCACTGTGCACAGCTCACGCCAGGGATGAATCACAGAGCGCTTGCGAGTGGAGCGCACAGCAAGGTGGTAATGAGGAAGGCGATGCGGGATGCACCCTGAGCCTCCACGCAGCCTGCGGTCTGGGGACCTCTGCGGTGATCGGAGCTGCTTTGCCACCAGCCGCTGCCAGGCACCCTCCCGCACGCTCTCTTCGGCCCAGAGGAACACTCAGCAGGTGTGGAGGTGGGACGGCACTGCCTCTAACCCACTCCATCCCGATGTGTTATGACTAATTTTCTCCTCTTTCTGAACAGATCACCCTCATTATGCAGCCTGCTTCTCCAACTCCTGCGTGGCCGGTCGTCTCGCAGTTGTTCTTGCTGTAGTGCTATAACAAAGTTTTCTTAAAAACTGAATGAAAACTCTACAGAATAAAGAATTCGGTGTGGGCTAGAAATTGGTTGGTGAGTCACAGACTCAGATAGTAACCATAAAAATGAAACTTCAAGATTGGGAACAATTTTAGTGACGTTACCGCGGGAGACAGAACTGGCACTTGCATTTAAAGTTTCATTAAGCAGAGAATGAGGTAACGCTGTTCATATCAGCATCACCAGTGGGCACTGAGCACAGCCTGGGACGCATCCAAATCCACCTGGGAACATTACAGCCATGGGCTGAATGCGACAAACAAGACCCAGCACTGACAGACAGCAGACTGGAACCTTGGAGAGAAAGGGGAATAGCTCAGGTAGCTGGAAAGCAGTGAGACCAAGGCTAATGGGCGAGAGCCATACAATCTTGAGGTCTAACAGTCCTGAACAGAGCTGATGCATTCAGCAGGAAGGGCCAGGAAGAGTGCTGTACAGCAGCTGCCGTGCGGGCGCCTGTTCTGGCGTCACCCCTCGACAACGCTGCCGGCATCATCACTCACCCCGTTCTTTTGTCCCAACCACATCTGAGCACGCGCCAGCTGCTCCCCAGCCCTGGGGACGGACCACTCTTGCACCCGGCTCTTCTCTCCTGGGAGGACTGGAGCCGCAGACAGGCGGGCAGCACGTTGCAGTGCGTCTGCTGGCCTGAACGCAAGTTGTGCCGTGTTTAAAATGTGAAAAATGTCCCTCCATTTTGAGAAATATAGGTAACAGGTAAGTAACAGGAGCAACACCAGAATTAAAGCACATGGTTATGAAAGACTGAAGGAACCTACATTTTATAAATTAGCAGTGTGAAGAGTCGGAGAGGGTGCAGTCTTGCTCTGTAAATACCTTCAAGGTAACATTACAAATGAAGGAAGGGAATTAATTCACAGTCTCAGAAGATGGCAGGACAAGGAGCCTGAAGTCAAGGAGGAAAAGCTGAAGTTGGATGCAAGGCGCGTTCAGCATCTCCGGGCAGGGCGCTCGGCTCCCCGTGGCACAGGAGGCTGGAGCGACACAGCAGGCGGGGCGGTGGTGAGGAGCAGCCCACGACCCACTGCCACGAGCCTGCTGCTCACGTGCTGCTCACTGCTGGTGGATGAAAGCTGGAAAGAAGTTTGAAGCTCTGGCTCACCGAAAAAATAACACCCAGCAGAGCAGAGACAACCTGTGAGCTGGAAAGTTTGTGTGTTTGCTGTGGCAAGAAGCTCTGCTGGTGGCCCTGGATCAGGCACCATCCCATCCTGCCCCGAGCAGGAGCTTGGGAGGCAGCAGTGGCTCAGGGCTCCACACTCTTGCTGGGACATGCAGCTGGGTCATGGTCCCATTCACAGCATGGGCTCTCCTCAGGGAGCTGCCAAGGTGGTTTCTGGCCACACACGGTACCTCCCCACTCCGTCTGGGGTGGGAGGGCCTCTCCAGTGAGACCTGCCAGGCATTGCCACCTGTCCTCACAGCCATGTCAGAGCAGCTCCTTGGAGGGCTAGGTACTAGCTCCACTTCCATATATCCATATTCCGGCTAGGACATCGGTGAGGACAAATCCGGTATCCAGTGCTGCCACACAGTGGTGAAGAGGCATTTCAGAAGGCAACATCTGCAAAACCACCCCAAGGCAGATCTTCGGTTGGAGCCTGAGACAACCCTGCACTGACCTCAGCAGACACCTGGGCAGGTGCTGGCAAGAGCTCCTGGGCACAGGCCCAATTTAAAGCTCTTTAGTCACCAACCCAACTCTTCCCCAGTGGACACAGTTCCCTGCAAGGTGCTCCCAAAGTCATGCTTGCCTTTCCACCACTGGTGTTGGGGACATGTCCCTCATTGTAGTAATACCACTGTGGGGAACATTTTGATATTATTAATTTAAGTTTTTTCCATTTGATTTCAGCCCAGATTTTCTGTTTATATTCTCTCACATCATTCAGACCAAACAGCCTCCCACGTTGGGTTCCATAGACTTCGCAGACTCACAGCTCAAAACTTTGTCTTCCTTTGGCCATGACCCTGAAAAGTGACACTGCACCAACACAACAGGTTCATATAGTAGATTTTTAAATGTTGGTGCTCAAATATGCAGAAAGGTACCAAGGGGGACTCCCGAGATAGCCAGGTGCCCATCTCGCACCTCCTTGCAAGGCTCAGAGCTCTCTAGCAGGAACCCTGACCCAGCAGAGATTTACCTTAAAAACCTCTTGACCAGGTGGAATATAGCTGTCTTTGAAACGTTGAACAGGGGTGAATGAAACAAATGACTCCATTTCCCCATGGTCTGAATGACTCCCTCCAAAACACCGGTGTGTTTCCAGGGTGTAGCTGACTTTACTGCAGTAGTTCCTGTCCGTATGGCTGAAGTTCACGACCCTTTTGTCTTATTTATCTTTCTTCACTGGTGCATACAACACCCCTGGTTTTGGGATGATCTGCATGCACACTGTGTGCTGTTAATACTTCATTGCAGATCATTACTATAGAAGTTAATTAATACTCTGCCTAAGTATTAGGCCTGTGGCAACCTGCTGGAAACTCCATACAATCAGCGGGCTGAGGTTTACTGTTGCTCATCGTTCACCCCGCTGGCATCCCACTTATCCCATTTCACCAGTCTCAATTAATTTCTGAGGTACGACAATAGCTGAGATTTAGGTGAGACCATCATCCAGCAGTTATGATCAAAAGGAATAATTATATCAAAGGAAATAATAAAGCTTTATATAGTAAATATTAATAAATTAAGCTTTATATAATATACCTATACAGATATTATTGTATGTAATAATAAAGAGGTCACACCACGGCCAGGCACAGAGGCAACGGAATCTCCTGGCCAGCACTTGGTGTTGTGGGTTTGCGTGGCAAGATTTTGGGAGCAGGGGGGCTACAAGGGTGGTTTCTGTGAGAAGCTGCTGGAAGCTTCCCCTATGTCCAACAGAGCCAGTGCTAGCCAGCTCAAAGACGGATCTGCTGCTGGCCAAGGCCAAACCAAACAGTGACAGTGGTTGCACCTCTGAGATAACATATTTAAGAAGCAAAAAAAATGTGTAAGGGCATTTTTTGCAGCCAGAAAGAGGAGTGAGAACTCTGCAGACACCAAGGTCAGGGAAGAAGGAGGGGGAGGAGATACTCCAGACGCCAGAGTAGCCTGTGATGAAGACCACAGTGAGGCAGGCTGTCTCTCTGCAGCCCATAGAGGTCCACGGTGGAGCACATATCCACCCACAGCCCATGGAGGTCCATGGTGGAGCAGATACCCACCGGCAGCCCATGGAGGAACCCACGCTGGAGCAGGTGGATGCCCAAAGGAGGCTGTGACTCCATGGAGAGCTTGTGCTGGAGCAGGCTCCTGGATGGACCTGTGGACCCATGGAGAGAGGAGCTCATGCTGGAGCAGGTTTGCTGGCAGGGCTTGTGACCCCGTGGGGACCCACGCTGCAGCAGTCTGTTCCTGAAGGACTGCACCCCAGAGGAAGGACTCATGCTGAAAGGACTCATGTTGGAGTAATTCGTGGAGAACTGTCTCCCATGGGAGGGACCCCACGCTGGAGCAGGGGCAGAGTGTGAGGATTCCTCCCCTGAGGAGGAATGAGCAGCAGAGACAGCGTGCGACGAACTGACCGCAACCCCATTCCCCGTCCCCCTGCGCTGCTCGGGGGGAGGAGGCAGAGAAAAATCAGGAGTAAAGCTGAGCCTGCAAAGAAGGAAGGGGTGGGGGGAAGGTGTTCTTAAGATTTTATTTTATTTCGCATTATTCTGCTCTGGTTTGATTTAGGACAAATCAAACGAATTTCTCCAAGTTCAGTCTGTTTTGCCCATGATGGTAACTGGTGAGTGATCTCTCCCTGTCCTCATCTTGACCCATGAGCCTTTCACTATATTTTTTTTCCCCTGTCCAGTTGAGGAAGGGGGAGTGATAGAGCGGCTTTGGTGCGCAGCTGGTGTCCAGCCAGGCTAAACCACGTCACTTGGGTACTCTATTTCTACACCCCAGAGTTTCACCAGCTCTTTTGGCCCTAAACAATGCTGGCAGCTCATCTGCAAGTGGTTTCCTGCCAAGACCCATGAGTCTCTCTCAGAGTCGCCCCTTCCAAAGTCCTCATTCCGTGTTTGTAGTCCTCCTCCTTCGTTTTTAGAGAAGTGAGTTTACTATTGCTCATACTGAAACAGGTACTATTTGCTTGCTCCCGTGTTATGCGCTGAAGCCTGGATTGCTTAGTAAATAACTCTTTGCTGTCCATCACCTGTGACGCCTGGAAGGGTGGCTGTGGGGTAACAGCCGCTGTGCCAGGCAGGCAGCCCAATGCCTCATGCCAGCCGGAGGGACCTTCTTCCCCAAAGCAGGAAACCGGCAACACAAGCGCTCTCTTTCCTCCTTCACCACCCACTCGCCCTTGGCAGGCTGGCAAACACCATTCGCTGGGTTCCCTCGCTCTGTCGCGGGTGCACAGGTTTCTCAAGGAGTCTGGAAGCAGAGGGTGAGTGGTGAGATGATACACTCTGAGGATGATACAAGATTACTCAGGTTGCTGAAATGAAGATAAACACAACTAAAGTTGATTGCGAAGAGTGGAGGGTGATCTCATAATATCGAGTCAGTGAGTTTTAAAACGAAATTCAGTGTTTGCAGCTGCAAAATAATACACCGGGGAAAAAAGTAACCTAAATCTACATATAAAACCCTGGGGCCTACATGACCTGTTAGTACTATGAAAGGGGTTGTGGAGTTGCTGCAGAAGTCTCCCTGAAAACAACACCTCACCACTCAGCAGTGGCCTAAAAAGTAAATCTAAGATTAGGAATTATTCAGGCAAGGGTGGAGAACAAAACTGTGAAATCACTGTTGCTCTCTAAATCCAACTTGTCTTGAATACTGCACCCAGTACAGATTCCTTCTTTTTTCTTCATCTTGCCTCCCTCCCTACTTCAAGATCATGTCAAAGTCTTGGAAGAGGCATGCAGGCCTATGCTATCAACATAGCCACCAGACATTTGCAAAAGAAAGAGGCTGAACAGCGAAGAGACAAAATTTGTTGACAGTAGTTGTTCAAGGTTAAGGGACAAGAACTTACTGTGAAGAGATTAGAAGGAACTTACAGTTCAGAATGACTGGACAATAAAATGTCATTAAAATCAATGCAGATATCTGCAAAGTGCTGTAATGAGAATACACAAATTTAATTTCAAGTACACATGTTGGTCTGTGAGTTGACTGTTACCACACAGAGAAAAGATATCAAGCTTATCACAGAGGAACGTCTGGAAATGTCATCCCAGTGTTCAGCAGAGATCAGAAAAACACGTAGAATAATTGAGGATGGAATACAGACCAAAGCAGCAAACAACATCAGGTCAGTATAAAACCCAGGTACTGCATGTGCTGGGTGCAGGTCTGGATCCCCGTCTGGAAAAACAGAGAGCAGAGCTGGAAAAGAGGGGAGAAGATTATCGAGGGCAGCTCAAAACCACAAGCACATAGGGATACAGGAATGGCTGAAGAGATGAGAACTCCTAACCTGAACTGACACAACTGTGCCAGATGTTTGTAAGGCCCTGAACACCCTGGAAAAGCTGAATGGGGATTTACTGTCCAACGCCTCTTTCAATAAACGATGTTAGGGGCATGAGCAAAGAGACCAGACAGGTTCAACACCAAATGGAGGAGATGCCCCTTCAGAAGAGAAGCAAATGAGCTGAGGAACTTTGCTGACAGAGCATGCTGAGCATGATGAAGGATCACAGTGTTCAAGAAGCAAATGAAAAATTTTATCATAGTCTATAAACTGAAAAAAGTCTCACATTCTCTGGCATAGGAAAAGCCTGAATTGTGACCAGTGGGATGAGGGAGACAGACCACGAAGGCCTTTCTTTGGTCTCCATGGACTTTTGGTGCAATCCCGCATAACCTTCCTGGGGCCTGTGAGGGCAGCAAGTCGTGGAACAATGCCTGTGCAAGGGAAGCTTAGAATTATGCATCCCGTAAAAGACAGCTGAGGAGGTATCACAGAAGTCCATAAAATAAAAAATGATACAGTGATCCAAGATAAACTACTCTTTCTCACTACAGAGGAACTGGCAAGCTCCCAGCTGAAATGGGTCACAGGTGTAAAACCAACAAAAGGAAGTACTTTTCCACGCGAGATATGTATTTATATAAATACATATATATAAAATTGTGGAATTCATTGTCACAAAATACTGCAGAGTATAAATGGGTTTAGAATGGGATTAGACAAATTCATGAAGGTTAGGCACATTTGTGGCTATGAAACACAATCCTGAGGTTGCAAATTTTCTTTTAGAAGCTGAAAAGTGCCGATGTGTCGCTGCTGTAGAGAATTCCTCCCTGGCCTGAGCGACTGAATACACATTCTTAGGTTTCTATAAACTGTATAACATTCTGCATACGTATTATAAAAAAGCATTAAGTGTAAGCTTATGGTTTCTAGTATATTCTTAGCCTTTGATGGAGAATGCAAATGCTAGTTTAGGGCATACTGTGAAGAAGGCACTTTGCCAAGACAAGCCTTTGGTGCAGACTGTCTTCTTTCTTCTCGTATCGGGGCTTTCCGCATTCCAGTATTTCCACAGTTTTTCTGCCGTCGACGAACTAATGATTAACAATTTATATTTTCTTTTTTCTTCACTGCTGAAACTTTCAAAATGTGCATGACCAAGAACTGATTGCTTCGAGCTCTTTACTCACATCTCCTCCTGTGAGTATTCTTCATTTACCATTACATTGCCAAATCCGCGTCAAAACCCTCTGATTCATTTAATCTTTAGCATGTTTGCTTGCATGTTTCTAATTTATTAAGGAGAATGTTTGGTATTAGGCAATTAGAAGTCTAGCTGTAGATGGTATAAATAGACTATTACTTTTTTAAATCAAACTTGTCAGCTATTCAAAAATATATCAGATTAGCTTGGTATTTTCCATAAATTCAATGGGGATGAGTTATATTTGCCAGTTTTAATTCTTCTCCAACATGCTGCATTAGTCATTTCATTCTTTTGCTGTGGCTAGTTGTCAAGATGAAGGGCCTACGACTGTGTATCTTCTTAAATACTTGAAAAATATTATTTTTTTTAACATATCCCTGAACTTATCTCAGTTCCAAAATGTCTTGAAAACCAGCAGTATTCATCAGGACAGCTTCCTGGCTGGCTCCTACAAAATTCTCAGATGTAAATTATCTAAGCTACTGATTTAAAAATGGTGCTATGCATTGCCTTCCATGATCAACGAGAGTTAATTATGTCTCACCATCATTTAACATGACAATGTCATCTATCTTTTCCTCTGAAGACAGAGGATGATGATTTGTAAAAAACTGTGCTTTTACAATTCCATCACTTCTAGTAATAGACCAATATTACTGTTAGGATTGTTTTCATTCCAAATACACTTACCAAAAAAAAAGGTTTTAAAAATTAATTTTGTTAGCCATAGCTTTCTAGTTTCATCCTGACTGATTCTCCTTTTAAAAAATGAAGCAGATTAGTCAGGATTTCGGGTCCTTCTGTGCTGATTCTTACATTTGTTTCTCTTGTGAATATCTTCCGGCAACGAAAAATACTGCTCGACTCAAACCAAAATGATAGTTTGAAACAAATATGAAATGGAAGACAGGATGCAAATGAGTCAGTACTGGCGAGCGCTTTCTCCCGCTTCTGATCATGGCTGTGATTTTCAATTCCTCTCTCAAATTCTCCCTGCCTTATTAAAAAATTGTATATATAGTTCAGTAAATTCATCAGTTAGTTCTGGAAATTGGTTTGGGGAAGGGTGAATTTAGTCTCAGGGAGGCCACGCAGAAGGAATACGGCACACACCGCAGTGTGTCCACACAGGAGCTAAGCAGTGGGATGGAGCAGATGGCCACGGCTAGGAAACGCTGGAGGAGGTGGAGATGGACCGTGGCTCTCTGAGGAGGCAGGAGCTGGGCACCAGCTGCCCATCCCCAGTGTCCCCAACGTGTGGTGCCACCCTTCAGCCTACGGCAAGGGAAGACAGCTATTATGACTGAAATACGTCTTACATCTCAGCCACGCCCTTTAAGCTGCTCATAATTGCCTTACACAAACTCTGCTGGATCTCGAATCCTAGCTCAGATGACATTTTAAAGTTTTTCCGCAAATCTGTCCTGCCATTTTGGATTTTGCCTGGGCATAAGAAAACGACAGACATGTGAAACAGCTTTCCACCATTAATTTTGCAGAGGTCTAACAAATTGTACTAGAAGGAAATAGCTCAGTCAGTTTAAGTTGAGAAGTTCTATTTTTCTTAATACTGATGACCTAAAGATTTTAACATTTCAGGTAACTTAAGCATTCAAGAAATTGAGTTTATTAGCCTCTACATAATATTAATGATAGATTTGGTTTTCCTTTCAGTTAAGTTAGTACATTAAATAATATTGGTGCTTATCATTCTGAAGATGGTCTCAGAAATACTCTCTATGAAATTAGTCGAAATTTTGCTATTGACTTGGATGGGCCCAAGGTTTTACCCCCAGCAATTAGCAGTCATTCTACTGTATAACATGGCTCCCCAAAGGTCTCCAGAGCTCAGCGTAATTATAACGGATTGTGTAATCAGGCTGGCAGGCCGTGCAACCACCAAAGAGAACCATCTCCCCCTTTTTCCTTAATTTTAAAACAATACATTTCCCAAAAGGAAGGGTAAATTTAAATTACTATATTTTCATTATAAATCTCTAAAATGCAAGCTAATGATTAGGATGAGATACAAAACATCATGTTTGAAAATATTTACATGTTCTATTTCGTCTCTAACGAGGGAGGAGGTGATACGCAGTTAAGGCTGCCAGGCCATTCTCTAATACGCCTGGAGTATTCTCTCTAAAATGAGGGGAAAAAAGAGAGAGAGGGTGTGGGAGAGATAGACAGAGTCTGAGAGCGAGCCCTGTGAGTATAGGATGGAGCCAGTCTTAAATTAGAATTCTCTTTAGCTTTGCAGGTACCTTAGACAGCTGGCATTATTTAGAAAGACATCGTCAAGGTCGCCGTGCCCCCAGACTCACTTCCCTTCTGTCTTACGACTGTTTGCAAACTTGTTAGGATTCTCAATATTTGTTTGCCTTCCTCCCAAATGCTCCGATGCTCTTCATTTAAAGCAAGCACACAGCTCCCCTCCCGTGTTTCTCCAACTCCAGCAGCCACCAGCGACACTGGCTGCGCAGCGAGCCCCGAGCAAACCCCCCCTGCAGCGGGTGCAGCCCGGCCCTTCTCCTGGCCGGGTGTACGATGCCCCTGCTCAACACCCAGCACAAACCCGAACCCCGCATTTTCAGGGAACCACCTCAGCAGGCTGAAATAGCTGTGCATGTGCTGGAATTCAAAAGCAACTCCAAAAAAACCCACAACAAACCCATGTGCACGCTCACCGGGGGGTGGTGAGAAGAGGCTTGGGGAGGGAAGGGAAGCAGATGGGACATTTAATTCAGGGAACAAACTAATCTAAATCTTTCAAGGAGTTTGTTATTATTTCCAGAGTGTTAAGAATGCGTTTTTTTCCCTGCATATGAAATGCAACGTCCTTGCTTGGAAAGCTCTAAGAAGAAAGCCCAATAATCTAGAATGAGGAGAAAAAGAAGTCCAGAATGTTTTGATGATCTCCTTTAATAATACTATTATTTATATATTTCACAGATTTATATAAATAATCATAAATGTGCAGTTGGTGTAGATCTCTTGGGTACAGGCAAAAGCAGACAGATTTATAAAATGGGTTTACATGCCAGGGTGATTGTAATGGCTCCTTCTGTCAGGTAAACACATAATTAGGATGTTTTCAAATAAATGTATTATGCACATGATTGAAGCCAATCCAGGCTGCAGTATAAATATTATGCTTTTTTTTTAAAGTTGTATAATTACATATCTACCCATGGAGCTTCTCGCCTGATAGGCATCTATTTATGCAACACCACACTGTGGCTTTTCCACAGGTGCTGTGGCAGATACTTGCTGAACATACAGCCCGGCTGATTTTCAAACTGCAGTTCCTCAGCGTTCTCTCAAAATACCAGTTCTGCCTCAACCCCTTTTTGCCTAATTGCTTCTTAGATTTATTGTTTAATTAAAACAGTTCTCGGGTTATACAAACAACAAATCCTACTAATGTGTGTTTCTTCCACACACAAATTATTTTCCAAGGGGTTATGCATCTTCAGCTTGGGAACGGATTCCGTCCTCCTTGGCTGGGCTGTCATTGCCAACAGCAGCCTCGTGGTCAAAGCTGTAAGCTGAAGTTTATGATGGCAGCGTGACAAAGCTGTATCTATAGAGTCAAAGTGGCAATACTAAACGCCATTTGAAAGACTGATGCAGTCTTTAAGCCAATGCAGTAAAAAGTCATCTTTACTTTATAGCATTTCCATACGGAGTCTCACAGCACGTCTGGTCATGCACTAGGGAAACATAAATAAGATGCGAGCAATGAGCTGGATGAGGGGGCACCCCAGGAAGACCCCAAGGAGCTTCACCTCCATGGCAAGCCTTTCCTCAAAGCCTGCATTGCCTGGCAGGGTCCCGCGGGGACAGGCGGCGAGGGACAGCATGGGGACACACTGCAGCACTGCCCACGTGCTCTGTGGCATCGTCTGAACTCCTCACCAACAAACTCATGTTCCTAGACATCTACTCCCAGCCTGAATGTCTACCTCCTAGCTTCAGAGCTGAGGTTTGAGCTCTAATCCATTTGCCTAGTTTGGACAATACGGAAACCTCTGCTAAAACCCCTGCACCTGGAGAAAGTTCTAGGGAGACGCTCAAATTTCAGCAGCACGACTCTGCCCCTCACAAAAAAAGTGGTGATCAGATATAAACGTGCATTTGGATGTTTTCATAGAAGGAGCACTGAAAGTATGGGAAGCTTTTCTGCAAGGAGCATATGCTGCAGTTCCTGGAACACAAACCCAGCTCTTGCAAGGATTCTGGCTGTCTCCAGCCTTTCAATATTAAAGGGCTGTCTAGCAGATTAGAGTGGCATAATAAAAGCTAATAAAGATGAAACTGGACAAACTCAGCATAGAAACTAAAATGTACATTTTTAACAGCAGTAAATGGTGATGTGATAGATCACACGAAGCTGAAGGCCACCGAAGGCATGCAGCATTTCCAGCAGTTGGAGCGGGCTCGCAGGTGGGACAGAGGACAGCTGGGAGGGGGCAGCTTCCCTGAGGAAGCTCCACACTGGAGCAGGAGGCTGGAGCGAGAGGTGGAATGGGGGGGATGCTGCGAGCAGCAGGCTGGAGGCATAATGCAACCACCTGGAGGGAGGTTTCTGGGGGCAGAGCTGTCAATTCCTGTATCCCTGTGACCTTCTCCTGTTTCCTTCTCCATCCTCAGCTCATGTCCCTCCGGTACGGGACCTTCGCATGGCCCAGCCGCTCCCAATTGCTGCAGGTGTCCCCTTTTCCCCTGCAGCCTCCGTGCTCACCATCAAGCAGCTCTCTTCTCCCTCCAGTTTCCCTCCAGCATCTGTCAGTGCCTCCAGCCTGCTAGGGAGGGGAAGGCTCAGGCTCTGCATCCTGCTGGGGGACTGGGACAGAGACTCGGGGAGGAAACAGGAGGAGAAGAGGGTGTTCGTTGCCAGGGTTGGGATGGGAGGATTGCAACTGTTGCTACCGTGAGGGGCTGCCTCCCTGCACAGAGACAGGCAAGCCAGAGGGTGGAGATGAATCGCTCTCGGGCACCGAGGTTCTCTCTCCTTTTGTCTCTCTGATGCAACGTATGAAAAGATGAAGTATATTACTGATTCACACACACACACACACACACCCACCCCCGTGCTGGCTGTGCTGTGCCCCAACGGGAATGCAAAGTAGCTACCTGAATTTACAGCTGCTTTACACAGCCAGCGCAGAAGGTATCAACCAAAGCATGCAGCGCTTGCGGTCCTATGGCTGGAAGTATTGATATATGTTTTAACCTAGGGAAACCTTTTAAATTCAAAGTAGGCACAAAGCAATACCCTTTACATTAGGCTGTAATTTTACATATAATTGAGGCCAGCATAAACTATCACTGCTGCAGAAAGAAATGTCCACCAGCAAAAGCATAAAGGCACCCAGCCATGGAAAGCAGCCCTGCCTTCCCACCGCCACGGCTCTTCAGCCCAGCCCTTGCACACCTTCGCCTTGTGCTGGTGCCAGAATATGCAAGGCTGCAAGGGAAAATGCATTGAGGTTAAAACTTGCCCTTTTTTTTTGCCAGATTAGTTTTAATCCTGAACTGTCCCCTGATTTGATTCACACTGCAGCCGCTTCTGTTAATGAAATGGAAAACGTGGTATCAGGTAGGAATAGGACGATGTGGGTGCTTCCTTTGGTGGCAGCACCAGCTTTTTCTGGATTCAACTGTAGGTGAAGGTCAGGTCTTAAAATGCTGAGTGTGCTTGGCTATGCACCGAGATCCTCCTCATCAGGAAAACAGGGAAAGGCTTGTGTCGGTGGCAGCTCTGATCTGCCCCGGATGCTGGGGAAAGCAGCAGTGGGTGGGAGGAGACGTGGAAGAGAATGGCCTCATCTTCCTCCCGGCTGCCTGTGGCAAACCCACACCCGACCACAGCAGCTGAAGCCGGCTTGCCTCCCCTTCTTTGCAGTTCCATTTTTATCAGTTTCCATTGCTCTAAACCAATTCCTGAGACAGAATATGATGCTATGGTGCGCCACAGGAATGCCCAAGGGAACTTGTTTGTACAACTTTTTTACAGATCATTTTGCAGCTTATGACAGTGAGAGTTTGAGTGACAGTTTCGTTTCTTGATCACCAACATGAATTGTTTAAGAATTTACGGTTCTTTACTTGTTTTTAAAAATCATCTGCTTTATTACACCTCTCCTCCTGAACTCAGTTGCTCCTTTTCTTTTCCACTCAGAACTGGCTGGAGGATAGGGAGAGCAGAAACCAAGTCCATCATTTAAACCAAACATGGATCTGATGATGACACTATTTTTTTTCAACATCTTTTCTACAGTGGAGTTCTTACTCTAATTAAAAATACAAAGCATAAATGAGATTAAAAAAAAAACCTTCAAGACACTAACTTCCTGCTAATATTCTATAGAATGAAAAGTAGAAAAAAATACAGAGGATTATAATTTTCCTGGCTTTGTGAATTTTGAGGGGGTACCTTGAACAGCATCAACAAAGATACTGGGGAGATAGGAACACAGAATCGTCCAGCCCAGTCCAGCCCAGCCCAGCCATACGTGTAGCCCCATGTCCTGCCATGACCAGCAGCGTTTGATGTAGAGGGAGGTGTAAAAACTGATGGGACCTGTGTGGACTGCTCTGTTCTCAGCACGTTCCCAGCTTGACCTCTAATAATTAAAGGCTGACTTGCACACAAAAACAGAAGACCGAATACTACTGGATGGTTTTAGTCATTAAATATGACAATGCCAAATATTCTTGGTATCAAAGGAATGTAGTGCAGAGATAACATAAAAATTGTGAAAATCTTCAACATGTCAGCAGAGCGCATTGAAGGGATGAAAGAATGAAGACTGTGGGTGACACCCCCAGCCTCTCAGTCACAGAAAAATCTCACAAACTGAAACTTTACCCAAGCAAAACAAAGACCGCAGCACAGCAGGCACAGCCCTCCTTCTTGGGAAAGAATGCGGAGAAAGAACAAATCACCCGCGCCTGACGTGAGTCACATCGCTTCATGCATGACTGAAAGGTGCTCAGATACTACAGCCATGAGCCCAAGCCAAGAACCTATATAAAGAAAATTTGGGAAGTGACACGCAAAAGCTGTTAAAGAGACCTGCAGGTGGGAAAATGAGGGGTAAAGAAATAAAAGCGAGGGTGAGTTCAGTACCTGTGTTTTGAACTTCGACTTGGAGGCAGCCTGAGCAAGAAGAGCTTGGAGACACAGAGAGCATGGCCAGTCCCCAGGCCAGGGGGGACTCAGCCCCACAAGTGCTCAGCAGGAGAGTGCTCTGGGGGCTTTGTGTGTGTGCATGTGTCTACATGTGTATGTACATGTGTATGTGCACACTTGTGTGTGTGTGCATGTGTGTGCAGGAGGGAACAGGAGTGGAGAGAGACGAGCCTGGAGAGCTGCTGGGACGAGGGGCAGCAGAAGGGGAAAGGCAGGCGAGGCTTGGCTTAGAGGAGGACTGGGGAGGAGCCTTGCAGCTCTCCACAGGGCCCGTGGTGCAGGCGAGAGAGAGTCAGGAATGCCCAGCCAGCCTGTTTCGTTTGCTGAACATGCCTAACCCTTCAGTTTTGGAGAAATGCCATCTCAAGGTGCTTTTAAAAACAAACCCAAACACCACTCTAATATTTGCATATTTGCAGAGTGACTACTGGAGCCAACTCTCCCACACTTTGAACAGCACTGCAGAAACTCTTTATTCCCAAATTTGAACAAAGTCTGTACCATGTTTACAGCCTGTTCCTCACCCACTTTATTGCTTTTACCTCAACTTGCAGACCTTTATCTTCAAAGTTGGGACACATTTTTCAGGAACAAATTTCCACATCCATTGCTCTGAACACCTTAATGGGAAGAGCGCTTAGAAAAGATAGTGGTATTGCCACCACAAAAGCAATTGTTATGCTGACAGGCTGCACCTTTCTCCTAGAATCTCGATGGAAAGGTTAGTTAAATTTAAACAAAATTTATTCCCTGAAATTCTGACCATCTTTAATAGGAAGAGCTGTAACCTCCCTGATGCAATGCACAAAGCAGCCCTTGCAGCTGATGTCTGAAGCCTGCACCTGTTATTCCAACAGAGGTGACCTCTGGAACAAGAAAGCCATTCTATATAAACACTGAGTTAAGTGACTTTCCCCATGTCTCCTCAGATAACACCCAAATATCTTTTCTTGTCAAAATCTTACACTTGTCCCATAGCATACACAGTAAATCATGACAACCGGTGACTTATTTGAAGGCTGGAGCCCAAAGCAAGAGGTGCTGGTGCTGAAAGAAGTTTAACCAGTCACCAGCCTCTAAAATATTAAGCTATAAAATACAAATGTATTTTTACAAAAGCAGTTTTAAATGACCTGTCAAGACAGCTGGTCCCTGCTGGGTTTTTTGGTTTTTTTTTTGGAGTGGTAGAAGGAATGAATTAAAGCAAAAAAAAATCATTAGGGGATCATTTCAGTTTAGTTCTATAACACATGCATGTCCCGCAATAGGGTAGCAAATTTCTGGGAAGCATCTAAGTCCTGTTCAAACTTATGAGATTTAGTGTCCTATATCCCTCACTCCAGCCTCTTCCCGGGTGCAAATCCTGCCCCATGAGCGCTGCGAGGATTAGTCCGGCAGCCCAGGGGAGAACTGCTGCTCCCACCACTGCCGGCACCCACCACCGCCAGTGCTCGTCACACCGTGGTCACACTTCACAGCGCTGCCACCTTCCCCAGCACCATGGCTGTTCACGCCGACCGGCCGCTGCAACCTGGCCTCTGCGCAGAGCTCGGACACGGAGCTTCACGCTGAGAAAATTCACTGTTGGCTGTGAGATGAATGAGTACAATTCAGCGGCGACATTCTCCTTCTGCCAAGTTCACGGCTGCCTGTCGCACACCAGGCCAGCTCTGGCACCCGTCACACTTCAGCCAGGAGATCCCAGCTTTCGCACACGTAGCTGGGCAGGCCACAAACCCCTCCTCTGTGCCCTTGCTGTAGAAGACCGCAGTGCCCAAATTCTTCTGCTTGAATTCTTTGCAGACCTCAGCTGCGGAGCGGAGCTATAGTAACCGTGCGGTGCCTGAGGGCTCCTGCGACCCCGATGAGGCCACTCTTGCCATTCGCACACGAAAGGCTGAGATCATCCGATGCAGGGCCAATACCTTATTCCCATCACCTTTCTAGGACTACAGCTTTCAAACATTGAGGTGAGAATACGGGAGTACACATTTATCGTGCCTCGAAAATTTCAGATCCGATCTTCTAAGTTAAAAAGAAAATCTGGTAAACAGCAATCATGTCGGCTCCTTTGGGGATATAAATGTCAATCCAATGTATTTGTCTTGTTTGCCTGTCATCTGTTGCAGACGAGCTGTGGTCAGGGTGATCCTTCTCCCGGTTACGTTTACTGTCTCTGCTCCCTGAATTACCTTTTTATCTTGGGTGGCTGCTGTCAGAGGGTGCTGCTGCACGCAGAGCCGAGGGCAGAATCCAGCCCGCAATCAGACCTGAAGGCAACGATACCGTCAAAGAAAAGCACCAGCTTTGCAGTCCTAGAAAATATTAAAAGCTGGTAAGAGGCGGAGTTCTCTCAGGGAGGAGCTGCTGTTTGGGCAGAATCATTTTTGGTGCTGGGGAAGAATATTTTGGGATACTTGCCTTGCTTTAATGTGAAACATTCAGCATTGCTTCATCTGTGACGTGGTTGCGAGCTGAAAATTTGAGGTGGATTTTTATTGCAGAAAGAAGGTGTGGAAAAGTTTAGTCAGCACAAAAGTTTAACCTCGCTAACAAGGCCTATAAATTTGCTGCAAGGATAAGGCAATGCCACTCCCTTTCCCATCTCAATGCTTATAAGGACACGCATTTAATTAAAACCCACTCCTGTACGCATGAGCTGTGTTAGTGGCATTCCTCCTCTCCTACTTAAAACCCAACCTGAAGTTTTAAAACAGAATTGTTTTTAAGGTCTCTGAACACAGTCTCCAGTATTTTCTTAACTGTTTTGTGGCTTCTTTTAAAATGCTTTTAACATGTTTTGAAAACTAAATATAAAAGGAATCAGGATTGAAAATTAACATGAAAAAAAGAAGGAGGATTGGGCTGAATTTTTGTTTCCTGCTTTTACTGGTGTGAAAGTGAGGAGGGGAGCTCTCAGCCCCCAGACGGATTTTCTGACAAGGCTGAAATCAGCCAAGAGCTTTGATCCAATATCAGGAATCGCTTCTCAACAGTTGTCAGGGAAAAAAAATGCTCCTTCTGCAGAGCAAGTACAAAAGCCCGGTCACACTGCAAACCCGGGCCGGGCCGGTGAAGCTGCTGCTACTGCCTGACTTGGATCTGAGTCCATCTCTTCCCTCCTAGGTTGCTGTGATCTGAAAGCTTGTGCTCTGGATTTTCCGCCGCAGGTTGCCGTGCTCTGAAACTCGTTCTTTGTGTTTCCACTGGGCTATAAAAGCCCGTGGGCACCAACCAGGCTTTCAAAACCGTTTGAGCCAACCTGTCCTCCGGCACATGGCACTGGGGCCGGCAGCTGATCTCGTTTCACTGCTCTGCCGCTGGCTCCTGTGCGACGTTAGCTAAGTCAATTAGCTTCTGTGTGCATCTGGTTTTCATCTCTAAAAGGGGGACAGTAGTAATTTCCTACCTCACAGAAATCCTGTGAGGATAAATGTATCAGCTTAGGAAGTGCTCAAATACTGGTGTGATTAGCGCTCCTCTCCATCTCTTTGACAGCCTGTATTTTGCAGCCTGGAAGCCTGCAGTCTGCCAAAGCGTAAAGGATCGAAGCTGAAGACCACCGGAGCAACTCTTGGATGGGCTGAGCGCAGATGTCATCGCAATGAAAGCCAGAAAAACATGGTTTCTCCAGGACTTGACAAGAATGGAAAGAAATGCAGGTGAGGCAGACTCCGTCAGGAAACACAGCAGGGAGCAGAGACCACCCCAGCGGCAAGCTCACTGTATTTTGTATATTGGTTTCTTTAGCTTACACGTACCTGATGTATTTTAGTCTTTCCCTTGCCATTCATTTAGGGTTAGAAAAGGGCAGTGGGCTGCTATTTCGAGGGCTTGAACACATGGAGACCATTCTGTAAAGGATAATTACTCATCTGTAAGTCTGCTTTTCTGAACAAGTGATTATGTTTCGGGAAGCATCTTTCATGGGACAGTTCCCATTAGCACTCCAGATTTCAGCCCTTAGCAGGAGGAGCAGGTCATTCCAATTTCAGTCTCAGTGACCAGCGTTCCCAGGGCCTTCCTCTACCACATTTTATTCAGTCAAGAGCAGGAAACTTTTCCCATTTAATAATGCCCCAAATGTATTTACACACCAGGAACAAATTGTCAGGAGGTGCCTTTCTTTGTCTGTTTTTTTTTTCCCCCCAGTGAACTTACCTTTGTAGTTTGCTATGAGGAGAAGGAGGTAAATGAACTATGAGAATTATTACTCATGTTTATGTAGGTTGTAGGACCTCCAAGATCAAGAGGGAAGCTTCACTGTGTTAAGCACTATGCAAAGCCGCAAAAAGATAGAGCACGTATCCTGACCAGATCCGGTCAGGCAGCCGAGACGAACGATGCAGAAAGGGAAAGACAATTGTATCTACTTTACAGAAAGGTACCCGAGGAACAGAAAACTTATGGGCCTTGGCCAGGAAACAGAAGTAAATACCACTTTAGTATCACGACTGTGCTTTTATTACAACACTGGCTTTTATTTCTTCAATTAAGTACAAGCTGTAGTAAAGAAAAATTAAGGGTAAGTTGTTATCCTCAGCTTAAAGATTCCCCAGTCCAGACAACCTAGTGCTGCAGGCAAGGCATCGTCAGGGCCGTCTCTCCAAGGCTGCAGTTCCTTCCGTTGGGGAAGAACAGAAATGGGCAACACAGACTGGTTTTTTTATTATTATTTGGAGCAAAACAGAGTATTCTAATAATCCTGTCTTACAAAGGAAATGAAAGAGTCTTGGGGGTAATATTGAAAAAGTGGTGGGCAGTCAGAGTCACGGCCATATGGTCCTCAAGCTGTGCTGTCAAGCAGATCTACAGATGGAGATGTATTATCTTACATGAGCACCAAGTTGAGCATTGCACTAGGCACTTGTGAATCAGACTGGGAGACCTGACAGTACAATTGACAATTACTACAAAATCAGGTGAGAAAAAGTCATCGGAAGAACAGTCCGCCAAGGAAAAAAACAGTCGGAGAAAGGACGCGCTCTGGACAGGCTCTACAGGTTACAGATTCAATCCAGAGTATTTAGCAAGTTTAGCAACACCTGAAATGAGCAGGGAAGTTGTTCTGACAAGTTTTAAGAGATTCATAATCCCGGTCTTTTGATTTTATACCAATTTACGATGTTAAAGGCAAGCAAAACCCACCCCACAGTACCTATACGCCAGCTGACTATCAAGCGGCACACATGACAAGTATATGGGTGTGTGCGTTTCCTCTGAAGAGCTGGATCAAAGGGAAGGAAGAGCTACCGGGAGCAGTGACCTCCAGGCCAGGTGCTGCAGATACACACCGAGACTCTGCCTTCCGAAAAGCTCACCACTGAAACCGCCGGGCAGGCTGGAGCCACGAGAGCTACTGAGACGACCCCATGGGGTGCTGTATGTAAACTGCCCAGGCAAACCCAGGGCTTTAGGGCTCCTGCACAGCTCCTTCCAGAGCACAGCTCTGGTGACAACACACCAGTGCATCCCATACTAAGCAAACTGCTGAAGCGGACGCCTTTGCCTTGAGGAACAGTGCCCCATGGCTGCAGCGTCATCAGGCAGGCAGAGGAGTGACAAACGGGCTGCCCCAGATTCAGCGAAGCCCAAGGAACTGGTGCCTACTGGGCTCACACCATTCACAGCCTTCCAAGTTTTTATGTTACGAAGGCATGGAGTGCACGGGGGAATAACACAGAGTTTTGGGAGGTAGCTGTATGTGAGAACTCTTTGTTTCGTGATTCGGATGATTAATGGCTTACACCCATGGGACAATCATTTACCTGCAAGTCTTGGCTAGAAGCTCCAGGGCATCAAAAGTTTATGAGGCAGCTCTGTGTCAGTCACATGAATCCAGACTTGTGAAGGTGTTTAGGAACCCACACATTTAGGTGTCTAAAAATATCTTAAAAATCTGTCTTATAGATTGGCCCAACATTTCCATGTCTCCACTCAAAAGTACTTAAGCATCTGACAAGATTAGCAAGGAGCATTATGCCACAAATCTTCCATTTTTCAAGCAAACTTCAAAAACCTGTTGCTTCTACATAAAATGAACAGGGGTCAGGTTGACATGACCCACCTTCAGCCGACACAGCTGCCACGTGAGGCAGGGGAATAGCTCTGGCGGCCCCACGAATCCCTGCTCCGGAGCAGGGATCTCCTGGCTTCCCTGTGGTCTCGCACTCCGGAGCATCCTGAAGCAGATCCAAATATTAACACGGAGAGCGGAGCCCATGGGCACTTTGGCAGCGCTGCGTGGCACTCGGCCAGCACCACTTACTCTAAGCTGCATGGCCTCGCTGTGCAATGCACAGAAGGGCTGTTCTGCAGCAACATTTGGACGCTGAGTAGGAAGGAAAATATCCCCACGACCAAAGGCTTTCAGTGCCAGAGCTTCCTGCCGCATGGCCGGGGTGTAAGACCGGCTCCAGCTGCTCAGTTTAGGGCCGAGCGGAGCGAAGCATGAGGCACCGGGCATCCCACTCAGGAACGGGAAGCCCAGAGCACCTNGGAGCGCTTGAAAAAACCACGCTGGGGCAGAGGAAGAAACTCTGCCAACTGTTTGGCTCTCACCACCACCCCGGCTCACAGCAGAGGAGAGGACGACAGCAAGGGATCCTGAAAGGAACGCAGTTACCGTGCACAGGGAGAGATGCAGGAGACCACAGAGGGGAAAAAAAATTAACGCGCGGTGGGAAACGTTACCAGCACAGCTCATGGAGAATGGCAGCGGGGTGAAACTGCTGAACACTGGGGTGACGCCACCGAGCACCGGGGTGCTGCCCGTGCCGACGCAACCCCAGTGCCCGCGAAGGGTCGGGCAACAGTCCCGGTGCGGCTGACGGACCGAACCCTTCCACCGCCCCCACAGGCCGCAGAACCCCCCCTCGGGGTGTCTCCCGGTTCGGGGCAGCGGCCGGGGAGCAGGGAGGGCCGGAGGAACCGGGCCGCTGCAGCAGCAGCGCGCTCGCCGGCTGCCTGGGCCGGAGCAGCCCCGACCGGCCGCAGCGCGGTCGCACCGACCACAGACCGCAACAGGTCTCAGCGTGGCGCTCACCCGCCGCCGCCACAGCCGCCGAGACCCC
>Ga0065711_1030308_pt1 | contig 32922 bp, 16 predicted proteins | sample Hoacrofraction12_FD_59098 | JGI IMG/M metagenome (GOLD analysis project Ga0065711, IMG submission 59098) | Hoatzin crop microbial communities from Cojedes, Venezuela - Epithelial fraction 12 v2 (version 2) | ecosystem: Host-associated > Birds > Digestive system > Esophagus > Crop | place...
AAAAAAAAAAAAAAAAAAAAATAAAAAATGGTTAAATCCTGACAGGAATTCAGTGATATGTCAGATGGGGAGCTTTAAAAAAAAGTTTTAAAATCCTACTGCACATAATGAAAAGGCAGTCGAATATTGGTGACTATTCAAGTTTACTAGATTTGAGGATAAATATTACTTAAAATTATTGGTAGCCAGGCATGATACAGATGCCTCTCTGATGCCAGTTCTAGCCTTTTTCCTTCAGCTAGGAAGATTGGGTGCCCTTTATTTCTTTCTTTCTTAATGCACACATTTGAAGGACTCCTAAAAAGATAAACCAAAGGTTTCTTCAATGGTCCTTTATATTTACTGTTACTGATCAAAGCCCTTTATCCAAATAGAAGATGAAAAGCATGCATAGATATAGTTATTTAGTCCTACTGAACCCTAAGCTGTGCCTACTATTACTAAGGATAGGGCAGTCAAGTCCTCTTTCCCAAGGAACTGTCTGAAGGCAAAGAAATACACAGAGCAGAATTAAGGAGGATGCAGAAATACACAACAATTTTAACAAATAGTTATGAAGAAAATGATATTCACATTACTTGTTTTATGTGATTATTACCTTTTAGCATGTTATTGATAGGAATCATGATCAGAAAGAATCCTATGGACTTGAGCGTGAAGTAGACTAAATTCAGAGAAACTCAGGAAGCTCTGGATACATAAAAGGCATAAAAGCAGGAGATGCATATCTGTGAGGGAGGAAAGAACAGAAGTGATAAAGACTGATGTAGCTGACATGAGAAAGCAAAGAAATAGGGAAAAGAGGATCACAGCATCAATCAGAATTTTAATCTTGGGTTATTTTGATCAAAGGGAGGCACTAGTGGCTTTAACAAAAGAGAAGGACACAGTGGGAATTCCAGGGCATGGCTATAGGAGATGTCAGGGGATCCATGGGACTCATGACGTGACAAAAGGCATAGGTGTAGGGTCTAATAGCCTGAGGCAGTAGCATCTGATACCTCCAAATAAGTTACAAAAGTATTCCTACTGGAATGAGAGCACAGCAGTAGTCTGTGATGACTGATTTCCCGTGACCACAAAATATTTACCTGGTTCAGCTGATAAAACTTTCTTATGGCATGTATCCTTGCCATGAGAGTTCTCTACAGCACGTGTGCTCGCATGATGTGCCAATTCAGACAGCGAAAGCAACTGGGTACTCGCAGCATTATCTCTGAATGCTCAATTATTTCCTGTTTAATAGACTTCTTCAGCAGAACGGTGTTTCAAAGTCTCAACTTTATTTAATTTATGTGCTTGCAGCCCTTGCTGCTGTGATGAAACCAATTCTAGCACAGAGCGAGGCATTTTAGTATACAGAAAACATGATACAATATCACCCAGAAATGTGAATCAGCTCAGTATATCATGAACAGTTAAGCTCTAACCTAATTAATATTAGTTTTATTAACTTTCACTGCTGATCACCTTAGTGGACACATCCATCAAAAATAATTACCCCATAATCCAAAACCACCTTTGACTTTTCCTCTTGTTCTAAAAAAACCTCTCATTGGTAGATGTTTCCTTGTAAAATTACAAGATATCCTTTTTGTCACACATTACCCAAGTGGATTGATTTTTTCCAGTTTAGCTTCTCTGAAATATAATATCTTATATTAGACAGTTGCTTCTATTATAAACTGCTTTTCATGTGAGATTTTATACTTTATGTTCAACCAATTGAGCATAGTAAGCTCGTAACACACAGGGCCAGATTCTGATCCTTCAGGCTTTGTTGAACCTCTCACGAAGCACAGTATCAGGACTTGTCCCATAGTTAATAACAGAAATAGCAAGACCTCTAGCATACAGTGGATGAGCAAATGCTAGAGGAGAAGCAAATTTGTAATTTCCAGGTTGTTAAAACACAAAGTAGTTTATTTACAAACTGAAATTAATGCTAATAAATGCAGAATTAGAAGCTCTTTTTTCTTTTTAATTGATACAGACACGTCACGTCACTGGACAGTAATAGAACTTACATGCTGATATGTATCCTCATCCTGCCCAATACTCTGCAGCTCTTTTGAGATGCTGAGTGCATTTAATTTCTTTAGCACACAGCAGTAAGCATCCACTTGTAGAAGAAGCTCAGCATTTCACAGGACTCTGTCCACGATGAGAGAAAGATCACAGACATGTGTCATATGCCAAGTTCTGAAGCAAGAATGCTTTCGCCAACTGCAGCATCTCATGGCTGTAGTTAGAGCTTTAAGTTTATACTGCTACCTAATTGTACAATAGTAAAAGTATGTCTTTAACTACCAGAAAGGATCTCATATTCTCACTGTATATTACGAAGAGAAGGAACTGAAGGAAAGTAATGTCCCTCATATTCAAAAATAAGTTTGGTTTTGTTTTTTTTTTACCACGCCCATTCTTCAGTCTGCCTGTTGTGCCTAGGTATTGCAACACATTCTAATATTGCATGGCATGTAAATAGATACCTGAATTACTCATAATGATATGATTATATACATATATATATATAGATTATATATATATACCTAAATATTATCAATCACATAATTACTCAATATTATTTAATGGAATTTTGGGACTATGGATTTTGTTGTTTGATGTACTTTAAACTGTATGAAGCAGCATATTCTTAAGACTACCCTCACCAATGCTTTTGATTATTTATTCATTAAATAAAGTGCTTTCTTTTGCTTGTTATAATCCTGTTTGTACAACCATGTGATAATGTTAAAATGGGTAAGTACTGTACGGGAATTATAACTGTTTCTTTTCTTGTCTAAATATATACTTATAACAATATTTATTAGTGATCTGAGTTTTAAGAATGTGTCTTTTTATGTGTTTACTATCTCCTTACGCATGATGTACATTTAAAGAAAAGTTGAGGTTACATTTCTTCATGTAACTCTGAGTGCCTCGATGGCTTTTAAATGTCTTTTTACCTTTATTCACAAGTGAAATTAGGAGGAGATGTGTACTTTAAATCAGCCATAAAATAAATGTGTAATACAGTACTTAGGGTTTGCTTACTGTAGCTAACACAAGTGAACCTACTTTCTTCATTTCTCAGATAAAGATATATCAGGCCTCAGATGGAAAAGTGAGAGACTCTGCACTCAGAGCATAATATTTAGAACAGCTGATTCAACATAAAATGAACAGAAATCTTATACACTAATGAGTGTTTTTTTCATGTTTCACAGTCAGCTTCCATCTTTGTTTTGTAGAGACAAACAGCTACAATGTGTGCCTCTGAGGAGTTCAAACTTTTGTTGCTGATAAAACTGGGAACTGTTTTTGCTAACCCTTTGCTATATCAAAGTCAACGGGAGTTTTCTTGATTATTTCAAAAAGCCAGTACTTCACCAGCATTTAAGTGTATATTTGCTTGAAGGAGACTCATCTTCTGCTTTCTCTGCTTTCTTTTCACTCACTGCAATATTCCACAGAAAGATTCTTTCCTTCCTTTCCCATCCCTTCCCTCCCACCTTCTTCGCTTGGGTGTTTTTGGGAGAGGTAAGTGCTGCAGTGCCATGAAATGGCAGGCTGAACTTGAGAGAGTTGAGGGTTCCTAGTGCCTACCCAAATCGGATAATTCTTTTAATCCCTTGGATACTTTTTATGGAATGCCAGATAGGCACTATTTCCACCAACCATTTCCTAAGGCTCCCCCCTACAAATTGCTTTTTCTCACATCGCTTGAGAACCCACCTGTACTCCTCAAAGGCTTCAAGATGAATCTGAATCTGTTGCTAAGTTATATTTACCTGTACCACCTCCTTCCTAGAACATAGAAAGGCATTTTTTTCTATTTCATTTCCGGTAGGGAATTGAAAGTGGGATCTGTGTGTTCCTGCAGCTCTGCAGACATTTTTGATGTCTTGTCAAATGGGTACTGGTAGAAAAGAAGGCTGTTGACCTCATTGCTTTCACAATGGAGAACAGGAGAGAGAGTGAAGCAGAAAGACAGGAAACCGAGGGGATAGCAGAAGGCCGTATGTGTTATGTATGTGTTAGGGAAGACGTAAACTACAAAGCAATGAAAAGAGTAAGTTTAAATGTGATGAGGAAAATTATTATGAAAGCCCTTAAAAATGCGTCCTAAGTCTTCACATCTGTGTAACACTGGAAGAAATGACACTGCTATCTGAATAGGTTTGTGTACACACAGCACATTTCAGAGAATGACAGAATGTTTGGGGTTGGAAGCGACCTCTGTGGGTCATCTAGTCCAACCCCCCTGCCGAAGCAGGGTCACCTAGAGCAGGCACTATTTAACACTATTTAACACTATTTCCTTGTGAAAAACGGGTACTCAGAATTATGGCGAGGCTGTACCATTCTTCTGCTGAATATCTTCTGTTCTGTATTTGTATTCCTTCTAAGAAATGCCAAGTTGTTTGATACATTGCTCTTCTGCCTTCCACATGTATGTAGAGACCAGAAACAATATTACATGATTTCAGTAACTGAGCACAGGGTTTGACTAATGAATTTTTGATGTCAAATGCTTATAAGATCGTAAGCTATGGATAATTTACAAATACAAAAATCGGTTACCATTCATAACCGAATGAATAAGAAATTATCTTTTACCAATGTGCAAAGAGGAAAGGAAAAAAGGGATTACACTTCCAGTAAACAATTTAGACACTTTTACCTCCCACTCCCCTGCAAAAGGGCACAGCTGATAAAGATACAGTTTTAATGCCATAAATTGATCAGTGGATTTCTTTTCATGTGCAACATTCTGCAGAAAGCTCTGGATTGTGAAGATGTTTGTGCTTTCGTCTTACACTTGAATGAAATCAATGTGAGATTAAAGAACTTCAGTCACGTAAAACAAAATATCCAGTATGACATTAATAAATAAAATTTTTATTTACTTTTTTTCTCTTGCAATTCACTATTTAATCACCATGTGACAAGCATTATATCCTCTACTACTGGGTAAGGATATTCTTTAAGGAGAGTGTTCTTCAGGTTTATATATATTTCTTTGTATTTTTTACAATGCAGTTTTATAGTTTGCATTCTTTTGGGAAAGATAAAGTTTGAAATCTGTTTACAATGTTTCATCTTTTACTTTTTTTTTTTTTAGAATTTTTTTCAGGAGTGTTATTTACTACAGGGAATGTCATAGACCTGTGCTTATACTGCACAGTCTTATACTCCTAGGATACTTAAGCTGTCTTCAATAGGAAGTTGCTTCTACATTATTGATAAAGATCATGCATAATTACTGTCCACCATGTGGAGTTAAGCACCCAAGAGAAAAACGAAAAAGAAAAGGAGGCAGCCACATAAAGACAATTGTTTTATTCACACAAAAATACCCTGTACTAAGTTATGAAAGCAAAATTTACAGTGGTGTATTTATTCAGCCTGAACTACCAACTTACTGATGCTGACTGATTCAGCAGCACACTGTTTCCTTCTTTAGGAACCACACTGAATGAAGTCATGAGCAGTTGTGCCTCATGGTGGGTCTAAACCTCATTCTGAAAACGATTTGAAACATGAGGAGCCTCTGGATATGTGGATATGCAGGGAAGACAATCATAGGTAGCTCTCTGGCTTCTTAGTTTCAGGTGCATACTGGAGCAACCTTTTAGAATAACCTCAAGCTCTCTAAATTGTAAACAGCTATGTTTTAAAATCTCCAGAATGAAACCTTTTATTCCCAAGTTTAGCCACACTAGCTCTCTGTTTTATGAAGAATCAGAGTGCAGAACCTATTCCAAACTTTGAAGCTCACAGTTGTCTCTGGATATTTAACCATGTCAAATTACCCATCACTAATATTGAAAACATGAAAAATTATAAGCAGAACAAGAATGAAAGGGAGATGGAAGCTAATAGGTGCACCTCTGGCTAAGAAAAAAAAAAAGTAAACAGAAGAAAGCAAACAAACTTTATGGAAGGATGAGGGAAAGATATGATCAAGATTTTTAGATATTTTTTCTTTGTAAAACATGTAGCTGCAGGAAAGTATACAGCTAATATTGCGTTTTCTTTAGATCCCTACTATGTATGGTTCAATTATCATGCTAAAGGCTAAACTCGATAAACTTAGAAGCAATAATTCCACACAAATATGCATTCAGTTAGTAAATGGTTCTTGTATGGGAAATACAAAGAAATTTAGTTTCTCTGCATTTTTAGAATATCAAATGCATGATTACTGTTTATAATAAGCTTGCAGTCATGGACTCTGTAATTCTTTAGTCCTGAACAATTCTATAATTACTAATTCAACTACATTTGAACTGGGAGTAGACATGGATGATTTCAGAAGGGATAATACTGATTTAATGAGGTCTCAGTCTGTACATTTCCAAAATTACAGAAATTCTGTTTAACACCCATTGATGCTTTGGGGTATTTGAACCAATAAATCAACAAACGGCCAACCAAATGAAGCACTAAAAAATGAAAACAAATAGAAATGAAAATGAAATTGCAGTTTTCACGACGTGCAGCTACCAAAATATTATTTCCTGACTAGTTTCCAGCTGTCTGGCTGGCTCTACTACGCACTGGTTGCTGCTGAACCTATTGAATGCCTAAAGCTGTTATTTGTGACAGTGTTTTTGTTTTTTTGAACGTTTATGGTGGTGTGATTATGCTAGAATAAACATGACAATAGGCCATGGACACAGAGGAACTATTCTGAATTCATTGCCCTTCTCTTCCATTTGCCACATTATTTTTTTGTGTGATAGGATCCTGAGGTGGTGGAGCTGGTATTTTGCCAAAAGTAAATACTCGGCAGTTCTGTCTGGTGAGGAATTTGTAAAATTTTGTGAAACTGCTCCTTTTTTCTTAAAGGTGTCTTTGTTCAGCAAAGGTCCCTGTATTAAAAACTCCCTTTGATTTCAGTGGGAGCTGTATTAGCTCAAGCAGCACTTTTCATGTCAGCGGTCATTACACCAAATAAGGATGAAAGGATATGTCAACCAGAGACATAAAATCCTTAAACTCGTATGCCCTGAAGTAATCCTGCTGCGTAACTGACAATTACTTTACATAAAGGAGCAAAGGGGAACAAAGTTCTTAACATAGAAAGATTCAGACTGCTTAAATTGTAGCATGTAGTTGCAGATCTACCACACATCACCCAACTGTACATCAGCACTACCTTTTCCCATCGGCACTAACATAAATGGTTGACCACCATCAGTTTTAATGGTTTTTTTAGTGCTTACAGAGTAGACTCTGCACATGTTCATAACTTCCTCACACATCTCTATCCATCAAGCTGCTCATGGACTTAGGCAAATGCTGGCTTCATTGATATGTTCACTGTCTAAAATCAATAAGATTCTTATTCTTAAAACAGAAAATCTGAGCCTGAATTGCAAGTGAGTAGAGACATCTTCATGTCTTTCTAAGAAGTGGAGAACAATGAGAGCTAAATCAGATCTGCCTTGCAGCCAGCAGACGGTCTGAAGATCAGACTGAGAACTATGAACTGAGTAAGAGTGTCCTCAGCTTGCTTTTTAGCCCTGTCTAGGAACAAGCATAGGTAATATGGGAGGCAAGACCTACAACTTTCTTTAGCATTACCTAGAGGCGTTCTGTTATATTAGTACTCAAATGGTAAGCATACAAGAGGCTATTTGTTACATAAGCTCCTACTGCAGAGGGCTGTAATGTAAGTGGCACTCCCACTACTGAGGGACCTCTCAGCACCTCCACTGCTACTACTGGGTGCAACTTATGCCTTTGGACATCCTGGGAGAGCCCTATAATCACTATCAAAAAACTAGGATGAGCACAGGAGTGCAAACTGATGTGTCGGCTTCAAGCCAGAGTACTCTGGCATATGCTGCCACTGAAGAGTGAAAAATAACAGTAAAATATTTACCTGAGAGACTTCCTCAGATGTGAAATGTATCTCTTTACCACCTCTAATTTCTGCTGGTGTGTGAAATAAGCATATTTTTCTTTTAATACGATCTTCCTGCTTGTTGCCAGTTTTATTCTGGTAGCATTTCACCATTCTGGCTGCAATAAATGGACATCAATGTTCTTGTGTAGCCTTTCACTTTTGCTACCTACCTCTGCTCTACTGCAAAATCTCCCAAGATATCCAGGGTGAGTGACACATTTTAGCAAATCATTAGCCTTCTAATCCTGCAGGACCTCCTTCCCTCTGAATCTTTGTAACATTGGTGCAAATACCACTTCTTTTCCTTCTTTAGACCCTCAGGCAATACAGATTGTCCATGAATTCAAAGTTTTGCACAACAAAACGTGTCCCAAAGATGACCTTGACTTGCTTCAAGAATTGCTGTAGATTGTCTTTATATCAATGCAGGCAGTACCTCTGTATTTTGAGGTGAAAATCCTGCTTTTCAAGTGTATCATCACAGATTGTATCCTTGTAAATAATTATGCAAAGAAGATGCTTTCACGAAGTGTGAGGCTTTTGAAAGGAGCAAGAAGCCAGGACAGGATGGGATGAATGCGGCTGTGTCTAAAGAAAGGGGAAAAGAAAAGAAATGTGTTCTACATGATGTTTATGCTTATTGTAGCCAAGAGGAGGATGGATGTTTTCTTGGGAATGCCTCTGTGGTGTCTGAGATTATTATGCATGACACAGGAGATGTAGACTTTGTACATGTTGATGCAGATGTTATTACTCTTCCCCTCCAAAAGGTGGGGAAGAGTAGAGAAATAACCTCAAAGAAGAAGGAATATGCAGTCTTTTTCGGGGTTGTCAGACCCATGGAGCAGGAGGACTGCTGTGTATATGCTGTAAACGAAGTTCTTCCACAGAACTCTGGGAGGTTGTTGGTGACTCAGCAATGCAGTCTTGCTAGAAGGAGCTAGAATTATTATGGTATTGCTAATTCAGAGTTAAAAGGGAGATGGTAGTATGCTGAGAGGCTTTCACTTATAGAAATATTTCTTGACTTCAACACTGGCCTCAAAAATCATGAGTTTCTGTGGAGTTTGAGGAGGCCAGTATGTCATGAATCCAACAATGCTCCAACACAACAATCACCAGCCAGGGTGACTGACATCCTGATATACGTAAATCACCACTTTTTTAACCTCTCTGAACTGTAACTTGCCCTTCCTCCTTTTTCCATGAGAAGTACCTCCTCATTTCCTTGTCCAGACTTTGCCCTGTCTGGCCGTAGATCCCTACAGAAGTTTCTGTCTAACCAATCACATTAGCTACACATTGCTAGACTCAAGCCCAAAGTTCCATTAAAGCCAGCCATTATCTATAAGCAATCTCCACCTAATCTGTGCCTCTTCCGTGTCAGTCAACTCCACTTCTGCAAAACCCATGTTCTATTTTTTAAGGTCCTTAAAATATCACTATGATTCAGGTATCAGGGTAGGCATGCATGGTTGCAAACTGAGTAGCAACCAAACCTGTGCGTCTCTTCAAAGGCTTTATTTTGGACAGTCTTAATTGTTTTCTAAGTCTCAATGTTCGTCTGCAGATACCTTCTGACTATAGATATTTTTTCTTTTATTGTACATATATGAATATGTGGAAGAAGCAGTTGCTATAACTCTGACGTGTACTAGGACATCAACAACCTTGAAGGACATCTACTTTTAGTCAGATGAGCCACACCTACTGTGACCATCATTTTGAAAGAAAAATAAGATGGAGATTTTATTTGTTTTTTCTTTTTATTTAGTTATGGGACAAATTATTTCCCTATATGTTTACCAACCATAATAATAATAATGATAATTGATTTCATAATGAGAATTTCAAATCCAAAAAGTAACAACGAGTAAATAAGTAACAGATAATGAAGAGACAATATATTCATTCCTGTATTGGTTAATTTGAATTGAATATTATTAAAATGCCATAGAAACATTTTATTTTACTTATTATATTGAAGAATTTTATTGGAAATACAGAATGCAGTTGAGGGCGTACATAAACATGTAATGTGGTTCCAGGAATACAGAGATACTGAAAGTCTGATCCCAAATCTATTGAAGGTAACTAAGCTTTTTCTATCATCACTTAGAAATCAAAGTAATTTTGTGAACTAATTCATTAATTTGACAAAATATACAATTTGAAACTAATTTTATTAATTAAAGTGAGACTTTGAAATTAGTATCTAAACTTTTAACTTCTGTTGCTTCAACTGCACTTAATACAGACACTTAAGACTGAGTTTCTCATCAACTTAGGTGGGAGAGAATGCCCACTAGCCAGTTTTCACAGAAGAATCCCTTCTCTGACATTTACCAAATTCTTTTTATTACATTGTCCTTCAGGAATGAAGAGAATACCTCTCACGTTATTGACCTGAAATATTGCAAAGGGTGGGAAAGAAAAAAAACAAAACAGCAAACAAAATGCCAGACCAAACACAGTGCATTAGTGGGACTTCTTTTTACCTTTGATTTCATGTGTAGCCCTAAACGTTGTTGTTAATTTTTTTTTTTCCTTTGATGTCTTATTTCTTTACTCTGGATGCAATACTTCTGCTCAGACTCATGGGATCTCAAGCATCAGAAATTCCTCTGAGTTGCCAAGCTCAGATTTTCATTCTACCTCCACAGGGGAACGAGATCCAGCCATATTAGCCTCTCTCACCTGCACTCTGTAAGGAAACGAAACACAAAGGTTAGCAGGGAACAATAATGACTTCTTAACTGGAGATCTCTGTCCTTGACAACAGGTTAGCAAGACCATGCATGCTTCTGCTAGTAAGTTTAGATTCAACTGAGCCTCTTCAACCTGAACTGTGGTGTACCAATCCTACCCGTCCACCATCTTAGTGATTTTTATTACTTGAAGAAGTATTTCAATGTATCCTTGAAATCATTCATCTGTCTGTCCTCACTGTATGCTGCTGCTTCAAGTCCACAGCACACCAGCTGCTGCAGGATGCTGGTGTCTTCTATCCTAGATGTGTGACCAGCCCAGTGCAGCTGTTCTATGATGATCATGGCTACAGTCCCTGGAACATAGCTCTGCTACGAAACTTTCTTATTGCAAATTTTATCCTGCCATCTGATGCACAATATGGTCCACAGATGGTGCACATGACATTTGTCTAGGAGTCATATATGTTGTCACTAGTTCATGTCTTCAAACCATTCAGCAAATTGGATAACAGTGCTACTCTTAATATGATATTCCATTTAACACTGAGCTGCTATTTGACCTCAGAGTAGCCTGCATCCTGAACCTCATGGTGCTCTATAAAAATTTTATTTTTTCTTGGACTTCTATAAGAACACAAAGAAAACAGTAGAAGAATGGGGGAAAGGAATGTTATTGTCTTCTTCTCAAGGTTTGTTTGGGATATTTTTAGTCTAGTTCCCATTGTTTAAAATAGGAAGTATTCCATTTATCTACTTCACAGTGTTCAGAGTCAGTACTTAGCAGGTACAGTGCAGTTTTGTTTCTTATTTATTACTATAAACTGGTGCCTCATGTAAGGGCCAGGCTTTGATCACAGCAGGCAGCAGGGAGTTACATGTCTTACGAATTTGAGTGTATAGATAAACAAGTAGGCTGATACTGACAAAAGACATCTGCTCATATGTAACAAATACTGTATATAACTAAGGTTATAGAATTTATCTTTCATGTTCATATTGTTCAGGACAATCAAAAAAAGGAACATTTTAAAACAAACATACAAAAACCCCACCACATCTGCTAACTTATTAAATTTCCCTCTATGCTTTGCCTGTGGAGAAAAACTATAACATAAGCAGAAAGTTCCATTTCAATGGCTGCCTTCCTTCCATTCCCTTGCCTTCAAGTAAAGGGCAACCAATAAAAGCTACAGATTTCACGGGGTTAGGCTTCAAAACCTTTCATTGTCACTGACTGGCTTTAAGGTAGCAGATGTGGTAAGCCCTCTGCCAGCCAGGTGGATGAAGAGCAGGTAATTCTGCAGTGAACCTCAGTTCCGCAGTGAGCTTCTTTGTGGACTCACCATCTTGAAATGAAATGGAGAAAAGGAAACTTAAAAGAAATAGAGCATCTGGGAACTGTCTCTGCTTTTCTATAGCCTGCTTGAATGAAAGGTTAAATATTATTTATGGAAGTTGGAATTTCTCCTTTTTCTCTTTTTATTGAAGAGAGTAAAAGAGAGGTCCCAACTTCAAATTACGCTATACTAATTCATTACTAGTATAGAGGGTACCTTTTTCCTTCACATCTATTATAAACTGTATAATAATAGGCTTTTAAATTTCTCATATGGAAAATTTCTTCTGGGTAGCTGCATTGTCTTCTTCTGGACTATTTTCTTTTTCTTTTTGCTCCTGGTTGTAATCTATATGACTGTGGATGATCAGAGCTGACTGATGTTTTAGGTGATGGCACTGTGTCATCACATACTGCTTCCATAGTACTTTATGTTTTGCAGTAGCTTCTATTCCATTTTAAGATTTATTTCTTTGAAATAAATAGTAATTCTGGATTACAAACTGAACATATATCTCCAGTGAGCCTCCCAGGTGTTTAGCCTCAGTGACTACAGTTAATTTAGAAATTAGAAATATATACAAGTAATTCAACTCAAATTGTTCCTTATGATGTGTTTTTCCTATAACATACTTTATCTTTTATTCACTGAATGTCCTCCTCATTTGTCTAAATTTGTTATCTCCCACGGAGTTCTCATCTTTTGTATTCTTCTCTGAGGAGAAGTAAGCATACAACTGCATGTATTTTATTGAATTGACTTAACAAGTATATGGGGTCAGGTAAGTTTCTACTGGTTTTCATACTTGGCTAGTTCCTTTGAAAGGTGATATATGTCTTCCAGTTCTTTTATTGAATAGGACTGTACCACAGCCTTCACAGTCTCCACGTGTTCCTCAGATGTGGACATCAGATTGTTTACCATCTTGTCCAGACTGGTAAATAATGATAGTGCTAATAACACCCAGTGTAAGCCTATTTCCAATCTGACAGTGGATCATTTTTTCCCTCCTCTGACGTTTGATCTCCTAAACAGCACATTATCCACAATAGCCTTTAATCCTCATCCTAATCACATCTTACTAAAGGCTTCATAGAAAGTCCACAAAATAGTGTCTTAAAACCCTGGAGGAAGTGTATGTACTAGTTTGTCTTTATTATTTTGTTGACATGGCTAAAAACATTTGACTCACTTTGTACTCGCTGCAAAATTTAAAAAGTGAGTTGACAGATGAAAAGAAGAAACAAAGTGCTTCCTAAAAAATAAAATAAATCATTAACTGAATACTGCAGCAGAGACCACATTGACTTTCAGGCTTTTTTCTCTTTTCACAGTTACACAAACAAAATTAAATTCTATCCTCTGTATTCTACTCTCCATTAAATACTGCTATTATACAGTGGTGAGTCTGTTTCTCCGAAGTAATGAATAAACGTGTTTGTCAGTAACATTTCCCTTCCTTTCCTGTCCATCCTCCTAAGACCAAAACCAGCAAAGAGTGAAAGGACTTCCAAATACAAATATTTCAAATTAATTTAAAGCCTTCCTCTAAATATGCAACAAGTTTGTTTTTCTCCCCAAGGATTTATTAATTTTAAATTTCTCTGTATACTTGTCTGTTTCTACTTTTAAAATATCCTCAGAGGATGTGCCAGACATTTACAGCACAAATAGAAGGTACTACAGGGGAACTGCACTGTTAACTGCAGAATATCACAAGTCATGTACATAGGTTTAACAAATAAATTTCTGATGCTTGATCTGTGTCAAGAAAAGGACAGAGCTTAACCACTTAGAGACATGTCTGTGTAGACATAAGCAAAGGCCTAGCTGATTTGGGTATTATGACAAGAGGATGGGGCCAGACTCTTTTCAGTGGTGCCCAGCAACAGGACAAGGGGCAATGGGCGAAAACTGAAGCATAAGAAGTTCCAGATGAACATGAGGAAGAACTTCTTTACTTTTAGGGTGACAGAACACTGGGACAGGCTGCCCAGAGGGGTTGTGGAGTCTCCTTCTCTGGAGATTCTCAAAACTCACCTGGACACAGTCCTGTGCAACCTGCTCTAGGTGACCCTTCTTTGGCAGGGGTGTTGGACTAGATGTTCCACAGAGGTCCCTTCCCACCCCTATTACTCTGTGATTCTGTGATTGACTCTGCTCTCCAAAATTCTATAAGTGCTATTTTCTAAGCTTCTGTTTTAGAGCAAGGATTAAGATTTTAGAATTAAAATATGGCGTAGCTGTCCAAAAGTCATAGTCACTGTAATGTTACTAACTTAGCTATGTCACAAAATCCTATTACTTTGTTTCTAGTTATCTTGTTAATATTAAAGTAAACAATATAGATGGATTGAGCGTATTTTTCAAATAATACTAATTTCAAACATGAAGTTCAATAGTTTTTTTTTTTATTCCAGAAACCAAGAAAAGTTTCACCCTTAGAAAATGAAACAGTTGTTCCATGAGGAAGTGAAATACCGAAGCCAATCTTTCACAGATTTGCATCTGTTTTTCCCTGAGCCTTCTTCCTATATCCCCTCTGACAGACCTATGGAGCAAGAGATAGCACATCTGGAACTAAACTTGTGCTGACTGACTGTGCAATAGGCTTGATGGATCACCTAGTTTTACACTAAGTGAAGAAAGGTACTTTGCCTCAGAGAGGGGAGGAGCACCTCCAGTTTAGATGAGTTAAAATTATGTTTTCTTACAGTTGAATATTTAGTATATTTTACATACCTCAACCGACTTTTTTAGTGGATTGAAGATGGGCGCTTTTTTTGTCATTAAGATTTTCAGAAAAGGCAGATACTCTATACATTTAAACAACTTGCAAGGCTCAGGACATTGAAATGAGAAAAATTTCAAATGTCTCATTGAGTCACTTTTATTGCCCTAAGATGATAAAAATCCTGACTCATTTGACTTTCATTTCTAAGGTACTTTTTAAAAGTATGGTGATAAATTATTGTCATTGAGTGGTGTTTCTCAAGGTTTAGTGATGTGATTTGTGTCTTGGGTAAGAGTGCTGCATATTTATGTTTATTGACTATTTGCGTAATCGTATAATGCTTTACATCCCACCCCCGCTTGCTGAATATATCGCAGTAACCACTTTTCTCTAGGGTTTTTGCCATGGTAGTTTGTTAATCCTCATCCTCTTCGGAGAGCATTTACAAATGACTTCTTGTTTATTTTGTCATGGTTGGTTTTTCTGGCTGTAGTTTGTTTGCTTTTTTTTTGTCCTTTTCCTCTACGTAGGAGATACATTTTTTAACACTTCCACCTCTGAAAAGACTTTTACTCTGATTTTAACAGTTTGTCCCTTTGGAGAGAAACAGATCACAAAAACAAAAATTGTGTCACTGAAAATTTAAACACCAGTTTATTTTTTCTATGATGTAAACTCATTATTTTTTATTATTTTTGAGAGAAAAATCATAGGAAGATATATTATATAAATAAGGGGCAGGATTTTATTAGGAAGACTATTAGTTGCTCTGACTGACAGGAAATGCATAATGCCTATGCATGCTTAATGTAAAAAGAGTGTAATTTAGGAAATGCCGTTGCTGAAATAAACTATTCACAGATTCCAGAAAGGCACAAATCATTTTGTTTCCCGTAGGTCATGTTGTTACACCAGTGGGGAAGTGTTGATACTTATCCTTACCTCTAATGGCTATTTCAGCAAGTACTAAAGGGATTTTCACAGACCAGTTCTGCCAGCTTGTATATCCTAGAGACACACATCCCCTAAAGCAGCCCAGACAATTCAAGCACCCCTGAAGTATGAAGGTGCATAGTGAAGGGTTCTTTCAGGAACACAGTCTAACCTCTTCTCTGTCTTTTCCTCTTCAGCAGGAAAGGAGTTAAAAATACAGCAAGTGTTCAGTCTTACATTGGTGAAAGAGATGGAGGCCAGGAGAATGCCTTATTTAACAGACTGGATTTTTTTTTTCTCCTTTTTTTGTTCATCTCAGGTATACATACAGACCGATATGAGATTCCCATGCATGAAGAGAGCTACAGCTCTACTAAATGTTTAATGCTCTTTCTTGGGTGAGACTGAGACCTTACTTCCAGATGCAGAAACACCTTATTCATTTTACATTCTATAGTCATGTCATAAAATGTTGCAACAGCCCTATGAGACAGGATCTAAGTTTGGGGGATTTTTTTTCCTGATGTGCTATTTTCTGGGAAAGGAAATATTTTTTCCTAGGGCTGATTAGAAAGTATTGTTAGCAAACAGTGTGTGTGACCTAAACTGGCACTCCCAGCAGGAAATCATTGGGACAGAATAACTGTCTCAGTGGGACACATGGTCTGGGGGGCAAACAGCAGTGCTGTATCACACTGAAGTAACTTAATGAAACTATAAAGCGAATCGGGAAATTTGATTTTTTTCCCCCTTCTGAGAATTCTTGTAAAGATTCTGTAACAGAAAGTTGTGATCTAGCAGTGTAGAACAGGGAGTTTAGAATAGCTTTTTCTTTTAGTAGGAAACTGCTTTTATTTCATATGAAGAAGTGCTATGGTTTTCATAGTTAGGCCAAAAGCAGTGTCAGCATTTCTACATTGCAGTAATCCTGACCATAACTTTGTTGGGAAAAGAAACTGTAAGACTGCTTGCAACGGCAATCATGCAGAGAGACTCTGCAGGCAAACTTCTGGACCTACTCCAGTCATTACACATTTGGAAAGAGCTTCACACAAAGGTATTTTGTGCATGAATAGTCCAGAGGAATAGGTTTCTGGACCAACTGGTGTGTAGCTAATTTTAAAAAGTCAGTTTACCATAACAATTATTTTATGGGCTGTAGAGCAGATCTCATTAAAGTGGGGAGAGAATCATAAATTAAAGGAGAACCAAACACATTAATATATCTAATACTGCCTCTTCTTAGAGGTACATTACAAATGGTAATGAGGACACCATTCATCTGTGTGGGGAATGGTGGTAAATACGGTAAAAATAGAAAAGTGTTATATTATATACTCAAGCACAATTTTCTGATGTTATTTCTTCTGTATTATTTTTCCATGATACTACATAGCAGCTTTTTTGTACTCAGAGACAGTTAGCATTGTCATCCTAATTATTTTATTAGGTTATTTTCTTATTATCACATTACTTTCTCCTTCTGGAAACGTCTTTGTAGAAGTTAACCACAGTTTTGCCTCTGCTGAAGCTTGGAATATTTAAATATTATCACTATCTATTCTATCATCTGTCTTATATTTTTGCTGTTTTTTTCATTTTCCTGTAAGTGTCCAAACATCTGGGCTTATCCTGTTGTGTATAAAAAGTACAAATGTATATGTTGGTACACTCACCACGGGTTTAAGCTAATTGGATAAAAAGACAATAATAAAAAAAAATGACTGACATATATTTTCCTCTGAATCTGAATGCGCACTTCTTTCCAGGAAGCTCATAAAGTTGATTTGGTATCTAGAAACACTACAATGATATGTAAAATTTTGGGGTTCTTTCTAAAAACACAGCAAATCACTGTATGGAAGACTGAAGATTGCCTGTATCTGATTCAATGCGGTCTATAACTGAATCATTAAGCTTTAGTTTTAAATACTTATTTGCAGATGTAATATATTTCTACTGATTTGTCTGTATTTACAGTGCTGATTATTTAAAATATTAGAAAATGGACTTTTTTTTGTTTTCAGGTGCTAATTTTTTTTTTAAAGCATATTTTTTTATACTAATTGCATATAAAAGATGGAGATCTTTTTCTGGTCCTTTGCTGTTCAACTTTTATTCTTCCAGCTTCAGCAGTAAGTTTTAAACAACGGCAATAATAGTCAGTGGGAGTTTTCCCACTGACTTCAATGAAATCATAGATCTCAGTCGAGTATGTTTCAAAATCTCAATCACTATTAAGCAATTCTGAAAAACACCACAGGGGTGCCTACAAATCATCATTTGTCATCCAAAAAGGAGAAAACACTTCTCTACCTTTTTGAATAATGATAATAATAGCTACTTCTTTCATACATCTTCTATCATTCAGTCTTGGACCTCACTGTGGAGGAGTTGTGTTCACACTTCTCACTTTATGGATGGAGAGATGGAGGTACAGTGAGGGAAGTGAATTGTTCATTTATTCAAGTTTTCAGTACTGACCTATGGCCCAACATAATTTAGCAGAAGACTGGTGCTTAAACAAAAAAAATACTGTTTGGGGAAATAATCATATGAACTATGAAAGATACTTGAAATGAGGTAAGATAATATCTTGAATTGGTGTAAGTTAAGTGGGTACTGTAATTATGGTAAAACTATTTACAGTGCTGTGCTCCTGAGTTCAAACTGGACCCCCAGTAACATAGGGCTCCTCCACTCTGACCTAGCTGAGTTTTCTTAATTAAAAATGGAATTTTATCTCCTGTAGCAGCTATATTACATGAGCTTGAAGAAACCAGATTGGTGGAGAAGGTCTGTTAGTATTCCATATTTAAGGTTTTTATTTATAGGAATGAAAATAAGACTAAATCCAGCACGTCTAATCTAACCAGTTTACCTGAAAAGAATGCAGACCAGAATTCACATAGCCATAGAACCAATGAACTAACAGACAGAGTTCAGTTCAGTTCATGAGATAAACAACTAATATCATACTAATTGCCCTACACAGCCTACCTTGATTCCTGATGCCTTTCCCAGAGAGTATGATTCTCCTGTATATGCTATACTATACTTTTCATCCCCATAGGGATATCGCAGGTAACTTGCAGTATTTTTTTAAAAATAATATTTTTCTTCCCTGTTTATACAACTGAATTAAGCCCTAAATGTTCTAGCTGCAAGGAAAAATAAATGGTACTGATGCTTGTGTTTCTTGAGAAATGATGTTAGAAGTACCTGAAAAGGAAAGGTATCATGTAACAAGCAGCATAAACACAGGTTATCCAGACTCTTACTAGGAAGTTCTATAGAAAACAATTAAATAACACACAGAGGATGAGGGTATTAACCAGAAAAAATGTGCCTGACAAAAAGTCAAAGTGCAGAATTCAACAAGTTGATTAGTTAATCATTAATAAGTGCAATCCCATTTATGCCTTAAACACATACATTAGAACATTTTTAAGGAAATAAAGATAAAAAGATCCATAAATGAACACATGGAATGAGACGAATACTTTGATTTAGAATTAACTTAATCATTTTGTATTTCTATAGCATAAACTCCCATAATCGAGCTAACAACTTCGATAGTATTTTATTGTCAATTGAGAGAATTAGACATGTTCACAGAGCCAGTAAGTGCACCTCATTTACACATCTGTATTAAGATGAGATGAATCTTGCTTTAGAATTGTTTCTCTCCACTGAGCAAACTGACAACATTCCTCTTCTTACTTTCATGAGGAAAAGCAGGTCTCATATAATGCTGTCATTTCATAACCTTCATCCTGTAGAGCTTTCATTTGTACAGTCTTGTAAAAACTATCTCTGTTTTATCTATTTTATATGTAGAAGTGAGTCAATGAAAAACTCATGGCACTGTAAGTTTAATTGACATGGGCATCCTGAGCATTCCCAGACAGCTATATTTATCCTCTCAGATGTGACTGCATGTAGGTCGATGGCCTTGCTGGACTTGTCCAAGCAAGAGGAAGACTTACTCAGACTTGTGTGTCAAGCACTACAGAGTTAACAAAAGGGAGCAGTTTGACTTGAACAACGAGCTTTGCTTATCTTCAGAATAGGTGATGGCCCACCACTATCAACGAAGTGACACCTTCAGTGCAAGGAAGGGCTAACAGCCAGATGTTGCTTCAGATAAAAATCAGAAGGCCCCCCTAAGCACCTACTAAGCTCCCTGCCCCGAGGGCATGCCGTGCTGCTGAGTCTCGCTTCTGACAACACAACATAACATGCCAAGAACCAATCAACACATAATAACTGACTTAGTCCCACCTTTCCAAGATCTCAAAAGTATAGAAATCGACTCTTGAAAACCCTCTTTGGAGGAGGAGCCAAATGAAAACCTTACCTGACGAATGGGTCGAGGGAGCTGAACCTCTCTTCCCCCCTAAAGAAGGGATGTCTTTTTGGTAAGAGTCGCGCCTCTGACTTTGTCGGACATATCCCTGGGAACACTTTGTTGACTAAAGCACTAAACTATGATCCTGAGCTCAACTTCTGCGGATTGTGCATTTATCAACAGCAATCCTGAATTTGTGATACCTGTCACTTGAATAAACTACCTATTGTTTCAACTTTGTGAAACTGTTTCTGTGAAAGTCTCTGGCAGGGCTCTGACAGGCAAATGTTGACTCTGATAAGTGTTTACATATCTAACCCCTTAGACATAAACCGTTGACCAAGTCTGGGACGAGGAGTGGATTCAGTCGCACCTAGGCTCCTCTCTGAGAAGCAGTTTAGAAGGCAAAGGGTTCCACTCTGAACCTCGTGACTCAACAGGAGGGCATTCCCCTGGACCTTTATCAGACTCCTTGAAACCCTTTAACCCTTTAACGTGGCGCTGCATCAACGACAATACATGCAAGAATCTGAAAAAGTGTCAGCCTAATGAACATCAAACCGAGTAAAGCCAAATGAACATCAAACTGAGTAAAGCATAATTAATAACAATAGGGAGAATAGGATGTTATTTTGGCTTCTGGTAAAGAAAAGATGCTGACTGATGAAGTCCAGGAAGGGACAAATTAGGTCTACTTCAAATACTTGAACTGTTCTCTATTATCATCTTGTACTACAATCATTGTCACTACATAATAAAAAGAGAGGCAATACGTCTTTCAAACAAAACGTGCATGTGGCATTGTGCAGAAAGACAGGGACCAGGAAAGGCATTACTTGTATCTTCACTGGGGCATCTGGCCACTACAGTAATCAAATAGTAAAGACTGTTTAGCTGATAGATAGAAAGGAGGAAGGTAAAATTTTGCATTAGTGTTAGCTCATAGGGGTCAAAAAGGGGAGGAATGGATTCTGTTTCCAACTCCATCACTGCCTATGTATGTTATTAGTAGACTGTGGCTCAATTAACATAAATAGGCTCATGAGAATTTGACCTTTAGACTCATTATCCTTAAAAACCTATTCTGAGACTGACCTAACATTTGAATAGTCTCATATCCTAACAAGAAAAGTATTGTAAAAATAATGTAGTTTGTTGGTTGTCTTCTTTTTTTGGTTTTGTTCTGATTTTTTTTTGCTAGCGAGCTAATGGTCAAAAGAAGAAGCTATAAAGAAGAAAAGACTACATGGCCTGAAAGCTGAATAAAAAGACATAGCAGTTTCGAATGATAGCAAAAAAATCAATAATAGGATACTAGCTGTCTTCACATTGGCTTGTGTAGTTGGGAAAGATTTCTGCAAAAGAAAATTAATTTGAACTGAAGCTAGACAAATCATGTATGTAGCTTAAAAATCTATACGAGGAAAAAGAAGAAAATAAAAATATCAACAATACTTAATCAGTCTCTGCTTTCTCCTGATCACTTTCACAAAAACCATAATTTAGTGATATTGTTTAACTATTTTGCAAATGTACCTTTATCATTCTGCTGGAAGAGGAATTTATTGGGTTATAAAAGGCGAAAGATGAGCTTAGTTACACAGATAAAGCCAGAAGATTAAATTTGCCTAATAAAAATACATAGTCGTAGCCTATTGTGTTGTGGTGCTGGATACACAAAGCACAATTGTCATTTCAAAATTACACACATTTTTTCTTCAGCATCATTCCTTAGAACAAGTTACTCTGAATAAATTTTAGCACACACTCAATGTCAAAAAATGTCCAAATATTATTATATAAGGTTTTTTTTTTCTGTAAAGAGGAGAAAAGCCTATAATCCGTATGGTAAAGTGTGAACTGGTTACAGATCTTACTATAGCATGCCTCTTGAGCATTCACTTATTTAAACTGCAACAAAGCAAATGAAGCTGAACTTCCTTCCACAGTGTTGATTGTGTTTGCTGACCTCTGCTAGGGCCAGAATTACTGCTGTGTGATGCTGTCACTTCCTTCACAGTTGTAACTTGGCACTGTGGCTATTGTCCTTTCAGCAGGGAGCTCTTGATGTGGTGGAAGATCAGAAGGCATTGCCTGCACCTAGTTTATTTATAGACTAACATATGTTACTGTGATTCTTCATCCTGACTGTCCAGGGTGATAGAATGAAAAGTAACAGGGATTATACACGCCAACATACATATTTTTCTTTTTTTTTTAAACAGCCCACTATGTTAAGTCTATCATCTGATTCTTTTCTCCTTTGTTCAAAAACTTGTTCATACTGCATTTAAATACTGCAACACATGGAATGAAGTAAGCACTTTTGCCAATCTTAACCACTTCATAAACAATAAAATTGACAAATCCTGTGTAAAACTGATGTTTTGGTTCATTACATCTTGCTTGTTTACTTTCAAACAGCATTTTGCTTTTGTTGCAAAACAAAATAAGGTTAAGAATCCAAGCATAACTCTACTGTTGGTCAGGGTCCTTTAAATGTATCTGCATTCTATTTATAGGTATCTGTTTGTAACTACTAATTATTAAGGTGAAATGTTTATTTGCTTTTAGTCTTTTTACTAGTATTCATCACTTTTTCTTCTTTTATTTAGCAGCAACCTGAAAGCACAATTCAAAACAAAAATGAAGGTGTTTATACTGAAATGTTTGCCTAACTGCAAGGATTTTATCTGTTTTCAGTGCTATGAATACTTCTCAGTCAGTAAGAGTATTATTCAAAACTTAAATTATTCTCAGCTGAATAGCTTACTACTTAAAGAAATGCAGTTGAGCTTCAGGGTTATTTTATAGGCCTCAGCAAGGTAAGGTCGTACATGAGTACATGAAACAACCATATTGAGTTTATCAGAGGGTAAAAGGTAGGCATGGTGGGCATAAGGAAACACAACAGAAAGGAAGGCATGATTTGAGTGCACCAAAACAAAGGTTATTCATTTGATATCCTAGGAATCTGAAAAGGTCTTAATGGAAAAAATTTTTTTGCCACTAGAGAAATATTAAAACCTTCCATTAGTTAAGTCTAGAGAATGCCCAGAGAGAATATTGACAGCTAACAACCTCAGAACCCTTTAGGTAGAAATTTTCACATGAAGCTGAAAATAGCTCTCATATTTCAAGATGTTACCATTCCTTTCTCCAGGTGTTGTTACAGTTTTAAGTTTGATCAGAGGAGTTTGCACTTTGAGAGGGCAAATAGCTGCCAGAATTCTCCAGAGAAAAACAAACAAACAAAAAACCCCAACGCTGAAACAAAACATTCAAGTATTGTATGTTATCAGAGTTTAAATCCATAGCAGAAAAAAAAAGATACCAACTTGATATCCAGCAAAGACTCAGCCATTTGCTGAACTCATGTAGTTGACTTGATTGGAGCTTAGTCAAATGAATGCACACCCACACCTTCCCTCATTCATGATGGCAATCCTTGACTTAATCTACAGTTAAGTGTTGTCTTATAGTTGAATGTAAGCTATTAATAAACTGACAAATCTGGAGATACTTGTGAACTTTCATGTCTAACTTAGGAATAGTAAGCTACACCAAAACCTCTCTGATGCTTCTTTTCGTTGTGTTCCTATTTGTATATTCATATTTTTATATAAAACATGATTATACATATACATATATGTCACACATTGATTTCAGTATTCATATCTTTCTCATCATACACATCACACAACCTGAACAACACACAAATGGGAAATGAAAAAATGCATTTAATTTATTGTCTCAGTCTTGTTCTCATTTGCACTAAGATTCTTGTGGAATAAATTTGTTGTCTACAGTAATTCTAGACTCTTAAAACGCTGTAAATCTAAACACAATTTAACCCTTAAAATATTTAATGCTTTTTTTTGTTACTTTAGTGTAGTTCTATGTTTTTCAGCCTACTAAAACACAAAATACATAGGAAAGAACAATATACTACATTCTTACTTGTCTATCACATTTCTGAAGGAAATTTTTAAATATAAAAACAAATTAAACAGTTATAGTTGGATTCTTAACTAGCATTTAGTAAGAGCACAGTATTTGCAATCGTCTTTCAGTTTCCTTTTGTTGCATTTCATGATATGTTTGCCCAATGGATTTAAAATACAACCATTGCTACTACCATTGTATATCATAATATAAAATATCTTCTGCAACACTCTAATAAGCATTACTTTTGTTAGCATCAGGTGTTCGCACATGGAAAAGTCTGTACAGGGACAAAATTGCAAGACTAAATCTTCAGTAGTACTTTTTTCTTTTGTGTCAGAAGTTGCAAGAAATTGCAGTTACTTGTTAGATGTACTCTCAAGATGACAGTATGACAGTAGGGAACCGTATATCACTGTACTGTTATCTTATTAGCATTTTACTCACTGAAAGTCTGCTAATCAGTCCAGAAAAAAAATTACTAATAAATGATGTATGAGTCTATATGCTTTCAATGTCAAATCACATTGGTTGAAATATTAACAGTAAGCACTAAGGTAACCACCTATTTCTTTTTGCTTCTGCTTTGAAAATTGAAGGCTTGTTAAAAATATATAGTCTACTTTAAATTGTAGAATTATTTTTTCCACTGCTTTATTGTTTTTGAATCCAAACTGCCAAAGATCAGCTCTGCCTCTTTGAGCTGCCTGATTCTTATTTTCTCATTTATAAACAGAAAAAGGTGTGGAAAAATGCATTTCTATTCAAATGAATCTAATTCTACACAATAAAACGAATATTGCAATGTGATCCCATTCAGGCAAACAGCTCAGGAAAGCAACTGCAAGCTTTTTCTTACTTCACTGCTATGCTTTATTGCTGAAGTAAAACACTTCAGGGAGGTGTTAAATATGCATGCTATTCTTTTTTTCTAATTTTAGTGTAAGAATTACCCTCAGAACTGTGTTTATACAGTATGCAAAATGTAGCAGATCTGTGACAGAGCTAAGAAACCCATGAGGAGGTATCAAAGTTTATGCATCTTACTTCAAATTAAATCTCTGTATCAGCAGGGTGTTCTCCTCTTATCTTTTATAGAGGCAAGGAGATGGCTTGAGAAATGTATTGAGTGCCTTGTGCTTCACTGTCTTTTCTATCCTTTACTTTCTACAAGTAAAGAGACCCATTAAAACTGTTCATGATAAGCTCTAAAAAGTTATTTGCTATCATTTGTTTTTACAGTTCTGTAAAGTATTTTGCTTTTTCTAGGAGTCCTGACTTGGAATCATTTTAAGTATCTGCATTAACAAAAAAAATACGCCTTACATAACCTTATTTTGTGAATTTTTAAGGTTTGATTTTAGAACTAGAAGGATCTATCTGAAGTCCAGTTTTATAAAAACTTTACGGTTCTCTAGGACTTGATATATTTTCTGGGGTTAATTTACAACAATCATCACCCAAATTCCTTTTCCATATGGCATATTATTTATTTACTTCTTTATCTGAAATTTCAAGTTAAAAGTATGTAATCTTAAAAAAAAAAATCTAAAATTGGCACTTGATTAATGACTTTATCCTAGAAGTCATATAAGTACCTGCTTCAGACTGATTACTTAATTTGAGTCCCATCAAAGTCAGTGGTAGGTAAGCACCTCCTTAAAGGTTAAACAAGTATTAATATGCCTAGAAACAATGTCTACAAATACATATTTGGAGGAATACAATATTAATTTACGCATCTGATGACACTTGCAGGACTGTGTCCAATTGAGAATCAGTGAACTTCTTGCAACACAGCCCAAATAGCTTGTTAAGTACACTGAACAAAGTTGTAGGATACTAAAGATCAAGCTTTTCTTTCCAGTCATGGAAAATCATGAGAAAATAGAGATTTCACTACTCAGATAAGTGTTCTGAATTGTTAGGTTTTTGGTGATAATACGACAACAGATATCTGCGTGAATTGCAGAGTGAATCTGAGTGCGCCACTGGGGCTGATGTTTCTGATAACATCTACTTGCATAAAAGCTAAATGACAAAATACGTAATGGTCTTCTCTCTTGAAGGTCTGATCTAAATTCTATTAAAATCATTGGAAAACTTCCCACTGACTTCAGACACCATAGGAGTCTGCTTTTACAGCTTTCACTCAGGCAATACTCCTAGAGGACGCAGTGTGAGTTGTACGGGGCCAAGACCTATATAAAAAGAAAGTGACTTAGGCAACAGACTTATTAGAGTAATAGAACATATTTCCTATTTGTTACAGTAACATAGTCTTTTGTAAGGCAAGATTACACACATAAATGTCCTTTATCCACACTGACAGCAAATCCATTTGAAAAAACTATTCTGTTCCATTATGTCTTTTCATGGTGTTGTGTACAAACATGAAGCTGGAGTATGTGAGATAGACACAGTATGAAACAGCTTAATCTAATATGGCACCATCATAAACTGCATTAGTAATACAAATGCAACATATTTTTAGCATATCTGCCATTATCAATCCACTGCTGGACACAGGACTCCCCACGTGTTACATCTTCTGCAGTATCTGGTTAGTCTGTACTCCTGCTGTTCTAGGTAATCTACGAGTTTCTGTATCTCTGCAATTTTGTTTAGCCTCTTCTGCTGGGATTCCCAGGCTTTGTTAACCATTCCAGAACTGTCTTTATCAACCTGTCATCTTTTCTTTTGGTAACGCTCTTGTACATTGCTGTTGCTTCTCTGGATCTTCTCATATGTTATTTCACACTTCTGCCCAATACATTGATTTTGGTCCTTAAATATTAACATAATTCTTATTAATAATTTATTTCATTCTTTGTGCAGCAACTTGTATTTTTAATAATTTTTTTTTTTTTCATTTTTGGAAATAACACAACTAGATTGTGTATAATTAACAAGGAAAGTTTCATAAACTTTAGTCCAGAAGGGTAAATGTACTGCTGTGCATACAGTCAACACAAGACATACACTATTTGGATGCTACTTACAGTTTCAAAAAGGTGTTTAGTAAGGATCTTACACTTTTCACCAGAAGAATGAGATCTGCATTCAAATCCCTGTCAGGTAGAAGAGGATACATTTCCCAAATCCTGGGTGAATGCTCTAGTTACAGAGTCAATGGCTATCACGATGTAGCATGTTTATTTTGGTTTAATTTATTTTGTCTTATGTGTCTGTTCTTAGAATCATAGAATTATAGAATCATTAAGGTTGGAAAAGACCTGTAAGATCATCAAGTCCAAGTGCCAACCCAACACCACCATGCCTACTAAACCATGCCCTGAAGTGCCACATCTACACATTTTTTGAACACCTCCAGGAACGGTGACTCAACCATTTCGCTGAGCAGCCTGTTCCCATGCCTGACCACTCTTTCAGTAAAGAAATTTTTCCTAATATCCAATCTAAACCTCCCCTTATGCAACCTGAGGCCATTGCCTCTCGTCCTATCACTAGTTACCTGGGACAAGAGACCAACACCTTCTGCACCGCAACCTCCTTTCAGGTAGTTGTAGAGAGCAATAAGGTCTCCCCTCAGCCTCCTCTTCTCCAGACTAAATAATCCCAGTTCCCTCAGCCACTCCTCAGAAGACTTGTGCTCTAGACCACTCACCAGCTTTGTTGCCCTTCTTCGGACACACTTCAGCACCTCAGTGTCCTTCTTGTAGTGAGGGGCCCAAAAATGAACACAGAACTCCAGATGTGGCCTCACAAGTGCCGAGTACAGGGGCACGATCACCTCCCTACTCCTGCTGGCCACACTATTTCTGACACAAGCTAGGATGCCGTTGGCCTTCTTGGCCACCTGGGCACACTGCTGGCTCATGTTCATCTGACTTTCAACCTTTGCTTGCTTTGGGATTCAGGTGTATTCCATGAACTCCACCTGCATTTGAACACTAGAACTGGTTGAAAAAAGTCATTGCTTCAATGAAAACTGCCACTAGCATTTCACAAATTTGAACATTTTTACTGAATGACTGAAAACACTTCTAATTCTCTATAGAAATGACAGTCAATTAATCTGGTTTCATAACTAGTAGTTGGAAGAGTGGAAGTCTGATAATTTGGGGCTGGCAATGGTCTACCAATCTTGCCTTTTCCATACAATTGGATTCAATCTGGCCTAGAGCTGTGTTAGATCAAAGTTCTTATTTTATAAGGACTATTCAGTGATAGATACAGTCTCAACCAAAACAAGAATAAAATCCTCACTGTAAAGAAAACAAAAAAACCACTAATTATCACTACTTGGCATTACTGATTGGCAGACTTAAACAGAGAAACAAGGTCATGAAGAGTGGATTTTATTCTCCACACCTTTGAAAAATATGTAACCAAACAAAGCACAGTTATCAGCATAGCTTGTTTAGCAGTAGCTACATATCCATTATAGAAAAGCCCTTTGCTGTGTTAAATTGAATGATGCTTAGGTTTATGAGATTAAATGGAGTAGAAAACTGGTCACAGATATGTCCCTATATCACAACCCTGTTAAAAGGGAATGAAGAATTTTTTCCTATGCTATTTTTTAATCATACATAAAATGTATAAATTAAATCAATACAAAAATAAAAATCCTATATTAAAATATGTACAAACTACTTAAGTGTCTCATATATTTATATATCATATATATGTTTAAATATTTGTATATATTTGCATGTGCATATGTGTATGTGATTCCAATATTAAAAGCTGTTACTAGGCTCCTGTATTTACCCTGATACTTGCAAAAATTTTATTAGTTTGTAAATAGGTTTCTTGGTGTCTAGATATAAAGCAGAGAAGTAAGAAAAAACACTAATTTGGAGAACTTCTGAAATATGTAAATTATTGGTAGATGAGTAGAAAATTGAACACAGTAGGTACAGATAAGCTCCACTTCTAGTCTGGAAGAATATGTATATATACATAAATATTTTTCCTTAGGAACTGAGAAAATGTGAAGCTTATTTTTCCTTTCTGAAGGGGATTTGAACTTCTGGAGGTGTGAGATGCCCTCTTATGGAATTAAAAGTTGGGACAGTATCAAAGATATTCATATCTTTTGAATTATATACATGGGTGACAGAAGAGAGAGAGTGAGTGATCTAATAAGGTCCTTTTCATAAACTCACCAAATACCTTTATTTTAAATGAGAGGAAGTCATACAATCGTAGAATCATAGAACCATAGAATGTTTTGTGTTGGAAAGGACCTTGTAGATATCTAGTTCCAGCCCCCCCGCCATGGGCAGCAACATCTTCCACTAGACCAGGTTGCTCAAAGCCCCATCCAGCCTGACCTTGAACACTTCCAGGGAGGGGGCAGCCACAACTTCTCTGGGCAACATATTCCAGTGTCTCACCACTCCCGTTGTAAAGAATTTCTTCCTAATATCTAATCTGTCATTACGTGCCCTTGTAAAAAGTCCCTCTCCAGCTTTCTTGTAGGCCCCCTTCAGGTACTGGAAGGCTGCTATAAGGTGTCCCCGCAGCCTTCTCTTCTCCAGGCTGATCAACCCCAACTCTCTCAGCCTTTCCTCATAGGAGAGGTGTTCCATCCTGCTGATCATTTTTGTGGCCCTCCTCTGGACCCACTCCAACAGGTCCATGTCATTCTTGTGCTGGGGGCTCCAGAGCTGGATACAGGACACCAGGTGGGGTCTCACCAAAGTGAGTAGAGTGGCAGAATCACCTCCCTCGAGCTGCTGGCCATGCTTCTTTTGATGCAGCCCAGGGTATGGTTAGCCTTCTGGGCTGTAAGTATACACCGCCAGGTCGTGTTGAGCTTCTTGTCAACCAGCACTCCCAAGTCCTCCTCCTCAGGGCTGCTCTCAATCCATTCTCTGTCCAGCCTGTATTTGTTCTTGGGATTGTTCCGACCCATGCGCAGGACCTTGCACTTGGCCTTGTTGAACTTCATGTGGTTTACACTGGTCCACCTCTCAAGCCTGTTGAGATCACTCTGGAGGTATCCTTTCCCTCCAGCATGTCAATCACACCACACAGCTTGGTGTTGTTGACAAACTTGCTGAGGGTGCACTCAATCCTACTGTCTTTGTCATAAATAAAGATGTTAGACAGGGCCAGCCCCAGTATCAACCCCTGAGGAACGCCACTTGTCACTGGTCTCCACTTGGACACTGAGCTGTTACATGATATCAATTGCTCTTCCAACACAGTAACACTGTTGTGTCAGGCCACCAGATTTGTTAGGCACAATCTGCCCTTAGTGAAGCCGTGTTGGCTGTCACAGATCTCCCCCTTATATTCCATGTGCCAAGTCACCAAGCATCTCAGAAGATGGAGTGCTACTATAGCAGTACTCATGTAATTTCTAGTGATTTTCTTCTTTTTCCTGTATTTTTTGATTATTAACATTCAAAATGTATGGCTTCATTTTTTTGATACTACTTGGAGTTTACAGCTGAGATCCTCCCTCAACTTGTGTAGGTAACAGCCGAGTCAGGGTTTAAAAAACAAGTTTTTTCCCCCCCTTAAATGTGTTATCACACAGGCACTACCACTCTCCCTCATAGGCTTGGCCTTAGCCAGCTGGGGGTCCATCTTGAAGCTGGCTGGCATTGGCTCTATTGGACATGGGGGAAACTTCTAGAAGCTTCTCACAGAAGCCACCTCTATAGCCCCCCTGCTACCAAAACCTTGCCACACAAGCCCCATACAAGGCGTTAGAAGACATCAAGTCTGATTTATCTGCTTGTGTTCAGGAGTTGCCATACTTAATTCTAAGACGTATCTCTCTCATTTTGTAGGGAAATACAAATTTTTCAGAAGCTAATGTAACCTTCTTAATATCTCAGCTTGACCAAGTTGTCCTTGTAAGGTGTTTGTTCACTGACTCAAAACCTCACACAGCTATTTTAAATGTAGTGTGAAGATTCAAGTCTGCATTCATTTCTGTCCATGTCTTTATCAGCAATACACTGATGAATTGAAAAGAATGAAGCAGTGGGAGTGGTCAAGGAATTAAGATGACTTGATAATAAAATAGGAAGAGATTAAAACAATTTAAGTATTCACAGATATGCTAAGAGACAGGCAAAGAGGTTCCATGTTAATGCCCTGGCTATTGCTCAGAGGTGGACATAGCAAAAACAGAAATGGAAAGGATCACAGAATAATGTGTATGTAGTAGGAAAACAATACAATGAAATTAAAGCAGTCAAAACTGATGTGGAGATCAGGAATTTACAAGCCTGAGATCAGATGTATTAGACTATAATTGTGGTGGGAAAAAGCTGTATCGGTGGGATTATACAAATCAAAAAGGACAAAGCATAAATACAAGGGATAATTCTTTGCAGACAAGCAAGGCATGAAAAAAAGACTATTCAAAAACAAAGCATTTCTAATCTCTTGATTTCATAACATAGATACTAGAGTTGGAGGAAAAATGAAGCCAAAACCAAGTATATGCAAAAGGCTGAATGAAGTAAGAAATATAGGGTGTTTGGATTACCTTGAGATTACAAATAAGAGGACAAGATTGTTCATGTCATAGGTTCAATCGACAAAAATCCCCATTAATTGGAATTTAGTGACCTATAACCCTCTTTAGTGCCACAGAGCATCTCAGCCTGCCTACTTTCTGGGACTGCTTTACCCTGAAATTCATTACTTACTCCTCTTCTTAGCCTGAATGCTCACTTGCCGATGACAGTTAATTTGTCATGCCTGCTCAGAAGTGCCTGTTTTGAGGGAACAGGTATGTCTCTTCACAGTGGAACTCAGATATGACTCATATGCATTATCCGAGTCTGCTGAGAAACCCCAAAACGTAAATGTGATTTGCCACTGTCAAGTTTGTGTATAAACATCTTGTTTCATTTCATAGCTGTGATGTAGCCCAATTTAAACATTATTATAGCAAAATTTTATTTGCCTGCAAGAAGAGGAGTCATCAAATTCCCTACAGAGGCAGTTAAGATTCAGATTCTAATTTCTGCATAAGAATTGGTCAGAAATGCTAGGCATACACACCATGTTCACCTACCTGACTCAGTTTTCCTTTTGATCTTCAGAGGACAAAACTTAATCATGTAGGGCTCACATGTAGCCATGGGGCTATCTATAGAGAGAGATGTTTAAATTAGGTACCTAAATTAGAAGGTCTGTGTTCTACTTACAGTAGTATTTTACTAACTGAGGTAAGAAAACATGCACAAATGTTTTAGTAAATATGTAATCGTTTGCTTGAGCTGAAAGTGTATGGATACATGACATGTACATTGACATGTATTGACATTTAGCAACACATAATCTATAAAGAAAACTGGAAAAATGACCACATTTGGCTCATGTTACAGTATGTTACTGATAGAACATAACACATGAAATCTGGTTATATTTAGTCAAAGAGCAAATAAATTCATCTCTCTGAAATAGGGAAAAAGAGTTTTGCCTGTGTTGAAAAAACAAATAAAAGTACCCGACAAATAAAGAGAGGAGAATAAAAACTATAGAATAACTGATGTAGTAGAGAAAGATAACAGGAAAATATAAAATCAAACTATCTGCTTTGGCCTTAATTTTTTGATGAACTTAGAGAGAGGTCTAAGTTTTGGGAATAATTTTTAATTTAGATTAATAATTCTTCCATGAAAGCTTTGGAAATATTTTTTTAATGGTTTATTATAACCTTTCATTAAATCTATTCATTTGTTTGTAATCTCATTCTTATACTTCTCAATCAGTAAAGTTCATGATAAAAATTAATATAGTTGTCACAGAATCACAGAATCACAGAATGGTAGGGGTTGGAAGTGACCTCTGTGGGTCGTCTAGTCCAACCCCCCTGCCGAAGCAGGGTCACCTACAGCAGGTTGTACAGGACCTTGTCCATACTGGTCTTGAATATCTCCAGAGAAGGAGACTCCACAACCTCCCTGGGCAGCCTGTTCCAGGGCTCCGTCACCCTCAGAGGGAAGAAGTTCTTCCTCATGTTCAGATGGAACTTCGTGTGCCTCAGT